>Ga0209514_10000996_pt1 | contig 53189 bp, 67 predicted proteins | sample Subgrocontami58m_FD_187452 | JGI IMG/M metagenome (GOLD analysis project Ga0209514, IMG submission 187452) | Subsurface groundwater microbial communities from S. Glens Falls, New York, USA - GMW37 contaminated, 5.8 m (SPAdes) (version 3) | ecosystem: Environmental > Aquatic > Deep subsurface >... | reverse complement strand
CCAAGCCATCAGCTCTCAGCCGTCAGCCGGGGACCCAGCTGGGCGCTGAAGGCTAATACCACAGAAAAGGAGAAAAACATTGGCAACAACAGTCACCGCACCCATGGTGGGAAAGATTTTAAAGGTAGAGAAAAAAGCTGGCGATCGAGTCGAAGAGGACGAGGTGATCATCGTCATGGAAGCGATGAAGATGGAGATTCCCATTGTGGCGCCCGTCTCGGGAGTTATTAAAGAGATCAAGGTTGCTCCGGGACAGGCTGTGGAGGCAGAACACCTCCTGGCCGAGATCGAGTGACGATAGAGATTTGAGGATCGAGAATTGAGGATTGACGATCGCTATCTTCTATCCTCGATCTTCTATCTTCGATTCCCCTATTTGACCAGGTTCCCCTTAAGGAGGAAAAGATGGATATTTGGACCTTTGGCTTTACTGTAGCCTTGATCGGTATGGGAGGGACCATGCTGGTTTTGTGGCTCCTGAGCGTGCTTATTCTCCTGCTCAAAATGGCATTCCCCTACAAGGCCAAGGCCGAAGATTCGGCATCCGCAAAGGGATAGGAGGAGAAAAAAATGGAATCGGCTATCCTCTCCGGACTTCAGGGCCTGCTGCTCGGCCTTTCGCACCTTGGATGGGGTCATGTCCTGATGATACTCATCGGATCTCTCCTCCTCTACTTAGGGATCGGAAAAGGGTTTGAGCCCTTGCTCCTCCTCCCCATTGGCTTCGGCGCGATCCTGGTCAACATTCCCCTTGCAGGCCTCATGGAAAAGGAAGGCGTGCTGCGGTTCTTTTATGATACCGGCGTCCTGACGGAGGTTTTCCCAATCTTGATCTTTATCGGCATCGGAGCCATGACCGACTTTCAACCCCTGCTGGAGAATCCCAAGATCATGCTACTCGGCGCCGCAGGGCAATTCGGCATCTTCCTTACCTTCCTCCTCGCCCTGGCTCTGGGCTTTGACAAGCTCGAGGCAGTGGCGATAGGCATTATCGGGGCCTGCGACGGGCCGACTGCGATCTACGTCACTTCAAAGTATGCGCCTCACCTCCTTGGGGCGGTCTCCGTGGCCGCTTACTCTTACATGTCCCTGGTACCGCTCATCCAGCCCCCGATCATGCGCTTGCTGACAACTGAAAAGGAACGAAAGATCGTTATGGGAGTCGTGAAACAGCCGGTCTCCAAGACAACCAAGATCCTTTTCCCCATAGTCGTCACGGTCGCGGCTTCGTTGGTCGCTCCCCTCGGCACACCGCTAATCGGGATGGTCATGCTGGGGAACCTGATGAAGGAAAGTGGCGCAGTGGAGCGCTTAAAAAAGGCCTCCGAAAACGAGATCACGAATATCGTAACGCTCCTCCTCGGACTCTGTATCGGGGCAACGATGGAGGCGGCGAAGTTTCTGCGCGTGGAGACCTTCATTGTCCTGGCCCTGGGGCTCATAGCCATCGGCCTGGATACGGCCGTGGGAATTCTCTTCGGCAAACTCATGTGTCTCCTCACCGGCGGGAAGATCAATCCTCTGATCGGGGCGGCGGGGATCTCCGCCTTCCCGATGTCCGCGCGGGTCGTCCAGGCAGAAGGGCAGAAGTACAACAAAAAGAGCTATCTCCTCATGCATGCCATGAGCGCGAATGCCAGCGGACAGATCGGCTCCATCATCGCGGCGGCGGTTATGTTGTCCGTGCTCGCGGGCATGGGGATCATCTAAGCCCACCAGAAGGCGTCATGCCTAAAGGAAGAGAACACCTTCTTAGAAAGCTGGCCGAGATTGAAAAGAAAGCCTTAGAGGGTGATCCCAAGGCGGCCGCAAAACAACACGCCGAGGGCAAGCTCACGGCGCGTGAAAGGATTAAAAAACTCCTCGACCCGGATAGTTTTGTTGAAGAGTTCATGCTGGCGGAGACCCAATGTGTCGACTTCGGCATGGCAGAAAAAAAACAGCCGTCTGACGGCGTGGTCAGCGGCTATGGCAAAATCGACGGCAGGCCGGTTTATCTCTTCGCCCAGGATCGCACCGTTCTTGCCGGTACCGTCGGCAGCGCCCATGCGGAGAAAATCGCCTACGTGATCCAGACCGCGCGGAAGCTCGGCTTACCCCTCATCGGCCTCTACGATTCTGTGGGAGCGCGGATCCAAGAGGGGCTCTCGGTGACAACGGCCATCGGGAAAATTTTTTTCGAAAATAGCATCGCCTCCGGCGCCATTCCTCAGATCTCCGCGATCATGGGGCCGTGCATCGGTGTGGCCTCTTATTCGCCGGCGCTGACGGATTTTATCATCATGGTGCAGGGATCGAGCCAGATGTTCATCACCGGCCCACCGGTGATCAAGGAGGTCCTGGGAGAAGAAGTCACCATGGAAGAATTGGGCGGGGTCAAGATCCACTCCGAAGTATCCGGCGTTGCCGACCTAATCACGAAGAATGAGGAAGAGTGTCTCTCTTTGATTCGAAGACTCTTGAGCTTCCTGCCTTCCAACTGCCAATCCGCTCCCCCACATCGAGAGTCGCGGGACGATCCTGGACGCTCTTTGGATGAGCTTGAGAAGATCGTCCCCAAGGACACGCGCAAGGTTTATAACGTTCTGCACGTCATCAAGGCGCTGGTGGATGACGGCGATTTCCTTGAGCTCAAGGGAAAATTCGCGCGCAATCTAGTTATCGGTCTGGGACGGCTGGATGGATATCCCGTCGGTTTTGTCGCCAACCAACCCATGTTTCTCGCCGGGAGCTTGGACGTGGACGCCTCGGACAAGGGAGCGCGGTTTATCCGTTTTTGCGATGCCTTTAACATCCCGATCATTACGCTGATGGATGTTCCGGGATTTTTCCCGGGCAAACGGCAGGAAGAAAAAGGGATCATCCGCCACGGAGCGAAGCTGCTCTACTCCTACGCGGAGGCTACCGTGCCCAAGATCACGGTCGTAATAGGCAAAGGCTACGGCGGGGCGAAGCAGGCGATGTGCACGCGCGAGCTGGGAGCGGACCAATTCTTTGTCTGGCCTGGTGTGGAGCTGGCGGTAATGGGCGCGGAAGGCGCCGTAAACGTCCTATATCGGCGGGAGATCGAACAATCCCAGGACGCGGAAAAAACCAGAGGAGAAAAGACGGCGGAATATACCGAGAGGTTCACCGGCCCGTTCGAGGCCCTCTCCAAGCAGTTTGCTCACGCCGTTGTTCGGCCAGCAGAGACCCGGAGGCGCCTGATACAGTCGCTAGAGGTACTGAGAGAAAAGAAAGAAGAAAGGCCGAAGAAGAAACACGGCGTGATGCCGGTTTAATCAATTTTTAATTCTCAATTTTGAATTTTGAGTTAACAGGGCTGCTGCCTTCTGCCTAGTGCTTACTGCCTTCTAGTTTTCACACGGTAGCGTAAATGTAAAAGTCGAACCTTTCCCTTCCTCGCTCTCGACCCAGATCTTTCCGCCGTGCGCGTCCACGATTACCTTACAGATCACTAACCCGAGGCCAGTCCCTTTCTGCTTCGATATCTTACCGCTCGTGGCCTGACGATACTTCTCGAAGAGATTGCCGATCTCCTCCTTGGGGATGCCCACCCCTGAGTCTCTCACGTACACCCTGACCCCCACTCCTTTTTCCACTCCGGCGCCAACCTCGACCCTTCCCCCTTCGCCGGTGAATTTGATGGCGTTACTGATAAGATTGCTTAAGACTTGATCCAGACGCCGGGGATCGACCTTGACCTGCGGTAGACCAGCCTCCAGCCGTTCTAGGAGCGATATCTTTTTCTCCTGGGCCAGGATCAGATAATTTTCGATGCTGGCCCGAATCAGCTCCTTAAGATCGATTTCTTCCTTAACCAACTCGATGTGTCCCGCCTCGAGCTTAGAGAGATCAAGGAAGTTACTGACGAGATCCACCAGATTACGGCTGTTACCCTCAATCTTGGCAAGCCATTTCTTCTGCTCTTCATTGACTGGTCCAAATAGACCGTCTTGCATCATCCCTGCCGCCCCGATAACGTTCATGAGAGGAGAGCGCAGATCATGCGCAATCATGGCGGCAAAGTCTGCCTGCGCCTTGTTCGCCTCCTCCAACTCAAGCGCCTGTTTTTTTGTCTGTTCCAAAAGCCGGGCATTTCCCAAGGCAATCCCAGCTCCATTTGCTAGCTGCTGCAGAAGATCTATCTCGTCTTGTGCGAAATCTCTAGGCTGATACGTCAGAGCCCTAAGAATTCCAATGACTTTGCCCGCTCGTAAGAAGATAGGAACACCAAGGTAGCCACAGACGCCAATTCGATGCGTGGTCTGCCCCATAGGCAGATCTTTCCCCTTGCTGATGTCGGAAATTACGAGAGGCCTGCGATTGCGCGCTATCCATTCTGAACCCCCTCTTCCCTTTCCAGTGCTACCTTCACGGAGGCGGTCCACATCAATACCGGAGACTCCCACTATCCGCCGGCCTTCCCTCTCGATCAGCCTCACGTCTGAGATGTCGACTTTAAGCACTTCGCGGACTTTCTGTGTAAGCTTCTTAAGCAGGCTGTCAATGTCTAGAAAGGTAATATCTTGGCTGAGCTCCTTCAGAAGCCCCTGGATTTCCTCTTGTCTCTTCAGATCCTTGTTTGCCTTTTCCAACCCACCTGCCTGCTCTCTGGTCTGCTCGTGAAGCTGAGCATTGTGAATCGCCATGGCTGCCTGCCCGGCAAGCGTGGAGAGGAATTCGACCTCACGCTCCGTAAATTGATGCTCTTCCCTCGTCAGGAAGACTAAAACGCCGAGCACCTCCTCCTTAACGATCAGCGGAACCCCAAGATAAGAGATCAACCCCTGGCGGCGGTAAAACTCCTGGTCTATTGTCCGAGGATCTTTCTCAAGATCTCTGACTATCACCGGGACCTTCCCTTCCATCGCTGCCTCAACGAGGGGGGGCATGCGTGTCAGTTTTCTCCCCTTCCAATCTTTTTCGTCGAGGTTCCAACAGGCCGCGCGCTCTAACTGTCCGCTCTCTCGGTCCAACAACCACACCAGAACCGCGGTGTAGGGCAGGAAGAGATCGATCTTTTCCATCAGGACTTTCAACACGTCATGGAGATCCAGAGTTGAGGTAATGGCCACGTTGATCTCGTGCAAGCTGGCCAGGCGCTGCTCTGCCTGCTTGCGCTCGGTTATGAGCTGTTCCATGGAGCCGGCCATCTCGTCGAAGGTGCGCGCAAGTTCGCCGAGTTCTCCCTTTCCATAGCGTAGTTCGGTGCGTGCTTTTAGGTCCCCGGCAGTGAGTCGCTTGGTTGCGCTCACCAGGTCGTTCACCCGACGTAGGACAAAGAGATCGGCTCCGAACCATGTTGCCATAAGCGCTAGCACCCCAACGACCCCTAGCCCCACAAGGTTACGGGCAAGAATGCTGTTAGCCGTGGCAAAAGCAACGTCCTTGGGGATACCGATGCTCACATAGGTGCCGCCTGTATCCCCCAGCGGACTGAACCCATAGAGGCGCGGGATGCCGTCCATACCGGCAGCCTCAGTAGTGCCCGCGCCTTGACTCACAATAGTCTGGACGAGTGGTGTTTCCGGCATGGATTTTCCAACCCATTTATCCGGATCGGGGTGGCGGACTAAGATTGTGCCCTTACGATCAATGACGGTGAGGGTCGTACCTGACGGCAACTGCGCCTTGGCGACAAGTTTGTTAAGCCACGCAAGATCCAGCGCGGCAAAGACCACGGCCCCTACTTCTGTAGGGACCAAAATGGGATAGCCGAAATTGATTCCGGCCTTGCCCGTGATCCGACCCACTTGATAGTCGCCGATGGCGAAGTCGCGGGTTTGAACGGCGAGCTGGAACCACCCGCGGTCGGCAGCGTTCACACGACCCTTTTGTGGGACGCCGCTGCAGAATATCTCGCCGTCTGAGTCAACCACCCCAAAGTTCGCGTAGAGCGGATATGCTGCCAAAAGATCCGCTAGAAACGCGCTGCATTGGGCGGGCTGGCCGCCTCGCACTACAGGAACTTGCGCTAAGGCAGTTAGGAGCTGACGCGCTCCCTCGATCAAGTCGTCTTGACTGCTTGCGACCGACTGGGCCAGACGCAACGCGTTCGTCTGTGCTTCTACAGAGGCCGATCGCCGCATCTCTGTACCTGTATAGATGATCAGCCCCAGCGCCGGAACAACGGCCAGGAGGACAAGCAGCAGTAAGCGAACACGGAGACCCGAAAAAGAAAATCCTGTCATAGATCGACTCTATTTTTTAGGCGGAAGACGCGAGATCTCTCGCCTCTTCCTTTCCCGCCTCCTGATGGTTAGCCACAGGTATCGTTACCGTAAAGGTCGAGCCCTTGCCTTCCTCGCTTTCCAATTCTACCTTACCCCCTAGCAGTTCGGTAAATTTCTTCACGATATAAAGGCCGATTCCCACACCTCCGTACTTCCTGGTCTCCGAGCTGTCCACCTGGTGAAAGCGCTCAAAGATAACCGGGAAGAATTCCTTCGCAATGCCGATACCGGTATCGGCCACTTTGAATTCCACCCACCTCTCCGAGGCCTGAGGCGCGAGGCGTCCTTCGACATTGCTCAGGACCCCGAGCTGGTCGAGGGGTGAGGCGTGAGCGGAGATGGTCACAAAACCCTTGTCGGTAAATTTAATTGCGTTATTGATGAGATTTTGCAGAACATGCTTGAGCTTTTCACCATCAGTACTTATAACCGGCAGGTCGGAAGGATAGTCCCAGACCAACGAGATCTCCTTACCCAATGGAATCGAATAGTTCGATTTGAGATCGTCGAGAAAATCCTTCAGGCTGACCTCCCGCCTTTCCACCTTGATCCCCTCGGCCTCCAACTGGGTCGCCTGCAATATGCTGCTGATCATGGTTAATTGGTCCCGGGCCCGACTGATGACTTTCTCCAGCGCTTTTTCTTGTTCAGGATTGATCTCCCCCAGCAACCTGTCCTTGATCATCCCCGTATAACCCATGACCACGTTCAGCGGCGTTCGAAGCTCGTGGGACATCACGCTCAAAAATTCATCCTTGACCTTATTCGACCTCGACAGATCAGCCGCCAACTTCGCCATCTCCTCATAAACCTCGGAGTTATGGATCGCTATCGCGGCTTGGCCCGCGAGGGCAGTGAGGAACTCGACTTCCTCATTGGTAAATTCGTGTTCTTCGTTAGTGTAAAACGACAGCACCCCAAGGATCTCTTCCTTGGCAAACATCGGAACGCCGAGGTAGGAAACCAGCCGGTGCTTGCGGAAAAATTCCCGGTCTTTAACGCGCGGATCGTTTAAGCAGTCGCGAATCATCAAAGGGGCCCTCGACTCGAAAACCGCGTTGGCCGGACCGCGTCCAGGCTTCCACGCCGCAACTTTCCACTCTGCTTCGTCGAGATTCCGGCAGGCAACCGGCTCCAACAGCGCGCTCTCCTTGTTAAACAGTCTAACCGTGGCAGTAGAATAGGGCAGAAACAGATCTATCTTGTCCATGAGGACCCTCAGGACATCGCGGAGATCCAGGGTGGAGGTGATGGCCATGTCGATCTCGTGCAGGGCACGGATACCTTCGAGATTGCGTTTGGTCTCTCCAAACAGCCGCGCATTCTCGATGGCAACACCGATCACGCTTCCGATGGCCTCGAGGAGTTCCACTTCGCTTACGGAAAAGGGCTTCGATTGATTATCAGAAATGCCTAGAACACCAACAACCCTCGCCCCTGCCTTAATTGGAACCCAGGCGACGGAGCGAGTCCGGTCTAAAAAATCGCGAGAACTATTTTCTCCGGTATCATTAATGATTAGCGGGTTTCCGGAGGCGAAGACTTCTTCGCTCATGGGATGCGGTGTTCTGCGACGCAGCTCCTCTATTTCCCCATCCGAAAACCCTCGATGGGCAATCAGCTCAACCCTCCCCGTCAGGGGATCCTTGAGCCTGATGTTGACCCGTTGCCTCCCGCTTACTTCCACTGTCTTATCCAGGGCAATCTCGAAAAGCTCCTTGAGATCCAGCGACTGACTCGTAGCCATAGCGATGGCGTTCAGCGCTTGCAACTGCCGGGTCTTCTCCTCGGCTTCGGCGCCACGCAACTGCAGCGCCCCGGCCATCCGGTTAATTGACTCTGCCAGGGTGGCAAACTCATCACCCCTTTTCATGGCCAAGCGGGTATCCAAATGGCCCTGACCAATCGCCAGCGCCGCCTTGACAATAGATTCGATGGGCCGGCTGAAACCCGTAGCCACGACAAAGGCCAGAGCGGCGCCAATAATCAGACAAGCAAGGGTGATGTAGAGACTGGCCCTGGTCGTAACATGAACGATTCTATAAACATTATCCAGAGAGAATCCCACCTGGAGATGCCCGATGCGCACCCCGTCACTCGTAACAAGCGGGAGGCCAACCTTGAACATTTCGTCCTCGACCTGGGACACCCAGTCTTTCGATTGTAGAAGCTCGCGGGTAAGATTATCCGTTAGCTTTTGGCCGCCCATAGGATTCTGCCCAGTCCCATCGGTAAGCAGTATCCCCTCGCTATCCATGACATAGGTGTGGCTAATGTCAGGGTTCACCCGCGCGTTCCGCAATCTGTGGCGCAGAGAACTGATGTCAAGAAAGTAGAGATCATTGATGAGGGTCCCGGAGAGCAGCGTCGTAGTCTGCAAGGCATCCTCTTTAAAAGTTTCAAGGATTCTCTGGCGCCCTTGATAGATGAAATAAAGCGAGATGCTGCCACCCACAAGGAGGATGATGCAAAAGGTAAAGGCTATGAGTTTGATCCGAATGTTAAACTTCATCTGATACCGAGCTCTGCGTCGATCCACTTTCCCGCTTTTAATAGGGGGACCATAGCCTGATCGGGTATTTCATCGAACCTAGTGGTCCGCTCGAAACTCTGCAGCACCTTTTTTCCTTCCTCCGATTGCTCCATTTGGATCAGCGTCTGCTTGATTTTCGCCGCCAAATCGGAAGGGAGATCGCCGCGGTGGCTGACGACCTGGCGCGGGAAAGAAAAGCTCTGGTAGACAACCTTGAGGTTGCTGAGATGCGCCATGGCTTGCTTCACATACGTTTGATTATCCATCACGGACGCGCTCACTCTTCCCCGCAACACCCAGGCCATGGCGTTCTCATCATCAAGGCTAAAGACATAACCGACCTCATGGGGCGCGACGGGGTCCGCGGGGTTCTTCTTTGGGACCAGTTTCAGTCCTTGCTGCATCATCACCAACTTGGGAACGAAATAGCCGGAAGTCGAAAACTCTTCTTCAAAGGCGATGATCTTTCCTTTGAGATCCTCCAAGCGGGCAATGCCGCTGGCCGCCTTGGCAAAAATGACCGAACGGTACTCGCTGATCCCTTTCTTCCACCGTCGCAGGAAGAGTTTGCTGCCCGAAAGACGGCTTACGGCCAGAGCGGGATAAGGGCTATCGATGTAGAGATCGATCTTTCCATGTTTTAAGAGTTGGGCCATCTCGGGTATACCCTTGGCCACAACCACTTTTCCTTGATCGACCCCTTCGGCTTGGAGCGCCCTTGCCAGATAGGTGGCAAGAGGCATATACTTTTGGATCTCCTCCTCAACCTCAAGCCCCACCGAGCCAACGTGGAGCGGCCTAGCCCAGGCGAGCTGGGACAACAGCAGAATGGCCCCGGCAAAAAAGAGAATTTTTCCTGAACAACGTCGCAGCGCGCGCATCGTCTCTCACACCTCCAATCCCGGCAAGGAAGTTTTCCTTTCTTTATCCCTACCCCAACCCGCCGTTTTCTTTGTTCTCAACCCACTTTCTAAATTGGCTCTCCCGGATACGCCACTGGCCGCCGACTTTAAAAGCCGGCACCTCTTTTTTTTGGATCATCCTCATAAGGGTCCGTTTAGAAACCTGAAGGATCTCGGCGGCGGCTTCCAGGGTAAGAAGTCTGAATTCTTCTTGAGTATTGCCCATAATTTAACCCATCCCTGCCTGTTCAAGTGAGCAATCTCTATGCCATAAACAAAGACGAGCTGTAACTAGCTGTTTTCACATACTTTCCTTTTTTAGCCAGAGAAAATCCGGGCAATAATAGTGACAAATATCGACAAAAAGGAACTCCGATGGAAAAGAATGACAAACTATGAGATATGGATCAGCCCTTCTCTGCCATTACTCATCGATATGGAAAATCAAAGGTGGGATGGGGAAGAAGGTAGGAGTCAGCGCTGGGGTTCGATAATGACTTTGATGGAATCCTGAGCGGTCGCTACCAACTGAAAACCGTGCGCCGCCTCCGCTAAGCTCAACCGGTGAGTTATCATCTCGCGCACGCGCACGCGCCGGCTGCGGATCATTTCGATCGCCTCGGTAATGTCCTGAGGACTGGCGGCGTAGGAAGTGGTGATCGTGACTTCATCGCGCCACAACTCGAACAGCGGAATGGGGACTTCGACTCCCGCTGCCGTCGGAGCAAAAAAGAGGATAGTCCCCCCCTTCTCTACTGATCGGACACCCTGTTGAATGGCCGGCATCGCCCCGGCGCAGACAATCACCAGATCAGCGAGACGCCCGTCGTTCACCTCGCGCAGCCGGGCGGGAACGTCCTCGGCGGCATGGATCACCGTATCGGCGCCAAATTCTCTTGCCGCTTTGAGACGGAAATCATTGATATCGGTCGCCACTACGCGAGCCGCGCCGTGCCCGCGCGCCATCTGCACATGGAGGAGGCCGGAGAGGCCGCTGCCGATCACCAGGACGGTTTGTCCAACGTGGAGCCGGGCAAATCTCTGTGCCCGCACAACGCATCCCACGGGCTCGATGAAAGAGCCCTCTTCAAAAGAGATTTCTTCGGGCAAGAGGAAGGTGCCTAACTCGACGTTGATCTTCGGCACGCGGATATACTCGGCGAAGCCGCCGGGATCGAAATGGGTCCGACGCAGGGTATCGCACACCGAGTGGTGACCGCTTAGGCAATAGCGGCAGCTCATGCAGGGGACATGATGAGACACGAAGACGCGGTTTCCAGCCCGATAATCCTCCACTCCCTTCCCCACGCCCACAATCTCGCCAGCGATTTCATGTCCCAGCACGAGCGGAGCCTTTTGAATGCGGTACCATTCCATCACGTCCGTGCCGCAGATACCGCTGGCCTTGACGCGCACCAGCAACTCGCCGGGGCCGACGGAGGGCACGGGCATCTCCTCCAGCCGGACATCCCGATTGTTGTAGTACATGGCAACTCTCATAGTTATGAGTTTTAATTTTGAATTGTGAACTAAAAACTAAAAATTCAAAATTTATAACGGTCGCTGCCGGAGGCCGGGAAGCGAGCACGCGTCACGAACACGAAGAACTTACCCAGCAGCCCTGCGGGCTTTTCCGCTCCTAGCGCTCTCGTAAATTTTATAAGCCTCCTTCACGGAAACCTTCTCATGTACGATCGCCCTTACCGCGCGGATCATGCCCACCGGGCAATCGGACTGAAAAATGTTTCGACCCATATCCACGCCCACGGCGCCTCCCTGCACGACGTTAAAGGTAAGCTCCAGGGCCTCGATCTCAGGCGTCTTCTTGCCGCCGGCGACGATCACTGGGACAGGGCAACTCTCGACCAACTTCTCGAACTCCTCGCAATAATAGGTTTTCACGATATGGGCACCCAGCTCCGCGGCGATGCGGCAAGAGAGCCCAAGGTAGCGGACATCTCGCGCCATATCCTTGCCTACGGCAGTGACCGCCAACACCGGGATGCCGTGCCGCTCTCCTTCGTCCACGAGCCTCGCCAGGCTCACCAAAGTCTGTTTCTCGAACTCCGAGCCGACAAAGATAGAAAGGGCCATGGCCGAGACGTTCAGGCGAATCGCATCTTCGATGGAGACCGTGATATCTTCGTTGGAAAGCTCTTTGAGAATGCTCGTCCCTCCCGATACCCGAAGGACAATCGGGGTATGGGAGCCGGGATCCACGGATGTCCTCAAAACCCCGCGCGTGAGCATGAGGGAATCGGCATAAGGGAGAAGCGGCTCAATGGTCTTGCGCGGCTCCTCGAGACCGCTCGTGGGTCCCAAGAAGTATCCGTGGTCCACCGCCAGCATCACCGCACGGCCATCCTCAGGTTTAATAATCCTCGCCAACCTGTTTTTCATTCCCCAATCCATAGTGATCTATACCCTCCTTCTCCGGAACAATGGAATGTCGAAACCTATCATAGAATCCCCTGAAAAGTGAAATAAGAGGAGCAGCGGTAAAAAACAATCGTTGGCGGATGGAGCTCCAGGGATTTAATGAAGACCCCGGCCAGGCTCCATAGAAGGCCGGCAAGCAGAACGTAGATCCTTCCCCGGTTGAGAGCGGCGCTCGCCGCAGCGGGCTTTGCCTCGGTTGACAATTTATTTTCTCCTGCCTTAACCTTTCCTATCATGCCCTCTTTAAAAAAAGAATTTGTTCCCGATATGGCCCTCATTCCCGAAGGGGCATTCCTCATGGGAAGCGAGGATGGACCGGACAATGAAAAACCGGTTCACCAGGTATGGGTGGATAGCTTTTTAATCGGCAAATTTCCTGTAACCAACGCCGAGTACAGGATCTTTGTCGATGAGACTGGCGCCCCAGAGCCGCCCTTTTGGCGTGAACCGATGTTTTCTCACCCGGATCAACCGGTCGTCGGCGCCAGTTGGCACGATGCGATCGCGTATTGCGACTGGCTAAGCAGGCGCATTGGAAAGGGCTTCCGCCTGCCCACCGAGGCGGAGCGGGAGCGGGCGGTAAGAGGCGGGAGAGAAAGCAAGCAATATCCTTGGGGAGATGAGCCGCCTTGGAAAAGGCCCTATCCGGGCTATGATCTTGAGACCGGAGGGCCACAGCGCGTGGGCCTCAATGAGTCAAACGGCTTTGGCCTCCATGATATGAGCGAGGGGGTTCACGAGTGGTGCAGTGATTTTTATGATCCCGGCTACTATCAGAATTCACCGGAGCGGAACCCGAAGGGCCCGCCGTCGGGACAAAGACGGGCCTCACGCGGCGGCTCCTGGCGCCACCACATTAAATTCAGCCGCTGCGCCGCCAGAAGCTCCTTGCCTCCGGCTTTCCGATATGCAGATTATGGCTTTCGCGTGGCGATGAGTCTTTGACGTCGGCTTCATTCGAAAGCACCAGAAACTAGGCTAAAAGCTGGCATTCCCAAACCGGCTAGTTGTCACACCCTGAGATAGCCCTGCGGATCGGCTTTGAGCAACGGTCCATTATCCCAATACACCGCGGGCTGATATCCTCATACACTGCCGGATTGGCAGCGTTTGCAGGAATGATACCCCTTGGCAAGTTCTTCGTAAATGCGGAATATTGTTTTCGGTTTTCCTTTTGTCGGATTGACAAGCTTTAGCCTAATACCCTGCCGGAACTGCGGCAGTAGACTCTATAGTTAGCGTTCACCGATGATGACGCGACAGTTTGAGATCTACGCGCCCCTTCAAGACTTCTGTTGGAACGGGGTTGATTTCGAACTCACGCCGGGGCTTCGGATAAGGCACTTCAACCAGAAGCCCGATCTTCAAGGGCTTGATGCAACAATCGCTGAGGATGAACAGACGGACGCTTTTTTCTATGCCCAGCACTGGCTAACGTTTCACTGGAACGAGGGAACTGAACCATCCCCCGCTGAGACGGTGAATTTGGCTTTGGTTGCGCTGTGGCTTGTAAAACCGACGAGAAGCCATGTTGCCCTTCGGTTCGAGCTTGGCCAAAAGGCGGCCGCGGGCGAGAAAAGCCGATCCCGTCTGTTTGATCGCTTCGCTTGGGTGCCAAGTGCAACTTACGAGGAGTTTGATGACTCCGACCTACAATCCGCCTCATCATACTACCCTGCTCTGCACGACATCTGTTGTGCTAGGAGCCGGCTCAATGACGCTTTGATTCTGACCCTGACGGGTTGCTGGTCTCACCAATGGCAGGCCGCCCTGATCTGCCATGCTGCAGCTGCCGAGGCGCTGCTTACCTATTCCACCGCTCGGGGAATCACGCGCCGCCTCACAACCACCTACGCGTGTCTCGTTGAAACTCAGAGAGCTTCCCGCGACGCTGCCTACGGAGAGTTCCGCACGCTGTACTCGGTTCGCTCTGATATCATGCATGGCCGCACCTATAACGTGCCCCCCTCCGAGCGGCTTCCATTCTTGGCGCGGTTCCAGGATGTGCTTCGCATGCTGTGGCGTGCAGTGATCTCGTCACCGCAGGTTATTTCGGTTCTCGAGGGTTCGGACGCCCAACGCGAGGCCTACTTCTCCCAGCTTACGTCTGGCTACACACCGCCACCATGAGAGTGAACTCTAACCACCGGCTTGAGACTGGCGCTTTGAGCGCGGCTCAGCCTTAACGTTGAGGCTGTAGAAAAAGGGGGCGCGAAAAATTTACAAAAAAACAACCTCCGTATTTGGCTTTTAAACGACGATCTCGGATCGAGAGACCATTTTTGGTACCCCTAATTCGGACGTTTTTTTACGGGTTGGGACTTTTTCTACAGACTCGTTAGCCGTGCGTTGAGCCCCAGGGTCTGTTATACTGTGGATATGTATGTAGTATTGGGGGTGTGAAATGATTAAGTCCATAGAAGCTGTTTTTGACGGAAAGGTACTGCGCCCTAAAGACGTGCTCACACTTGAGCCCAACACTCGTGTGCGGATTACGATTGAACCCGTAGAGCCCACTACAGCAGGGGTTGTTTCTTTTTTGGATACCGCTCTTTCGCTGAACTTGGATGGTCCTTCCGACTGGGCGGCGAACATTGATACCTATTTATACGGAGGAGAAAGTCGGCATGAAGGCTGAGGTGTTGCTCGACACCGCCTATGCTATCGCTCTCTCTTCACCGAACGACCTCTTTCATCACTGCGCTGTCCAATTGGCCGATGAGTTGAAAGCAGCGGGCACCCGTTTGGTGACGACCCGGGCCATCCTGCTTGAGATCGGCAACGCCCTATCCAAACAACGCCATCGTCGTGCGGGGGTGATGTTACTGGATTCGCTCGAAGCAGACCCTCGTGTTGAGATCATCCCCATGTCAGAAGAACTCTACAGCCGCGCTTTACGATTGTATCGGGAGCGACCGGATAAAGAGTGGACGCTGACCGACTGTGTGTCCTTTATCGTAATGGAAGACCGTGGAATCAGCGAAGCATTGACCACTGACGAGCATTTCCAACAAGCTGGCTTTCACGTTCTAATGCAGCAAGAGCTGAAGTGATTCGCGGCTAACCATTGGCTGGAGGAGGGCTTTGTGCTCCTCAACCTTAACGTTAGCGCATCTTTAAGTCGAAACCCCTCATGCTTTTCCTCTTCTCCGGCGGATGAGGCGTTTAAGGAAAGTTGTCCCAGAGATGGAGTAGTGTTATAGGAGAAGAGACGATGATGAGGCTCCCAACCATCACTCTGGCCGCTCTGTCGCTGGCCGCCGCGCTCACGGTCGCGCCGCCCCTCGGCGCGCAGACGCTCGACCCGCTAACCGCGAAAGCGCTCGCGGAAGCGCTCCGGGTCATCCAGGACCCCGCGCTGCGCCAGACGGCCATCGCGAAGGACCCCAAGGCGGTGGAGGCGGATCGGCAAGCCCGCGCGCTGGCCGGCTCCGACAAGGCCACCCAGGATTTCTACGAGTTCGCCATCGACATCTTTGTCGACCTGATGCTGAGCGCGGGCGGCGACACAATGAAGATCAACGAGACACTCGACCGCGCGAAGGCCGATCCGGCCGCGTTCGCCGCGACCCTCTCCCCGCGGAACCGTGAACGGCTCAAGGAGCTCTCGACGAAAGTCGGCGAGCGCGCGCGCTGAGCCGCTTAGCCGCGCACAGCAGGCAGGAGAGTGAATTGATGCAGTGGAATCAGCACAACAGCCATTGACCGAGTTCTGGCTGCGAGCGATTTTTTGTGCAGCGCTAAGTTTTGGGCTGACCTAAGACGAGATCGATAGCGGTGAGCAAATGCGCGCTAATAAAGGGTTTAGGAATATAGTAATCGGCGCCCTCCTTGTAGCCTTTTAGTATGTCCTCGTACTGGCCTTTGGCGGTTAACAGGATCACCGGAATGGTCGACGTTTCAGGAGTGCTCTTGAGTCGCTTCAAAACCTCAAAACCATCCATTTTAGGCATCATAATGTCAAGAAAGATGAGGTCCGGCTTTAACCCCGCCAATTGCCTGAAGAGTTCCTCCCCGCCATGCGCGCAAATAACCTGATGGCCGGTAGATTCTAGAGTCAACTTAACTATGTTCGTAATGTCCGGGTTATCGTCTACCACGATAATGCAATACATAATTGCGCTCCAGGAAGCTTCTCCCAAGCACAGCCAAACAGGATCTTACTCAGAAACCACGGAGACCTTCACGGTGGCAGTAACATCGGCGGCCAGACGGACAGGGATCTCATAGTCTCCAAGGCTCTTGATCGGCTCGTCGAGGTGAATCTTCCGACGCTCTATGTCGAAACCTTTCGCTTTAAGGGCTTTCTCAATATCCATGTTGGTCACCGAGCCGAAGAGCTTCCCCTCTTCTCCGGTCTTGACCGGTATTGTCAGCGCAACCGCAGCCAATTGTTCACTCAAGCCTTGTGCATGTTTCACAACCCGTTCTCTCTGAGCCGCAATGACCCGCTTCTGGTGCTCAAAACCCTTCTGGTTTTTGTTGTTGGAGACAAGCACCAAACCGCGCGGCAAGAGGTAGTTGCGCGCATAACCGTCTCGCACCCGCACTACCTCTCCCATCTTGCCAAGGTTAACAATATCTTCCTTCAAAATAACTTCCATGTCTTTCTCCTTCGATAAACTGTCGGCTTAAACTATTTGAACTTCTTGAACGGTTTAAACGGTTCCATCCACTAAGAGACTTGGCTCGGATTCAAATCCTTTTTGTTCAAGCGGCGAAAATCGCCCCAAAGATCAAAGAGTCCGAGACCCACCACAAAAAGCGTGAAGAGCTGCTCGAAAACGATAAGGACATAAGCCAGGCTGCGCAAGAAATACGGGATATTCTTGCGATGAAAGTAGTACGCAACAATAGCTAGACCCTGTAAAAAATAAAAAACCGCAGTCACCGGGAAAACGTTCAAAGCCAGTGCCTTGACGACCTCCCCCACGGGAAGCAAAAGGGAGAAACCCGAAAGGATAAAACCCCAGATGAGAGGCTCGGGGGCCTTCCATTCCCTGATATCGCTGCGGGCGGCAAAAAAAGAGCTGTGATCGGGAAAACGGCGGTAGAGAAAAAACAGGTTGATGAGTATCGCGGCCACAAAACCCGCAAAGGCGAGAGCCGGCATCATTTGAAGGACCATATCGATGATTTGCGGCGCACGCTCTCTGAGAACTTCCAGGCCCTCTCCCGAAAAACCAACCTGCTCGTAGACCTTAAGCGAGATTTCCAGATTCTCTCTAAGGGCTGCTCGGAGAACCAGATGCAGCGCAGAGAGGGAACCAAAAAAATACCACAGGAAGCCAAAGGCGGCAGCGAGCATTCCCGCAGCGGTGCCTACCACCACTGATTCTATCGACCAACCACGGCCGAAGGAGAGGGTAAGCAAAACCGCCAGAAGAGCCAGGAGGGAAAACCCCAGGGCCAACTCCTTACCGCTAACGAAAAAAAACACCAGGGTTACTATCAGGAGGAGGGCCACACCGTAGCCTTTCCCCTGCTTCAGTCCCAACGCCAGGGCCGGCTGGGGGACCAGAGGAATCAATAAAAAACCGACGAGGGGAATAGCTACACCGGATAGAAAAAGCACCATCGTGAAAAACAAGGCGGGAAGAAAACTCTTAATGATTTCTCGGCGACCCATAGAGACCTGTTTCGGGAAAAGCCCGGCTAGTTTCTGGCCGTGCTGAAAGGGAGGAGAGCAATGCTGCGTGCCCTTTTGATCGCAGTCGTAACCAGCCGCTGGTGATGCGCGCAGTTGCCCGTAATACGACTCGGGGTCATCTTTCCCCTCTCCGTGACGAACTGGGTCAAGGTCCTCGTATCCTTGTAGTCGATCTTGAGCTCTTTATCCGCACAAAACCGACATACCTTCCGCCGAACCATAAACCGGCGACGGCCTGGACCCTGTTCCTCGTCCATCCGTTCGCGGTTCATTCTCTGAGCTGGAGCCCTCTGTGCCATATTTTAATTACACCTCATCCTTTCACAGCGGGAGATCTTTCTCTTGTCCTGGAGTCGGGAGGCCTCCCAGATCGATAAATTGAACCGTATTAGCAACCACCTCATACTTGCTTCTCTTCTGTCCCTCGGGAGTCTCCCACCTTTTCTGCGTCAGCCGTCCGTCCACTAACACACGGGACCCGCGCTGGAGATGCTCCTTGCTACGTTCCCCCACACGGCCAAAGACCACAACGTCAATGTAACAGACATCTTCCTTAAGCTCGTCATGGATCCGGTATTTATGATGGACAGCAAGCGGAAATTCGCAAACTGCCAATCCCGCGGGGGTGTACCGGAGCTCAGGATCTCGAGTCAGGTTTCCCAAAAGGATAACCTTGTTGTACTCCCCCATCGGGTGCTTATTCTCCGACGATTGAAAAAATTACGATTGTGGCTCTAGCTTTGCTCCATCCTCCTCGGTACTTTTCCTGCTTTCTTGGGGAATGTCTTTCTGTCTCGGCTGCGGCGGCTCCTTCGTCTCTTCATCCAGGCGCACCGTCAGGTAGCGCAACACCTCATCGCTGAGTCTCATATTTCGTTCCAGCTCCTCCACCGCGCGGGCAGAGGATTGATATCGAAGAAGGGAATAATAGCCCTTACCCTGTTTTCGGATACGATAGGCAAGATCCTTCAGTCCCCACTCATCCGCTTGGGACACGGCTCCATCCAATCCTTCGACGATCTTTTTAAATTTATCGATAAACTCCTTTACCTTTCCCCCCTGATCGGGATGGACGATAAAGATGGTCTCATAACTTGTCACGGTCGCATTTTTCTCCTTTAATTCAATTATTTGATATTTATCACAACCGCCTAGGCTTTACAATTACAGCCGACTAAAAACCCAGAGATTGCAGCAGTAGCCTGTGACCGGCAAGGATAACCGGGGCAAAGACCAGCGAAACCACCGCCATCAGCTTGAGCAGGATATTCATGGCCGGGGCGGCGGTATCCTTAAACGGATCGCCCACTGTATCCCCCACTACCGCCGCCTTATGGGCCTCAGAGCCCTTGCCACCCAGATGGCCCGCTTCGATAAACTTCTTGGCGTTATCCCAGGCGCCGCCGGCGTTAGCGAACTGGAGGGCTAAGGGCACACCCGACACCAGAGCCCCGGCAAGCATTCCCCCCAGGGCGTCGGCGCCGAGAACGACGCCAATCACAATAGGAATCGCAACCGCCAGAATTCCAGGGGCGATCATCTCTTTAAGCGCGCCGGCCGTGGTGATATCCACACAGCGGGCATACTCCGCCTTGGCCTTCCCTTCCATCAGCCCGGGAATCTCCTTAAACTGTCGGCGCACCTCCTCCACCACGCTAAAGGCTACCCGGCCCACCGCCCGCATCGCCTCGCCGGCAAAGAGAAAAGGCACAACGCCGCCAATGAAAAGCCCGGCGATGACATTGACGTTCATGATATCGATCTTCTCCAAATCGGCGGCCGGGAGATAAGCAGTGAACAGCGCCAGGGCCGTGAGCGCCGCCGAGCCGATGGCAAAGCCCTTGGCGATGGCCGCCGTAGTGTTGCCCGCCGCATCCAGGGAGTCAGTGACTCGGCGCACTTCTTTCTCCATATGCGCCATCTCGGCAATACCCCCCGCGTTATCCGCGATGGGACCATAGGCATCCACCGCAACCGTAATCCCGGCAATCGAAAGCATGCCGATAGCGGCAAGCGCGATGCCGAAAAACCCTGCGCAACGGAAAGAGAGGATGGTGGCCAGCGCAATCAGCACGAGAGGCAGCACGGTGCTGCGGCAACTGATTCCAAAGCCCTGAATGATATTGGTTGCGGCGCCAGAACTGCAAGAACGGGCCAGCATTTCTACGCACGCTCCTGAAGTGTACTGTTCCGCCACAAAACCGATGGCCATCCCCACCACGACCCCGGATAGAAAGGGCCAAAACAGCTGGATCTCGCCGTACCAGAACGCGATAAGAAAAAAAGCGCCCACCACGGCAAGCACCGCACTCACGATCGTGCCGTTGCGCAGCGCGGCCTGCGGTTGGGTCCCTACCCCGGTGCGGACAAAGAATGTCCCAACGATGGACGCCAGGACGCCCACCGAGGCCAGCAACAATACCAGCGTGACACCCTGGAGCTGCCTTGCCGGGGGCAAAGTCTCAGCCGCGAGGATCATGCCCGAAACAATGGCCCCGACATAGGATTCAAAGAGGTCCGCCCCCATGCCGGCCACATCTCCCACATTGTCGCCCACCAAGTCAGCGATCACCGCGGGGTTACGCGGATCATCTTCTGGAATTCCGGCTTCAACCTTGCCCACCAGATCCGCGCCGACATCTGCAGCCTTGGTGTAAATCCCCCCGCCTACGCGGGCAAAAAGCGCCACCGAGCTCGCCCCCATACTAAACCCAGCGAGGACGCCGACTGCCGAGCGCAAACCTTCCCCCGCCTCCACCCCGCCGCCAAACAGCCGGTAAAGAAGAGAGAGCGCTAACAGACCGATACTCACCACGGACATCCCCATGACCGCGCCCCCGGGGAAGGCCACATCCATAGCCTCATTAAAGCCTTTCGTTGCCGCCTGAGCGGTGCGAACGTTGGCCCGCGTGGCGATCTGCATGCCGACAAAACCGGCTGCCAGAGAACATAGCGCGCCGATGATGTAGGCAGCGGAAATGGCCCAACCAATCCCGAGACCAAGGATGATGGTCACCACGATAACAAAAACTCCGATGGCTCGATATTCCCGTAAGAGGAAAGCCATGGCGCCCTCAAAGATATAACCGGAAAGCTCCTGCATGGTTGCGCTTCCTGCCTCTTTGGCAACCACCTTGGCAGAGAGGTAGGCTACAAACAGGAGCCCTAAGAGACCGACCCACCCGGAAACCATCATCGCTATTTTCCTCTTTATTCCGCCCTATTGAACTTTTCCATTGCCCGCTGGGGACTTTCTTTCAGAAGGCATACCACGGCATCCGCCGCCCTGGAGATAACCCCCTCTAGACCCGATCTCTCGGCCGGAGAAAAAGGCTCCAGCACGTAATCGACGGGATCGGCGCCCGGCGGGGGGCGACCAATCCCCACACGGACTCTGAAAAAACCTTCCTCCCCCAACGTCTCGAGGATAGAAAGCATGCCCCGATGTCCTCCCGCCCCGCCGCCTGGACGGATACGGATTCGACCGAAGGGGAGATCGAGATCGTCATGGATAACCACCAGATCCGTGACGGAGATCGGGAAGTAGCGGAAGAGCTGTTTTACAGCCACGCCGCTGTGGTTCATATAGGTCTGGGGTTTGACCAGCAGGATTTTTTCCCCGTCGGTCCGCCAGTCACCAATCAGAGAGTCGTGTTTTATCTTCTTAACTGTGATCTGATTTTCCGAGGCGACCCGGTCTACAACCAAAAACCCCAAGTTGTGCCTGCTCCGTTCATATTTCTTGCCTGGATTACCCAGACCGAGAACGACTTTCACCTAAGGATTTCCCAGAGAGATCGAGGCAAAGGCAAACTAGGATTCGGAGCTCTCCTCCTTTTTCTTTTCCTCAGGGGCAGCCGCAGGCGCCTCCGCTCCTTCAACGACAACCGCAGGGGCGGCCTCCGCAGCCGGCGCCTCTTCAACCGTCGGCGGCACAACCGTCACAAGGGTAAAGTTGGTCTCATAGACGGCCACGACCCCCTCCCGCATCGGTAAATCGGTAACGTGGAGAGAATGGCCGATATCCAAGGCGGAGACCTCCACATTGAAGTACTCCGGTATATCCATCGGCAAACACTCGACTTCGATCTCGCGCACGACCGGTTGCAGGATGCCTCCCCGCACCACGCCTTCCGCCTTGCCGACGAAATGAAGCGGGACTTTGACCCGGATCTTCGCCGTAAGATCGACCTCGTAGAAATCGGCATGAACGACTTCTCCAGTGACGGGATGGAACTGCATCTCTTTGACCAAGGCCACCCGGTCTGCCAGCAGCGGCGATGCGGATTTCATCCGAATCAGGCGCGACCCTTCGAGATCGGCGACGCGGCTCAAGAACTCTTTCCTATCGAGCTCCAAAGGAACGGCCTGGGTCTTCGGACCGTAAAAAACGCCCGGTAATTTTCCCTGCCGGCGAAGTTCCTTCACCTTACCCTTGCTGCCGGAATCACGCGGCTCAATTTGGATTTCAACGGTTTCCAATGAAATGCACCTCCTACTTATTCAATGTCAAAAAAGATTCGCTCAGACAAACAGGGAAGTGACGGACTTTTCCATGTGCGTGCGCCGGATGGCCTCCCCGATCAGATGGGCCACCGACAGGACCTTGATTTTCTTGCATTTCTCCGCCTCGGCTCTGAGCGGGATGGAGTTGGTTACAATCAACTCCTCCAAGGGAGATTCCTTGATTCTCCGAATCGCCGGGCCCGAGAGCACCGGATGAGTGCAACAACCAAGAATCCTTTTTGCCCCCTCCCTCTTCAAGGCCTCCGCCGCCATGGTTAATGTCCCTGCAGTATCCACCATATCGTCCAACAGGATCGCCGTCTGCCCTTTGACCTCGCCGATGATATTCATTTCTGCCACTACGTTAGGCCCGCTCCTCCGTTTATCAATAATGGCCAGGGAGACATTCAGCCGGGTAGCAAAATCCCTGGCCCGTTCCACTCCGCCGGCGTCAGGAGAGACGATCGTTACCTCATTACGATTCAAATGCCGCTTGAGGTATTGAAGCAACACGGGCGTGGCATAGAGGTTATCCACCGGGATGTTGAAAAATCCTTGGATCTGACCCGAGTGGAGATCCATGGTAAGAATGCGCGAAGCCCCTGCGGTCGTGATCAAGTCCGCAACGAGTTTCGCGCTTATCGGCACCCGGGGGGCTACCTTCCGGTCCTGGCGGGCATAGCCAAAATAGGGCATGACTGCGGTAATCCTTTTTGCCGAGGCCCGCTTGAAGGCGTCCAACATCAAAAGCATCTCCATCAGGTTGTCGTTCCCCGGGGCACAGGTCGACTGAATTACGAATACATCTCCTCCCCGAACGTTCTCCTTGACTTCAACCTTGCTCTCCCCATCACTAAACGTCTCCACCAACGCTTCCCCTAGAGGAACCTTTAGATAATGACTGATTTCCCGGGCCAACGGGGCATTCGAATTCCCGGCAAATATTTTGAGATCGTCTATTACCTGTCTCATACCCACAAAAAACAATTCTTCAAAAAAAAGAATAGCCCTCACGGGCTAAACCATCGCCTGGACATCTTACGCAATACCAGGGAGATGAAATTTGGCTGGGCGGGAAGGATTCGAACCTTCGATACCGGATCCAAAGTCCGGGGCCTTACCGCTTGGCGACCGCCCACTCCCGAACTTTTTTCCTAAGTAAACTCGTGCGACCCATGATGAAAAATTCTCATCCCCCTCCCAGCGCTCTTCGGCTGCCCCCTACCCGCAAGCACCTTCTCGTATTCCGCGATGATTTTTTCCTCGATCATTCTGCGGGTTTCATTGTTAATAGGATGGGCGATGTCCTTATAGGTGCCATCCTTACGCTTTTTACTCGGCATTGAGATAAAGAATCCAGTCGTTCCTTAAATAATCTTTAGGTCCTTTATAACAAAACAATGGTCGAACGTAATCGTCACGTAAGCCTTGAGCTTCTCTTCATCTACGGGAAAGACCCTAACATCCGTAACCTCCATAGGGACCTCCTTCACGTCAGGTCCAGCAAGACCCGATGGATTATGGACGGGCTTTTATTCTAGCTCAACGATTGTACCAGATACGCCTCTACTCCCTCCTTACGCAAGCGGTGAAAGGCCCCCCTAGCTATTTGCCGCGATGGAAAAACTCCAAAGACGGAAGAGCCGCTCCCAGACATAAGGGCCCCCACTGCACCTTCCTGAATTAACCTCTGTTTAAGGAAAGCTATTCGCGGGTAACGACGCATGGCGACTTTTTCCAGGTCATTAACCAGAAGGCGCTTAAGCCCTTCAGAATCCCTCAGGGAGATTTGAATGCTAGTATTTTCAATAGCTTTTGTCAACTTACCAAAACGGAAGTGACGATAAACCCAGCGCGTGGGAACCGGGAATCCCGGGTAGAGGATAACCATCCAGAGGCGAGGAAAAAAGGGCAGGCGGCGAAGTAACTCCCCGATGCCGCGGGCCCTTGCCGGACGCGCATCAATAAAGAAAGGTACATCGGCACCCAGCGAAGCGGCCAGGGAAAGGATTTCCCTGCGCTTCAAGCCAAAGCCGAAAAGCCGGTCGAGTCCTTTCAACGTGGCAGCGGCGTCACTGCTGCCGCCACCCAACCCTCCCCCTACGGGAATTCCCTTGCGGATATGAATGTGAACAGGGTCTAGAATGGCCTTTCTTGTCAGCAGCAGAGATGCCGCCTGGTAGGCAAGGTTTGCCGTTCCGGATGGAACCAGCGGGTGATTGCACGTCACCTTCAAATCTCCCAGCGCTGCCTTTTTCGACTTGGACCTGCTAATTTGAACCTCGTCGTAGAGATCGACCGGAATCATCACCGTGTCCAAGAGATGGTAGCCGTCTTTTCTCTTTCCTACGATCCGAAGGGAGAGATTGACCTTCGCGGGCGCTCGAATCCTCATCGTTCTTTAGCTAACATAGTGGCCCGGAGTTGCCAACGATCTCACTCAGAGGAAACGCGTATGGATACCAGGAACATTGACTCGTTCCCGGTCGAATGATAGAAAATTCACGGCGCCCGTAGTGAAAAGGATATCACGAGGGTCTCCGGAACCCTAAGTCCGAGTTCGATTCTCGGCGGGCGCACCATTAATTCCCGCCTGCTCTCCGGTATTGCCCTTCCGTGCTCATTCCCAAATGCCTCTGGAGTACTTCCGCAAAGACCTTCGGGGGAGTAGGTTTGGGCAAGAATTCCACCATGCCGGCCTTTAGGGCTTCAGTTTTACAATTTTCCTCTCTCGATGCGGAGTGGGCAATGACGGGTATATGGGATGTATTTGAACTCTGCTTAAGAACAACGGTGGCCTCGATCCCATTTATCCCCGGTAATCCCAAGTCCATTATGATCAGGTCTGGGTTCTGAGCCAAGGCTTTTTCTATGGCTTCCTCGCCACTCCTTGCCTCTATGACCCCATAGCCCAGACGCTCGATCTGTATCCTGAGAATCTCTCGAGAATCCGGATGGTCTTCAACAATCAGAATCCTTGCCAGCATATAGACTCTTCCTAGGAAGGATCACGCGGAAAGTGCTTCCCCTGCCCAGCTCACTTTCAACCTCTATTCTCCCTCCCAACAGGCGGGCCAATTTTTTACTTAACGCCAGCCCCAATCCCATTCCCCCGTATGCGCGGGTCTCAGAGCTATCCCCTTGACGGAAGTCGTCAAAAATGAATTGTTGGGACTCTCTACTGATGCCTATCCCGGTATCGGCTACCCACGCCCCCAAGACATCTCCCCGCGAACAGGCCCCAAGCGTAATTTTCCCCTCGGCCGTAAACTTCAAGGCGTTGTCGAGAAGGTTATCGAGGATCCTCCTCAAATAAGTTTCATTGGTCTCGATTTGCGGAAGCGAAGAAGAAATTTCCTTCAGCAAAACCAGGGAACGGTCTTTAACCCGAGCGTCCCACCGTTGTGCCACGTCCTCCAGAAAGGGTCCCAGCTCCACGACCCCTCTTTCAACGTTTACATTCCCTGCTGATAAGAATGCCACATCCACAAGATTATTAACCAGGCTCAACATCTGGCCGCTAGCTCTCATTGCCTTGGTTAGACTGTGGCGCACCTCACCGTTGAGGTTTCCCATGACCCCATCGACCAGCAGGGAGAGGTGACCGCTGATGATATGTAAGGGGGTGCGAAGCTCATGGGACATAATGGAAAGGAGCTGCGACTTGAGGAGCTCGAATTTTTTCTGCTCTGATCGGCCGCGAGAGTCAGCAGTATTCATGTATTGCGCTGTGTCACTCACGGTTTTAATTCTTCTGGCCAGGATCAGGTGATGGCGTACACCCTCAAGCGGGACTCTCAAAAAGGATGGGCCCTTCATCGGCAACAGACGGCTGGGGTGACGAATCGAGCCTCTCGACGGGCCTGCGTGTATGCGTGTCTGTTTGTGCAATGTTGATCTCATGCAAGTCCTCCTATGATTTTAGGGACTAATGTTCGCCGCGTCATGCCTTTCCATTGCAAGGAGGTGGTTGGGAACCAAGATTTGATTGAGCGCAAGCTTCTTGCGGATATTCATAACCTTCTTGGCATAATCTCCGTTTTTGGGGACGATCCCCTGGTTGTAATGATTAAAAAAGAAGGGGATGACATCGTCCTTGTTTGTGTTTTTCCGGCTAAACTCACGCCAAAAGTTTAGCATCTCCGCGCCGATTCTAAGGTTTGTCTCAACAGTAAGAAGATCCCTCGGGTCTTTCACGCGGTGTCTCCCAACGTAGTGCCAGTTGATACCCATCAGGCCGTAATCGCCGGTAGGAGAGATGACTTGAGGGTTGAAGCTCGATTCCTGGTATATGAGGGAAACTATATCCAGAGGATCGAGTTCGAATACGGAGGCATATTTGGCTATCAGAGCGGCGTACCTATACGCCAGTTCATCGTCTATTTTCTTAATCTTAAGGCTATCTATGGCCTTTTTGGTTTCTAAGACCTTGAGATCGAAATCCGCTATCCTCAGATACTCGGACCGCTCGTAATGCTTGAGAACACCTCCCAGGAAGTAAAGGGAGTAAAGGGTAGGCAAAAGGAGTAGGGAGAAAATCCCCAGGAGTAAGGTGCTATGGAACTTTAGGCCCATGAGAAAGCTCGCTTTCTATGCCTCTATCTCTTGGTCATTTGATACCTATTTCATCCACTGGGAAGACGCATCTCTCCCAGCGCGGTGCGCACGTAGCACTTTTCCTCAAGGGCCTCAAACACTCTGATAAGATGCCGAACATTATACCCCAGGCCGTCCAGGGCCATGGCAACGTCCTCAGCGTCGACGATCGCCACTCGGATGCTTTCAGGCAAGAAGAGGAAGAAATTCACATCGGCCTCATTTAGGTCCATCATATATCTAACCTCCTGTTCCTCGATCAAGAAAGCTATTTCTTTGGCTTGGCGCTTTTCCTCTGTCACTCACCCTTCCCGTCCTTCTTCCTCAGCCGGATTTCCAGGATACCATTGCGCCAGGTTGTTCTCAGTGTATCGGCATCTACCTCGGAAGAGAGTTCGATATCCTTCCTGTAGTTCATGCCGGCTTTTGATTTCGTCGATAGGGAAAGGACTTTATCTTGAACTTTTAGCTCCAGGTCATTCAGGCCTACACCCGGAACCTCGGCCACCACCACGATTTCCTTGGCCTCGTCGAAGACATCGACCGCCGGCTCCACTACCTCTGGAGGCTCAGGGGGTTTTCGGGTCGGCCTTCGCTCCCATGCCGGTTTTTCCCCTGTCCCGATGTGGTATTCCCTCTCTCCGAGAACGCCGTGGGTCTTTACGTGCCCTCTTACGCTCACCCCCTGTCTCCACTCCTCATCCGTTTGGGTCTCTTTCCCGCCGGCCTGTTTAAGCTTCTCCCGCAATGCGTCAAGTCGTTCCCTTACCTCATCGGGGGAGGAGAGCAACTTGCCGAGGTCTAACTTGACGCCGAAGATATCGAGCGCTCCGCCGATCACTTGAGAGAGATCAAACTCTTTGTCAGCTTTTTTCATAATGACCCTTTCTTGCTCGTCCTTGCTTACGCTTTTTGGACACCTGGAGAGCTTCTAACTGCTCAACCCGTTGTTTCAGAGCCTCGACCTCTTCTCCCTTTCCATTCTCTTTCGCCCTGGAGGAGAGAAAGGGATCCAGTTGCCACCAGTCAATCCCCATCTCCTTGGCCTTATCCACGGAAGCGATCACCAGGCGGATCTGGAGGGTGAGAAGCTCGATGTCTAATAGCTTGATCCTGATATCCCCGGCGATGACCACCCCCTTGTCCAATACCCTCTCCAGGATATCGGCCAGGTTGGTGGCCTGCGTCGCATGAACTATCTGCCCTCCCTGCATCTTTACTCCTTTCGACTTTAATCGATCAGCTTCCCCAAAGGGCCGAGATCGAGGTTCAGATCGTCGATACCAAAGTGCTCTTTTAGCTCCTCCATCCTCTTCTCCAGCTTCATGAGCGTAGCCCCCAATCTCTCTATCTCGTCCGGGCTAAGAGAGCCGCTTTCCATCCTGCGGATTGCCTGCCTCTCCATAAGTTGCCTGAGCAGCTCAATGAGGGAGAGAACCAACTTGGCCAGACCCTGCTCCACTTTCTCAGGTTCCAGGTTAATCTGAGAAGGCAAGAGATCTCTGCCCTCCGTGAGGGAGCGGGCAAAATCCTCCATCTCGCTCGAATTGAGATCAGCCTCCATAAACTTTTTCTCCGGTAGTGAAAAACTCTGTGCGATCTGCCTGTCCGACCTGACTGCGAGCGGACTCGCTCAGGCAGGCGGCAGACTGGTGCCTCCTCAGCGTTTCTACAGACGCGATGAGGAGGTTTAGGCCCACGTATATAAGGGGGATGTCGGCTACGGAGATTGTGATACCTCCGGTCAGCACCGCCCCTTTGTTTAGAACCCTGTCCAGGACTTCCACCAGGGTGACCTGCCTGCCGGACAGCCACTCCTGCTGGCTGACAGAGGTGTCAACCCTTATGATTTGGTCTTGCGCAATCACGGGACTCAGGCGGCCTTATCCTTTTTGTACTCCTCGATCTCCTCCAATCTCTTGACCAGCTCCTCTTCCCTTTTCTCGAATTCCCCTTCGGTAATCCGCCCGCTTTCAAGCTGTTCGTAAAGCTCTCTGAGATCGTGCCTTACCTCATCCTCATTCATCAGCTCCCTTTCAGCCTGCTCAAGGATGTTTTCGGCAATAAACAAGAGAAAACTGTCGATTAAAAATGCCATATCTCCCTATAGGCCCCTATGGAGCCTGCGCGGCGATTCCTGCGGTGAGGGAATCGACCCCAGCTCGGCTATCTTAAGCTCGATGAAGTTGTGCGGCGCCCACGGCCCGCTGTAGTCAAAGCCGAAGTTCCCATCAAAAAGGCCTGCCGCTAAGTGAACCCGCTCCTCAAAAGGCCTTTCCTTCCCTTTCTCAACGAGAAAGACCCCGTTCATGACCATCTTCTCGTGGGTCGGCGGATTGACCTTGACATCCACCGTGCAGTGGCTGAGCGCTCTGATCACCTTCTCGGTATGGATTTGTCTCTCCCTGCTGAGTTTGCTTTCAAACAGGCGTCCCAGCTCAATCTTTTCCCCTTGTGTGGGCTGGCGGGAGCGCCCGAAGATCCTGTCGCGGAAATCGCGCAGCTCCCTATCTCTGCTGACAAAGTATTCAAAGATGTTGTCCACGTCCCAGAGGATCTTTAAGCCCATCTCCACCTTGTTGCTGAGCCGGTTTAGCTCCTGATCAATTTCCGGGTAGTTAACTTCGAGAAGCCTGCGGATCTCCTTAGCGCTTCGAACGATGTGACCGAAGGCCATGGGAATAATGGTAAAATCCTGAATTGCCTTCTTGATTACCTGGTGGTGCGCGGTGAGGGTTTCTCTGAGCGGCTTTATCTTGGTCAGGGGGTGGTCACTCACCAGGGCCGCAATGTTCCTAAAGCCGATAGGATAAACTTTGGCTCTTCTAAGACCGACCAGCCTGTCCGGTAGGCCCGCCTGCTGCCCCGCGGGCAGGCAGGTCGGTCCGAGGTCCTGATCGCCTTCGGTCCGGATAATTCCGTAGAGATACCTCCCCTTCGGGAGATATGTGGGAATATATTCAACGGCGCCTTTCATCTGTTAAGCCGCCTTTTCTCCTTTTCCTTCATTTGCTTCATCTTCCCCGTTAAGCACCTGAAAGAGCTCGATGCGTCTTACAAAGCTAAAAGGAGCCCAGGGGCCATCTACCTTCACGGCGTAATCTTCGCTCAGGAGATCTGCCACCTTTTGGGCCGCAGCCGCAAAATCGTTCTGGCGATCCTTGCGGACCAAAAAGGCGCCTTGCATCACCATCTTCTCCTCGGTGATCTGGTTGATCTCTACCTCCTCCACGGAGTCTTGCACCAGAGTGATGATCTTTTCCGTAATCTCCCCCCTCATCTCGTTCAGCTTGTCATAGGCAAAAGCGCCGACTTCGATTTGCTGCTGACGCGTGAGGGAAGCGGATCTCCTCAGGAGCCGGTCACGCAGCTCTCTCAGCTCGCGACTCTTCCCCACTACATGCTCAAAGACGTTCTCTACAGTCCAAGAAATCTTCAGTCCCATCTCCACCTTGTCCCGTAGCCTGATGAGTTCCTCTTTCAGCTCATCGTAGTTGGCCTCAAGCACCCCTCTCATCCTATCGGCATCGCCGGCCACTTGACCGAATTTTGCCGGGATAGTAGTGCACTCCTCGGCGACCTTTCTGATCGTCAGATGATACGGGGAGAGATTTCTTCTCAGGACCTTGATCTCCGTAACCGGGTAGTCGCTCACCACCGCGGCGATGTCCTGGTAAGGAATCGAGTAAACCCTGCCACCCTCCAGGCCGATAGGGCCAAACTCCCGCTCTCTATCCGAGAGAATGACCGCGTAGAGAAACTTCCCTTCGGCTGAGCTCAGATCGATGCCTTGAGACTTCTTCTCTTCCTTCTCTGGCGTCGAGCCTTGAAGCATCATCTCTGGTATCATTTAAGCGCTCCCATCCCTCACCATCACGACGCTTTCTACGTCCTCCCTGACGAATGAATAGATCCGGCCCTCTTCGAGCCAAGGGTTAGCTTCACAATAAGCCTCCAGGATCTCATAGGCCCGGGTAACGTTTCTGAAGCTTTCCTCTGCCCCTGGGTCATCGGGATTCCTGTCCGGGTGATAGAGGAGGCTTAGCCTCCTGTAGGAGGCCTTAATCTGCTCAAGGGAGGCCTTCTCCGGCGACTCTAGAGTCTTCCTTGCTTCGTCCACCGCCTCAAAGTTTCCCCGGGTAATTTCCAAACGAGTGAAGCTATAAGGGGGAAGGGGGCCAAGGTATTTAAAGGCGAGCCTATCCTCATACTTGTTAGCTATATGATTCACGGCCTCATCAAAGAGGGGTTCTTTTTCTCTCTGAATCAGATAGCTGCGGTCAAATATCATTTCTTCTGTCCCTTCCCTACCGACAGAGAAATCCACAGCCAGAGGGTAGAGACGTTTATGGATGGTCTCTATCGTCGCCCTCCTTCTCGTCTCCACGGCCTCAAAGAGCCGCCTTCCAATGGCGATTTTTTCTTGAAGATCTACGAGGCCGAATTCCCCTTTCATGATTTCACCTTTAACCTCCTCAAGAACGGCTTGAGGATCCCAGGAAGCGCGCACGACCAGTTCGATTTTCCCCTCTAACCTCTTGAGCGCCGCTTTAACCTGGAGGTAGATTTTTTTAAGCAGCTCTTTTACCTGGACCGGATCATCCGCAATGGTTCCGAATCTCACCGGTACCACAGTGCGGTTTGTGAAGAGGCGGCTATTCACCTCCTCGTGCTTCAAAATAGATTCAATTATGGCCCCTTTTTCCAACTGATCGAAGGTGGCAGTCCTGAGGGGACTGGCGATCGCGGCGATCCCCCCAAAGGAGATCGTTTCCAGCTTTGCGCCTTCAAGCCCGGTTAACCCCGTTAGAAGCTCACGGGGGGCTTTAGACCCGGCGTTCGTCAAAGGACTTAAAGACTGTGGATCATCCCCGCGGCAAGCCACGGGGCTTTCTAACGGGGTAAAGGGATAAGCTTCTTCTCCGCGCTCCGTAAAGCAGTAGATAAATCTCCCCTCTTTCGGAGACACAACATCCGTGGCGGAAGTCGAACCCTTTGGGTGGCGCTGGGGTAGCGAGGGGTCCAAGGTCACCATGAGAGTCATAACGACATCTCCTTATGCAGTGCGACAATGCCCTTTCCATGGCAGGGAAAACAGTAGAGGCCAGTTGCCTTATGGATGCCAGTCCCTCCACAGGCGCCACAGCCCTCTGTGGGGTCCGCAATGAAGCCTACACCCGTACCTTCACAGGCCAGGCATGGGTTTCTTGCCCCGATCGGCGAGACTCCAGTCCCCTGGCAGTAGGCGCACGGGACTATCGGCTTTTGGACCCAGATGTTACCCTTGCCACCACAGCCGGTGCAGGTTGACAAGGCCGACATAATTCCGAAACGGTCCCGGCCCGTTCCCCGGCAATAAGCACAACTGACCAACGCCTTCTCCTCGTTTTCCTCCAGAACCAAGTCCATGATTCACTCCGATTCTCTCGCAGTTACCACGCCTTTGCCTTCGCAGGTCACGCAGTAAAGCCTGTCTGTTCGGTTTCTGCCGCTCCCGCCACAACAAGGGCAGCCTTTAAGGGGCTCCTTCACGGACACGAACCCTTTACCCCGACAAACCGGGCAGGTAAGAGCCGCCACACCATGGCCATCTCCCCGGCAGTAGGCGCAGGCTAGAGCAGGCGGACGAATTTGATTATGACCCGAGCCGCCGCAGACCGGGCACTTTGCATACTTGCGGTTCAGGCCGGTGCCGCGGCAAAAGGCGCAATCGAGCCTGTCCGTATACAAGATGTTGCTGATAGAAAGACCTGCCTTATGTTTGCCAAAGGCGTTCAGGACCTTTGCGACGTATCCTGCCATGCGCTTGCGCTTTCTGACCGCGCCTCTTATCGGCGCAGCACAGAGTCCTCAGCGCCGGCCTTCGAAAGCCTTACAAAATCCATAAATTTGAGTTTGCCGTCCTCAATCTTCACGCTGAGAATGGCCGAGCAGGCATTGCACTTGATTTGGCCGTCATAATCCGCATAGACGTTCTCATCCAAACCAACGTTGTGGCCACAATTTATGCAATTCAATTTAAGCTCATGCCTCATCTTGTCCTCCCCTAGTACTTCAGAACCATCTCCCGACTGGCAGCGCGCCGTCCTTTTACATTTTCGGCCGAACCGTTGCCCTCAACCCCAGGCGATGATTGATGAGTTCCGGCAAAGCGTTCCAGCCACGCTTCGATCTTCTCTATCTCTCCGAGCCGATTCTTGATCACGCCCATTCGCCTCTCCATCCGCTCCATCTCCCCACAGAGCCGTTCCCTCTCCCGATCCAATCGGGCCCGTTCCATAAGGGCCCCGCGAGAGGTCATGGGCATGGAGTTGTTAACCATGCTCCTCATGGTGCGGATATTATCCAATCCTCTTCTCTCCGCCTTCATGACGCCCTCATGGCCCTGGGAAGTCTGTGCCTTCCCTTTGAATTGCAATGGCTCTTGATCAGCCTCAGGACTTCCTCCCTGGCAACGGAGACCCCGTCCTTTTTTACCTTCAAGCTATCGCACCCGAGGACATCCGTGCAGGTGGCGAGAAAGATAGGATCGTCGGCTCTCACCTTCCCCCCTTGGCCGGCTACCACCTTGGCAATCATGATGCAGGCCCTGACCGTGGGCCGGGAATTGTTGACTCCCAATTTGCGGAATTCATCCACGATGGCCACGATCTTCCTGGCCTCATCTTCGGAGAGCCCCGACTTCGCCGCCGTAATGGCAGTCTCGGTCTCCCGGTCGTACTGGCTAAGCTCGATAGTGATCATCCGGTCGAGCAGCGCATCCTGGGTCTTGTGGACGCCGGCGTATTCTTCCGGGTTGCTGGTGAAGATGGCGCGGAAATCAGGGTTAACCCGCATGTAGGTCTCGCCATAGCGAGCCTCAGGAAGCGCCAGGACCCCTTCTTCAAGGATCGCCAGCAGGACATTGTTCGCCTCCGGGCGAGAGCGCGAGAACTCATCGTAGACCAAGGTGTAACCGTTCTTACAGGCTGTCGTGAGGCGGTTGTCTACCCATTGGGTGCGCACGCTCTCCTCAGTCTTGAGGACCGAATGGATGAAATTGTCGATCAATTTCTTGGAGACAAATCCCTTTTCTCCGCCCACCAGGTCCGAGGTGCCGAACTCGTCATCGCCATAAATCAACATCACCGGCTTTGCCCTGAGCGCGGCTATATGCATTGCCAGTGTGGTCTTTCCCGTTCCTGCCGCGCCGGCCAGGTGGATGGGATAGCCGGCATCCATGTAAGCCACCGCCCTTTGGCACAGGGCCTCAATCGGCGGTGTCAGGACAAAGTCGTCCCTCGGTTCAAGCCGAAGGATAGTTAAACCGTCATCACTCATAGTTCACCTCATCGCTGCTCAGATTGGGTAGTAGATGCCATCCATCTTCCCGATTTTCCCGTCCTCCAGAAGGGTTCCTACAGCACGGATAAGCCTACGCCAGTTCACTCCTAGCGTATTGCCGAGATCGACTAGCTTAATCCCTGCCGGATGCTTTTCAATCTCCGTGAGGAGTCTATCGGCCTGCCTGTGCTCTGGCAGACAGGCCTCGGCGTTGACCGGGACGGCTTCTACTGCCTCTTTTTTTTTCTGCTTTCCTTGGGAAAGGAAGCTGCGCTGTCCCCTCTGAAGATCTCCCCGCCCCGGCGCAGGTCGTCGGCGAAGTCGTGGAGCTGTTCCCGAAGCCCTTTCGCCATATCCTGGTGCTCGCGTTTAAAAGCTCCCAGCAGGTCATGGGTATGCGAGAAAATCCCGCCGATTCTTGTCCGGATCTCTCCCATCATCTCGTGCGCCGCCTTGACCCTGGCCTTGTCGTCACCCCTGAGTTTCCTCTTCTGCTCCTTGGCCATCTGCTTACGATTAGAGCGAAATGTATCGAGGAAATTTTCGACATCGGTCCTTATCTCTTGAATCCGTGCCCTACGACCCGTTCGAGAATCGTTGATCTCATGAGACAGGTCCTCAAAAAACTGTGTAAAACTCATTGCTCATCCTCCTTCTTGTTTTGTTCACCTTTTTTCTGTTTTTCTGCGTCCGCGGGGGCAGTAGGTGCTGCCCCCGCGACTACAGAACGGGCCTCTCTCGCGCCTCTTACGCTGGAGATGCCGCTGTGGCCGTCAGGCCGATTGCCTCAGCGTACTTGAGATAGGTCTCCACCGAGGCCACCACCACTCGCGCCTCGATCGCCAGGAGCTCGATCCCAACCAGTGAGACCCTAACCCAGGCGTCGATAACGATGCCTTTGTCGAGGATCCGATCCACGACCTCAGCCAAGCTCGAGCTATCCATCGACTTCTGCACTTGTGCCATCTTTCCTCACCTCCTTTCGTCCTATCGCTGACAGTCAAACTAGCAACGAACGTGCCATAGATGGACACGTGGAAAGAGCTTTAAAAATGGGGGTTTTTCTTGCGTGGCTTAAAGAAAGAGAAAAAAAATGGGGAGGATCTTCTCCCCCGATGGGGAGCACTGGCACCAGAAGCTAATCGGATTGAACGGGGATTCTGAGGCGGAAGAGAGAGCCTCTGCCTTTCTCGCTCTCTACATCGATCTCGGCGCTTATCTGATCTGCAAGCCGCTTGACGATGTGGAGACCAAGGCCAACTCCTCCAAAACGGCGTGAATTAGACTTATCTCCTTGCCAGAACATCTCAAAAATTCGCTGCCGATCCTTTTCATCTATGCCGATCCCAGTGTCGCGGACACTAAGCTCCATCATCTGCTCTTTCGGATCGCAACGAGCAGCGATCGTTATTTTTCCCCTTTGGGTAAATTTAACGGCATTTCCTAGGAGGTTACGTAAAATGATCTTCAGCTTATCTCTGTCACTAAACAGCGGAGGAAGCCCCGGAGTTCTCTTTAACTCTAAATGCACACCGTCGGCCTTGGGCATAAAATGGATCATAGCTTCCATTTCCTTCAAGAGCCCATCAACGTTAATCTCCTCCCGCCCCCGGGCCAGCCCCATCCCCCCGTCGAGCCGATTGAGCTCTATCAGTTCGGTAATGAGGTCTGAAAGATAGCAGGCGTTTTGCTTGATCTTGACCAGGATAGTCTTCTGGTTTTCCTGCAGCATTCCCCAGGCGCCGTCCAGGAGAAGGTCGCCACAACCGACAATCACATGGATGGGCATGCGTAGCTCGTGCGAAAGGATATTGATAAAATCTGCCTCGGTCCAATTCGCCTCTAAGGCCTTGCCGTCACCTGCCTGAAGCCCATGCGCTTGCTCGATAAGCGTCTTTCGGCCATTGCGTGTGCCTCGCCGCAATTTGGCTTTGGCTAGATTCTGCTGAGCGCCGCCGGATCCGTTCATTCTGTTGTGGGCACCTTCCATGACTTTCCTCACTCCTAGACATTGGAACAGCAAAAAATATACCAACCTGAGCTTGGGAGAAACCGCTAGTGTTGTGTCACAAAAGTAACTTATCCATGGATGGAGACCGACGACCAGTCTTCCGTCTCCGGTCGCTCGCACGCTTAGGAGCTGCTGAAAAACTCCCACGTGGTCATTCTGAGGAGCCTTGGGCGACGAAGAATCTCTAATGATTCCTTTGAGATTCTTCGCGGAGTTCACCCTGAGTCCAGAGTAGAGATTCTTCGCTTGGCTCAGAATGACAGGAGGCGAAGGGCTCAGAATGACAGGAAGCCAAGACTGGCTGCTAACGGGAAATTTCAACAGTCTGTTAGGGCCGCAATACGGTCCCTGCCGGAGATGCTCCGCATGGGGAGGAGATTCCCAGTGGGGTCTCGATGCCCCATTTAAGGCTTTTCGGCTGGCGGCATTGCCCATAAGTTAGGAAGTAAGGGAGCGAGATTGCCTGCTAGCAGAGATTTGAGGTGAGGTGGCAAGCCTAGCTGTGGAAAACGAAATCGTGAAAAGGGGCGAGCATTGGGCTGGGCTATTCTTGGATTTCTGCTATCGTAACCGTAAAGGTTGAACCCTTACCGGGCTCGCTCTCGACGTCAATCTGCCCTCCAATCAGCTCGGTGAACTTCTTAACAATATGAAGCCCCAATCCAACGCCGCCGGTGGGTCCACTTCTAAAGCCATCTACTTGGCGAAACATCTCGAAGATGGTGGGAAGTGACTCTTTTGGGATGCCTATCCCTGTATCTGCTATCTTGAACTCCGCTCTTTTTTCTTCTGGAAGAGATCGGGCCGATATCTTTACGTACCCCTTCTCCGTATATTTGATCGCGTTGTTAATAAGATTTTGCAGGATATGTCTGAGCTTCTCACCGTCAGTCTCCATAACCGGCAAGTTTGAAGGATAGTCCCAATTGAGGGTAAGTTCTTTACCCAAAGGAACCTCATAGGCAGACCTAAGATCGTCGAGAAAACAACTCAAACTCACCTCACGTCTTTCCACTTCAACTCCGCCGGCCTCAATCCTGCTTACCTCCAATAGGCTGTTGATCATGCCTAACAGCTCATTGGAGCTGCTTGTAATCTTCTCCAGGGTCTTCTCCTGCTCCGGGTTAGCCTCCCCCCCTAGCCATTTATCCCGCAGCATCGCCGTATAGGCGATAACAGCGTGGAGCGGCGTCTTAAGTTCGTGCGACACAAAGCCCAGAAATTCATCTTTCACCCTGTTAGCCTTATCCAGCTCAGCCGCCTGCTTTTTGGTCTGCTCAAAGAGCTCTGCATTGCGAATCGCCATGGCCGCTTGACCTACGAGTATGGAGAGAAACCCGATTTCTTCATCGCTGAACTCATGCTCCTCTTCAGTTAGGAGGGCAAGCACGCCCAGGACTTCCCCTTTAGCGATCAGGGGCAATCCCAGATAGGAGACGAGGCCATATTTGATAAAAAACTCCGTCATCCGGGGCAACCTCGAATCTGTTTGAATATTCCTTATATTCAAGGGACTTTTCTTTTCGAACACTATTCTGCCGAGGCCGCCGCCGGATTTCTCAATGGCTTCCTTCAATGCCTCTTCGTCCGGATGGCGAACGGCCAATCGTTCCAGCTTCCCGGTCTCTTTGTTAAACAAGTTGACGCCGCTAGCAGCATAGGGAAGGAGGATATTGATTTTATCCAGCAGCAGGTTCAAAACGGCGCCGAGATCTAAAGTCGAGGTGGCAGCCATGTTGATATCTTGGAGGATAGTCAGCTGTGTGTGCTCGCGTTGAACCTCCTCTGCCCGCTTGCGCTCGGTGATGTCGCGGATCGCGCTTACGACGAGGAGACCGCCATCTGTTTTCAGGGGACTTAGGCTGATATCGACAGGGACCTGGCTCCCATCTTTACGGCGCGCGTAGAGATCAAAACGTGTGTTCATTGACCGTGTGGGAGGTTCGGAGTGATATTTGGCCCGGTGTCTAACGTGAACTTCGCGGAAGCGCTCAGGGACCAAGAGCTCCACGCTCTGGCCAAGTAATTCCTCTCGGCTGTAGCCAAACAGGACCTCTGTCTGTTTGTTGATCTGGATGATGTATCCATCGCTGTTAACAACTAAGATTGCGTCGGGGATCGATTCCAAAAGCCCGATATAGAAGGCGCTGCTCGCCCGCAACTCCTCCTCGGCTTGGTTGCGCTTGATGTCGGTTTGATTCATCTGCCTGGCGTTCCACGGCGGCTTCTTTCAGAAGCCTTATGAGGAGGGATCGGATGAGCGGCGACATTGGCCGAGAAGGGCATCGACTTTGGCCTTGAGACTCTCCATCGAAAAAGGCTTGGATAAGAAATCGTCAAAACCCGCCGCTAAACACATTTTGCGGTTCTCGGACGTGTCCAGCGCCGTGGCTGCTAGAAGGGGGATTGTTTTGGTCCTTGGGTCAGCCCTTATTGCCTTCGCCACTTCCCTGCCGCACACAAACGGTATGGCAATGTCTATAACCACGAGGTCGAAATTACCCGACTCAAGCTGGGCCAATGCCTCTTTACCATCGCGCGCCTCTACCACCTCATATCCCCATTTCTCCAGCACCATTACCATGATGAGACGGCTATCCGGATGGTCATCGACAACGAGGATTCTGGGCTTGCTTGAAGTCAACTAATGCTCCTTCCGATCTAGGAATATCCCCAATTTACGCATCTTGGCCCTCAAGGTCTTTCTATCTACGCCGAGCTGTTTTGCAATATCGGATTTGTTTTGAGAAGATTTGCTCAACAGATCTCTTATGATCCTCCTTTCAGCTTCCTCGGCAGCCTGTTCCCGGATCTTTTTTAAATCGACTCTTTCTCCCGACCCTAAATTCATCCCACCCACAAAGCTAAATTCAAACTGATTCACCTCGGCCCCTGCTTTTCCCGTTTGCCTGATTCCCTTGTGAAAATATGAAAGCAAATCCCGTTCCATCACTCGCTCCCCGGCCAGAAGGACGGCCGACTTTATGACGTTCTCCAATTCCCTGACATTCCCTGGCCAGCAATGGGAACAAAGGATCTCCATCGCGCCACTGCTAATCCCGCTTACCTCCTTCCCATATCTCTGACTATAGAGGTTCACGAAGTATTGGACCAAGGGAGGGATGTCTCCTTCTCTTTCACGTAAGGGCGGGATAATAAGCGGCACCGCGCTCAGGCGGTAGTAGAGATCGGCGCGAAAGCCACCCTCGGAGACTGCGTGTTGCAGATCGATATTGGTCGCTGAAATCACCCTTGCGTCCACCGACCTGTGGCTTCTTGACCCGATCGGGGAGATGGTCGATTCCTGCAAACTCCTGAGCAGCTTGGCCTGAACAGAAGAAGAAAGATTTCCCACTTCGTCGAGGAACAGCGTTCCTTTATGGGCGGTCTCGAACCAGCCTGGTCTTCCTATGCTGGCCCCGGTAAAAGCCCCCTTTTCGTAACCGAAAAGCTCACTCTCTACCAGGGACTCCGGAATCGTGGCACAATCAACCGGCACGAAGGGCCCGCGACTCCTTTTGCTCATCTCGTGAATGGCCCGGGCGAATAGCTCCTTCCCGGTGCCGCTCTCTCCTATTAAAAGAATGCCGATGTCTGAGGGGGCAAACTTTTCAATCAAGCTCCACACCTGTTGCATCTGGGTACTGTTCCCTACGATGCTTTCTTTAAAGAGCTTCTCTCCAGGCCTTTTGGAGGAAGAAAAGGAGATCTCAATATCCTCTTTGAGCTTTTCATCATTAAATGGCTTGCTGATGAAATCCACTGCCCCAAGCTTCATGGCCTGGACTACAGACGCCACATCTGCATACGCGCTCATAACTATGGTAGGGATGTGGTCCGCCATTCTCTTTAATTCCCTGAGAAACTCGATGCCACCCATTTCAGGCATCTTTAAGTCGAGAAGGATAAGATCAGGTCGAGCCGTCTTTGCCCGCTCCAAGCCCTCACGGGCAGAGGACGCCACCTCAACCTGATAGTCCCCGCTTAAAAGCCGGCGCAGATGAGCCAAGAGAGCAGGCTCGTCATCAATAATGAGAATAGTTTTCTGCTTCATAAAGCATGATCAATGGGAATCTCAACGATAAAGCGGGACCCTTTGCCTTCTTGGCTCTCCACACGGATGCTTCCTCCATGTTTTTCTATGATCCCCTTGCACAATGACAGGCCAAGGCCCATACCTTTTTGTTTGGTGGAATAAAAAGGTTTAAATATCGTCTCCAGGTCACGGGACGGCACCCCGATCCCGGTATCCTCCACTTCGACAGTGACTGACCCCTCATTTGCCGAGATCCCACCTGTCTGCCGTGCCGGCACAGGCAGGCCGGGGCGATACCCGCAGCGGACAGTAATGGTTCCCCCCTTCGGCATAGCCTCCATGGCATTTTTCAGCAGATTGAGAAAAACCTGCCTGAGCTGCCTTACCTCGATAAGGCAGGGGGGCAATGCAGGGGCAAGATCGCTCTTTACCGTGATCCCTGACTTCTCCGCCATTTTTTCCACAAAGGAGAGGACCGGGATGACAGCTTTGCGGATGTCTTCCCTCTCAAATCGAAATCTTTCCAGACCGCTCATGTCGGATAGGCTGGTGAGAAGCTCATGCATCCGCACCGCATTTTGCTGTATGAGGTCTACATGTTCTTCAAGTTCCCCGTGAAACTGTTGGAGGGACTGGCGCAGGAATTCCAGGGAGGTGATCATGATACTCAGTGGATTTCCCAACTCATGGGCAATGCTGGCCGCCATGTGTCCGATAACAGAGTGCTTTTCAGCCTGAAGGAGCTGCTCTTCCAAGCGGACCCTCTCGCTCACGTCCTCCAGGCTGACAAGGAAGAGAGAATCCAGCTCGCTACCGAAACCAAAAGGAATAATGGCGGTCTTAAAGAAAGCGCTGCCACCATGAGAGAGGCGAAGCTTAAGCTCGGCCTCCTTGGGCTTTCTATCCCTGCCAGCGCACCTCATTAAGCCTTTTACCTCCACAAAGGGCAAGAAGCTCCCGATCTCCCGGCCTGCAATATCGGCCTCCGTAGCAAATAGCTCGGTAAAATTTCTGTTGGAGTATTGGATGATGAGCTCCTGATTCAGAACCGCCAGGGCTACGGGAAAGGCGCCAAAGAGTCTCTCGTAGAGTTGAAAATCCAAGTGGGTCACCCCCCCCCCCCCATAAAAAACCACGTTCTATCAACCAATTGTCTCGCTTTTTTAGACATCAGTGCGTCTCCAACTCGAGCCTTTTCAGTTATGAAATAATTCCTCCCTTGCTTGCTCAAAATGTTTTTGACTGACACGGAAGCGCGAATAGTCTCCTTCCGGCACCTGTTTTTCTTCAAGAAACTCACGGATCGCCGACATAACCGCCCGCCGGCAAAGGGCCTCAAGCTCGGCTCCTGTGGTGTTCTCCATCCTCTTTGCCAGCTTGGCAAGATCGACATCAGAGGCCATGGGCCGTCCCCGGGTGTGGATCTTCAGGATCTCGAGACGGGTCTTTTCATCCGGCAAAGGCAGCTCCAATATCAAGTCAAATCTACCGGGGCGCAAAACGGCGGGGTCAACCATGTCCGGCCGATTGGTCGCTCCAAGAACCCATACCCCTTTTAGCTCCTCGATACCATCGATCTCTGTGAGCATCTGGCTCACAACCCGCTCCGCAACATGGGAGTCCGCCCCACCGATCCCCCTGGTCGGAGCGATAGCATCGATCTCGTCCAGAAAGATGATGCAGGGGGAGGCCTGTTTTGCCTTCTTAAAGAGCTCCCGAACTCCCCGCTCCGACTCCCCGACGTACTTGGAAAGAAGCTGCGGCCCCTTAATCGCGATGAAGTTAATCCCCACCTCAGTGGCAAGCGCCCGCGCCATAAGTGTCTTCCCGGTTCCCGGTGGCCCGTGGAGAAGTATCCCCTTGGGGGGACGAAGCTGAGCATAGGCAAAGAGGGCGGCGTGCTCTAAAGGCCAGGCGACCGCCTCTTTAAGCCTCGCTTTGATCTCCTCCAGCCCTCCAACATCTTCCCATTTCACCTTTGGGATCTCCACGAAAACCTCGCGGATGGCCGAGGGCTCTACCTCCTTGAGGGCTGACAAAAAGTCGTCCATGGTAACTTTAAGGCTGAGCAGAAGCTCATACGGAACTTCGGCCTCGTCAAACTCAACTCGGGGGATGATGCGTCTTAAGGCGGTCATGGCAGACTCACGGCAAAGAGCGGCGAGGTCGGCGCCGGTAAAGCCATGGGTAATCTCGCCGATCTTTTCCAGGTTTACATTGTCTTCAAGGGGCATGCCGCGGGTGTGGATTTCCAGAATCTCCAGCCTTGAGTTCCGGTCGGGGATGCCGATTTCGATCTCGCGGTCAAAGCGTCCCGGCCGGCGTAGGGCCGGGTCGAGCATATGGGGAATATTGGAGGCGCCGATCACGATGACCCTTCCGCGACCCTCCAGCCCATCCATCAAGGCCAGGAGCTGAGCGACAACGCGCTTCTCAACCTCTCCCAAGACCTGCTCCCTCTTGGGAGCGATGGAATCGAGCTCGTCAATAAAGATAATGCTCGGGGCACTACGCTTAGCGCGCTCGAAGACATCTCTCAGCTTGGCCTCACTTTCACCATAAAACTTGTGGATAACTTCGGGGCCGCTAATGGAGAAAAAGTTGGCCTCGGTCTCGTGGGCCACGGCCCGGACAAGAAGGGTTTTCCCGGTCCCCGGAGGGCCATGAAGTAAAACCCCTTTAGGGGGCTCGATCCCCAGCCGCTCAAAGAGCTCCGGGTACTTCATGGGAAGCTCGACCATCTCCCGAATCCTCTCCACCGCCTTACCGAGCCCACCGATATCCTCATAAGAGATCCGGCTCTCTCTTGCCCCCTCGCCCTTCTGCTCCTGAATCTGGATGACGGTCTCAGGGTGAATCACCACAACTCCCTTGGGCACGGTGCTTTCCACGGTAAAGTCCTGAAAGCGCGCGCCAAAAAGGGTCGCCCGAATCCGATCTCCCGCCATTAGGGGAAGACCGTCGAGGAGTTTTTCCACATAGGCCATATCCCGCTCCCGGCTCAGCGCGCTACGCCCGCCTAGGGGTGTCAGGACGACTCTGCCGGCCCTGTGGGCATTAACCTTTCTAACGGAGACCCGCTCGCCCAACCCGATCGCCGCATTGGTGCGGATTAAACCGTCAATCTGAATGAGCCCCTGGCCCCTCACCTCTTTAAAGGCGGGCATAGCCTTTGCGACGGTCGTCTTTTTACCTTGTATCTCGACAATATCTCCCACCTGAGCACCCAGACGCTCCAGGTCCTCCGGGTCCATCCGGGCAAGCCCCCTGCCCACGTCCTTACTGTCCGCCTCGGCAACCTTAAGGGAGAGACCCTCTCTATCTTTACTCTCCCTCTTCTCCTGCACGGTGGTCATCTTTTATCCTCTCCTATCTTTTCCCCGTCCCTAAGTAGGTAACTCACCTCTATATCCTGGCTGAGCTTTTCGTCCACCTTGTGCAAGAGACCGATGAAAAGAATCCCGGTCTCTCCTTCACCCAATGTGTCCTTTATCCTTGTAGCGATATAGAGATCTCTGCGACTAAGGAGATCCTCGCCTGAGCCTGCCCGGTCCCCCGTCTCATCATCTCTCTCCAAACCATCTCTTAAGCGAAGATATTCCTCCACGAGGAGTTGAGCATCTTCTGTTCCCATGATCGTTGCCCCTCTCTCCGCTAATTCCATAAGAAGCAGATGATTCTTGCTTCCCTGCCGTGCCAGGTCCCGCACAATCTCCAATTCCCTGCCGCATATCGGAAGACCATCCTGGTAGACTTTTACCCTGCAAAAGTCGATTTCCAGGGCCAAGACCTTTCTCCTGATCTCCTCCCATAAAGCATCTACTCCTTTGATGCGGTCACGCCAACCAGAAAGACCGAAACGGTCGATATATCTTTTCCTGAGATTATGGGTGAGGGAGCCGAAATCGACCTCGGAGTGCACAATGGGTATATAGATCAGTCTGGGCAAAGCAGCACTCCTTCGAAAGTCGGCGCCTTTTTCCTGAAACTCAAAAGCCTACAGTCGAGGCTGGGAGCGTGATCAGCTCCTTCAAGCAAGAAAGAATTGCCGTCAGCGTCACTGCAACATACTAAAGAACATGGCTTTTTTACAATACTTACGGATATGATCTAGCCTTGGCTTATTTCATCCCCAAAAACGGGACAGAAATTGTAAGGAGGCCAGGGCCCTGTAAGGTTAAGGTTGAAGCCCCGACCGTGGTATTTTTCCTCGGTCTCCTTAACCCTCTCGTGAAAGATCCTCAAATCACTCTTTCGAACCAAGAACGCCGCATTGACGATCATTTCCCTTGTCTCCTCATCCTCCAGCTTAAATGGTTTGTTTTTTACCCCCTTTATTGCGTGGGCAAGCAAACGTTGAAACACCTCCTCGGCAATTTGGAGCACCATGCCAGAAAGCCCATCCTTGATGGCCAAATCCCTTTTTTTTCCCAAGAGATAGGCCTTCCCTGGAGAGGCTTCCTGAAGCTTTGTCTCGATCGCCTGTACCCCAGGGCTCAGCCTTTTTAATGCGTCCTCAACTTGACCCCCATTGATATATCCCTTGACTCCCCACTCCTCCTTATCTGCAATCTCTGAGAAAAAATGGAGAATTTTCTCATGATGGGTTTGGAGAAGTCCGTCGATCCTATCTCTAGAAATAAAGATAGTGCAGAAGCGCATCGGCATAACAGGATGAGCTGCCATGATCTCTTCGATAATACGCTCGTGGACTAAAACCCGGGGCGCAATCCATTTAAGATCGGCCATCCTCTGCTTCAATGGACTTGCGCCAAATTCTTCCAAAGGGACCAAGGAGACAGCGGCGTTAAGATCGCCGTACCGAAGGGCGAAAATCTTATGATCTCCGTCGATTCCGACAAGCTCGGGAATGCTGTTCTCCCCACAGTAAAAGCAATAAAGATAAAGCCCTAAGCCCTCTTTTTGCATATCCTGATCTCTAGAATCCCGTTGCGATAAGAGTGGGTTAGCCCCTTGGAAGTGACCGGGACATCAAGCAAGACCTCCTTGTAGTACTTCCGCTCTCCGGTTTCAGCAGCAAGAGTCAAGATATCGTCGCGTAGCTCCACGGTGATATCCTTCTCACTTACGCCTGGCAGCTCCCCCACTACCACTACAGTCTCCTTTTCATTAAAAACATCCACCATTGGCTCACGCACCTCCTCAACCACCGGCCTTTTTCCTTTTTCTCTTCTTACGTTTCCGAAGGGCTCCACCCTTGGCTGTCCCTCACCCCCCAGTTTTATCGAAAAACCATAAACCGCCTTCATCCCTTTTTTCTGCCCCAGCTCCCCCTCCCGCCTTATTTCCGTCTCCCCCTTCTCCACCATGTCGGAGAGGAGATCCAAAAACGAGCCAACAGTTCGAAAAATCCCCCCTACCCCTTCTTCACTCTTCATACCCTTCTTGTCTTCGCTTTTTCTTTTGGCCATGGAGTCCCTCTTAAAAATGTGTCCCTCCCGCCAGATCAACATCCGATCCGAAGGCTGGGGGTCCGTCCTCTCTAGGAACTAGAAGAGGATAGGTGATGTTAAAAATATGTTTAGGAAAAAATTGAGATGGGTGGCTATTTCCCGAAGTAGTTCTCTTGTACATTGGCTGAGCTTAGCGAAAGGGGTCAGGAACCTTTTGCCACAGGCCCGTAGGGTGCTTCGCACAAAAGGTTCCTGACCCCCTGCGGGAGCAATATCTATACCAATGGCTGTAGATAACGCATTTTTGGTTTTCCTTATTTCACCTAATTTTTTCGCGTGGATACAGTCACTTAGGGAAAATAGAAAAGTCTAAAACGAGACAGTCACCAAGGGATGGGGAGCTTGCGCCCCAAAATAGGGAGTCGGCTCCCCACGTCACTAACGTATTTTCGTTAAGGGCTAACGAAAGCGGGAGGTCACTTTCCTGCAAGAAGCGCCTCAATCCTGGCCTTGAGGTCGTCGAAAGAAAAAGGCTTCGCCAGATAATCATTACAGCCTGCCTCCAAACACCTATCACGGTCTTCCGGCGCATCAAGGGCTGTTACGGCTAAAATCGGCGTGTTTTTTGACTGCGAGCGGGCCCGCACCCTCTTTACAAGCTCGAACCCATCCATCAACGGCATAGCCATGTCCGCAACCATGAGATCGAAATCGCTTGCTTCGATCACGGCCATCGCCTCCCTACCATTTCGAGCCCCCACCACCTCAAAACCCCACCGCTCTATCATCAGCAAGAGAACTGAGTGCGTGTCGGGATGATCCTCGACCACCAGAATTTTCTTCTGCATCACAGCTATCCCCTATCACTCCTTCGATTCCCCTCAGGATGGTGAGGCTCTCGAACCATAAGCCCAGGGCCCACAGGGACTCGGACCTGGAACAAGGACCCCCCGCCCTTTTTGCTTTCTACTCGAATTTCGCCCACGATATCCTCCACTAGCCTTTTTACGATATGGAGGCCTAACCCAATACCCGCCATTGGACGTGTATGCGATTGGTCCTTCTGCCAGAACATGTCGAAGATAAAAGACATATCATCTTCGCCGATACCCGTGCCTGTATCCCGAACGCTGAACTCGACTGTCTGGGTTGCAGGATCAAAATCGGCACGGACGGTTATCAGCCCCTTTTCGGTAAATTTAATGGCATTCCCCGCAAGGTTCCGAAGAATGATTTTTAGCTTATCCCTGTCGCTGACGATCATAGGGATACCCGGCACCGCATAGAACTCAAGGACAACATCACCGGCTCGGGGCATATGCCTGGTCATCCTTCCCACTTCGCCTAAAAGGCCGGGCACGTCAATCTCTTCCCATCGAACTGGGGCCCTCCCTGCCTCAAGTCGATTCAAATCCAAGATACCCAAAATGAGGTCCAAAATATATAGCCCGTTTTCCCTTATCCTATCCAGTACCCTTTTCTGGCTGCTTTGCAGAGCGCCCATGGCCCCATCCAAAAGTGCCTCAATATAACCCATGACCGCCTGAAGCGGTGTACGCAACTCGTGTGACACCGTGGCGACAAACTCGGCCTTCAGCCGGCTCGTCTCCAGGGCCTTCTCGTAATTCATGCGGGACTCCTCCGCCTGTTCCCGAAGATCCTTAGTCTGGGCGTGCACAACGTGTGCCATCTTTTCCGCGAACTCCTTTTCCATCAGCGCATAGCGCCGTTCGCGCTTTACCTTCTCTGTAAGATGGCCATAGAAGAGCGCCGCAGTGAAAATGAACGGAATACGGATCAAGGTTGAAGAGGGCCAGATGGATCTATCCTGACCCGGGATCACGACAAAGGCCAGATCAACACCGCTTAGAAGTACGGCAGCAGTAACTATAAGAATAAGATTCTCTCCCATTGCAGCCACGAATAGGACGAAAAAATAGACAAGAATAATGTCGCTCCCGAAGCTGCCTTGGTACCAAAGCCCCACGACTATCCAGCCTATATCCACGCATACGATGAGGCCCACAGTAAACGGACGCAACAGGAGGTTGACCGGGAGGTGGGAGAGCAAGACGTTGGATGCAAGGGCCCCGGCAATCAACGTGATAACGACAATAGGCGCCTCCATCTCACCTTCGAACAGAAACAAATACGCCGCACCGATGATCAGGACATACCGGAGGAGGACGAAGAGTCGCTTCTCATCTTCATTTCGGGAGAGAGGCGCTTCTCGGTTCGGTGGGGTGACAAGAGACGGTGCTGATTTTAACTGCATTGACATAAGGTTTGAATGTTACCCCCCTTGACCTTCGCATACAAACCTCTGTATGGTTCAGGGCATACGAGACTGGGAGGTAAGCGCTTGATAGATGCTGTTTATAGGTTAAGATATGACCTTGAAAGTTCGGTTGACAACACAGAGATTTCAAGGAACGCGTTATCCGACCTGAAGCTTCAACGTCTGGACGTTATCCATGCGAGAGAGGAGACCTTTCTAATGGAGAGGCGGGTACGTGCGGTCGCGTTGTCGCGCTTGCTAGACGACCTCCAACCTCTAATTTAGGCTGAAGAAAGTGTCTCTGGAACCCTAAGTCCGAGTTCGATTCTCGCCAGCTGGGGCCTACTTTTTCTTGAGTTCCACATCCAAAGCCAGCACTTCACCGTCTCTGACCAGCTCAAAGGGCAGCACCTTCGTGCCAAACTCGGGATGCCATACCTCCAACCGGTACTTCCCCAACGGCACTCCACTCAAACTGTAGTTCCCACGACTATCCGTCACCACAAAATAACTGTGCCCCTTCACCACCACATACGCCTCCATGCTCGGATGCACATTACATAAAATTTTGACAACTCCGGCCCTATCAAACGTAACACTCCGGCTCTTCCCGGGCGCATAAAGTCCTAAATCAAGCTTCTTCGCCTCCGAGGTCGAAAATACGTTGTGAAATGTCTTGTCGTTGTTCGGAAACTCCACCACCGCCCCAACCTGTACCGCCAACACCCGCGGCACAAACTTTAGCTCCCGCTGATCCATCAGCCCCTTCTTCGATTTGAGATTTGAGATCTGAGATTTGAGATACTTCTCTGGCAGCCCCTCAACGGAGACGACAGCGTCTGGCGTCGGCCTTCCCCCTATGGTTATGCTCCCCTTCACAATCCCCGTCTTGGCTGGCTCTGCACCCAAAGCTACAACGGGAAAAACTACCCCAAAAGCTACTACCCACAACCAATGCCCCCTCATCTCTTCTTTACTCCTTGGGATGTCGAAAGCATAAAGTCCACCTTCGATACCGCTCCCCCCTTTACCTCTACCCGCTTCTCCTCTACCCCTAAACTCTCATGCCATACCCTCAACCGATAGCTCCCCGCCGGTATATCAGTGATCTGGTACTCCCCGTATAAATCCGTCACCGCATAATACGGATGCTCGCTTACCGCCACATACGCCCTCATCCACGGATGCACTTCACAAAGTATCTTGATCACCCCGGAACTCACTAATGCCTTGCGGCTGACTCTCCCGGGATAAAGCCCGACGTTAAATTGCGGCTGCCCGTCCGGCGTGTACGCATGAACCGTGTGCAATATCGGATCGCCGTTCTTCATCATTAAAAATTGCCCCACACTCGCCGCCTGTACATGCGGCATAAACCGGCACTTCGCATTGTCCAACTCGTGTACCGCTTCCCGCTCCACCGCCTTGCCCTTGCTCACCCCCTCCAATGTCACCACCGCATACCTCACCCCCTGCCCTACTCCTACCACCAAACTCTCATCGACTACCTTCCCGCATACCTCCCGGCTCTTCGTTACCTCTAAATACCCACCCTTCACTACCTTCCCCTCTACCTTCACAAATCCGCCAACCCTCCCGCCATTCGCTACCACTACCTCCTCGTACCCCATCACGGGTGAGGGAAAAGACATGAGAATGAATAACAACAACCAATACATAAGACTCCCCTTTGCCTTACCGATCATAGCAGGGGAATTATTAGCATAATCAGCGGGCAATATGCCAGAAAATTATTTCCTATTTTCTTTTGCTCCTTCTTATTTCCCGATCCCCCTTTCAAGCCAAGACGACCCTTTGGCCGTTTTTTGGAATCTCCGTGTCCCATCGTAGCTCCTTACCGATAAGCTCGGCTAACGCCGAGCTCGCAGGGAATTCTCCATGGACTACAAATTCTTCCGTCAATCTCCAGAGTAATGCGCACCGCAGAACGGCTCCGGAAATAGCAGCATCCTCTCTAGGAGCGGGCGCCGATCAGCATCCAGAGCCCGATCGCGACAAATCCTAAACCGGCCACAACCCTAAGGGTCGAGGGAGGCACGACGCGCGAAATTTGCGCTCCAAAAAGAACCGCTAGAAGACTTGCGAAAACCAGAGCCGCGGAGGCGGCGGCGAAAACTTCCCACCGGCTAAGGTTCTGGTCCGCCGCAAACAGCAGAGTTGCCACCTGGGTCTTGTCGCCAAGTTCAGCCATGAACACGCTCAAGAAAACCACCAAAAGTGCTTTCAATGAAAACCTCCCTAAACCACTTATTATCGATCTACTTCGCTTCCTCCATTGCCTTGCCGTGCTTAACCATCACCTCTCCTATGGCCTTCAGGATCTCTCCCCGGAGCTGGAGCATCCGTCCCATGGCCTTGGGGTCCATCTGACCACTACCCATCATACGCGCCATGCCCATGCCTGATCGGCCCATTTGGCCGCCCATCATGTGGGGCATCATGGACATCATCCCCATACCACCACTCATCATGGGGCATCCCGTGCCCATCATCGGCATCCCCATCATGCCCTGCCCCATTATCCCTCCACCCATCATGGGTGGCTGGCCCGTGGGCTGATCCTGCTGCCCGGTCTGGCCCATCATTGGCATCTGCCCGCCCATTTGCGCCTGCGCACTTACATCGGCTAATCCGATCAGGATCAACGCGACCAGAGACATTACCATTATCATCCTTTTCATCCTGAGCCCTCCTTTTTGAATCTACATATGCCCCGTTTTATCCATCAATTTCAAGTACCAATTCGGGAAGATCAAGAAGGCAAAAATGGCAGACTTGCGAACTCGATACCAACCGCCAAATCCGCTAGGGTCGAAAATCACCGTGAGTAATATTGACCATAGTCGAAAATTACCGTAACATGCAGCGATGTCCATGCAGCGCCGCTATCTCCTCTCCCAGGTTCGCCGGGACCTTGCCCGCAAAATGGTTTTTGTCGTGGGGCCCCGCCAAGTCGGAAAAACGACGCTTGCGCTAAGCCTCCCCGGAGCGTCCGCGGGTTATCTCAGCTGGGACGTGAGTGAGCACCGCGAGCGCATTCTCAAGCGCGAGCTGCCTAATTCCCGCTTATGGGTCTTCGACGAGATTCATAAATACCGGTCGTGGCGCAACTGGCTTAAAGGACTATACGATGGCCGAAGGCCTGGCCAGAGAATCTTAGTCACGGGAAGCGCTCGGTTGGATTTCTACCGTTTCGGCGGCGACTCCCTTCAGGGGCGGTATCATATGCTGCGGCTCCACCCGTTCTCGGCAAAGGAACTCGCCATTCGCACGTCCGCCGGGCTGGGCGATTTGCTCAAGCTGGGAGGTTTTCCCGAGCCTTTCCTGAGCGGCTCAGAGGTCGAGGCGCGACGGTGGTCGCGCGAATACCGAAATCGGCTGGTGCGGGAGGACGTGGCCGGACTGGAGCGCATCCAAGACCTCGGCAACCTGGAACTTCTGGCCCTCCGCCTACCCGAACTTGTGGGCTCCCCACTCTCCATCAACGCCCTGCGTGAAGACCTTCAGATAAGCCACAAGACGGTGGCCGGCTGGTTGCAAGTGCTTGAGCGGCTCTACGCGATCTTCCGATTGTCGCCCTTCGGCGCGCCCCGCATTCGCGCGGTCAAAAAGGAGCAAAAGCATTACCATTTTGATTGGTCGCTCGTGCCGTCGGAGCCTGCCCGCTTCGAAAACCTCATCGCCTCGCACCTTCTAAAGTGGGTGCACTTCGAGCAGGATGCGCGGGGCCGTGACCTCGAGCTGCGCTACTTCCGCGACACGGACGGCCGCGAGGTGGACTTCGTCGTAGTCGAGGGACGACGGCCGCAATTACTTGTTGAATGCAAGTGGGCAGACACCGACGTTGATCGGGGTCTTCGCTACCTTAAAGCGCGGTTCCCCGAGGCTGAGGCGTGGCAGGTGTCGGGAACCGGCAGCAAGGACTATCTTACTCCCGAGGGGATTCGAGTCAGTCCAGCGCTGGCCTTGCTGGACCGGCTAATCTAATAGGGAAGCCATCCATACGACCTGCTTGCGCGTACACGCAGGCGAGCGGGAGGCATGCTGATGGTAGGGCTACTTGAGGGTGAAGTAGGACGATGCTTCTTTGCTAGACCTGAACCCAAAGTCCGTATAGGTTGACGTGTGTCACGCGACAGGCGATAATCCTGTTCAGATGAGTATTCGTTCGATTCGACATAGGGGCTTAAAGCGGCTCTACACAACAGGGGAGGGAAGGGATCTTCCGGCTGCCCTGGTGGAGAAAATATCCGACATCCTGTTGGCGATCGACGAAGCCGCCCGGCCGCAGGAGGTTGGTTTGTTTCCCGGTTGGAGGCTGCATCCTTTGAAGGGTGAGTTGAAAGGTTTCTGGAGCGTGACCGTTAGCGGTAACTGGCGGGTGATCTTCCGGTTCGAGAAGGGTGACGCATTTGACGTCGATTTGGTTGACTATCATTAAGGGAGGTATTTGAAGTATGGCGATGAAGAGTCCCCCGCATGTGGGCGGTGTGATCCGCCGCCAAGTGATTGAACCGCTTGGGTTGACGGTGACGGAAGCGGCGAAGGCGCTTGGGGTTGGAAGGCAGGCGCTTTCCAGCTTGCTCAATGAGAAGGCAGCGCTTACGAGCGACATGGCCCTGCGGATCGAAAAGGCATTCGGGCCGAAGATGGATCACCTTATGCGGATGCAGCTTGCCTACGATTTGGCTCAAGCCCGCAAGGAGGAGAGGACGATCAGGGTGAAGCGTTACGTCGTGAAGAAGGGGACGGAACGCCCGGGATTGTCGACATGACCGGTCGGGCTCTTGGGCGGTGAGAGGCATTCTCACCCCTTCGATACGGCCCTGCAGGCCTACTCAGGACAGGCGGTGGATCTCCAGGAAGCCACAAGCGAGCCTGGCATCAGCGTTGCCGAATATTGTCTGGTGATCAATCGGTGGCATCTGCCTTTATGGCCGCGGGGAGACCTGTCTGCGTGTCCGCACAGGCAGGTAGACAGCGCTCCGAGGTCATACCGTGGGTTACGTGAAGTCGAGTAGAGCGATGGCGCATGAACGCAACTCCCTTGGCCAATTTAGCTTGCATTGCAAACGCAAGCTGCGCATTGTCGATTAAGCGCCTGCGCCAAAGCGCCCAGCAGGGGTTACTCATGTTTCCATCGCCCCCTCTAAAATTCCGTACGGCGAGTTTTCCCCAGTACGGCTTCAAGCAAGGGATTACTCAGAAAGGCCCTTCCGGTTCACCGTTTGACCTCCCTTACGC
>Ga0209514_10000989_pt1 | contig 53381 bp, 48 predicted proteins | sample Subgrocontami58m_FD_187452 | JGI IMG/M metagenome (GOLD analysis project Ga0209514, IMG submission 187452) | Subsurface groundwater microbial communities from S. Glens Falls, New York, USA - GMW37 contaminated, 5.8 m (SPAdes) (version 3) | ecosystem: Environmental > Aquatic > Deep subsurface >... | reverse complement strand
GGCTCGCGGCCGAACTGTCGCAGCGGGCCGCCATGCTCGACCTGGCCGATCCCGCTGCGATCGTCGCGTTGGTGGAGGACCTCGCGCGGCGCGGCGAGTCGCCCGACGTGCTGATTCACTGCGCCGCGGTGCTCGGCCCGCGTCGGCTCGAGGAGACTCCCGACGCGGACTGGGATCGCGTGCTCGCGGTGAACGCGCGCTCCGCGTTCGTAACCTGCCGCGAGCTTGCCCCCCGCCTCGCGTCCGTCGGCGGAGGAGACGTCGTGCTCGTGGGCGCCCTGGACCGGGGCCAGTCCCTGCCCTTGCCCCCCGCGTTCGCGGCCAGCCAGGGACTGTTGGGCGCGCTCGCCATGGCGCTGGCCAAGGAACTGGGGCCGCGCGGGATCCGCGTCAATCTGGTTGCGCTCGGACCGCTCGGCGCGGGCCTTTCGGCCGGGCTGGATGCCAAGTTGCTGGAGGACTATGTGAGCTTCAGCGCGCTGCGGCGGCTGGGCACCGCGCAGGAAGCGGCGCGGGCGATCCTCTGGCTGGCGCTGGAGAACGCCTACGTGAACGGGAAGGTCGTGCCGGTGAACGGGGGGCTGTGAGCGGGGCCGGAGCTGCGCGAGCCATGCGCGTGCAGCAAAGGAGCAACTGAACCGCGTCCCCGCCGGGTTTCCCGTGAGATTCGACATTTGAGGTTTGCACCCCCTGCCGTCCGTGGTAGTATGTCTATGGATGTAGGCCCTCCGAGGCAGTCTATGCTTCATTCCGATCTTCAACTGCGGCTGGCGCGCTTCGAAAATGAGGCGGCCGGTGAGTCATGGCTCACACAGCACAAAGACGCCATGGCCTGCCGACACCTCGAAGACGTCGTAGAGTCGGGGTGCAACGTTTTCGATGCATTCATCCATGCCGGAGATTCCGCATCATCCATGGAAGACGTGACGATTCTCTTCCACGTGATCGGGGTCTGGCACTTGGCGCACGAAAACCACGTCAAGAAGGGCATTCGACGCTTCCAGGACCTTGGTTATCGTGTTGAGGGTGCGGACCGGATTTCTGAGCGTGCTGATCGAGCTGCGAGGATCCTGGCCGGAGACGAGGACTTCCCGGCTCATCTCCGCTATGGTGCGAACTACACCCCCGAGATGCTCGCCCGCCTCGCAAACCACCCTGAGCGACCTAGGGTCTTCCGAGATCCCGCCGACCACGACCTCTAGGTAGCCCATGCCACTTCCAATCCGTCAATGGGGTATCTACTGGGTCTGGTGGCCGTATGACGATGACCCGACCGGCGGAAAAGAGCGGCCCGGGATTCTCATCTCCAGCCAGGACAGAATTGACCGAGACGAACTCTACATGCTCTACATCACGAGTACGCCTGCCGATGAACCTTGGTGCATCAAGATAATGAAGAACTCAACTTGGTTTCCGACCACCAAGTTGCCCAAATCATGCTGCTACTGCTACGTCGCCCGATGTGATCGGTTCAGGGCGGCCCAACTCAATCAAGTCCGGTATGGGTTCGCCCCCAAACCCCTGCAGGCGCACATTGATTTTGTCCTGATTCAAATGCCCACTTTGCACATGATTGCCCATCCGCCCGAGGTTGTGCAGGCACTACCACCACCACCACCGCCAGCATTGCCAGAGCAGTAGGCGACGGCTTCGCCCCTCACCCCGCCCGCATCTTCCGCTCCAGCACGCGGCACATCGTCTCGATCGTGATGAAGCCGAACAGTTGCCGCGGGGTCACCTGCGCGCGATCGGGGACCGCCGCCAGTTCGGGCAGCCACGCCATCAGCTTCTCGACGGTCGCCGCCGTGAGGTGGCCGTCCCGCATCACCTCGGGCGAGGAGAAGTCCATTCGGGCGAGGAAGTCGAACTCGGTCTCGCGCAGCTTGACCCCGCACTTCTTCTCGAGCAGGAAGAGGATGTCGATGAAGTCCAGCGAGTCGGCGCCGAGGTCGGCGAACAGCCGGCTCGCGGGCGTCACCTCCTCGAGCTTGCGCGCCAGGCTGTCGGCGACGCACGCGCGCACCGTCTCGATCAGTTGGTCGCGGGTCATGGGGGTCGGCATCGGTTGCTCGTCTCACTCGATCCAGCGCAGGACGGCCGAGACGGACTTCCGCTCGGTCGGGGTCGGAGCCTCGTCGGGCCGGCCCACGGGGACCAGCGCGGCCACGTCCCAGGATTCCGGCACCTCCAGGATGGCGCGGATCCGGTCGACCGCCACCAGCGGACCGGTCATTCCCGACGCGCCCAGGCCGAGGTCGTGGGCCATCAGCAGGAGATTCTGCATCGCCATCGCCGCCCCGATCAGCGCCGAGCCCCGTTCCATCGCCTCGATCCGGCTCCGGTCGTCCGCCGGCAGGGACTCCCCCACGAGGTTGGAGAGCACGGTCAATCGCTTGCACAGCGCGACCAGCACGAGTGGGGCGTCCTCGAAGCGGGTGAAATAGCTCCCGTACCCTCGGAAGGAGGCCGCGCTCGCCGGTTCGATGTGCCGCGCGATCCGGTCGACGGCTTCGCGGACGCCCGCCGCCATCTTCGCGATGGTCGCGCGATCGGTCACCGCGACGAAGCGCCAGGGTTGCTTGTTGCTCGCGGAAGGAGCGGCGACGGCGGCCTCGACCAGCCGTTCGACGGTCTCCCGCGGGATCGCGTCCGGCTTGAATCGACGCACCGAACGGCGCGCCTGAAGCAGCTCGAGGAGGCTCATCCGAGGAGGTATCCTCCATCGACGGTGTGGATCGATCCGGTCACGAAGTCCGCGCGGTCGCCCAGCAGGAAGACGACGAGCTCCGCCACGTCCTCGGGCCGTCCCAGGCGCCGGAGCGGGACCCGCTCCCGAAGGTCGTCCCCGGCGAGCGCCTGCGTCGCCGCCAGCATATCGGTCGCGATCGGCCCGGGACGGACGCAGTGGACGCGAATACCCTTGCGACCATATTCGGCCGCGAGCGCGCGGGTCAAGGATTCCACTCCTCCCTTTGACGCCGCGTACGCCGCCTGGCCCCGGAACGGCCGCTCCGCCGCGACCGAGCCGATGTTGACGATCACGCCGTGGCGCCGCTCCATCATGTGCGGGATCACGGCGCGGGCGCAGTGGAGCGGCCCGAGCAGGTTGACTTCGAGTTGCGTGCGGAAACTCTCGACCGGGGCGGAGACGAGGAGGTCGGGCAGGTTCACGCCGGCGTTGTTGACGAAGCCGTCGATCCGGCCCTCGGCGGCGAGGAACCCGGCGACGCCCGACTCGACCGCCGCGAAGTCGCGCACGTCGAAGGAGAGCAGGCGCGCGATCCGGCCATGGACCCGGGTGATCTCCTCCGCCGTCGCCCGGGCGGCTTCCTCCGACCGATGGAAGTGGACGCCGACGGTCGCGCCCTCGCGCGCGCAGGCCAGGGCGATCGCCCGGCCGATCCCGCGCGCCGCTCCGGTAACGACGACGGACTTCCCCGCGAGCGTGGGCACTCCGGAATCTCCCTGTAACTCGGCGCGACCCTGGCTCAGCGGCGCGATGGCAAGCCCAAGCGAGTCGACTCCAGGCCTGGGTCTCCGTGCAAGCGGTCCCAGTCAGCTCGCCGGGCCAGCCGCACTCTCGTGATTCCGTCCGGTCCGACCAGAACGGGGAGCGTTCGCAGAGACTCCGGCAGGGCGCCGATGAGACGGAGGCGGCATACCGCACTCTTTCCCGGCGGCACGGAATCCGACGCGGCTTCGGTGCCCCCGGGCGAGCCCTCTGCGTCGCCGACGACCTCGACCAGGATGCAGCGGGTCTCCACCGGGGCCTCCGCCCCGTCCGGGATTACGACCAGATCGAACTCGCAACCGACGTGGTGTCGGCAGGCGCCAGGTGCGGCGAGCACCACGAGTTCATTCGCGTTCGGCGGTACGGTGCGATCGTGCCGCGGGCCGCACGCCGCGAGCGCCTCGATGCCCAGGGAGCGGTTGAGGAACGTCTCACGCGAGATGGGAAGCCGCGCGGTCGAGAGTGAGGCGCCCAATCGACAGAGCGACCGCAGCTCTTCCATTCGGTCGTCGACCGCGGATCCGGAAGTTTCGAGAGGCCGATTCATCGAGAGCCGTCTCCGAGAAGTCCCAGCGCTTCCAGGTCCGCCAGGTCCTGCGTCCGGCCCGCCAGCCGCTTCATCCGCTCGAGACCAGCCAGCGAGACGACCCACACACCCCGCGTTCCCCATCGGGCCCGCTCGCGCGTCCGCCAGACTTCTTCGAAGACCGGCGTCACCAGCAGCAGGTCCAAGGTGAGGAGGGTCTTTCCATCCGATTTCGAGACTCGGTAGAGCTCGCGCTCCGCCCGCGTGCCGACTCCGAAGGGGATCGGCCCCCCGTCGATCGTGAAGCCCGGGCGCCGCACGCTCCGCAGGATCTGGTCGAGCGCCTCCCGCCGGATGAGAAGGTCGATGTCTTTGGTGGCCCGGACGTGGCCGTGAATGCTGACGGCAAATCCGCCGCAAACCGCGTACTCGAGCGCCGCCGCATCGAGCTCGTGCAACACGCCTTCGAACTCGGCAACGATGTCGAAGCCCATGCCGGAGATGATAGCCCCAGCGCTTGGCCGTCGTCAATGCGTCAACTTCGACCACTTCGACCACCTCGGGCGCGTTCTCCCCGACACCGACGCGCTCCCGCTCCTCGACTTCTGCGCCGCGGTCCGCGATCCCGCCCCCCTCGCATGGCTCGCGCGTCGCCGGCTCGACGACGGCTGGCTCGCCCGCCTTGGAGCCTTGATCCTGCCCGAAGGACCAAACTACGGATTACACGGATTTCACGGATTACCGGCCGGGTATCCGTAGTACACACCGGCAACATCGTCGCATTTTCGCCGATCTTGCGAGGAATCACACCTTCTGCCGTTGGACAATCCGTGCAATCCGGACAATCCGTATAATCCGTAGTTCCGTCGGTTGCGGCAACAGCCGCGCTGGGTAATCCGTGAATTCCGCAGTTTCCTGGTCGAATGAGCAGGCGGCGCCCGATGCCTCCGGAACCTCAATCTGCGATCCTCAGCACGATCGCGGCATTCTGGCCGCCGAAGCCGAATGAGTTGGAGAGGATCACCCGCTGCGCGTGCCGGCGGGCGGTGTGCGGGACGTAGTCCAGGTCGCAATCGGGGTCGGGCTCGTCGAGGTTGATGGTCGGGTGCACGTACCCGGCCTGCGCACACGCCAGCGCCGCGATCGCCTCGACCGCCCCGGCCGCGGAGATCAGGTGCCCGATCATCGACTTCGTGGCGCACACCGGAACCGTACGCGCACGCCCGCCGAGCAACCGCCGGATCGCGAGCGTCTCGACGCTGTCGTTCTTGGGGGTCGCCGTCCCGTGCGCGTTCACGCAGTCGATCTCGCCCGGAGACACCCCCGCGTCCGCCAGCGCGGCGGCCATCGCCTGCCCGGCCCCCCGGCCTTCCGGGTGCGGCTCGCTGATGCCGTGGGCGTCGAGCGAATTGCCGTAGCCCGCGACCTCGCCGATGATGCGGGCGCCGCGCGCCCGGGCGCGATCGAGGTCCTCGAGCACGAGCACGCCGGCGCCCTCGCCGAGGACGAAGCCGTCGCGCCGGCGTTCGAAGGGGCGCGAAGCGCGCGCGGGGGCGTCGTTGGCGGTGCTCATCGCGTGCAGCTTGCAAAAGCCCGCCACGCCCAGCGGGTTGATCATCGAGTCGGTCCCGCCCGCCATCATCCAACTCCGGCGGCCGGACGCGACCAACCGGAAGGCCGCCCCGATCGCGTCCGTCCCCGCCGCGCAGGCCGAGACGTGCACTAGCGGCGGACGGCCGAGGCCGTACCGGCGCGCAATCAGGTGCACGCACAGGTCGGAAGGGGTCTGCAGGAACGCGAGCCGTTCCCGCGCCGGCTCGGGGGGCCGGAACCCGGGGGCGCGCATGGCGATCAGGTCGTCCATGGAGAACAGCTCGAGCCCGATCCCCAGGCTGAGGCCGGCGTCGCGGCCGTCCAGGCGCGATCCGCACGAGGACGCCTGCTCCCATGCCTGGCGCGACGCCTCGAGCGCAAACAGGATCTTGCGGTCCCGGAGCGACGGCGCGTTCCAGGTGATACGGACCTCGGCGGCGATACGCGTGGGCAGCGTCGCCGGGTCGAACAGGGTGATCGGCCCCGCACCGGAGCGGCCAGCGAGCAGGCCGTCCAGGAGTTCGGCGACGGAGTTGCCGAGGGGCGACACCACGCCCATGCCGGTGATCGCGACGCGCCGCTTCACGGGACCTCCCACGTGCTGCGGGCGCGGACGCCGTCGCGCGAGGCCAGTTCGTGTTCCCAGCGCCCCGCGCGGCCGAGGGCCACGCACACCCAGACCGGAAGCGAGGCCGCGCCGAGCTCACCGGGAAGGTCCAGCGCGCCACCGGGCGACACATGCACTCCGTTGGACGAGTGCAACATCGTGGTGGACGAGTGCAACTTCTTGTCGGACGACCCCGGCGTTCCGTCGGACGACCCCAGCGCTCCGTCGGACGACCCCAGCGCGCCGCAGGACGACCCCGGCGTTCCGTCGGACGACCCCAGCGTTCCGTCGGACGACACCAGCGCGCCGTCGGACGACCCCGGCGTTCCGTCGGACGACCCCAGCGCGCCGCCGGACGACTCCAGAGAGCCGCCGTGTGGCCCCAGCACGCGGCCGGAGGTGGTCCAGAATCGCTCGCTCGGCGCGCGCTCGTCTTCCAACGGGTCCGGCGGGTCGTAGACCGCCTCGCAGGCCACCAGTCGGGCGCGCACGGTCGCCCCGCGGGCGCGCGCGCGGGCTTCGGTCTCCAACACCAGAATCGCGGCGGAGTCACGCAGCCGGTCGGGCGGCACGGGTGGATCCAGCCGGCGGTGGTGATGCTCGACGAGGAAGTTGCGCTGGTGGGCCACGCCGCCGACCAGGGCCCGGTCGATCCGTCCCGCACGAAGGGCTGCCACGGCTTCCTCCAGCGCCGCGTAGAACTGGGCCGGGCCCGGGTACGTCACGAAGTATGGCCCCTGCACGTCGAAGTTGAACGAGAGGTGATATGCGGGCATGTTCGAAAGGCACCGAAACGTCAACAGCGGGTTGATCTCGCGGTAGCCGCCCTCGGCGAAGCCCGCCATCGAGAACCGGCCCTCCGCGACCGCGCCGACCAGCAGGCCTTCCATGTCGCGCACTTCGAACGGGATGTACCCCACCGCCAGGTAGATCCCCGTCCGCTCCGGCGGCACGCTTCCGTCCGCTCCCGCCTGCTCCAGCGCCCGGCCCGCCGCGACCACCGCCAGCTCGTCTTGAAGCCCCATGAATTTCCGCTGCTTGCGCACCTTGAGCCAGGGCACGGGGTCGCAACCGGCCTCGCCCGGGGCGAGCACGATCGAGCCCGCCCCCGTGACCGCTATAGGATCGGGCGGTCCAGCTTCAGGTCGCGCGTCCATAGCGTGTAGAGGTTCCTCCGCTGTTCGTGCACGCGCTCGGATTCGACGTCTTTCAGGAAAAAGGTGAGCTCCGCGCGGGCGATCCGGCGCCCGTCCGCGGTCGCTTCGCCGGTGACCTGGGCTGCGGCTCCCAGCACCGAGGAGATCCGCACCTCGAATTCGAGCCGATCGCCGGGGCCGCTCGTGTCGTGGAACTTCGCCTCGCGGATCTGGGTGAGGAGCGCGCGCCGCGGGCGCTCTTCCGGGCGGTTGACCGACATCTCGATCAGGAAGCCCGCCAGCTGCGCCATCCCCTCGACCACCAGCACGCCCGGAAAGATCGGGTGGTCGGGAAAATGGTCATGGAGGACCTCGTCCGTCAGCGTGACGTTCTTGGTCCCGCGCGCGCGTTCGCCCGGCGCGAACTCGGTGACCTTGTCGATCAGGAACCAGCGCATGGTCTCAGGCTCGTCGAAGGGGTTCCGGATCCGGATTATTCCTGAAGCCGTCCGGCGGCTAAAGAAGTCACCCGGGTCATCGCGCACCGGTAGGCGGTTTCCGCGGCGAAGAAGACCACGCCGTACACGGCCAGCATGACCGCCCAGTACACGGGATACGACGGGAAGACGCCCTCCCAACCCTTCCAGATGGAGTGGGCGACGTTGACGTTGGTCGACGGCGGCGTAGTCCAGCGGCAGATCGCCTGCAGGACCGCGAAGGCGGCCACCGCGCGCCACCAGGCGTGCCGCGGCATCCCCAGCCGCGCGAGGCCCGCCAGCCCGATCGCCAGTCCTCCCAAATGGGTCAACACGGAGGTCGGGATGAACTCGCCGCCCATGACCAGGTCGAGCAGCCAGAAGGGGAGCCCGAGCGTGAGCCAGAGCACCCCGACCGCGTGCAGGGTCGGACTGCCGGCCAGCCATCCGACACCCACCGCGAGGGTCGCCATCGTGCACCCCCAGAGCGCCTCTTCGGGAGTCCCGCGCCACACATGATAGCCGGCGTGAACCCCGTAGATCGCGCAGGCGGCCACGCCGGGCCAGGCCGGTCTCATAGCGCCCCATCGACCAGGATCGTCTGGCCCGACACGTAGGTATTGTGCAGCGCGAAACGCGCCACCACCGCGGCGACCTCGGCCGCGCGCGCAACGCGCTTCAGGCCGCAGTGCTTCCGGTACTCCGCGAGCAGGCTCTCCGGCAGGCCCGCGCTCAGGCCGCCGTCGAGCAGGCCCGGGCAGATCAGGTTCACCTTGATGCCGTGCTCCCCGAGTTCTTTGGCCATCGCCTGGGTCATCGCGCCGAGGGCGCCCTTGGAGCCGGCGTAGTGGACCGGCGTGCGCACCGGCTTCGCGTTGTCGAGCGAGCCGATGAGGACGAAGTTCCCGCCGCCGGCCGCGCGCAGGACCTCGACCAGCCGGCGACAGGCGAAGAACGTGCTCTTCACGTTGACTGCGAAAGCGCGGTCCCACTGGGCCTCGTCCACCAGACTCATGCGGTGGTCCGGGAGGTCGCGGCGGCGTTCCGGCGGCTCTCCCACGACGGCGCACGGGACGAACGCGTCGAGCCCATCGAGCGCACGCAGCGCATCGTCGACGACACGCTCGACCTCGGCGACGCGGGCGAGGTCCGCGCGAAGCGGCACGGAACCGGGGCAGCGCCGCTCGAGGTCGCGCGCGACGGCTTCTCCCTGGTGGTAGGTGAAGGCGACGCGGGCGCCCTGCGCGGCGAGGGCTTCGACGACGGCGCGGCCGAGGTGGCCGGAGCCGCCGAAGACCAGGCAGCGCTCAGACGCAGCCATCGATCACCACCGTCTCTCCGCTCATGTAGCTGTTCGTGTCCGACACGAGGAACGCGGCGAACCGGGCCACCTCCTCGAACGTACCGACGCGCTCGAGCGCGCAGTGCTCGAGGTAGTCGGCGAGCTTGTGCTCGGGAAGGCTGCGACCCACGCCGTCCTCGAGCAGGCCGGGCGCGAGGCACAGGACGCGGATCCGGTGCCGCGCGAGCTCCTTGGCGAGCGCGGCGGTGAAGCCCGCGACCGCGGCCTTGCTGGCGGTGTAGTGGATCGGGGCCTCCATCATGCGGCCGCCGACCAGGGAGCCGATGTTGAGGATCACGCCGGCTCGCCGGCCGATCATCCCGCGGGCGACGGCGCGCGAGGTGAGAAAGGTCCCCTTGACGTTGACGTCCATCACGCGATCCCAGTCTTCCTCCTCCATGAGGGCGAGGGGCAGGTTCTGGGTCACGCCCGCATTGTTGACCAGGACGTCGATGCCGCCCCAGGCGGTTTCCAGCTCGCGCACCATCGCCTCGGTGGCCTGGGTGTCGAGCACGGAAGCCAGAAAGGCGCGTCCCTCGCGGCCCGCGGCTTGAATCGCCGCCAGAGTGGCGCGCGCCCCCTCCTCGTCCCGGGTGTAGCTGAAGGCGACGCGGGCGCCCTCTTCGGCGAACACGCGGGCGAGCGTGCGACCTAAACCGCGGGAGGCGCCGGTGACGAGGACGCCCTTCCCGGCGAGCAGCCCGCTCATGCCGGCCCCGCCTTTTCCCCGCTCCAGATCTCGCTGCTTCCCGCAGCGCCCGAGAAGCGCGGGTCCTTGTGCCGGTAGAACAGGTTGTACGCGCAACCAGGCATCAACCGGCCGTCGGGCATGGCGTAGTGCGTGCAGCACTTCTTGATCCGGTCGACTTCGAACGTGTGATCGTCCATGAATGCGTGGATGAAGATCGTCTTCACCAGGCTCTCGCCGATGTGCAGGCGCTCCTCCAACTCGAGCACGCGCTCCTCCGGGTACATCGCCATCAGGCAGCGCCGCAGCGCGCGCAGGATCTTCGCGCCGTCGGGGATCTGGTCCGCGCCCGACCAGAGGTCGTCGATCGCCTGCTTCATCGAGTCTTCGAACCCTTCGTCCGGGCGGATCGTGCCGCGATTGGCGATCATGTCCACGTACCGGTCCAGCTCGAGGAAGCGGGGAAAGGGCACGAAGCCCTCCTCGGTCTCGAGCAGGTAAGTGAGCCCGAAGCAGCCGGGGTGGGAGCAGGGCAAAGGCAGGAAATCGCTCCGCCGCAGGGCGCCGCCGGTCTGCTCCTCGCAGCAGCGCACCACATCCGGGATCGTGATCACGTCGAGCGGATTGTGGGGGGCGAAGTGCGCCCCGCCGAATCCGGTGTAGGCCGCGGGCTGGAACATGAGCGAGAGGATGAAATCCCGCTCGAAGAGGAGCTTGACGCACTCGCCGATCTGGCTGTCATTGACCCCCTTGGCGATGGTCGAGACGATCGTGGTGCGCACGCCGGCCTGCTCGAGGTTGTCGAGCGCGCGCAGCTTGAACGCGCGATGGTCGCCGCCGCCGCGCAGCACGCGCAGGGACGGGTTGCTCAGGGCGTCGAGCTGGAGGCTCACGTACACCTTGCGGCGGGCCAGCTCCCGGCAGAACTCGAAGTCGGTCGCGATCTTCAGGCCATTGGTCGAGATCGACACGCGCGCGATCTCCGCCCGACTCGCGATGTCGAGAAATTCCATGAACCGCGGGTGCGTCGTGGGCTCACCGCCGGAGAGGTTGACCGTGTCGAGCGTGCCTTCCTTCTCGACCAGGCCGTCGATGGTCGCGACGAACTCCTCGCGCGTCATCGTGTAATTGTGCTTGTTCTGCACGATGCAGATCGGGCACTCGAGGTTGCAGTAGTTCGTGATCTCGATGATCGGGAGGCAGCTGTGCTGCTCGTGGTCCGGGCAGAGCCCGCAGTCCTTCGGACAGCCCTCGGAAACCTTCGTGGAATGGCGCAGCGGTACCGAGCCGGGCTTGGTGTACTGGAACATGCCGAGAAACCAGTCCGCGTCCCCGGAGATGAGCGCCTCGGAGCGGCCGTGCTGCGGGCAGTGCTTGCGCAGGTAGACCTTCCCGTCGCGCAGGATCCGCGCCCCGTCGACCAGCTCGCGGCACTGCGGGCAGATGCCCTTCGAGAAGGAGTGGAAGACCTCGCGGGTGCGCGCGTCAGGCGTCTCGATCCGCGGAACGGCCGGAGGCACCTGCCGACCGACAATCGGAAGCGGGATCATGACGGCTTCACCTCCAGAGCAACGGCGCCCGTGGGGCGGGTCGCCGACATCCGCTTCAGCATCCCCGCGTCGGCGAAGCGCGGGTCCTTCTCGCGGTAGAGCACGTTGTAGGAGCAGGTCGGGATGTTGGTGCCGTCGGTGTCGGGGACGCCGACGCAGCACTTCATGATGCGGGAGACGTCGAAGTTCTCCTCCTCCATGTGCGAGTGGATGTAGACCGCCTTGAACGACCGCTCCGCGATCTTCTGGCGGACGCGCAGCGGCACCGGCCGCCCGCCGGGCGGGAACATTTCCAAGATCAGCCGCTTGAGCGTGCGCAAGACGCCTTCCGAGTCGGGCACGCGGCCCGGGTCCGACCATAGATCGTCGATGATCTGCCGGAACATCTCCTCCACATTCTCGCGTGGTTGAATGTAGAGCGAGTCCTGGAGCAGCTCGAAGAGCTTCGCGCGGCCGGCGAGACGCGTGAAGGGAACGTATCCGCCGCCGTCCAGGAGCAGCAGGTAGCAGATCGAGTAACAGTGCGGATGCGCGAGCGGGGAGGGGACGAAGTCCTTGGGCCCGATGCGGCCGGCCGAGGCTTCTTCCAGCCGGCGGTGCAGGTCCGGGATGGTGATGCGCGCGTCGCGGCGGAACCCGACGCCGCCCTGGCCGGTGAAGGTGAGCGTGTGGAGCTCGAGCGAGACGACGTTGGGCCGCGAGAGCATGAGCTGGAACAGGCCGGCCACGTCCTTGTCGTTCAGGCCCGCGGCCACCGCGGGCAGGATGGTGGTGCAGACGTCGTGCTGCTCGAGCAGGTCGAGGACGTCGAGCTTGGTCTTGACCGTGTTGGCCCCGAGCAGGATGCGGTCGACCTCCGGGTCGAAGGTGTCGAGGGAGAGGATGATGCGCGCGTCCACCGCGGCCATGCGGCGGACGTAGTTTTCGTCTTTGAGCTTCAAGCCGTTGGTCGAGACGGTGAGCCGCCGGATGCCGGCCTTCGCGCACATCTCGAGGAAATCGGGGAGCTCCGGGTGGAGCGTGGGCTCGCCGCCGGTGAAGTTGATGATGTCCAGTTCCTCGTGGTCCGCGACGAGGTGGTCGAGGATCTGCTGCAACTGCTCCTTCGACATCCGATGAGCGTGATCGTTCTTGTTCACCGTGTAGCAGATCGGGCAGTCGAGGTTGCAGGCGGAGGTGATCGGGATGACGGGGAGGTAGACCTTCTGCTGGTGGGAGGTGCAGGCGCCGCAGTCGAACGGGCAGCCCTTTTCCACCTGCTTCATGACGCGCTTGGGCGGGACGGCGGGCGCGATGAACGAAAGGCAGTCGAGATACCACTCGATGGAGGAGGCGACGAGGACTTCCTGGTGTCCGTGGCGGGGGCAGAACTTCAGGAACCAGACCTTGCCGTCGCGGAAGACGATCTTGGCGTCGACGGCCTCCTTGCACGTACCGCAGAGGCTCTTGGTCATCGAGTAATAGATGTGGTGGGTGGCGGATCGGACCGGAAGGACGACGACGGGTGTGTTCATGCGGCCTCCGGACCCGGGGTCGCGCGCCATCCTGGGAGGAACGGAGGCCGGTTGCAAGCGAAATCCTGCCGGGAGAGGATCCGCCGTTCCAGGCGCGCACGCTGCGCGGCGGCGACCTCCGTGTAGTACTCGAGCTGCCAGGCCTTCTCTGCCTCGGCCCGCCGGGCCGGGTCCGGGATGCGGCTGATCAGAACTCGATCGCCCTTGCGCGCTTCCCCGCCGCTCGCCATACTGGACCCGTTCGCGGATGCCGACGGAGGGCCCTACCCCCGAGGCGGAGGAGTTTCTGTGGCTGGAACGCGCTGCCGCGGTTGCCAGGGGATGAATCGGGTCGAAGCGGATTCCTGCCGGTGGTGCGGCGCGGCTCTGGCCCCGCCGGCAGCAGCGGACCCCCGTGACTCCGGCGCCCCCGTCGCCATGGCGCCCTCGCCCCGCACGGTCAAAGAGGCCGCCGAACTCCTCGAGTGGGCCGGCTCGGCGTCGACGCTACCCAGCGACTCCCCTGGCGTGGCAGGTCACGCGCACAGGATCTTCTCACGCGGGCCGCTGTTGCTCGCGCTCGGGGCCGCCGTGATGGCCACCCTTCCCTTCCTGGTGGACGAAGCGGGGCTCGCCATGGGCCTCTTCATCGGGGGGCCGTGCGCCTTGATCGGCATGGTGCGGCTGTTGCTCGATTACCGTACGCTCGCCCGCATCCGGCGCGGCTCTGCCCCGGAACTCCTCCGCACGTACTACCAGTCGATCGGAGGATCACCATGGTTGGCCACCAAAGGCCTGGCGAGCCATCCGGAAGGCGTGTTGCGTGCGGAGCACGTGGGCATGCTCTGGGATCAGTGTCTGAGTAGCGGGTCGGACCTGTCGCGCATTACGCACGTCGCCACGGGGACTCCTGAACCGCTCGGGCAGGACATCTGCGTCGTGCCGGCCCGCTTCACGATCGTGACGCACGCCGCAACCGCGCTGACCTTCGCGGGATTGATCGGGCGGATCGCATCCGAGACATCGACCGAGGAGGAAGTCCGCAAGCTGTTGGTGCGGCACTCTGGGCGTTGGTATCTCGTAAACGGCGAGCCCGGTGATGAGACGGATCGCAACCTGGCGGAAGAGATCCGGCGGACGACCAAGTAGTCCTCGGCCTTCGACCGTCCCCCGAGCGCGGCGAGGACGCCCGCGCTCCCGGGAGACGCAATCTGCGCCGCTCCAGCCGCACCAGGCTGGCGCTCGCGCCGGAGGACGCCGAATGCCGACGCCGGCGCGGGTGCGCGAAGTCCGAGCAGGCGTTGCGCCGGCTGCGCCAGGGTGCCGACGCTGGGGCACTCTACCGCGACGCGCTCGCGGACCTGGACGAAGCGGTGCTGCGGGAGCCCGGGCGGGCCGACTTCCTCGTGGAGCGTGGCTCACCCTCGCCGATTGGGCGAGCGTGCGGACCGAAGTGGGTGGGGAACCGGGCGAGCTGCAAGCGCGAGTCGCGAGCCATCCTGGGTGGAACGAGGCCGGTTGCACGCGAAATCCGGCCGGGAGCCGGGCCCTGCGGCTATCCCAGCCCGAGGTTCTTCCGCAGCCGGGGGTCGCCCTTGACCCGCCAGATCTTCTGGTCCAGGTAGTAGTGGTGGAGGGCCAGGCCCCACCAGAGGGAGAGGCCGATCTGGCTGCCGGTCGCGCCGCCGATCTTCATGTTCATGAAGACCTGGCAACCGGGAAAGACGCCGGTCCAGCAGGCGAGCAGGAGGTAGACGAAGGAGAACGCGCCGCAGGCGAGCAGATAGTGGCCCGCCGACCGGTTGACCACGCGGGCCGGCCCGAAGTCGTCCACGGGCTCGCCGTAGCGGTTGTGGTTGTGGAACCAGACGAGGCCCAGGTACTGGATGTTGTGGAAGAGGGTGGTGACGACCGAGATCAGAAGAAAGTCCTGATCCGGCCCATTCGATTTCGCGTAGACGGGCTCGAACGTCGCGATGAAGAAGTAGATGATGCCGTGGAGCCCGACGGTCACGAGAAAGTACCAGACCTGCGGCCGATGGGCGGAGGCCCCGAAGCGCTGGATCGTGCGGCCGACGTAGAGCAGCAGGGAGAGCCCCCAGGCGGCGCCGACCGCCGCCAGCACGAACCCTTCCACCGGTCCGACCACGGCGCCCATGCCCATTTCGGCGCGCGCCCGCGGATGGGTAAACAGAAAGTAGAAGTAGGGGAGCCACAGCCCGGCATACAGGCACCACCGGTCGAGATGCAAATCGAGCCGGCCAAAGTCGCGCGCCACGCTCTTGTAGAGGGCGAGGAACCCGTAGTGTTGGCGGACGATGTGGTAGTACCCGTACACCGCCGACAGCGCCAGGAACCCGAGGAAAGGCGCGTCGGAGCCGGTGACGGCGTTGAGGACCAGGCATGCGGGTCCGACCGCGAAGGCGAGCAGGCTGAAGAGGAGCATGCCGCGGCGGGTGCGCCATTCCTGGAGGTCGACGTAGGTGCGGGTGAAGGCGGCGGCGATGTGGGGGCCGTCGAAGCCGAGCAGCCAGATCCAAAAGAGGGCGAGGATCGATACGCCGAAGCCGAAGTAGAGTCCCAGCGCGGCCAGGCTGAGCAACGACCCGCCGAAGAACCAGAGGAGGTCGAACCTCCGATTCACGATCCAGCGGGCCGCGACGGGGGCGGCGACCGGGGCGACGGTGGCAGCGATGTGGTTCATGCGGACCTCCGATCCGCGAGTCTAGCGCCCGGCTGGGCGGGGGTCAATCTGCGACCGGGGACGCGGTCGCTCCGTTCGGTTCCTTGACAATCCCCCTGTCGCGGAGTGAACTGCACGGAGAGTGGAGTCGCTCGACCTCCCCGTCCCCCTTTGAACCCCCACGAGATCGCCGCCCGCCGCATGAAACCGTACCTCGACCTCCTCCGCCACGTCCTCGACCACGGCCGGCGCAAGGAAGACCGCACCGGCACGGGGACGCTCAGCGTCTTCGGCTGGCAACTGCGCTTCGACCTGGCGCAGGGCTTTCCCATGGTCACGACCAAGAAGCTGCACCTGAAGTCGATCGTCCACGAGCTGCTTTGGTTCCTCGCCGGCGACACCAACGTCAAGTACCTGCAGGAGCACGGGGTGCGGATCTGGGACGAATGGGCCGACGAAAAGGGCGACCTGGGCCCGGTGTACGGCCACCAGTGGCGGCACTGGAAGGCACCGGACGGGCGCGAGATCGACCAGATCGCGCGGGTGATCGAGGACATCAAGACCTGTCCGGATTCCCGCCGGCTGATCGTGACCGCGTGGAATCCCGCCGACGTGGACCGGATGACGCTGCCGCCGTGCCACGCCTTCTTCCAGTTCTACGTGTGCGAGGGCCGGCTCTCCTGCCAGCTCTATCAGCGCAGCGCGGACATCTTCCTCGGCGTCCCGTTCAATATCGCCTCCTACGCGCTGCTCACGATGATGGTCGCGCAAGTCTGCGGGCTCCAGCCCGCCGAGTTCGTCCACACGCTCGGCGACGCCCATCTCTACCTCAATCATCTGGAGCAGGCGCGGCTTCAGCTCGGGCGGCAGCCGCTCCCGCTGCCGCGGATGGAGCTCAATCCCGCGGTGAAGTCCATCTTCGAGTTCCACTACGAGGACTTCACGCTGCGCGACTATCAGCCGCATCCGCCCATCAAAGCCCCGGTCGCCGTGTAGTGTCCCGTCCCGCCCCAAGCGGTGGTTGCGCATCCGATGATCCACATCATCGTAGCCATGGACCTGGACCGGGTGATCGGGGTGGATGGCAAGCTGCCCTGGCGGCTGCCCGAGGACCTGAAGCGCTTCAAGCGGCTGACCCTGGGCCATCCGGTGATCGTCGGCCGCAAGACGTACGAATCGCTGCTCCGCCCCCTCCCCGGCCGCACCAACATCGTGGTCACGCGGCAGGGCGGATACCGTTCCGAGGGCTGCATCGTGACTCATCACCTGGATGCCGCGCTCGCTGCGGCGCGCGCGGCGACGGGCGGCGACGAGGTGTGGGTGATCGGCGGGGGCGAGGTCTATGCGCAGGCTCTCGAGCGCGCCGACCGGCTGCATGTCACGCAGCTCGAGACCCGCGTTTCGGGGGGCGATGCGCGGTTTCCGGAGATCGACCCGACGCGTTGGGAAGCAGTCGCCGACGAGCCGCACCCCGCGGATGCCCGGCACGCGTACGCCTACCGGTTCGTGACGTATCGCCGGCGCGGCGGCTGACCCACGTTCACTTCCGCGTCACTTCCGCAAGGCGTGGAGAAGATAGACCACGACATACCCGCTGAGCCATGCCAGGAGTTGCCAGGTGACGACGAAGTAGCCGGTCTCCTGGAAGTCCAGCTGAGCGATCAGGACTTTGGCGAACGGGTAAGAAAGCAGGATGCTGACGGCCAGTCCGGCAATCCCCAATCCTCCCAGGGGAAACGGGATGGACTCTCCGATCGTGGCCACGATCGCCATGATGACGGGGAGCGCGGCGACTTTCAACATGTCCTTCGGCCAGGCCAGCCCGCCGAGCATCCCCAGCCTCATGAAAATCCAAACGGCCAGGAAGATCCCGATCGAAGAGGCGACGAAGTAAAACGCGAATGTCACGGCCAGGGCCATCGGCAAAGTCCCAGTTCGAGCGACACGAGTTCCTCCGATCGTATCGAGGGTGTGGACGGGGGTCAATCGGAAGTTCAGAGCGGGGTGCATGACCGCAGTTGCGGGCGGCCAACTGCAGAGAGCGCGGTCCGCCGAAGGAGGACCAAACTACGGATTTCACGGATTCACGGATGGACGGCCGATGTGAGTCCGGTGGACATCAGGGACGGTCACAGCGACACGCCACGGTCTCGCGCAGCTGCGGTCATGCACCCTTCAGAGCGGACCCCCGCGGCCTCCGGTGCCATCCCCGCGAAATCCGGGGGGCAGATGGTGTTCGTGGGTGCGCGGACGGACGCGACAGGTCTTGCATCGCGTAGCGAAGCCGGGCAGACTCGGTTGACCCTGCACCGCAGGGGTATCGGTCTTTCCGTCATCGGAGGCAAGTCCAGATGAACGCCGATCGTTCGCACACCACGCTCGCCGGCCTGGCCGGAGTACTCCTGGGCGCACTCCTCGTCTTCGCTGCGCTCTCGCCGGCCAAGGCTGCGCCGGCCAAGACCTACAAGGCGATCCAGGTCCCTATGGGCAGCACGATCAGCAAGATCGAGAGAGAGATCAACGAAGTCGCCGTCGACGGTTGGGAGTTGGTCCAGCTCCAGGGGTTGGGATCCTCTTCGGATGCCATCGCGATCTTCGTGAAGTGAGGTGGTCCATGAAACGCCTTCTTCCCCTGCTCGTCCTTGTCCTCGCGGCGTTCCCGGCCCAGGCGCAGTCCGCGGACGAAGCCGCCGTCACCGGGTTGCGGCGCGTCCACGGAGAGGCCGTCAACTACTACCCGCCGTTGCGCATCGCCCTGCGACGCGAGCCGGCGGAACCGCTCCGGGCAAAGCCCGCCTGCCGCTCGGCCGAGCCGCTGTACGGCAGCCTCGCCTTGGGCGACGGTGCGGACACGGCGATCGCGCTCGTCCTCGACGAGGACCTCGCTGCGGGGTACTCGCACCTGTACGTCGACCTCGACAACGACGAGGACCTGACGAACGACGGCAGCGGCGTGGAATGGAAGCGGAGTGCGAACGGGACCTGGGGCGGTCGCGCCGTCGTGCGGGTTTCGTACCGCTCGCCGGAAGGCGGCGTGGACCACGATGTGGAATACCGACTGCGCTTCTGGCGCTTCGAGGATCGCCTCCGCGACGTCGTGCTGTACACCCGCGACTCGTACGTCGAAGGCACATTTCAGCTCGGCGATCGGAGCTGGGGGCTGCGATTGCTGGACGGCAACGGCGACGCGCGGTTCGACGACGTGGCGCACGGAGCCCTCGTGATCGACCGCGATGGCGACGGCAAGCTGGCGCGCGACAGCTCGTCGGCAGAGCACTTCGCGCTCGACGAGCCGTTCGAGCTGGCGGGACGGGGCTGGCGCCTCGAGTCGGTGCAACCGGACGGCCTGGTTGCGCGGGTCGTCGCGGTCCCAGGCCCGCCGCCCGAGAAGGCCTTCCTCGAACCCGGCCGTCCCGCGCTGCCGTTCGCGGCAGTCGATCTCGATGGGAATCCGGTCGCGCTGGGCGATTTCGCCGGCCGGCTCCTCCTGATCGACTTCTGGGCCACCTGGTGCGGCCCGTGCATGGAGGAGATGCCGAACGTGGTCCGGCTCTACCGCGATTACCACGGGCGCGGCTTCGAGATCCTCGGCATCAGCCTGGACCAGGACCTGGAAAAGCTGCGCGCGCATCTGGCTCGCGAGACCGGCATGGCGTGGCGGCAGGTGTGCGACGGCAAAGGCTGGAAAGCCGAGCTCGCGCGGACCTACCGCGTCACCGGGATTCCCGACACCTTCCTGATCGGCCCCGACGGCCGCATCCTCGCCCGCGGCCTGCGCGGCGACTCGCTCGGGCGCGCCCTGGCCAAGCACCTCGGCGGCAAGCCGGCCGCCACCACCCCGACCGGCGCGGAGGGACCGCGGCCGCCCGCGGAGCGCGACCCGGACGGCACCGACGGCAAGCGGTCGCCCGCAGAGCGCGCACCGGATGCCGAGGCGGCGTACCTCGGAGAGTCACACGACGCCTGGCTCGAAAAGGCCCGCGCCCTTCTGGCATCCGAACAGTTCGATCAGGCGCTCGCGGCCGCCTACTCCGCGAAGCTGGCCAACCCGGCCTACCGCGCCTGGCTCGGCCGCCCTCCGCGCCGCTCCTCCCTGCGGGACTTCGCCGAGGAAGGGATCGTCCGGGCGGCGCGCGCCGGGCTGACGCGCCAGGCCGCTCCGCCGCCCGGCGCGGAGGCGTTCGACATACCGGTCATCGATTCCGCTCCGACGATCGACGGCCGCATGACTTCGGGAGAGTGGGACGGCGCACTGGAGTTGCCCGCCGGCATCGGCGGATCGCGCACCTCGCTGCGGCTGCGGTCGGACGGGATCCATCTCTTCGTGGCCTGTGACGCGCCGGAGGAGACCACGGCCGACGGGTTCGATCAATTCCGCATGTACCTGCACGTGCGCCTTTGCCCCGAAATCCAGTTCGAGTGCGTGTTCGTGGCGCGCGAGTGGATCGCCACCAATCGCTGTACCGGCGTCCACTGGCAGGGCGTGCCCGGAGAGGGGGAAACCGAGCGCTGGAAGCAGCACGCGATTCAGGAGGGCGAGCTGTTCGGCTCCGCGCGCGGCGCTTCGCAGCTCATCGGCCACCGGCAGTACGAGGCGGCGGTGGATCTGGAAGAAGCGGGCATCCATCGGAGCGTGCCGTTCTCCGCCCGCTTCGAGGTCGAAAGCGACCCGGTGTACGTGGACGGGAAGTTCAAGAACCGGCTGGAGATCGGCGGGCTCGGCTCGGAGCAGGCGCCGGTATGGCTGCGCGTGCGCTGACGCTCTCGGAGCTGGTTGCGAGGGTGACGGCGCGATCGAGCGCGCGTTCATCCAGGAACCGGGCAGCGGCCGCCTGCTGCCGGTGTGGGGCGACCTGCTCGCGGAGGGATCCCCTCGCCGATCGTGGCGCTGGACCGCGCGGTGGCGGTGGCGATGGTGCACGGGGCGCGCGCGAGGTTGGCCGCACTGGCCCGTACATCCTGGCGCCGCAGCGGGTATGGACGGGAAGCGGACGAACTCGCTCATCGAGCGTCCGATCCTCCGGGTTCCTTCCCGGCAGGTGCGGCGTTCGACCGCTCCTCTCTCCAGATGGGGCCGGGCAGTTCCGGGCAGTCCGAATCCTGGATTTGGTCCGAGTGCGGCCGTAGAATGCGGGCGGAGGACGGTTCCCGCGCCGGACCAATCCGGCGCCCGTCGATCAATAGGACAATGAGGGGGCTAGAATGTTCGGACTCCAGAACGTACCGATGTACGACCCGGAAGCGGTGAAGCCGATGCGCGAGGAATTGACGCGCGCCGGACTCGGAGAGTTGCTCACTCCCGCGGACGTGGACGGCTCGGTCGCGAAGGGAAAGGGGACCGTGCTCGTGGTGGTGAACTCCGTGTGCGGATGCGCCGCGGGCATCCTGCGCCCCGCGGTGGTGCGGGCCGTCGCTCGACGTCCGGCCCCGGATCGCTCCGTGACGGTGTTCGCGGGGATGGAGCGGGATGCGGTCGAGCGCGTGCGCGCGCTGGCGCCCGGGGTGCCGCCCTCTTCGCCGAGCGTCTACCTCTTCCGCGACGGTGCGCCGGTAGACGGGCTGCAGCGGAGCGACATCGAAGGCCGGACCGCGGGGATGATCGAGTCTTCCCTGGCCGCGATGTTCGCTCGGCACTGCGTTGCGACGCCCGCCGCCCCGGCGATCGCGGGAGATGCGCGCGGCTAGCTGGTGTCGTCCGAGAACTCCCCCGAGCCGGACGGAACGCCGCGTCCGCAGCCGTGACGCGCGGCGACGAGGTATGGAGCCATCGCCGGCCGGGAATCAAGTCCGGTCCTATCGGTCCGCTCCACCCGTTCCGCGAAGCGCGCCGCGACCGACCCGATGCGCGATCGCCCCCCAGAACTCGTTCCGCGGTGATTGTGCCCAGTTCCGACATCCGTGTGCCGATAACAGGAGGCGGGGAGGACCAGGCGATGTGGGCCATCATTTCCGACATCCACGGGAATCTGGCGGCGCTGGAATTCGTGCTGCGGGACATCCGCACGCGCGGAATCCCCGAAGAACGCATCCTCTGCCTCGGGGACATCGTGGGCTACGGCCCCGACCCAATCGAATGCGTGGATCACGCCATGGCGTGGCCCGTGGTGCTGCGCGGCAATCACGACGACGCGGTATTCAATGACCCCGTCGCCTTCAATCCGCCGGCGAAGGAGGCGATCCACTGGACCCGCGACCTGCTGTCGCCGCGGTTCCTTTCCGGGCCCCAGGTGCGGCGACGCTGGGCCTGGTTGCGCGACTTGCCGACGAGCCACTTTCTCGGACGCGCGTTGCTGGTGCACGCCTCACCGCGCGATCCGATCAGCGAGTACATCCTCCCCCGCATGTGCGGGGACGGCAAGAGCGAGCTGTCACCCGACCTGAAGGATATCTTCAGCCGGTTCGAGTGGACCTGCTTCGTCGGGCACACCCACGAGCCGGGCGTGGTGCCTCAAACCGGCGGCTTCCTCACTCCGTCGGACCTCGAGTACCGGATCCGGCTCGCCGAGGACCGGAAGTACATCGTCAACGTCGGATCGGTGGGCCAGCCCCGCGATCGCAATCCCAGGTCGTGCTACGTGACCTTCGACGGCCAGGTCGTGGAGTATCACCGGGTCGAGTATCCGGTGGAGTTGACCCAGGAGCGCATCCGCCGGGAACCGCGGCTCCACCCCATCTTTGCCGACCGGCTCGCCCTCGGGAAATGAGTTCGCCCGAAGGACGACCGCGGGACTCGTCTCGCCGATGCGGCGCGCGCCTCGAGTTCGATTCCCTGGTTGCCCGATTCGCCGCGTTCGCCGGCGCCCCTGAGCCGGGCCATCGTCGGCGATCCGAGAGACACGGGCCGGGCGGTTCCGGCGGTCCATGCGATCCGGTTTCGATTGCACGGCCCGCGACTTTGCGGTCAACTGACGCGAGCATGAGCGAGTGTCCTGCCTGCCGGGCGCCGATCGCGGCGCCGCTCCCCCGCTGCCCTCGTTGCGGGCAGATATTCTCCCACGCGGAGACCTCGGTGCCGACCGCGGCGCCGCGCCCGGAGGAGCGGGAGGAGACCGAGCGCCGGGCGCCCTCGGCCCACACCGAGCGCGTGGTCGACCGCCACTACCGGCTGCTGGAAGTGCTCGGCAGCGGCGGCATGGGCACGGTCTGGCGGGTCGAGCACCTGCTGCTGCGCAAGCAGTTCGCCCTCAAGCTGCTGTCGCCGCAGCTCTCGAACGATCCGCAATTCCGGTCCCGCTTCCTCAACGAGATCCGCGCGGTGGCCTCCCTCGCGCATCCCGGAATCGTGCAGGCGATCAATGCCGGGATCGCGGAGGACGGCCAGCTCTACCTGGTGATGGAGCTGGCGCCGGGACGGACGCTGCGGGTCGTGATGCGGGAGAATGGAGCGCTGCCGGTCCGCGCCGCGGTCCTGGTGGCCTGCGCGGTGCTCGACGCGCTCGAGCATGCCCACCGCAACGGCGTGATCCACCGCGACCTCAAGCCGGAAAACGTCCTGGTCAGCGACCTCGGCTCGGACCATCCGGTGGTGAAGGTGCTGGACTTCGGGCTGGCGCGAATCCGGGAAGGGAGCCGCAACCCGGCGGACATCGACCATGGCGCGCAGCGGAACGCCGCGGGGTGGGGCACCTTTCCCTACATGAGCCCGGAGCAACTGGCCGGGGCCGCGACCGACCTGCACACGGATCTGTACACGGTCGGGGTGATCCTCTACGAGATGCTCACCGGCTGGCTGCCGCACACGGCCGCCACGCTGCCGGAGCTGCGGGAAAAGGTGCGGAGCCAGGCGCCCGAGCCGCTGCGGCGGCTGCGGCCGGACGCGCCCGCGGCGCTCGAGGCGACGGTGATGCGGGCGCTCGCCAAGCGGCCGGACGACCGGCCCGCGAGCGCAGCCTCGCTCCTGGCCGATCTCCGCCGCGCGCTTTCGGAGCCCGACACGGAGGCGGCGCCAGCAGCGGCCGCTCCGGCCCCGCCGCGCCCGTCCCGTTCCCGCGAGGGGGCGTACGACAGCCCGCAGCTGGTCTACCTCGGCAAGAATGCGGAGGGCTTCGAGGAGTACCGGCATGCGCGGACCGGGGTGCTCCTGGTGCTCCTGCGGCCGGGCTCGTACCTGATGGGCAGTCCGCTCGGGTCTTGGGACCGCGAAGCCGACGAGCTCGAGCATCGGGTACGGTTGACCCGTCCGTTCACGCTCGCGAAGTTCGCGGTCACCAACGCGCAGTTCCGCTACTTCCGCGCGGCGCATTCGAGCGGCGCGCACCGGGGCCAATCGCTCGACGGCGACGACCAACCGGTGGTGCAGGTGAGCTGGGAGGACGCGCAGGCGTTCTGCGAATGGGCCGGCCTGCGACTACCGACCGAGGCCGAATGGGAGTATGCCGCGCGCGGCGGAGAGCGCCGGACGTTTCCCTGGGGCGACCACTGGCCGCCTCCGCCCGGGTCGGGCAACTGGGCGGACGCGGCGGCGGCGCGGGCGTTCGCGTCCGAGGTCGTGCCGATCGCGGGATACTCCGACGGGTACCCGGTGACGGCCCCCGTGGGGAAGTTCCCGGCCAATCCCTTCGGGATCGGCGACCTGGGCGCAAACGTCCGCGAGTGGTGCGCGGATTGGTACGGCCCGTACGCGTCCGATGCCGAAGCGGTCGACCCGACGGGTCCCGCCACGGGCGAATTCCGCGTGGTGCGCGGCGCCTCCTGGTACGACGGCGCGCGGCGTCTCCTCCGGTGCGCCTGCCGGGATGGGCGCGCTTCCCGGCACCGCGGCAACAATGTAGGGTTACGCGTCGCGCTCGACCCCGAGGGTTGGGGTGCGTGAGGGCGCGGCCGATCGGAGTTCCCCATGCGTCGCCTGTTCGCCCGGTTCGCGCTTCTGTGCCTCGCACCGGCGGCCGTGGCCGAGCCGGTCACCCGGCCGGGCTTTTCGTTCGACGCCCCGCGCGGCTGGATCGCGGTCACTCCCGATCGCCGGGAGATGATGGAGCACGCCCCGACATCGGTGCGTCAGGTCCTGGCCCGGATCGACCTCCGCCAGGTCGAGGCGTTCGTCGTCGACCCTGCGGAGGACGAGTTCCACGAGAGCGTGAACGTGGTGACGCAACCGGGTGAGATGCCGGTGACCGAGTACTCCCGCGCGGACCTAGCGCGCACGCTCCCCGAGCACTACGAGAATTCCGGAGTCAGCGTGCAGTCGATGCGCGTCGAGATCGCGACCCTGGGAAAGAACCGCGTCCTGTTGGCCATCAGCGACCTGCGCCTGTCGGGCACGGAGGTCGACCTCCGTCAGTGGCAGGTATTCGTGCCCGGCCGCGGCCGCACCTACACGCTCACGTGCACCGCACGCAAGCAGGACTTTGCGGAACGGGAACCGATCTTCCAGAGCGTGCTGGAAAGCCTCACGGTCGAGGCTCCCGCGGGCCAGGGGGGGATTCTCGGGGGAGCGGCGCGCGGCGCGCTGTTCGGCGGAGCGGCCGGAGCCGTGGCCGCGCTCGCCTTCGCCCTCTGGCGCTGGAAGAAGCGGACGGGCGATCCCGTCGCGAACCCGCCCGGTCGCTGATGCGACTCGGATGTCGCGTCCAGCGCAAGACTGCGGGTCCGGTCACCTCGCCATCTCCTGTGCCCGCAGCATCGCCCGGTCGAGCTGCGGGTCGCCGTCGGCGGATACGGCAGCGGGCTCGGGACCGGCACTCAGCGCGCCTTCGTCGCGCCGCGCTGGAGCAGCGGCTCGAGCCGGCCCCACAGCGCCACGAGCGGGGCGGGAAGCCGCACCGCAGGGTCGACGAAACCGGCGGGGTCGGGGCAGAAGACGACCGAGCGCACCGCGTCGGCCGCGAGCGTGACGGTGATCTCGACCGTGAGCGCCCCCGGCTTGATCGAACCGACGGATCGCGGCGCCAGGGCGAAATCGGCACCCCAGAGCGCCCGGAACAACTCGGCCCGCTCCTCGTCGGCAAGCGGGAAGTCGGAGCGCCGGGCCGGACCCTCCCCTCCCTCGAGGGAAAAGTGGCCCCCGGCAACGTCGATGCGCAGGGTGCGCGCCGGGCCCTGGGGACCGGCGGCACTACGCGCATCGAGCGCGGCGCTTCGCGCACCGAGCACGGTGCTGCGGACCTCGAGCAGCACCGTGTCCCCAGAGTCGCGACGCTCCGCGAGCGAGGCGTAGCGTCGGCCGAACGGGAGCCCGGCCGCGTGCCGCCGCACCGCCGACTCCACCGCCGCGTCGAAACCCGCGTCGCCCGGGCTGCCGGCGAACAGCACCGTCCCGCCGGGATCGACCACGAAGATGCGCGGGTACGAGGGCACGCCCCAGCGCCCGTGCATCCTGAGATCGGCGTCGCGGCCGATGGCGTACGTGACCCCGGAGGACGGGAGGAATTCGCGCAGCAATTCGACCGAATCGGCCGTGATCGCCAGCAGCGCCAGTTCGCGCTCGTCGTAGCGGGCGCGCAAGGCCGACAGGTGCGGGATCTGGCCCTGGCACACACCGCAGGTGGTCGCCCAGAACTCGAGGACCGCAACCCGCCCCTTGAAGTCATCGAGGGTGAGGGTCCGCTCCCCCTCGAGCGCCGACACGAGGAGCTCGGGAGCGGGCTTGCCCACCTCCGCCTGCTCCCCGCCGAAGGCGGCGACCGCGGCCAGGACGAACGCCCCGAGAGCCGGAACGACCGACCCGAGCGAACCTGCGTTTCGCTCCACGCCCATCGGCAACTCCTCCCGGCCAAGGCCGTCCGCGCCCTCGAGGTTCCGCAGCCTACCCGCCTCCCGGGAGCGGAGACGCCAAGCCGCGCGCCCACGCGGGTCCGCGCCCTCGAGTTTCCGCAATCTACCCGCCTCCCGGGAGCGGCGGCGCCAAGCCGCGCGCGCCCTCGAGGTTCCGCAGCCTACCCGCTTCCCCGGGCCGCCTCAAGGATGTTCGGTCGGCGCGCCGCCGGCCGGCCGACGGCCGCCGACCCGATCAACGTCTTTTCCCGATCTCCGCGCGGATTTCCCCGGCGCGCCCCGGGTCGTCGCAGAGGGCGAGGACCCGCTCGAGCTCCGCCACCTCGCGTCGCCGCCGCTCGGCCGGATCGAGCCGGGCCAGAAGCTCGAGCCCGCGGCCTCCCGGAAGCGAGAGCCGCCTTTCGTCCGCGGCGCCGGCCGGGTCTCCCGATCTATCGAGCGCCTCGGCGAGCAGGGCATGGGCCGCGCGGGCGTCGGGCTCGCGGCGGGCCGCCTCGGAGAGCAGGTCCCGCGCCCCGTTCTCGTCCCGGGCGGCCAGCGCGATCGCGCCGAGGGCCGCCTGCGCCGCGGCGCTCCCGGGGGCCTGCGAGACGATGCGGTCCGCCCCAGCGGCAGCCTCGGCCAACCGTCCCGCGCCGAGGAGGATGCGGCATCGCAGCACGCCGGCCCAGAGATCGTCGGGGTCGAGCGCACACAGCCGATCCACGGCCTCTAGCGCCGGCCCGGCCTCGCCGGCATCGAACAGCGCCTCCGCGAGGGCGGCGAGCGCGGGGGCGTGGTCCGCCCGGAGCGCGAGCGACTCGCGCTGCCGGTCGGCGCCCTCCGCAGCCCTCCCTTCCGCGTGGAGCGTCAGACCCACGAGGTAGCGACCGCGATGCGGAGTGCGCGCGTCATCCCGGGCGAGGCCCGCGAGGGCGGAAAACCGAGCCGCCGCGGGATGCCCTGCCTGCAGGAGCGTCCAGGCCAGGGCATAGCGCTGGGCCACCGATTCCGGCGCCACGCGGACCGCGCGCGCCGCGTCCGGCAACGCGCGCGCCGACTCTTCCGGATCGGCGGCGAGCAACGCCCGCCCGGAGAGCGCGAGCAGGTTGTCGGGGCAGGCCGCGAGCACACCGTCGTAGAAGGTCCGCTGGTCGCGCCAGCCCGCGCAGCCCGCGAGGAACTGGGCCAGGCACCAGCCGAGGTAGAGGGCGACCCCGAGCCGCCCGAGTGTGATTTTTCGCGCGCCGGAGGACCGAGCCGGCCGGGCGAGGAGTACTCCCCCGGCGAGGCAGAGCCCAAGCGTGGGGAGGTAGAGCTGGCGTTCCGCGCCGATGATCATGATGCCGACCACGAGGTTGGATACCGGCAGCAGCGCGACCAGGAACCAGACGAGCCCGAGCCGCGCGGGCGTCGGGCGGCGGAAGAAGCCGACGGTGACGGCCCCCGCGCCGGAGAGCAGGACGAGGGCGGCCAACCAACCCGCGGGATCGCCGGGCTCGGACGTTGCGAACGACCGGAAGCTGTAGTCCGAGCTGCGATGGAACCCGCAGACCGCAGGCCCGAGGTAGCAGGAGAAGAAAAACCGCGCCATGGTGGGGAGGACTTGCGCGTACGGTTCCCGATCGAAATAGGCGAAGCCTGCGCCGTAGGTAGGGCCGCCCGGCAAGGCGGCGCGGATCGCGAGGTAGGCTGCGACCGCCAGCAGGATCGGCCCGTACCGCCGGAGCAGGATGCGCGTGGGCGGAATCCCCGGGCCATCGCGCAGGAAATCCTGGAGCACGAACAGCGCCGGGAACGCGATCGCGCTCTCTTTGGACAACAGTGAAAGGAAGAGCAGCAGGGCGGCGGCGGGGGACCCCGCGCCGCCGGGAGCGGCGTGGCGGATCGCCGCCGCGAGGCCGAACGCGGCCGCGAGCAAGGTGGAGCGCTCGGCGACGTTGGCGACGTTGTCGCAGTGGACGGGGAGCACGGCGAAGAGCACTCCGGCGAGCGCCGCCGCGACGGGATCCCGCAGGACTCCGAGCGCCCAGATCGCCACCAGGACCGAGATCCCGGCGTGGAGCAGGACGTTGTCGAGGTGGTAAAGCGCCGGGTGAGCCCCCACCACGGCGTACTCGAAGGCAAAGGTGACCAGCGGAAGCGGGCGATAGTCGACGCCGCGGCCGACGATTCCGAGGTAGGACAGGTAGGGGGTCGCGAACATCCCGGGGATCCGCGAGAGAGAACGGATCGCCGGGTTCTTGGGAATCAGGGGGAAGTCGTCCTGGACGAAGTCGTACCCCACGGTGAACAGCCCGGCCACCAGCGCGAGGATGGCCGCGGGGGCGCAGACTCGCAACCGGGTCCGCCACGGGAGCGGCGGCGGAGGCACGGGGTCGATCGGCGGGGTCATGCAGTACGGCTCGGCTGGGGTGTCAGTCCTTCTTGGGGGGCTGGAGGGTCTTGACCACCGGCGGCTGACGACGGTGATGCTCACGGCTCCGGGTGTCAGTCCTTCTTGGGGGGCTGGAGGGTCTTGACCAGGTCTTCGGCGGAGCTGCCCCACGCGGTCGCGGGACCGTTGCCGTACCCCAGCAGCTCCAGCGCCATCATCGAGGATCCCTCCCTGACCTCCAGCCCGAGGAGACCCCAGATCGGGACCTCGGCCACGAACCACGCGCTCACCTCCGCTTCGTCCGTCTCTCCGGCGGTGATCCGGGTCGAGACCCGTTTGCACGCGAATTCCTTCCCGCCGGCCGGCCGCTTCTCGTCTTCGACTGTCTGCCCGACATAGACGGCCGTCGAGTGGTCCTTCCCCAGCAGCGCCTGCAGGAAGCCGCGCAGCGTGCGGACCTGCGAACGCGCGATCGGGTCCGAACGGTGTTGCCTCACCTCGGTCGCCTCGACCTTGGAGACCGAGAGCTCCACGGTGTCGCCATCCACCTTCTCGATCCGGAAGAGCGCGAGATCGCGCTTGGCGGGCGCCCCGGTCGCCGGATCGCTCAGGGTCATCGCACACACGCTCCAGTCCCCCACCTTCGCGGAGCCGAACGGCGGCAGCGGAAGCTCCAGCTCGGGTTCGCGCGCGCCCTTCTCCCCGACCGGCGGCGTGGCGTCCTCCGCCGGCACGGCAAAGGCCCCATCGTCCACGACCGCATTCGGCTCGATCGCGACGATGACGATCTCCTGGGTCTGTCCGGCCATCGTCTGCACGGTGCGGAAGGCCATCTGGAGGGTGCCGAACGCCGGCCCCTCCACGTTGCGATAGTCGCTCATCCGCGACTCGACCTGCAGTTTGCCCTGGGGAATGTCCAAGGTCATCCGCGTCACGGCGGGCAAACCCGTCTCGGCGTCGAAGCCGGCGACGATCGGCTCCATCCCTTCGACCTCGAGGGTCAAGAGCCAGAGCTTGCGGCCGTCGAGGGTCTCCTCGCCCTTCAACGACACCTTTTTGTAGCGCTTGCGCCACTCGGCGTCGCCGTAGAATCCCGCGCCGTACCGCGCGACCACCAGCTCCACGCCCTCCTTCGTGCGCAGCCCGGACATCGGATCGCGCGCCCAGGCGGTGGCCCCATCGCAGCCCTCCTCGATGTTCCCGAATCCCGTCAACACCACCCGGGTGTGCGCCTTGTCAGGAGCCTTGGCCGAGATCTCGATGTTCCCCGACATGCCCGCAGCCGGCATCGCGAACTTCCCCTTGGCCCGGTAGCTGATCAGCCCGGCGTACTTGTCTCCGTACATCAGGGAGGCCGCACGGTCGAGGATCTGCTCGGCCGTCGGCGGGTCCGCCTGCGCCCACCCGGGGAGCGCGAGGGCCGTCCCGAACACCAGGACCAGGGAAAGACGCCGAAGGTGAGCCTTCATTCGATCTGCCTCCCGTTGGGGACCCGGCACGGTTCGGCCGTGCCGTTCGGAACCTGATTCGATGGGTCCATCCGCTTCGTTGCGGTTCCTCGACGATACTCTCCACGGTATCGACTCGTCGCCGCACCTCCGGTTTCATCCGTAGCCCCGTGGGGCGCTACACGGCCTTCTTCGCAGGTGAGAGCTTCCTCGGAAGAAGGCGCACGAAGGTTCGGCCGCTCTTGGCTTCCCGTGCTCTCACAGCTTCTGCGATTTTCGCGATGTCGTAATCATGCTCCCTCGCAATCGCATCGCGCGCAGCGCGCACTTCGTCGACAATGGGATTCGAATCTCGCATGACGCTATTCCTCCAGCAGTTCCATCGGCGTGCAGATGATCGGCGGCTCGACGCCGACAGCACGGCAGACTTCCTCGATCCTACCACGCATCGTCGCGTTGGCGATGTGCTTGCAGTTCCAGGTGAGCAAGTAGTTCATCCCGTGAACGGCGGCGAGCGCGATGTGCAGGGCGTCGATGGCGGCCCGCTGCGGAACGGCCGCCTGCTTGACCAACTCGGCGCCGAGCGCCTCGGCCTCCCTGGTCATTCCGAGGAGCTGTATTCCCGCGAGCGCTTCAAGCCGTTGCACGGCTGCCTGGGGATCGCCAGCGGTAACCTCGTCGACCACGAGCTCGGAAACGTACAGTTCGAATGCATCTCGCGTCTTCCACCATGATCGCGTGACCTCCTGCTCGGCAGCCCGCACGATGTCGCGACTCGGCCAGGCCGTCAGGTAGCTCGGAATCGTAGTCTCCAAGTAGACGCGCGATTTCATGACTCGACTCACTCCTCAAATGCTCCGCCCGGCTCGGTCCGCCCAAGCGAAACGGGCGCTCATTCCGCTCCGCCCTCGCGGACGGTGACTTCGATCTTCCAATGTCCCGACCAGGCCTGAGGGTCCGCGGCATTGATGCCGAGGAAGAGGCTGCCGTACCGGCTCGCCTTGATTTCCTTGCCGGATTCGCCGACGAAGGGAGCGTCCTCGAGCCCGATGCGGACGAGCAGCGCCCCGTCGGGAGCGGCGGGAAGCGGCCGCTGGGCGGCCTCTGCGGGCGACGCCCCCTTCCGCTTCCTCTCGCCCGCCAGGGTGAGCGTGACGGTCTCGCCCGGGAGGAGGTCGATCTCGCTGGAGGTCCAGCCGCGGCCCGGCTCGATCGCGACGGTCGCCTCGAGCGTCACCGGCCGCCCGGCGCGGCGGGCGCGGATCGCAGCGAGCGCGGTCTCGGCCGCCTTGCGCACGGCGGCGTCGGAGTCCTCGCGGGCCCGCGCGGCGAGGGCCGATTCCACCGTCTCGTCGGCCCGCATCAGGCCGAGTTCCTCGACCCAGGCGAGGCGGGCGGCGGGATCGGTCTCCGCGGCGAGCGCCCGCACCACCGCGTGAGGGGCGGGGAACCCGGCGATCTTCTGCATCGCCAGCGAAGCGTGGCGGAAGTAGACCTCGAGCGCGGAAACGCAGAGGGCGGTAGTGACCGCGCGCCCGGCGTCATTGGCGTGGGCCCCCACCGGGTCCCAACTGCCCGCGGCATGCCCCCGGCGGACCTGAAGTCCGATCAGGGAGCGCTGGACCAGGCGATTCCAGACCGGAAAGCCGTCGGGCACCTGAAAGGCGGCCACGCTCGCGTGGTACCAGAAATACTGGTCGGGCGGAAAGGCCGAGGCGAGCAGCCGCTTCGACTGGGCCTTCACGGGGGGGGCCACCGGGTCGTAGCCGAGGAACAGCCGGCAGAAGAGGCCGATCGCCAGGCAGGTGCGGGAGCCGCCGCCGCCTGCGTGGTCGTAGCTCACCTTCTGGTCCTTCGGGTCGGTCATCTGGCGGAAGTGGCGGACGACGCCGAGAAAGACCTGGTCCGGCACCGGCATTCCCGCCTCGTGGGCCGCGAGCAGGGCGAGAAAGGCCCAGGCGGTGATCGAGGTGTCGCTGCGCCCGAGCTTGCCCTTGACTTCGCCTTGGCCCTGGTAGTCCCAGCCGCCCGGATCCGACTGCGACCGCGCGATGAAATCGACCCCCTTCCGCGCCGCTTCCTCGAGGTCCTTGCGGCCGGTCCGGCGCGCGCCTTCGACGAGCGCGAGAGTCGCCTGCGCGTGGGTGTACATCTCCCCCTTGGCGAAGCTGCCGTCCGGCGCCTGGGCCGCGAGGATCGCGTCGAGCGCGCGGACCGCGGCTCCGCTGAATCGCCGCTCCCACTCCGCCCGCGCCGGGTCCGGGGAAGGCTCCGGCACGTGGGAGATCCCGCGTCCGAGGAAGGCGAGCGCGGCGAGCGCGGTCGCGGCGATCTGGCGCTCCTTCGAATGGGAGATCTCGCTGCAGCGGCTGCGCTCCGGGCAAAGGCCCGAGCCGCTCGGCCAGGCTCCGTTCGCCCCCTGATGTTCGACCAACCAGATCAAGCCTCGGTGGATGGCCGCTTCCGCCTCCTCGGGCGCCTCCGGCTTCTGCGCGATCGCGGCGCGCAGGGGCGGCAGGTCTTGCGGCTGCGGGACCGGCTCGGGTTCCCTGGGCCAGAGGGCGAGGAGGAGGAGGACGAGGAGGATCAGTGCCGCGACCCAACCCAGATGCTCGAGAGTGCGGGGCTCTTCGCGCTTTTCCGGACGGTCGGGCACGGTGGATCCTCCTGGTCGGCGACGGCCGCGGGGCGAAGGGGCAGCGCTTGCCGCGCCATGGCGGGGAGGTATGTTAGGTGGCGCACGGCGGGCCGTCAACCGATGCGAGCGTGTCGACGGGCGCACGACCGGCCTGCCGAATCCGCGCCGCGGACATTGCCGCCCGTCGCGTGGGGAAGTACTCTGCCGGGAATGACACCGTGAATGAGAGAAGGCGTGTGAGACCCCGGCAGAGGCATGTTCCAATGCCTGAAATGCCTCAGCGGGTTCGCGGTACCGGCGGCCTCACGCGCGTCCGAGGACGGCCCTCCCCGCGAGCCAGTGGGCGCAGTCCTCGGCGAAGGCCCGCGCGGTCTGATAGCGCTGCTCCGGCTCGCGGGCCATGGCCACGAGGCAGAGGGTCTCGACGTCGGGGTCGATCGCGGGGTTCCAGTGGGTCGGCGGCGGCGGAGTCTCGCCGCTGACGATCCGGAGTACGGTCTCGACCGAGCTGCTGCCTTCGTAGGGCGGGTGTCCAGTGAGGAGCTCGTAGAGGATCGCGCCGATCTGGTACACGTCGCTGCGCGCGTCCACGGTCGAGGACTTGCCGTCCGCCAGCTCGGGGCTCATGTAGCCCGGGGTGCCGAGCACCGCGCCCGATCCGGTGATGCCGCCGTCTCCGTCGGACACGACCTTGGCCAGTCCGAAGTCCATCACCTTGAGCCTGCCGGCGCGGTCGCGCAGGACGTTGGATGGCTTGAGGTCGCGATGGACGACGCCGACTTCGTGGGCGTAGTGGATCGCCTCGGCGATCTGGCGCGCCATGACCACCGCCGCCTTCTGCGGGAGCCCGGTCCGTCCCGTGGTCACGGCTTCCGCCCCTTCGAGGTCGATGTGCTCGGGGTGGTCGAGGACGCGATCGAGCGTCGTGCCCTCGACGAGCTCCATCGCGATGTAGGTGTAGCCGCCGTCCTCCCCCGCTTCCAGCACGCGCACGATCCCGGGATGCTGGAGCTTCGAGGCAGCGACCGCCTCCTGCTGGAACCGGATCGCCGCGCGCCGCGCCGCGGGGTCGTTCTTGAGGAGGATCTTGAGCGCGACCGGGACCTTCCGCTCCGAGTGCACGGCGCGGTAGACCACGCCCATGCCGCCGCGACCGATTTCCGACTCGATCCAGTATTTGCCGATCCAGCGGCCGACCAGCTTGCTCTGGGTGCGGGTGAAGCGGGCGGCCGGGAAGACCGGCTCCGACGTCCCGTGCTGGTCCACGGGCAGGGGCCGGCGCGGGGACTCGGGGAGACGGGCCGCGGGGGTCACCGGCGGTGTCGGAGACGCCGGCCGGCGCGGGACGAGTCCGGGCGGGAGCGTGCTCTCGACGGTCGGGTCGCTGCTCGGCGCCCCGGTCGGCCAGGCGGTCGACGGCGAGGGCTTGCGGGGCGCCAGGTCGGGGGGCAGCGGACTCCGAACGGTCGGCTCGCTGCTGGGAGCAGCCGTGGCGCGCGGGGTCGGCGACCCGGGGCGGTGCGGCGCCAGGTCGGGGGGCAGCGGACTCCGGACGGTCGGCTCGCTGCCGGGAGCAGCCGTGGCGCGCGGGGTCGCCGACGCGGGGCGGTGCGGTCCGGGTTCTGGGAGCGAGGTCAGGATGGTCGGGTCGCTCCCGGTCGGGCCGGATCGCGGAACCGGCGTCCTGGCCGGCGGGGTCGCTGCCGCGGGGGTCTGCCGTGCCGACGGGATCTGCGGGCGCGAGGGCGGCTCGGGCATGGGCGAAAGGATGGTCGGCTCGTCGCTGTCCTGGAAGCCGGGAGCGGCGGGAGCGGCCGGGCGCGACGCGGCTGCGCCGAGGGTGCGGAGGAGGCCGAGGTCGGCCATAAGCTGGCCGAGCGCGACCCAGGGCTCGCGGGCGTCCTCGCGCCGGGCGTGCTCGCGCAGGGCGCGGTTGACATCGTCGGGAGAGGCCCAGCCGTTCTTCGCGGCCTGGGCGGCGTTCTGCCAGAGCTGCGTCCGTTCGACTGCGCGGGCGTCGACGGCGCGCAGCTTCTCGGACTGCTTCGCGAGGAGGTCGGCCATCTGCGCGTGGGAGACGAGACCGCGTTCCACCAGCACGATCTCGATCGGCGGGGTGGGACGCTCGCGCTGCTGGGCCTGGAATGCGGCCTGGACCTGGGCCGGCGCGAGCCTGGCGAACTCGGCCGCCAATCGTCCCAACAACGCATCGTACGCTCTGGCCATAGGACCGTGATTCTACCTCCGCGCCGCCACCGACGCAATCGACGCGATCGACGTACTATCGACGTACTTTCCCAGCCAGGTCGGTCTCTCCCTACGGGGCGGCGCCGGCGGCGCGTTGCAGGAGCGCTGGCAGCTCCTGGACGAAGCGCGAGCGCGGCAGCACCTCCCCGCACCCGGCGGCGAGCGCGTCGAGCCGCACCTGCTCCTCGACGTGGGAGAAGAAGCCGACCGTCGGGACGGCGGCTCCGGCGGGATCGGCGCAGAGCGCGCGCACGAGTTCGAGTGCGGGACAACGGCGGTCGCTCAGGTCGAAGAGGGCGAGGGCGGGCGCTCCGCCGCGCAGGGCTTCGCCCAGGGCCCCGGCCGTGAGCGCGGTGCGGAGCTCGACGCCGGCGGACCTGGCCGCCTCGCGGATCCGCGTGGCGAAGATCATGTCGTTGACCACGGCGAGGACGTATGGCATGGAGCGCACTCTCCGGTTTGGCCGTGGAACAATCCCGTCGCGCGGCGCTCGCCCGATCGGTCACGACCGGCACCGGCACTCCCGTTCGCGAAGGATCCGGGCCGGCGCGGACGGATCGTTGCGCACGCTGCGGGAGCGGCCGGGTCGGGATCAGCGGGTGCGGCCGACGCGGCCGGTCTGGGACAAAGTCGCGGGGGTGGCCGGCGCGCCCTGCTTGGCCACGCGCGGGCCGAGCTTGGAGTTCGTCGCGATTTCCTCCGTCATCTTGTTGACGGCGACGCGCCAAGCCTCCAGGCCCTTGTCCGTGCGCCCTCCGGTGAAGGCTTGGGCCTTGTCGTGCGCCGACTCGACGCTGCCCTGGTAGAGCACCTCGCCGGTCTTGGTCGAGATCAGCTTCACGTTCGCGAACTGAGCCCCGCCCTTGACCGGGGTCGAGATCAGGTTGTCGATGAAGTAGCCCGAGCCGCCGAGCGGGAGGAAGAAGATCGTGCGGAAGAGGCTCTTGTGGTAGTAGCCCCAGAAGTGCGCGACATCGCCGACCAGAACCGCGTCGAAGCCCTTGAAGGCCTCGCCCTTCGCTCCGGCTTCCGCGGCCGGGCGGTCGATGTCGACGTACTGCGCGTCCTGGAACAGTCCGGCCTCGCGCAGGTGGAGCGCGGTCATTTTCGCCAGCCCCTGGGTGACCGCCGCCGGACTCGCGAAATCCGTATCGTCGCTGTAGTCGCTCGCGCTCTCGCCCTCCGGCACCTGGCGCTTGGTCCGGTCACGCTCACCCGCGGGGCGGACGTCGGGGAAATTGGTGACCGCGACCCGCATCGGGATCATGTCCTTGGGCATGAAAAGCCGGCGCTCTTTGGTGCTGTAGGTGGTGTTCGAGCCCTTGCACCCGAGCGCCAGGACGGGGAGCACGAAAAGCGAAAGGATGACCGCGCACCAACGGTCCCGCATGGGGCCTCCTCGGCAGGACGGGGAAAGGTTCCGGAAAACGACCGGCAAGGCCGCTCATGGTAGCGAAGGGCTCTTCGATTGCAATCCTTTTTCGAGACTCGCACGGGAAGAGGAATCGGCGCTCAGGAAACCGCCCGGTGGAAGACGATAGTGTAGAGAAGGAGCAACGATGCGGGAACGACCGTCCCGGTGGGCCGTGCTGCGCACGGAGGCGGCCAACCCGCGCACGGCGCGGCTGGACGCGATGAGCGTGCGCGGGATCCTCGCGGCAATGAACCGGGAGGACCGGGCCCCGGCACGCGCGGTGGGACGAGTGCTCGGGGCGGTGGCGCGCGCGGTGGAGCGGGCGGCGGCCGGGCTCCGGGCCGGAGGCCGGCTGATCTTCGTCGGTGCCGGCACCAGCGGGCGTCTGGGAGTATTGGAAGCCGCCGAGTGCCCGCCCACCTTCGGCACCGACCCGCGGCAGGTCCAGGCGGTCATCGCGGGCGGACGCGGGGCGGTCTTCCGTTCCCGCGAGGGGGCGGAGGACGAGCGAGGGCCGGGAGCGGCGGAACTGCGCCGACGCCGGGTGGGATCGGCTGACACCGTGGTGGGGATCGCGGCGAGCGGGGTGACCCCGTACGTCCACGGCGCGCTCGCCGAGGCGCGGCGGCGCCGGGCGGCCACGGTCCTGGTGACCTGCAATCCCCCCCCGCGCGGCGCGCGGGCCGCGCAGGTGGTGATCGCCCCCGTGGTGGGTCCCGAAGTGCTGGCCGGGTCGACGCGGCTCAAGGCGGCCACCGCGACCAAAATGGTGCTGAACATGATCACGCTGGCGACGATGGTGCGCCTGGGGAAGACGTACGGCAATCGGATGGTCGACCTGCGGCCGGGGTCGCGCAAGCTGAAAGACCGCGCCGAGCGGATCGTCGCAGATTCGGCGGGGGTGGCGAGGGGGCAAGCGCGACGCCTCCTGCGGGCGGCCGCGGGCGAGGTGAAGACCGCGGTCGTGATGGGGTTGGCCGGGATCGGGGCGGAAGAGGCCCGACAGCGGATGGCCCGCGCCGACGGGCACGTGCGCCGCGCCCTCGGGTCCCGGCGGGATTGACTCAGCGGCCGGGGGCCACATCGGCGCAGGGCTTCGTTGCGGAAAAGACTAGAATGGGCAGCCCAGCCCTGGTAAAATTCCCCGGTCGAAAGGGCAGGCTTTTTCCGTCTTCGCGAGAGGGGTGCGACCATGATGGGTGTGCGGACCCTGGCGGGTGTGCTCGTGTGCCTGGCAATCGCGCAAGGCGCCTGGGCGATCTCTCCGCCCTCGGAGGTAGTGACCAACCCGGCGTCGACCCAGCTCACCACGCTGGTGCCGGACGCGCAAAACATGCAGCGGGCGGACGTGCTTGCCGTGCTCACCGAGCAGACCGCCAGAATCGCCCGCGAGATCACCGCGGGTGAGTCCAGCGGCCCGGTGGTTCCGGACGGGGCGAGCAAGGGCGCCGCCGTGCTGCCGGGACGCCGTGAGGAAGTCCGGAAGATCACGGTTCGGCAGGTGGCCGCCGGAGAGGCCGGTCTGAGCGCGGCCAGCGCCCTGGCGATGAACCAGATCCGGGACCGGTTGGCGGAGGTGCACCAGGGCCTATCCGGAGACGCCGCCTTCACGGGCCGGGCCGACGCCGGCGCCGTGCTCGACGCGCTCAAGCAAGGCGCACAGGGCTCGGTCGTGCGCGCGCTTCAGTCCAGCCGCGCGCTGGTGCAGCTGGTGCGCACCCCGGGCGCGCTCAGCGACGAGATGCGCGCCAAGGTGGACTCGACCCTCACCGCGATCTATCCGCTGGTGCGCTCCCTCGAGACGCAGGTTGCGGAAGGCACCGACTAGGCGCGCCGCGTGGGGCGGGACTGACGAAAAGACTCGATCAGGCCGCGGGCGATCGGCCCGCGGCTCGCAGGATAGGGAGGGTGTAGGGGCATGCACCGATTCCACGTCCGAATCCGCCGCGGAACCGCGGCGTTCACCCTGGTGGCGATGCTGGCCTTCGCGTCCGGACTTCAGGCGCAGGCGCCGGGAGTCGACGAGGGCGCGCTCGAGGCGCTTTCAGCGTACGCCGACCGCGACTACGCCCAGTCGCTCGCACTATATGGCGGCCTCGCCGATCGGAACCCGAAGGACCCCACCTATCCGTTCATGGCCGCCAAGTGCCACAACCGGCTCGGGCAGCCGGCCGAGGCGCTCGCTCAGATCGAGCGGGCGGTGGCCAACGGGGCGCAGTTCAACGCCGTCGACTACGAGCGCGGCCGCGCCTTTTTCCTGCTCGGGAAGGACGACCAGGCGGTTGCCGCCTACGAGGCCTTTCACGGAAAGTCGGCCGGCGACGCGGTGTCGAACCAGTTCTTCGCCGAGGCGCTCGAAGCCGTCGGCCGACACCAGGAGGCGCTCGACCGGTTGAAGAAGGTCAAGCCGCCCAAGGAGCTGGCCTTCCGCCAGGAGGTGCTGACGGCGGTGGGCGAGGCGGGCGTGAACCGCCCCCAGGAAGCGCTCGCGCGGCTCGACCGACTGGCCGGACAGCCGCTCGACCTGGAGACGCGGAAGTTCCTCTTCTCGCTGCGGTCGCAGATCGAGAACAAGGCGGCCGGAGTCGACGTCCAGTCCGCCGCCGAGGCGGGGGAAGAGCAGCCGGAGCGCCGTCCCTGGAACCTCTCGCTCACGCTGGGCGGCGAATACGACACGAACATCCCCACCGCCGGCGAGGAGCCGCGGGTGCGCCGGAAGGGGCTCGAGGACCTGCACGGCCCGCGTGCCTACGCCTCGCTGGACGCGAGCTATCGCTATGAGGTGAGCGACAAGTTCGCGGTGACGGGGTTCCTGGAGACCTACGGCAACCGCAACGGCAACGACCTGTCCGAGTTCGACGTGCACTCGGTGCGCGCCGGGCTGACCCCGGAGTACCGCCTCTACCAGCGCAGCATCTTCGTGGCACTCGAGGGCTCGTACGGCCACACGTGGCTCAATTCGGCCGGGTTCGACAACGAAATCCTGATCAAGCCGTACGCCACCGTGGTCTATTCGCAGTACGTCGCGACCCGGGTTTCGCTGGGCTGGCGCTATCTCGAGTACGACCAGCCCGCGGTGAGCGACCGCGAGGACAACGACGGCCGCGAGCTGCGGTTCGAGATCGCCCAGGAAGTGGCGGTCAAGGGGACGGATCTGGTGCTGCGCTTCGGCGCCTACCACGAGCACGACACGCGCGAAGGGGACGAGCTCTCGAACGAACGGGCGGGCTACTTCTTCGGCTTTCGCTACGAGCTGCCGTACAAGGTGTTCCTCACGGGCCGGATCGACCGCTCGGTGGCCAAGTACGACTTGCAGAACCTCCGCCTGCAGGCGCGTCCCGACTCGGACGATGGGGAGCGCGTGGACAAGGACCTGATCTTCGGGGTGCAGCTGTCGAGGGAGATCACCGACGGGCTGTTCCTGACGCTCTACCACACCACGTACGACGAGGAGTCGAACGTGAACGAGTTCGACTACGACCGGAGCATCTGGGGCGGGTCGCTGACGTATCGGTTCTGATCCGCACGGTCCGATACGAATCGGATCGGCCTCGGGGCAGCACCGAATACACGGCGCAGGCGGCGACATGGGGCGCAGGCCGCGGGCCGGACATCACGCCGGCGGTGTCGGCTCGGGCGGGTCCGGCAGCAACGCATCCTGGGCGAAGATCCGCAGCACTTCGGCGACCGGGAACATGGCAACCGCACGGTTGTCGGCCGCCCTCTCGTCCCAGACGACCCACTGGATCACACCGTCGGCGTGATCCAGGTGTCCGGCGCGAAATCGGAGCGTCTCCCCGGTGCGCAGCCATACCACGAAGCACCGATTGCCGCCGCCGCGCTGCCGCCGCGCTGCCGCCGCGCTGCCGCCGCGCTGCCGCCGCGCTGCCGCCGCGCTGCCGCCGCGCTGCCGCCGAGCACTGCCGCCGCGCTGCCGCCGGGCTGGGCGGGCCGGCGTCCGACGGATGGCCACCGACGGCCGGGCGCGAGGGCGGAGTGCCGATTCCGCTCCGCCTGCTACTTCCCCCCCATCACGATCTTCGTGGTCATGAGCTGCAGCCACGGATCGTTGGGTTCGAGGTCGATGGCGAGCTTCTTGAGATTCTCGCCCTTTTCCTTGTCCCCCTGGTTCACCCAGGCGTGGCCGAGGTGCATGTAGAAGTAGGCATTCATCGGGTCCAGCTCGATCGCCTTGTCGAACATCTTGATGGCGTCGTCGTAATTCCCCTTGCGGTTATGCCACTCGCCGTAGTTGTCGAAGGTAAGGGGGTTCTCGGTCCCCTTCTCGACCGCGGTCTGATAGTAGCGGCCGGCCTTGATCGAGAGGCCCCAGTTCTCGGCCCACTGCGCGGCATCTTCGTATCCGCGGTGCGATTTGAGCTCGAGTTTCTTGACGTACTCGTGCCACTCCTTCTCGAGCACCTTGAGGTCGGTGATCTTGATGTGCTTCTTGAGAATGCGGATCACCTCGTCGGGCTTGCAGGTCATGATGCCGTCGCCGCGGTCCTCGCGCTTGACGTCCTTGCCGTTGCCCATCTCGAGGTAGAAGTTCTGGAACGGCTGGCTGTACTTCTTGGTCTCCATGAGCATGTGGACGAAGGACCAGCCCCAGGCGTAGTGCAGCGCATTGAAGTCGGGCAGGCGAATCATCTCCTCGAGCGCCTGCCACTCCGGCTTGTCCCCGGAGATCGCGTCCATGAGGACCACGAGGCGGCCCTCCTGGAGGTGGCCGACGGACATGGACTTTTTGGCCTGGTCCCACTGACTGGCGCCGTAGTACTCGGCGAGCGACTCGTTGATCCAGGAAGGGTAGTTGAACTTCGGGTTGATCAGGTAGGTGAGGTAGTGGTTGGCCTCGTGGAACATGACGTCGAGCGTGAGCCGCTCGTCGTTGCGGTCGTAGTAGAAGTTGAGTTCGATCGGGTCGACGAAGCGGAAGTAGCCGATTGCGCCGCGGGGCGCGCCGCTCACCTGGTAGTAGTATTCCTGGTCGTGGTAGAAGCAGATGGTGAGCTTGGGGGTCTTGGCCGGGACCTGGATCTTCCATTTCTTCATGAAGACGTCGTAGTACGTCTCCATGAGCACCATGTACTCCTTGGCCTTGACCTGCGGAATGGTGTACTCGAATTTGAAGTGCTTGGTCTCCTCGATGTAGCGATCGCGCCATTCCTGGTGCTTGCGCGCCTCCTCCATCTCCTTCCTGGCCTTGTCGGACTTGTCCTTGATCTTCTTGTCGCGGTCGGCCTTGGTGACCCACTTCCCCTCGTAAGGCAGCAGGCCCTTTTCGACCTGCTTCTTCTCCTCGTCGTTCTGGGGGGTGTAGCCGCCGGCGCTGTCGAGCGCGAGAACCTGGTTGACCAGGTCCTTCTTCACGAAGATCTCGCCGTGGTCGAAGACCAACTTGTAGCCGCCCTCGGCCTCGACGACCTTGGTGACCTCGAAGTAGCGCCCGTCCTTGAACTGGATCGCGTCCGCGCCCGCCGGCAAGGGCGCGAGCGCGACCGCGGCGGACAGCAGAGCCGTAGTCCAGAGCGTTCTCCGCATTTCCCCTCCTCCTCCCGTCACTTCGACGCCGTTTCCCAGGCCTTCTGCAACGTCGCCCAGTCGCCGTCCGACCAGCCGTCGAACGCTTTGGCGAACACCCCGGTGAGCAGGTCCTTCTGCGTCTGGTCCCAGTCCTGCGAGCGTCGCTTCTTGAATTCGGCCTCTTCCTCCTCCTCGGTCCTGGCGCCGCCGCTGGAGGCCTTCTTGCGCTCCTCTTCGGCCTTCTTGTCGTCTTCCTCCACGACCGCGAGGAGGTGGGCGATGTAGTCGCGGATCAGCTTGGCGGTCTTCTTCTGCTTCGCGCCGGGCCCGAGCAGGTAGCGCACCAGCGAGGTGCACTGGGCGTACACGTACTGGCCGTCCTCGCCCTTGTAGAAGTCGCCCGTCGACACCGAGAACAGCTCCTTCACGGGCAGGAACTTGTTCTGCCGACGGCCTTCCCGCAGCCGCTCATTCTCGCTCTGATCCGGCTCGTAGACCAGCGCCTTGCCCTTGAGCTGGGCGGTGCCGATGTATTCGGCGAGGCCGATGGACAGCCACGGCGGCAGGCTGCGGTAGAGCAATTCGTTCTTGTCGGAGAAGTACTGCCGCAGCAGCGACTTGCCCAGGTACTCCATCTCGAAGTTCTTGCCGCTGCTCGAATCGGCGCTCAACACCGCCTCGCGGTTCTCGTCCGAGAAGGAGTCGCCTGAGGACTTGCGGAAGGCGTTCTCCTCGTTGGTGTCCTTGCAGATGCGGATGATCCCGTGCTGCACGTAGCCGGAGCCGACGTCGCCGAAGTTCTTCTCGAGCCAGTCCCGGACCGCCTCGGCGTGGGCGGCAACCTTATCCATGAACTGGGGCTTGCCGTGGTTGAGGATCAGGTAGTGGGCCGTGCGCTTGTTGGTCCAGTCCTTGGGCAGGTCCGCGATGGACTTCTTGAAGACTTTTTCCTGCGCCTCCAGGCGGCGCTTCTTGATCTCCTCGGGGCTGAGGTCCTTCTCGTTGATCTTGAGCTTGGCTCCGGTGTCGATCTCGTCGCCGCCCTGCAAGCCGGCGTCGCGCGGGATCAGCTTGAAGCTCTTGAACGCGCCCAGGAAGATGGGCTTGAGCTTGTCGAACTTGTCCTCGAGCGAGTCGACCTCGACCGCCATTTCGCCGAAGTCGGCTTTGAAGATCCAGGTCATGATCCGCTTCTTGCCGGTGTAGGTGAGCTTCTCGACCTTGACCTCGAGCATCGTGACGGCCGTACCCCCGACCTTCCCCTCCTCCTCGGCGCTCACGAAGTAACCGCCTTCGGAGAAGTTCCGCTTCAGGTAGTCCTTGTAGTCGAGGTAGGGCGCGGTGAGGCTGATCTCGAGCCCCTCCCCTTCCTTGATCTCGATCGGCTTGCCGCCTTCGCTGGCGACCTGCTTGATCTTGTTCTTTTCGAACATGATCACGCGCAGAAGCGGGACGTGGGGCGGGATGCCCGCTTCCTTGCCTTCATATTGCTTGTCGCACTGCCACTTGCCGACGATCCATTTCTCCTCGACCTTGACCGGAATCTGGTTCCATCCCTGAGGCGGCTTGATCTGAAAGCCATTCTTCTTGTCCACGTGCATCCCCTGCGCGAGCGCCGCGCTCTGGAGGAGGAGGCACAGCACCGGAATCAATCCCATCCCGCGGAGAACGGCCTTCATCGGTGGGGCTCCTTCGAAAAAAGGGGGAAGCGGTCGCGTGCGCCGCGCCTGCCCGGGTCGGAATCGAGACCATTAAAGGACAGGGGGAGGACGAATGCAAATGCTTTCCGCGCGGGCACGGGGGGGGCACGTCCGGCACTGTACGGCGCACGGCGCACGGTCACGATGCTCGGCCCACGGGCCACGAACATACCGCCATCCCTGCTCTGCCCGCGTGCCCGTGCGCCGTGCGCCGTACGCCGTGCGCCGGCACTCTCGGTTCCCTCCTCGCGGCGGGCGTCGCAATGCCGGTCGGGCAACCGGGCACGGCACGGGGGGTGCATGACCGTAACTGCGCGAGACCGTGGCGTGTCGCTGTGACCGTCCCTGATGCCCACCGGACTCACATCGGCCGTCCATCCGTGAAATCCGTGAAATCCGTAGTTTGGTCCTCCTTCGGCGGACCGCGCTCTCTGCAGTTGGCCACCCGCAACTGCGGTCATGCACCCGGGCACGGGGGCCGGCTTGACCCATGCGATCCGAGGTGTTAGCATGCCGCGCGCCAAAGGAGGGAGATCGATGCCTGCGAGGATGATCCGGTTCTGGACGCTGATGGCGGCGCTAGGTTCCGGAATTATCCCAGCCCATCCGGAACCGGTTACGGTCGACCGCATCTCCTACCGCAATTTACGGTTGTATGTGCAGGGTCCAGTGCCCTGGCTGACCGCCCAGGACATGAACGGCGACGGGTTGGCCGACCTCGTGGTGCAGAACGGGCGGAGCATCGAGGTTTATCTGCAGGACGCCCGGACCGGGATCACCCCGACCCCTAAGGCGGTCCTCCCGCTGCCGGAGCGCACCTTCGTGTACGACGTGGGGGTGCGTGCGAAGGGCGCGGAGACAGGGGTCGTGGCGGTCCACCCGGACGGGGTCGAGTGGTACGGCTACCGGAACGACGCCTTCGTCGCGCCGGAGCCTTGGCTGGAATTCCCGACGCTGTTTCGCGGGACCTGCACGGGGAACCCGGTGCGCGCGGGACTGCTCTTCGACATGGAAGGGGACGGGGACAGCGACCTGGTGCTGCCGGACCGGGACGGCTTCCTGATCTTCGTGGCGGGCGAGTCGGGGTTCGCGCTCTCGCAGCGACTGGCGGCGGAGACGAGTGTCCTGCTGGCGCCCTACGGCCGCTCGATCCAGGACCCGATGCAGGCGTCGCTCACTCTCCCCAGTTTTCATTTCGGGGACGTGAACGGGGACGCGCGGCTGGATCTGCTCCTCGAGGGCTTCTACAGCTTCGACATCTACTACCAGGACACGCAAGGCCGTTACGACGCGAAGCCTTCGGTCACGGTGAGCGTGAACGCGGCTGGGGTGAAGAAGAAGAGCGGGCGCCGGTACTTCATGTACGAGGTCCCGCCCAAGGTCACCGACCTCAACGCCGACGGCTACGTCGACGCGGTGGCGACCTTCCCGAGCAAGGGGGTTACCGGCATCTACCTCGGCAAGGCCGCGGGATCCCAGGTGTTCGAGACCCCGGACCAGGTGATACGATTCGACGGTTGGACGCTCGCTCACGTTCTGCAGGACGTCAACGGCGACCAGCGGAAAGACCTGATTCTGGCCAAGATGGAGAAGGTCGGGTTCTGGGGCGGGTTGCAGATCCTGATCACGCGGACGATCGACGTGGACATCCTGGCCTACCTAGAGGCGCCCGACGGGCGCTACCCAGAGAGCCCGAGCTTCCAGAAGACGATCGAGGTCCCGCTGATCCTCTCGGCGAGCCACCAGATGCTGAAGATCGAGACGCCCCACCTGCTCAATTTCGCGGGGGACTTCAACCGCGACGGCCGAAAAGATATGCTGTTCAAGAGCGCCCCGGACCGACTGACCGTGAACTTCGGCACCTCCGAGGGGGTGTTCACCGAGGACGATCCGCTCGAGATCGCGACCGTGGACACCTCGGCGTTCTCGTCGAGCCAGCCCACGGTCGCAGACATCAACGGCGATGGGCTCAGCGATCTGGTGCTGTACCACCGCGACTTCACGTCGGAGAAGCACCTCATCGAAGTGCTGCTGAGCAAGACGGACTGAGTACCGGCCCCCGCAGATAACCGGCCCATCTGTCCCTCACCCCCCGGCCCGCTCGCGGGAGCTACTCGTCTCCTTCGCCGCTCTCCTCGTCCTCCCCGCCCTCATCGTCTTCGTCCCCTTCCCCGGGCTCGGCGGAGTGCTTGGCGCGCGCCTCATCGACGAGCTGCTCGAACTCCTTCATCCCACGGATCGCCTCGAGGTCGGAGTCCTGCAGCATATGGTCGGCCTCCGTGAAGCCGAGCTCGATCGAGCGGCGCAGCCAGCGCAGGGCCCTGCCCTTGTCTCCCTGGAGGGAGTAGCCGCAAGCGACATTGTAGGCGGCGGTCGCCTGGAGCCGCGGGTCGGGGACCTTGTCCACCACCTGCTTGAATCCCTGGATCGACTCGTCGTAGCGGCCGGCGGTGTGGGCCTCCATGCTCTGCTCGAAGATCCGGCTCAGCTCCTCGTACGCTGCGGACACCCCCTCCGGAGAGAGGTCGATGTCGTCATCGTCCTTGCCGCCGGATTCGCGCTCGGCCTTCGGATGATCGGCCTTCGGGTGATCGGCCTTCGGGTGATCGGCCTTCGGATGATCGGCCTTCGGGTGATCGGCCTTCGGATGATCGGCCTTCGGATGATCGGCCTTCGGATGATCGGCCTTCGGATGATCGGCCTTCGGGTGATCGGCCTTCGGGTGATCGGCCTTCGGGTGATCGACCCGCTCGGGATGCTCGGGCTTCGACGCGTGTTCCGCGGCCAGGCCGAGTTCGCGATTCAGCAGATCGCGGATCTCGGCGCGAATGCGCTCAGTTTCGCTCGCCAGGATCCGATCGACTCGTTCCATGATCCGCCGTCGCAGCGCTTCCCGCTCCTCCGAGGATTCCTCCCGGGGGAACGCGCTCGGTGCGAACGCGACCACAGAAACGAGAAAAGCAACCGTGGGGAAAAAACTCCGCATGGTAGAACTCCTGACCGAAGAGGATGAAGCGTGAAGGGCTGCAAACCCCAAGAAAAATGCGGCTTGACTCTGCATCGCCGTGTGTTATAAATAGCGTTGGAGCAAGGGGGGATCAATGAATTTCACCGGGTTCCGTCCCCCCATCGTCCAAGGCGGCATCGGCCTTCTGGCTAGTAGCCAGGCATCGGTCTGAGTTACCGAGATTCTTGGGCGACGGGGGGACTTCCGTTTTCGGCCGGTCGGCGGCTTTTTTTTGTGGAACATGGGTTAGGGCTTTGTTTGGGTCGACACCTTGGTTGCGAGGTGGCGCGCTAGGATCGTGTTGGGCGATGGGTGCGGCACTGCGGGCGTTCGCCCACCCTTCCCGCTTCCGGCTTCCTGCACCGGCGCAGCGCGGGTTTCCCTCGGGGCAGCGGATCGGGAATCAGAAGACTTGTGGTGTGGAGCGGGCTGCGACACGCGCAGGCCCGCGCGCAAGCCGGCAGCGGGGGATTCCGCCCCCCCTGCCGACTCGCGTTTGGTTAGTTATAGTTAGTATTTCACCCGACGCAATGCCCCCTGCTCATCCGGTTCGAAGAGAAAGGGTCGGCTCGGGTCGGAGATCGACTGCTCCGTACGCCGTCCGACCGCGAACATCGTCCGCGGCCGACCGAGCGGTCCGAAGTCGACAACGCCACGCTCGTCGCTCGGAGCCACGGCGAGCATTTCCCAATTTCCGTTCCACGCCAACAGCGCATGGGACGCGTCGGGCGCCAATCCTTCCAGGACCACGCGAGCGAATGCCGCGCGGGCCCCGCGGACCGGGGTCGGATCGACCGACTCGGGCGCCGCGGCTCCCGCCCGCAGCACGAAAGGAGTGGCCGGAGGCGTGCCGTCCGGCAGGCCCAGGCGAAAGAGGATGGGCTCGCGGCAACCGACCGCGGGAAAGCGCACGCGTCCGGTCGAGTCGGAACGGGCCGCGGTCACGGCGCGCCAAGCCCCGTGGTTCATCACGCAGAGCTCGATGGTCGCGTCCTTCGCGTCGGTGCGCAGGTCGAGTTCGCGCACGGGTCCGTATTCGGAGGTCACGTCCTCCGGCTGGGAACGGCTGCTCCCGAAGCCCGAGCGATGGACCTTGGCGAATACGCTGCCGACCTTGATGCGGTCCCAGAATGGAGGCTCGGCGGCGGGCTCGCACCCCATGAACTGCAGCCAGCGTCCGTCGATCCAGACCTCGTTCCAGGCGTGGTTGCCGTCCGCCTTGGGCCACCAAGGGGTGTACACCGACGCCGCGGGAATGCCGACGGCGGAGAGCGCCGCGCGGACGAAATTGCTCATGTCCTCGCAGCGACCGCGCCCCGCCCGTTCGACGGCGAGCACCCCCAGGTCCTCGGCCGCTCGGGCCTCGTACTTCACCCGCCCAGCGGCCCAGCGATTGATCGCGAGCGCGGCCTCCTCGGCGGTGCGGCAACCGGCGACCACGGGCCCGAGCTCGGCGAGCAAGGACGCTCGCCAGTCCTCGAGCGGCTCCTCGGTGAACCGGTAGGGCAGGACGTACTCGAGGAAGACCCCCTCGGGCACCGTGGCAGCCCAGGGAAATGCGGCCCGGGCCCGCGCGGCGAGCCGAACGTTCTCGCGCAGAAGTGGGCCAGGGATGGTCGACAGGTCGAGCGCAGCCTCGGCCGCCCCGTCCGCCCGGTAGCGGACGTGGGCCTTGTCCTGCATGTGAGCGAGGAGCCAGGCCGCCCAGCGTCGCTGATCGGGGTTTTCGAGTTCCCCCACCGCCGCGATCAGCTCGGGGGCATGGTCCCCCGCGAGGTCGAGCGCCCGTCCGACCGGCTCGCGCAGATCCTCCGGCAGGGAGGCGAGCAGCGCCGCCCGATCGGGAGCAGCGGGCGGTTCGGTCCCGCCGGGCGCACCGACGAAAACCAGGGCAACGGCGAGGACGCACGCGTTCCGAAGCCGCAAGCGGGAGCCAGACACCGGACCGGCCGCCGTCGGAGCGCACGAGCCCCGGACCCATTTCGCGGAGCTTGGCGTCGGCGCGGAGGGTTTTCCGACCGCCGGGGATCCCTCGCCCGGCCGCCATCGGTTCGGAAACTCCGGCTGCTTCATGGGGACCAGAGCGACCATAGCGCGGCGGGGACCGCAAGCAAATGGGTGCGGCCGCACGTCGTGAAATCCCAAACCCCAAATCCCAATAAACTCCCAACTCCCAAACCCCAACGCCGTTTGTGGAGTCCACTCAGGAGTTTCGTCGCGCACCGCGATGAAATGAAGAGATAGTACATCAGGGAGGACTTGCCGGTAGGGCTAGGCCCCGGGCTCCCCGGCCTTGCCTTCGATCAGCTTCATCGCCTGCGCCTTGATGGCGTAGACACCCTTGCTGACCCGGCGGATACGCGGGTCGCGCTGGATCGCGAGGTAGACCGCAGTCACGAAGGTGCGGTGCTCGCTCATCGTCTTGTGCCCGGCCGCGCGGATGCTCTTCGCCAGGTCGGTGATGCGCATCCCCTCCGGGATCTTCGAGAGGACCTGGATGGCGCGCTCGACGATGGTGAGCTTGTTGCGCTCCCGCTTCCGGCCGGACCGGGCCGGGGAACCTCCGCCGGCCCGGGCGATTTCCGCGTCGAGCTGGCGGAGCCGCTGGACCAACCGCTCGCGCTCGCGCTTCAACCCGGCCGCCCGGCTCTGCGCCTTCACCTGCGCCTGGACCTCCCGAAGGATCTTTTTCGCCTGGACGGGGCCGAGCTGCTGAAGCTGCTTCGCCAGTTGCGAGATGCTCATCGACGACCCTCTCCTGGAAAGGTATGAAACGAGTCTCTTCACCGAGAAGTCAGCATGGAATAAGGCACGCGCTTCCGGATTTCAAGACTTTTCTCGTGGAGGAGACCAAGTTTCCAATTCGCAGCCGCCACACTATCGAGTGCCGGGCGAAATTTCCGGGGCTGCGCCATGCCTCTTGACCCGTGGCGCGCCAACCCTACAATGGAACGGGATCTTCGGAGGGATGGGCATGGATACGGAAAAGGTCCACCGCTTCTCCGTGCAGGGGATGACCTGCCACGGTTGCGAGGAATCCGTCGAGCGCGTGGTGGCTCGGATCACCGGCGTGCGCAGCGTGCAGGCCTCGCATCTCGACCGCAGCGTGATCGTCACCCTCGCGCAGGAGGACAACATGGTCCTCGACCTGGTGCGCTCGGCAGTCAGCGGCGCGGGCTTCGAGGTCACGCGCGGATGAAACCGCGGGCGCACCGCACCGGGAGGGCCCGCGCCCCGGCTCCGGTCGTTCCCCGGCGCTGACGAAGGGCGGAATCCGACTCCCCGAGGCCGCTCCGCTCGCGCCGCTACTTCCCCATCGCGTGGACCAGCGCCAGGGAGATCCAGGGGAAGTACGTCACCAGCGCGAGCCCGAGCAGGTACAGCATGATGAAGGGGAACACCGCCTTCACCACTTCGATCAGGGGCTTCTTGAACAGACCGCTCGCGACGAACAGGTTGATCCCCATCGGCGGCGTCAGGTAGCCGATCTCCAGGTTCACGATGAAGATGATCCCGAAGTGGACCGGATCGATCCCGTATTGCGCCACCATCGGCGCCAGCAGCGGGGCGAAGATCAGGATCGCCGACATGATGTCCATGAGGCAGCCGACGACCAGCAGGAACAGGTTGGCCAGGATCAGGAAGCTGACCTTGCTCGAGACCACCCCCTGAAGCCATTCCGCGGCCGCTTCCGGGACCGACTCGAAGGTCAGGAACAGGTTGAACGAGTAGGCTAGTACGAGGATCGGGAAGAGCTGCCCCATCAGCTCGGCGGCCTCGAGCAGCACGTCGGGCACCTGGCGCAGCTTGAGCTCGCGGTGGAACACCAGCTCGACGAAGAGCGCGTAGACCACCGCCGCCGCCGCCGACTCCGTCGCGGTGAAGTAGCCGAGGTAGATCCCGCCCAGGATCACCACCGGCAGCAGCAGCGCCCAGATCCCGCGATAGAGCGCGACCCCGACGCTGCGCAGGCTGAACGGCATCCGCGGCAGGTTCATCCGGAAGCAGGTCAGGAAGGCGTAGACCATGAGCAGCCCGCCGAGGAGCAGGCCGGGGCCGACTCCGGCGATGAAGAGATTGGTCACCGACAGCTTGGTCATCTCGACCTCGCTGTCGATGCCCTTGAGCGACTCCCCCACCATGATCGCGTAGACGATCATCGGAATGCTCGGCGGGATGATGATGCCCAGGGTCCCGCCGGTACTGAGCAGGCCGATGTTGAACCGCTCGGGGTATCCCTCCTTGATCATCGAGGGATAGAGCATCGAGCCGATCGCGATCAGCGTGACCGGCGAGGAGCCCGAGATGGCGGCGAAAAACATGCAGGCGAGCACCGCGGTGAGCGCGAGGCCCCCCGGGATCCAGCCGAGCAGGGCCTTGGCGAGTTCGACCAGGCGCGCGGCGATCTGGCCGCGGGTGATCAGACCGCCGGCCACGATGAAGAAGGGGATGGCGAGCAGAACTTCCTTGTCCACGGCGCTGAAGAGGTCGGAGGCGATGCCGGTCTGCACGCCGCCGGTCTGGACGAAGGCGACGCACAGGACCGTAGCGATCCCGATCACGACGAAGAGGTACTCGCCGACGGCGAGAAGCGCAAGGCAGAGGCCGAAGATGAGCCAGCCGGTCACTTGCGCACCTCATTCCCCGGTGAGGCCGCGGGACCCCCGGCCGGTTGGCCGGGCGATCCGGGCTTCCCGCTTTCACCGGAGGTCGTGAGGTCGATCGGCGGCGGGGCGAGGATCGGGTCGGGCGGCGGCGGGGCTTCCGGCGGGAGCTTGCCCAGGAGCCGGAGGAGCCCGCCCACGGAATCGCGCAGGAGGAACCGCAGGCCCATCAGGGTGCAGGCGACGGGAATCGCCGCCTCGGCGATCCACATCTTGAAGTTCATGACCGGGGAGCTCTTGCCGTCGGCGAACGATTGGGCCGCGACCACGGCGCCGAGGCCCGCCAGGTAGAGGCACAGCGCTCCGGCGAGGAACCCGACCACGATCGCCACGTGCGGGTGAAAGCGGCGGGGGATGAGCTTCTCCGAGGCGTCGACCTTGAGGTGCTTGCGGCCGCGGACGGCCAGGCTGGATCCGAGGAATCCGACCCACACCATGGCGTACGTGGCGGCCTTCTTGGACCACGCCAAGCCCTGGATGCCACTCTCGCGCAACGCAAAATCGATGAACACCACGGCGATCATGAGGGTGAGGACGACGCAGAGGAGCGCGCGCTCGCCGCGGTGGACCCACGCGTCGAGCGCGGCGAAGTGCCGGACGACGGCGGGGACCGGCGGGGCGTCGGAGGTGGCGGTCATCGCGATCGTGCTCCAGGACGGGACCATTGAGGAACGGCATGCCAGGTTGCGCCGGCGCGAAATTTCCCAGGCCATCGGGGCGGCCCGCACCCGGCCCGACGCGCCCCTTTGCCCCAGTTGCCCCGGGAGCGAACTCGCACCCTTGGGGGCCCCGGGCGAACTGGCCCCGCACCAAGCCCCGTGCGGTGCGCGCGATCCGCTACCTCTTGCGGCGCTGCTTCAGCGCCTCCTGCATCTGAGGGTGCGCGCGACGCGGCTACTTCTTGCGGTACTTCTCCAGCGCCTCCTGCACCTGGGCGAGCAGCCCGCCGCCCGGCTGCTTGCGGAAGTCCTCGTGCACCTTGCGGGTGGCCTCGCGGAACTTGGACTTTTCCTCGGCGGTGAGCGTACTGACCTGGACCTTTTGCGCCTTGAACTGGTCGATGAGCTCCTTGTTCATCTTGCGCACCGCGGCGCGACCGCGCTTGCTCTCGGCCACGGCGTCGCCCAGGACGATCTTCTGGAGGTCGGCGGGCAGAGTGTCGAAGAAGGCCTTGGAGTAAATCACCGCGCCCGGCTGGTAGATGTGGTCGGTGATCGTGAAGAACTTCGAGGTGGTGTACCAGTCCGTCGCGACCGCGAACAGCGGGGTGTTGTCGAACGCCTCGACCACCCCGGTCTGGAGCGCGCTCAGCACCTCCGGGATCGCGATCGGGGTGGCGTTGGCGCCGAGCGCGGCCCAGGTGGCGAGGTGGATCTTGCTTTCCTGCGAACGGAGCTTGAGCCCCTTCAGGTCCGCCGGCGTGTGAATCGGCTTGCTCTGGGTGGCAATTCCTCGCCAGCCGTTCTCGCCCCAGGCCGCGAGCACAAAGCCTTTCTTGAGCATCGCCTCCGACATCGGCTTCCAGAGGACGGTGTCGAGGATGAAGTCGGCCTCGGCGTCGTTCTCGAACAAATAGGGCAGCTCGATCATCTCCAGCTCGGGAACGATGGTCGCGACGGAGCCGGTGGAAAAGCCGCCGCCCTGGATGCGCCCCTGCTGGAGCATCTGGAGCATTTCCAACTCGCCACCCAGCGCGCCGCCGAGTTTGAGCTTGACCTTGATCTTCTTGCTGGTCTCGCCCTCGACCCGCTTCTTGATGTCCTCGAGCTGGGCCGACCAGGGGGTGTCCTTGGGGGCCACCGTGCCGAAGACGATGGTGTAGGTGTCTTCGGCGGGGACCGGACCGGCGGTCGCGACCAGCAGGGCGACGGTCACGGAAGCCAGGGCGGCAGAGAGCGGCAGCATTCGCATGGAGGAGGCTCCCGGAAAAGGGAGGACACGGGGAAGCGACGCTTCCTCCGTGTCCTCGATTGATGTACTCCGCGACGTCATCGGCGAAGGGCTAGCCCGGATTATTCATGAAGCCGCCTCAGCGGATTCATGAATAGTCCGCCCACGGCCTC
>Ga0209514_10000988_pt1 | contig 53395 bp, 37 predicted proteins | sample Subgrocontami58m_FD_187452 | JGI IMG/M metagenome (GOLD analysis project Ga0209514, IMG submission 187452) | Subsurface groundwater microbial communities from S. Glens Falls, New York, USA - GMW37 contaminated, 5.8 m (SPAdes) (version 3) | ecosystem: Environmental > Aquatic > Deep subsurface >... | reverse complement strand
GTGGAAACTACGGTCAGACCTGTCAGGGGACACGCATCAGTCAGGGGACACGATCCGGATTTCTCTCAAAAATCCGGTCATGTCCCCCCCCCAAATCCGGTCATGTCCCCCCAGAAATCCCCTCACATCCCCTCGGACACCACGCTTTCCGCAGAGAGTTCGCTTGATGAGTTGAAGGAATTGTCCCGCTCCGCAGGCGTCGAGGTTTTCGACACGGTCATCCAGTATCGTCCTGAACCGGATCCAAAATTCCTGCTTGGCAAGGGCAAACTTTCTTCTTTGGTCATTAAGGCAATGCAGATGGGTGCCAATCTACTTATCTTCGACCACGAATTGACCCCTGCCCAGGTGCGCTCCATCACCGATTTTACGGAGCTGAAGGTTATCGACCGCACGCAGTTGATCCTGGACATCTTTGCCCAGCGCGCTCATAGCCGGGAAGGCAAGATCCAGGTGGAACTGGCCCAGTTGAAGTATCTCCTGCCCAGGCTTGCGAATACGGAGAAGGCATTATCGAGGCTTACCGGCGGCATCGGCGCGCGCGGTCCGGGGGAAACAAAGCTGGAAATCAACCGGCGCCGCATCCGGGACCGCATCCATCTGTTGGAAAAAGCAATCCTGGGGATCGAAAAGTCGCGCGGCCAGCGACGGGTGAAAAGGGAAAAGGCAGCCATCCCGGTCATTTCCATCGTCGGCTATACGAACGCCGGGAAATCAACGCTCTTGAATGCCCTGACGGCCAGCTCCGTCTTTACCGAAGATCGCCTCTTTGCCACCCTGGATCCCAAGAGTTCACGCCTGCGTTTCCCCTGCGATGCCGAGGCGGTCATTACGGATACCGTCGGTTTTATTTGCGATCTTCCCTCCGACCTTTTCGCCGCCTTTCGCGCCACCCTGGACGAACTGAAGGAGGCGGATTTTCTTCTGCACGTCGTCGATATCAGCAATCCCCATTTTGAAGATCATATCCAGGCGGTAGAGAAAATCTTTGCGGAATTGGGGATCGCCGGAAAACCCGCCTTGCTGGTCTTCAACAAAGTTGATCGCTTCCCCGACCCCGCCCTGCTGGCCGACCTCGGCCGGCGCTTCGGCGCCATCGCCATTTCCGCATTGGACCCCGCCACACTGCCGCCGCTGGTGGAGAAGCTGGCGAGCCTGGTAGAGACACCGTAGAGGGACAGACGTTATTTGCCGTAGGGTTTAGCTGTGATGAAAATGGTAGATATCCGTAAGCCTCGAGATATTGAAACTATGAGTATTAGGTAGGGTGCCAGATTCGAGCTAGCTTGGCTTCATAGGAAGCGGTGGTCAAATCTATGAGGGAAAGGATAAATGGGGATAAATGGGACGTTCTATTTTCCGCTGGAATAATCTGTCCAGTATTTAGAACCGTCTATTTAATCTGCGTGTGGATATCAGGACGTTTTGCGGCTCTCACAGCATCTTCCTCTTATGTAAATCCTTTTATTGTTGATCAAAAGCGACGTCACGAAAAACCGTTTAGTAATTGGAACCTTCATTTTCGCCCCCTCTGATTCGCGTTGATTAATCTGAGAAGTGTTCTCCTTTCCCCTAACTATCTCACTCACTTTGCCCAGTCTTCGATTTTTAGGTCATCACCCACAACAGACTTTATGGCATTCATTTTATCATGAGTCACTAAAACAAAATTGTAAGCCATAGCTACAGCGGCAATCCAGATATCGTTCTCCTGTACCTGCAGTTCCTTCGATGTTGTGGGATCTATCCACTCTTCTACCCGTTTCTTATCATTATTCCTGCGACGTTTATCTTTTGGTGCATAACATTCAAAAAGTTTTGCTCTTAGATTTGCATACTGCTCACGGGCGACATTGTTATCAATGTGATAACTATGAAATTCCTCGACCATCTGTTTTGCTAAATCTTGTTTTGTAGGATCTTTATCAGGAGCTATTTTAAGCCCATACTCAATTTCACCAATGGTAATACAACAGATAAAGACATTTTCACTTTTTATTTTGGCAAGCCGATTTTGTAAGGCCTTACCTTCTGGACTATGAGCTCCTGATTTTACCTCGACGAGATATCCGAGCACATTTGTGTCAAGTAAATAGAAGTGTTTCTGCATTTTATTCAGTACCAATGCCTTTAAGATAATCAACAAATTTCTTGTCTTTAATTACGGGGATACGATTCATAACTTTCTCCAGTGTTCCTTCATGGAAATCCTCGGATATGTAACTGTGCAATGGAATCCATGAGGCGATTTCAGGAGAGATATATCCCTTAAATGCAAAAGGAACGGGTCTTTTTTGCTCCCAAAATATATCGAGCAACTTCCGTTCTAGTTTGGGTGAAAGGTGATACAATTTCAATATCTCTGCATCTATTTTTAAGAGAGTTTCGTAAGCGATGTTCTCATCCCCTTGCAGTTCATCTATATACAGTTTAACGAGATTGCTTATGGTTTGGTCATGCCGTAATAATGCATCAAGCTTGGGAATCGGTATCTCCTCATAAGTCTTAACCAAAAGATTTCTATCTGAAACATTACAGTAAACAAATGCCTGTGCAACAGGCGAGTTCAGTAGAGCCGCCAAAGTATATACACTTAAAGAATTAATTTTAGGCCATACCGCATAGAAGCTTCTGCCTAATACTCGTCCTTCAATATCAATTGCAGCAGCAAAGCGCCATGGACCTCGTGCCATGCGCCCCACAGGTAACGCTATTTTAGGAAGGTCCCACGAATACTTGTAGGCGGCATTTTCCATATGTTGTGCCTTCATGGACATATAGACGGTATCATCGGCGGTATATTGATAAAAACCATGTGTCACATTAAAAATGCCTTTTTCTGAATCAGGGAACGCTAAATTTTGAACGAGTTCAATTTCAGGAATACCTCTTTTATACCTTATACCAGTTCTAAATCGCGCCGTGTCTCGAAAACAAGGAAAAGATTTCAGTCGATCCCATACTTCTTTCAATAAAGGGACAACAAGTTTGCTTTCCTGTGTTCCGTCAAAATATGATTGGGATATCTTCTCGCGCCAAGTATAACTGTACCTTGTTTTAAAAGCTTTTTTGTGAGCATCCCGGACTTCCGTATAAACAAGACTACTACCCTTTTGCGGTTCCTTTTTTCTTGCACTAACTATTGCAGTCTCAGCGTCAGAATAAAGAAAGATTTTGTCGGGCAATGCAGTAATGGCATTTATCTCAAAGTTGCTCAGCAGAAATTTTCTTTCTTCTTTATAAGCAATGCTGTCCAAAAAGGAGCGTGGCAAGACTAAGCCAATTAGTGCCCCTTCCGGCAAATGAAGGAGGGATCTTCTTAAAAACTCCATTGGTTTGGGAACGGCTTTATCATTAATCTTAATTTTTTCAAAAGGTGGATTCGCAATTAGAATCATAGATTTCTTGGAAGCGTTTTCGATGACCTTATCAGCAAAAGCATCTGCTTGGGAGATCTCCCATCCGTTAGACTCTGGGAAATCAGCCAACATCAGACACATGCGGGCAACTTCAATCGAAAATGGCTCAATCTCTATGCCACGTAAATTCTTGATAAAAAATTCATGACGCTGGCGCCCTCCGAAATCCTGTGGCAACAAATCTCTCATCCTTCGCATGGCGGCAATAAGCAGAATTCCATGGCCGCACATGGGATCAAGGACCTGCCATTGGGTTCGTGGCAGATCTTCCAGCGGGACCTGTGAAAGAAGATAATCAGCCACATATGCCGGCGTGCTGTGTATGCCCAGCTCTTTGCGGGTTTTAGGTGAAACAAATGTGTTTTCGTAAATATAAGTGAGAGTGTCTACCGATATGTTTTTCAATGGGAAACTTTGGCCGATTTCCTTGGATATGGATTCAAGCGTTGACATGGGCAATTTTGAGCCCGTGACTAATAGCGAAGGGCCGTAATGATTGCTTACCACCTTCAACGCACTTTCAGGATTTGAAAAGTCGATATTTGCTGAACCAGCTATATCGCGATCTTTCAGTAATTTGGCAGCTAATAGACTGAAGACAACCCTGAAAATTACGGATGCCTCCGACGCACCAAATGTCAATTGGCCCTTTTTGAATTCTTCCTCGACGTGATGAAGCAAGATTCGAAGCAAACTGTCTATTTTCTTTGCAGCCTCATGCTCCAAAGCGGGAAGCAATCCAAGGTCGATGAAATCCAACTGCTGGGGAGCTGGCTTCGCGAAACCAGTTTTTGCCCTTATGATGGCCTGCGGCTTCCATGTGTCTTGGTTTTTAACAATGACATTATGCAAAATAGCAGTTTTGTATTTTTCTTGAAGTCGTGGTTCTTTCTCAGTGACAGCCCAACGTTCCGTAACTCCGTTGTTGATGATGAATACCATTGGTGCGCCAAAAGCCTTCAATTCCTTGACAACTAAGTCCGACGGCCTCCCAGGTTCCGCCAGTTGGATGCCGAAACACGCTGAACGATAATCGAGAGGCTCTTGTCCGAAAACGGCTCGGCCGACAGTGCGAAGGGGCACCCCTGAGCCGCCAGTGGAAAACAAATCAGCATACTGATAGTCTTTCCTGATTAGATGACGTTTGTAGCCTATATTTACAAATGCATCTTCAATATTGGCGAGTACCATTTTAGTCATTACCCCTTGTCCCCGCTCTGCTCATTGTTTATATTCATTGCGATTTGCCACTGTTATCCTTTACATCTGGCACTTGCCGCCTCCTCGGTACGTCCCAATAAGGGCTCTTGCACTTCGGGCACACCTTCGTGTTCTCCCTATTCTCCGTTCCCTTCCTCGGCAGCCACTCGTAATCGCATCGGTAGCATTTGAACCCTTGTAGTGTAACAATAGGCATGCTTTCATTTTATAAGAATTTAAATCATATGTCAATAATAATATATTTAAAATATTATTATTAAAATAATATATCTTAATTATATTATTTAAGTGTATATAATAGGTGTTACTATATTCCTTCCGCGTACTGGTACATTCGCTCTATATAATTGGTATTCGCCTCGTCCTCGACTACTTATACCTTCGGATGACAGCCACCACTACACCCCCGATCTTGAGTTCGTTTTTGGGTTTGATCGGCTTGTATTTCTGATTCGCGGGAATTAGTGCGACACTCTCTCCTCTCTTTTTCAGGTATTTTATTGTCCATTGGCCATCAACCTCAGCGATTACAATATCGCCGGACTTAGGTGTTTGCCTCTTATCTACAACCACCATGTCCCCCGGTAGGATGGCAGCCTCAGACATGGAGTCCCCCGATACTTGGAGAAGAAAGGTGGCATGTGGATTCTGGATGAGAAATTGGTCGAGGGATAAGGTATCGGCAAGTGCTTCTTCAGCAGGGCTTGGAAAGCCCGCCTCTACGGTGCCAAGCACTCTCAAAGGGGATACTATAGACTTCGGTATGAGCTTTCCCTTTTTATCCCTTTCAAGTACTTCCATTTGCTCAAGCCTCTTCACCAACTTTGAAACATTGCTCTTCGAGCGCAATCCGACTAGATCCCCTATTTCGGAAAAGCTGGGCATGCGAAGTTGTCTTCTATAGAAGGCAGATATCTTCTGTATCCGGGATCGTAATAGTTCTTCTTTCTCATTCCCTCTCATGGCAACCATTATAAGGAGAACGAACGTTCCCTGTCAAGACCTTTTATTTGAATCAAGACTACTTTGAAGACTTTCAACATTACCATCGGAACTTAACAACTTGACGAGATGTCTATGGGCAAATTTTCAGATGAACAAGCAGATTCAGAAGAACTTCGGTTACGTTAGGAGGAAAATCGTAATATTAAAACAATTGGGGAACAAGCTGTTTGATCTTCGGCTCTTTCAATCCGAAGTCTATAAGTGCGAGGGGCTTGTGATATTATAGTTCGCCAAGGAATTGTAGCCACACCGCCAAACCTTTTGATTGAAGAGTCGCCACGTATTTAAGAAAGGGCAGAAAGAATCTTCACCATCGTGTTATCCAACTGGGCTCGTTCAGCTAAATCCAGGACGGAAGCGGAGAGGAGTTGTCTTGCGACTAAGGAAGGTAGTGGAGGAATTGTGGCCGTGAGGGGAGGCAGGCCGGACAGGCTGGGCAATTGGAAATCTTCGGGGGCGCGGTTGATGACCAGGGCCTGGCGGGTAAGCCCCATCCCCTTGGCCAGGGTGCTGATCCGGGCGGCAGTTTGCAGGCTGCGGGCGCTGGGTTCGCTGACGACGACAAGACCATCCACTGCTTCGACGGTGCCCCGGCCCAGATGTTCCACGCCCGCCTCCAGGTCCACGATTACCCATTGCCGGCGCTCGATGATCAGGTGGGCCAGAAGCGCTTTTAGCAGGGCGTTGGGCGAGCAGGCGCAACCGCTGCCCGCCGTGGCAATGGTGCCCATCACCAGCAGGTTGAGGTCTCCCACTTTTTTGGCCAGCCGCTCCGGCAGGTCCGCGACGGCTGGGTTTATGTGGAAGAAGCCTTCCCCCACCCGCTCGTTGATGATATCTTTTTCCAGGATCAAAGGCGTCGGGACTTCACCCTCCGGAAGCCCCAGCGCCTGCCCCAAAGAAAGGGCGGTATCGGCATCCACCAGCCACACCTCTTCACCCCGGCGCGCCAGATAATCCCCCAGCCACACCGTCAGGGAGGTCTTTCCCACCCCGCCTTTGCCGGCCACCGCCAATTTCATTATTACTCCAGGATCAGCAACAACTGATCGGCGGTAACGGTGTCGTTCTTCTTGACTTTGATTTCTTTGACGACGCCGTCCGCCGTTGCGTAAACAGGATTCTCCATCTTCATGGCTTCCAGGATGATCAGCTCATCGTCCTCGCTTACCTGATCGCCCACGTTTACCAGCACATCCACGATTTTCCCCGGCATCGGCGCCAGTATTTCAACACTCATTTAACCTTACCTCCCTCATTTCTTGTTTTTGATTCTTGATTTTGTATTTTTAATTTTGAATTAAGAATCAACAATCCAAAATTATCTAATCAGACTTTCGCCGGTCTTTCCAGCCCCTTGACGACCTCTGCATGGATCAGACGCGGGAGCATCATATGGTGCTGGGGGCAGATGGACCGCGGGTTCTGATATGACGCATTGGCGAAGGCCACCAGGTAATCGCGGAGCGCTTCATAGCGCACCACTTCATCTACAAAACCCGTCTTGGCGCAGTAGAAGGGCCGGGACTTCTCCTGGTATTCCCGGGCCAGTTCATTCATCTTGTCGATGATGGGACCAAGTGGCCGGCCGCTATCCTTTTCTTTGACCAGACGGCGGGAAAAACTCGCCACCGCGGCCGTTTCCCCATGCATGACATAAATCTCCGTCGTGGCCGTGCCCAGGGTAAACGCGTTGTGGTTATTCGCCGTCGGCCCGCCCATGACATAGTGGGCCGCCGCCGTTCCCTTCCGGAGCACAACGAGCATCATGGGCACCTTCGTTTGTTCGATTGAATAGATAAGGGATTGACCCAGGCCGAGCAACTCCGCCTTTTCCGCCGTGTCGCCCACATCGATGCCCGAGGTGTCCTGGAACCAGAGAACGGGGACGCGGTCCCGGCCGCACTGGGTGACGAACTCGTTCATCTTGATGAGCCCCTGGCGGTAAAGTTTACCGCCGATCGCGGTATATTCGTTGGTGTATTCCGGATAGTTGGGCAATAGCCCCTGACGGTTGCCGATGACCCCCAGGAGAAAACCATCCACCTTGACAAGACCCGTATAGATCTCAGGCCCGAAACCGGGGCGAAATTCCAGGTGCTCCGAATTGTCCACCAGCCGGGCCAGGACGTTGTCGAAATCGTACCCGGCCTTCTGATTAAAGGTGATAATGGAAGTAATCTCCGCCGGCGGGTATTTGGGCTCCGCCGGGGGGGCAACGCGGAAGAACCGCGGGTTGTAGGCCGGCATCTCCGCCATATATTCTTTCAGGCCGTCCAGGACGCCGGTCTCCGTTTCGTAAACCGCCCGGAAGAAACCCGTATGATCATAATGCACACCCACGCTGCCCGGCGGCACGTCTTTGAAGTGGCGCGTGGAATCGATGATCTGTTCCGCTCCCTCCTCATCAAAAGAACCTTTGGGAGTCATGCCGCTGACGATCCCGCCACCGCCCACGGCGATATTGCAATCCTTATGGGCCAGGAGGATGGTAGGACTGATGCCCTGATAACCGCCGCCGGCGGGATTAGTACCGTAAATGCCGGCCAGGATGGGAATACCATCTTGTTCCAACTCGGCGTGACGAAAGAAGCAGGTACCGCTACCGCGACGGTTGGCATAGACCTTTTCCTGTTCCGGAAGTTTCACTCCCGAACAATTCACCAGCCACACCAGGGGAAGATTCAGGATCTTGGCCATATCCGTCACCCGCAGGTTGTTGTCGGCCTGCCCGCCGATCCAGGCGCCTGCCATGACCTTGTTATCGAAACCGATCAGCACACACCATTTACCGCTGATGCGCGCCAGCCCGTCGATAACGCCCGTCATTCCCTCTTCGTTTTCCATAGGGTTGTAAAGGGTATGCAAGGGACAGAAGGTTCCCGGATCAACAAGATATTCGATCCTGTCCCAGACGGTCATCTGGCCGCGTTCCCGGATTTTTTCCGCGGGGATGCCGGCCTTCTTTACCCTTTCCAACTCGGCATCGATGGTCTGCATGACCGCTTCTATCTGCTCCCGGTTCTCCTTCATCCGCTCTATCTGGGCCGGTTTCAAGGGTTTGCCCAGATCATCCATTTTCGCAAAATACTGTTTCATAAATCCCTTTCCTCTCTTATTTCAGGCCCAAATGGTCCCGGGCAATGATCCACTTGCAGATATTGCTCGAACCTTCCACCATGGCATAGGTAGGGGCATCACGGAAATACCGGGCCACCGGATATTCTGTAGAGTAACCGTAGGCGCCCATGATCCGCATGGCATAGTTAGCGGACTTGGTGGCCACTTCGCCGGCCAGGTACTTGGCCTGCGCCACTTCCAGCGTGTTATTGAGGTTCCCCTGGTCTTTTTGCCAGGCCGCTTTATAAACCACCAGCCGGGCCGCTTCGATCTCTGCGGACATCTGGGCGATCATATCCTGGTTCATCTGGAACTCGCCGACGAGTTTGCCGAACTGTTCCCTTTCCCCGGCATATTTGACCGCCGCCTCCAGGCAGGCCTGGGCGATGCCGATGCCGCCCGCCGCGGCGGACAGCCGCGTCCCATTTAGGGAACCGAAGACGATCTTGGTGCCATCGCCGGGATTACCCAGGATGTTTTCCTTCGGTACCTTGGTATTGTCCAGGTAGACCTCACCGGTGGGTGAGGAACGGCTGCCCAGCTTGTCCAGATCGGTAGTCCGGATGCCGTTGAAGTTTTTCGGCTCCACGATGAAGGCCGATAACCCCTTGCCCCCTTTGGACCGATCCGTATAGGCATAATAGATCATGACATCGGCGACATTGGCGTTGGATATCCAGGTTTTGGAGCCGTTCAGGAGCCAGTGGTCTCCTTTGTCTTCGGCCGTGGATTTCATAGACATGACATCGGAACCCGCATTGAATTCCGTAATGGCAAAACAACCTACGTACTCGGCGTTGACCAATTTCCCGATGTACTTCTTCTTGGCGTCCTCAGTACCGTAACGGCAAATAGTAAAGGCGCTGCCCAAGCCCTGCATGTTGATCTGTACCCTAAGCGAGCTGGAAGCGCGGGCGATCTCTTCCGTCAGGATCATGGCCGCCAGCCAGCCCATGTTGTTCCCGCCAAATTCCTCGGGAATTAGGGTGCCAAAAAAACCCAACTCCCCCATGGGTTTGACAACTTCCTGGTAAGGGAAATAATGTTTTTCGTCCCATTCATCCGCAAAGGGGGCAATTTTTTCTGCGGCAAAATCACGAGCCATCCCCCTGAGCATCTCTAATTCTTCAGATAAGGCAAAATCCATAATCGCACCCCTTTCTGTCTTCAATATTTTTTCTGACCCTTACGGAACCTTCGGGTCAGTTTTTGGAATTGAGAAATTAATTATGCAAGGCTTTTGTAAAGATTGATGAAATCGCTTCTCTGAAAGCCCAGGGTCTTAAAAAAGGATAACATGTCCGTCGCGTCCCAGCGGACCGAGGTATAGACGTTTGTGATGCCCATCGCCTTGAAATGCTTCAACGTTTCCCTGGCCAGCATCTCGCCTATGCCCTGGCCCATAAAATCCGGTTCCACGCCGAAATTGGCGATCCAGGCGCTTTGCTCGACACCGAAGCTCCCGGCCAGGACATGGCTAACGCAATATCCTACCAGCCGATTCTCCCTGACCGCTACAAGACTGGCATCCGCTTCGCTTTCAGCTTGTTTTTCAATGAAGCCATGGTAATCCGTTTGGTCGGTCCCTCTAGTAATGGAAGACGATATCCTTCTGACTGCCTCAGCATCATCGGGCCGCATTTTCCTTATAATGGTTTTGTCCATAGGCATTCCCTCAAAGAACTAATCGATTCTGACTATCTTGACATTGTGGCCGACCCAGGTGGGTGGCAGGTAAACCCGACCGCTGTTGCCGCTGAGTTTGACGGTTTTTTCGATCATCTCCTGGCCAAAGACCTCGAATTTCACCTTACTTTCGATGGTTGGGGGATCGTTGGCCGGATTCCCCCCCCAATCGCCCTTCCTGCTGCCGTTTTTCCTGGTCATGATATTTTTCGTCTCTTTATCCATTTGATTTTCCGCATAATATTAATTATGTCTCTGATCCCGTCCGCCGCAAATAGATTAAAGGAAGCGTACGGCCCTGCTCTACAATCTCTATGAAGAGGCAGCCCCAGGCGATCTTCTCGTAGCGGTATCATAGCTTGTAGATATCGAGGGAAATAGCATGGGAGGTGGCTGAGGTCAAGAAATTTCTCTTGTTTTATTGCAACTTCCCTCTTCCCTGCCGGAAGCGGCCTCGCTGAACGGCCATTACCTCACTGTGAAAAGCGCAAATAATTTATAGCTCGAAATGGTAATGTATGCTAAGAAACAGCGGCTGGCAGTGGGCTAAGGGGGATCGAAATGAGGCCAAGACGTAAGCTGTCCTTTAAGTGGGGGCTACTTTTATTGTTCCCGATTTTTCCGGCTCTGTCATTTGGAGCGGTTGAGGGAACTGCGCATCTCACCTTTCAGAAGCGGGCGCTAAGCCAGGATAAAAATCAGCCTTACATCGTCAGGAAAGGCGATACGCTTGCCGCTATTATCCGGAAACTTGGAATAACGGCGCCTCCTTATCGGAAGATAAAAAAACTTAATCCCCAGATCACAGATTTGAACCTGATCTATCCCGGGCAAAAAATAATCCTGCTTTCTCCGGCAGAGCAAAAAAGCGCCAGTGGGGATTCAGGAGATGTCCGGCACTACCGGATTCAAAAAGGGGATTCCCTTACCCGGATTATCGTTGCCGAACTGCAGTCCCCGCCGGCCGAAGTGGCAAAAAAATTAAACTCAATTAAACGGTTAAATCCTAATATAACTAATTTAAACATGATTTTTCCGGGCCAAGTCCTGAAGATTCCCGGTGGCAAGTCAGGTGAAAACGGCTTAAAGGAGCCTCCTCAGCCGACACGGACCGACATGATGGAGGCACCCCCTCTTCCTAAAACCCTCTTGTCGGAGACAACTCTCCATCTCCTCGGCCAAATCATAAAACAATTAAACGGCGCGCTCATTACGAGCGGGAGCTACTATATTCCCCTGCCCGTCTCCGGCCAGCTAACCTTGGATTGTACAACGATCCCCGTCGTGGAGTTAGATGATGGAACGACAGTGCTGCTGGATTCCACCGGACGTGTTCCCCGTGAACTGGCGACGATTATTGAAGCCCATTGGAAGAATTATCACCTGGTGAAAGTTGCTCCCGGCATCGATGTCGTCTCTTTGCTGCGGGAAATACTTCTCCCCTCCGGCTACGAAATCAAGAAACCCGCACAGCCTCTGCTTTTGGGGGAAGAGCCTCAAGTCAGGTTGTTCCTTGATTGGCTGATTACCAAAAAAACTCCTGCGGCAAGCGGGTCTCCCCGGTTGGGGCTAATATTTGCCGCAGACAAGTCCCCATTGCTGCCCCGGGAAATTGTCTCCTACGCGCAAAAAAAAGGCCTCACCATCTGGGAAATCCTGGACGATAAGTTACAGGAAAATCCCGCAAAGCAGGCGCCGGTCCCGCCGCTTGTCGCAATTAAAGCCGGTTCCCAGGAAGAGTTGATTTATAATTTCCTTGTTTTTATGGGCTTGGAACCCATACCGGACAGAGAAATAAAAATATTTGACCGGGTAAAGGACGGTTTCGACCTGGTCATCAGTGCCCAATATCTGGTGAAAAAGGGAAATAAAACCCTTGTGATTCTGAAAAACAAATTGCCGCAGCAATTCAGCGAGATTTTAAATAAAGAGGGCATGGAACTATATTATCCATCCGCCGCGGCGACAGCCAAAGGCACACTGGAAGGCCTGCTGGCCGCCCTGACCATTCGCCATCAATTTGCCCTTTTTTCCCTCCCCCCGGCAGGGGAAAAATCCCGCTTCCATGTTTATTTCCCGGCCCTCAAGGTGGAAAGGGAGAAGGGGGCACTTTATCTGACCGATCTTGATATGGACCGTGAGTTGTATGAATTATTAACCGGCTACGGGAAATTAGATATCGCCCATTACCAATCAGAGCATCTTTAGACCTGATGCTGCGGACGCAGAAGATCGGCAATCGTTTTTACCGGATTGAAGGTAGAGTTCGGAACCTCAACAAAGACCGTGTTCCACCGGGCCATGGAACCGTTCCACAGGCCGGGATATTCCAACACCTTGATGCGCCTTCCCCGCTCAATTTTCTCCGTCAGGGAGACGGCGGTTGGGTCCACAAAAAGCTTCAGGTTGAATCTCCGCCCCTGATAATCGCGCAAACCGCATACCAGATCGACGGGATTAAAATGGGTCGCTGCCGACCAAATGGCTCTTTGCTCTGCAGAACCGGATTCTATCTGATGGTATTCGACAATTTGCCGGGATAGTTCTTTGCCCTCATCAACCCAGAATGGCCCCCCTCCGGGCTCACCCTCATTTTTTACCATCCCGCATACACGGAGGGGACGATTCAACCGATCGAGCAAAACCCGGTGCTGCTGCGCGAGCGGGAAACCCGCAAATTCCGCTGAAAAAGCGATCTGAAGTTTCTGTTGGCAAAAAAGCTTGGCTGCCACGATGGCGGCGGGCACGGTTTCTTCGGTGGATAAATCCCGCAGATGGCGGAAGATTTCCTCCTCCAAGCCAATAAAATATCCCCCCAGCACCTTTTTATAAAACACCAAACCCGATTTTAAGCTGTCAGGGACCACATTATCGATATTCTTTATGAAGACGATGTCACCGTCTAGGGCGCTTAAGTTCTCCAGCAGTGCGCCATGGCCGCCAGGACGCAGGATCAGCCGCCCCGAACGGTCCCGATAGAGCCCCTCCCCTTCCATGGCTAAGGTGCGGCTCGACCCGGACTGGGAAGAAAGACCAATCTCGAAAGTGACACCCAGACGCGCTTCCTGCGTTTCCTTGATTCTTGCAAGAAAAGAGGCCGTTTGTTTCCGGTGCTCCTCGGAGACGGTGAAATGGATGCGACATGTCTTTTGTTTGTCGGCGGTATAGAACGCGGCTTCCACCAGGTGTTCTTCTATTGCGGTGCGCCCGCCCTCTTCCGTGTTGTGAAATTTAAGCAGGGCTTTGGGAAGATGGCCATAATTCATCCCCCCCGGGGAGAGGATGTAGTTAAGGATGTGATGTAAGTCCCCCTTTTCCATCAGCGCAAAAACATCCTGCCCACGGCTCGACATCCCTTCCTTCAGGTCCTGGAAAAAGGCAAACCTGGGAAGATCTTCCGCAAGCCTTTCCATGTCCCGATGAGGTAAAGCGCCTTGCTGCAGTGTATTGTGCCAGTCTGAAAACATGCGGCTGGCGGCACCTGAGGCGGGGACAAACTTCATACATCTTCCCGCGTCCGCCGTCTCATCGTGACGCCCGGCCAACGTTGCCAACGCAGCTTCAGTAATGGTGACAATCCCATCGCCGGCCGTGCACGGCCTTCGCAACATTAAAGGCTTTGCTCCTATTTTAAAGAAATCAAGCTGGGCCTTTGCCTGCTTTGGCGATATCCCCGCGGCCTTTAGCTGCTTACGGTCCTGATCATTCAATAAATCGTAACCCATATGCCTCTTGCCCTTTTCGGTCATAATGCTTTATGAGGAGTTCGCTGCAATTAAAGTAGGACTCGGGAAAAGTCAAGCCGTTTCGTCCCAGAGACAAACCCTCTCCACCCTTTAAAAAATCAATTTGAAAAACACCCTTGCACGCCCGAACGTGATAGGTCATAATAACTGCAATCATGGCGAGAGATAAAGGTGATGTTATGAAGAAGTCCATCGGGGCTAAAACGATTGTTTATCCGACACCGGTTTTTGTTGTGGGCACTTATGATAAAGACGGCAAACCCAATGCCATGGATGCCGCCTGGGGTGGAATCTGCTGTTCTTCGCCTCCCTGCCTCGCCATTTCCCTGCGTAAAGTAACCTACACCTATGAAAACATCATGGCACAGAAGGCCTTTACCGTCAGCATCCCGACTCAGGATTTTGTCAGCGAAGCCGACTACCTTGGGTTGGTCTCCGGCCGGAACGAGGATAAGTTTTTCCGCTCCGGACTGACGCCGGAAAAAAGCAAACTCGTCAATGCCCCCTATGTAAAAGAATTTCCTCTTGCCCTGGAGTGTCGGCTCCTCCAATCTACAGAACTCGGGCTCCATACCCAGTTTATCGGTGAAATCCTCGATGTCAAAGTTGATATGGACGTCCTCGGAGACGGCAATTTCCCCGAAATGGGAAAAGTCAAACCCCTGATGTATGCACCGGGAGAACACAAATATTACGCCGTAGGTCAATGTCTAGGCAAAGCCTTTTCTCTTGGGAAGAATATCATGTCCCATACCTGAAGGTCAATAACTGAAAAGAGACGCAAAGGATGAAACCTGTTGTAGCAATAGTTGGACGGTCCAATGTGGGAAAGTCCACCCTCTTTAACCGTCTATCGGAACGGCGAAAGGCGATCGTCATCGATGAACCGGGTGCGACGCGGGATCGCAATTATGTCGATTGCACCTGGGACAATAAATCCTTTCTCCTGATTGATACGGGTGGATTTGAACCGGCGGCTACAACCGAAATCCTGGTCCAGATGCGGGAACAGACACAACTGGCCATCGAAGAAGCGGATATTATTATTTTCCTGATGGATGGCCGGGTGGGGCTGCTGCCGACCGACCGGGAGATTGCCGGGATTTTAAGAGGCGTTACCAAACCCCTGTTTATTGCCCTCAACAAAGTGGACGGCCCGCGCCATGAGGGCTTGGTACCGGAATTTTTCGAGCTGGGGATCGAGAAGCTTTATCCCTTGTCTGCCTTGCACGGAGTGGGCGTCGATGAGCTGATGCAGGATGTGGCCGCTCAACTTCCCCTGGCCGAAGACATCGGCGCAAGGTCGGAAGCGGAACCGATCAAACTTGCCGTTGTGGGCAAGCCCAACGTGGGGAAGTCTTCTCTGGTAAACAAGATCCTGGGCTACGAAAGGACCATCGTCAATCAGCTTCCCGGCACCACGCGTGATGCCATCGATACGCTTTTTACCTTGCAGGGCACGGACTATCTCCTGGTAGATACGGCAGGCATAAGGCGCAAGAGCCGCGTCAGCCTCACGCTGGAGAAATACAGCGTCATTCAGGCGCTGAAGACCATCGACCGTTGCGACATCGCCCTTTTGCTTATCGACGGTTCGGAAGGCATCACGGAACAGGAAGCCAAAATTGCGGGCCTGGTTTTTGAAAGAGGCAAGGCCTGCATTATCGTGGTGAACAAATGGGACAAGGTGGCCAAGGACAATCAGACGGTGGGAAAGTATGTACAGGATATTAAGGACACGCTTAAATTCATGGACTATGCCCCGATCATCTTCGTTTCCGCCCTAAGCGGTCAAAGGGTCGGGAAAATATTCGACTTGGTGGAAACGGTATACAGCCAGTATGCAAAACGGGTCCCTACTGCCGAGTTGAACCGTATTACCGGCGAAATCGTCGCTGCGAATCCGCCGGCGCGTTACCAGGGAAAAGAACAGAAGCTGATCTATGCCACCCAGACATCAATAAGACCTCCCACCTTCGTCTTTTTTGTCAAGGAACCAAAAGCGATCCACTTTTCCTATGAGCGATTTCTGCGCAACAGGTTCCGCGAGGCCTTCGGTTTTGACCAGGCGCCGTTGCGTCTTTACTTCCGGAAGAAAAAGTGAGATATTTTAACTCGTAAGTGGACAGATAAAAAATCCGATTCATTCAATTATTTCCGTTCTTCAGCTATCTTCACTTGAAGCACGGCGATTCATTCGGGTACATCTATCTAAAATCATGTTTTGGTTTTCGGCCAACAAAAAACATTTCGTATATACTACTTATATTACCTCGTATTATTCAAGTAGTTGTCTGGTATTGTATTTAATATGAGTCTTCTCTTAATATATTAACAAATAAAGAGTTATGGGTTAATTAAGATGATTCATACAACTGACTACACGAAATTCTATGGTTTTTCTGAGAATCCTTTTGATACTTCGCCAAACCACAAATTCTTTTTCCCATCGGCAAGTTACAGCGAAGCCTTGGCATCGTTGCAGTATGGGATCAACCAGAGGAAAGGTTTCGTGCTCATTCTGGGAGATGCCGGCATTGGCAAGACAACTCTGATTCATTACCTGATCAACACATTGGATGCAAAGGTAAAAACTGTTTTTTTCCCGCACAGTCAAATTCCTTTCGGAGAAATGTTGAAGGAAATACTCCTCAAATTAGAGCTGCCGCAGGGATCTGGAAACAAAGGCTCCATGATACACGAACTGAATTATCACCTGATTCGATGCCTGGAGCGGGATGAGAACGTTGTCGTTATTTTTGACGAGGCTGAAAACATAGGTATGAATGTGATTGAAGAGGTGCGTCTGCTTGCAAATCTGGAAACCAGCACCTCAAAGTTGCTTCAGATTGTGCTTGTGGGGCAACCGGAGCTCGGGGTAAAACTTCGTTCTGACGCTATAAGGCAAATCAAGCAACGGATTAGTATCACCTGCGAAATCAAACCCTTAACTGAAGAGGAATCCATACTATACATCGATCACCGGCTGAAAATCGTGGGAAGCGGCTGTTATGAAGTCTTTACGGCTGAGGCGCTGTCCCTGATCTACCGCCGTGCCAAAGGAATTCCGTTATTGATCAATACGCTGTGCAGCAATGCCTTGTCTCTGGGATGTAGTCTTAACGAGAAAAGAATCTCTCCCTCCACGGTGAAAAAAGTCTGGGGTGGAAAAAATATTCTGAACAATGGAAAGATTGAAATTCCCCTGTCTGGGATTAAGCAACATCTGCCTCAACCAATTCCCTCTGTCATTCTGTCGCTCGTTATCTTTGCCATAACCCTGTTCTTCAGTTGGAACCACGTGCAATCCCTCTTTAATGCTTATAAGCCGAATCATTCAGTCAAGCAGCTTGCCATTAGGGACAACGTTAAAGCTTCCGCCTTTGAAGTTAAATCTCACGGCTTGGGTGAAAATCCTCCCAGCAATCATCCAGTCCCGAAGGTTATCGATGCCCCACATGGAACGCCACAAATTCTAACTTCGCCGTCGACGACCATGGAGCGCTCCATTGCTGGAATTCGCGTAAAAGAGATTGTCGAGGTGAAAAAGGGGGCCAACCTATATTCGCTTGCCTATAAATATTATAAAGAGGCCAACGAAACCTTCATTGACCATATTTTAAAACTCAATCCGGAAATCAAAGACCCCAATCTCATTCAGGTCAATCAGAAAATCAAGATTCCAGAAATTACAGATCCATTGCTGATTGTCCAATATTCAGAGAGTCTATATAAAGTTCACCTGAAGACTTTTGCGAACCTAAAGACTGCCAATAAATTTAAGTTTGGTATTAAATTAAAAGGAAAAGAAATTGAGATTGTCCCGTTGCGAATATCACCGGGAATAACATGGTACAGAGTGATGGCGGGACCGTTTGGCAACAGGGCTGAGGGATCAAAGGTCATAAAGGAAATGAATCTGCAACGATATATATAAATTACTGTGGTTCTGTTAAGCGTTCACCTTACTCCTCAAAACAGGCGACGTTTTAAATGTCACGAACTTTCTTGCATCAATCATTATATCCTTTCCCGTCTGAGGGTTCCATTTGATGTCGTTACCCTGTTCCAACTCATCCCTGATAATGTTAAAGACACTTTAACGATATCCATGCTCTCTTTATTGGGAATACCAAGGTTTTCATTGAGTCTGGTTATGATTTCAGCTTTAGGCGGTGACATGATTTCCTCCTTTAATCTTTGATATCTCCTATCATCGTCCATCTGAAATGCTAATCCTGCCCTTCCCCACTAAGTCATAAGCAATTGCGGAAATCAGGTCTCCTAACTTACCAGGATCATGTCGAGCATACCTACCTTTTGCCCACAGAGGCGCGATCTCAAACAACTTGTTGTCTGTAGAAATATTCGCTACTGAAACTGGCGATTTATTCTCTTTGGTTTTGTACTTTTGCAGGAGGCTTTTCTTGGGCATTAAGCTATTCACTACTATACGGTTTATCCGTCGGCCCGTATATTGACTCAGGGTATTATAGAACTTCCAGCAATCATAATTTGTCATACCCAGTCCTTCCGTCAAAAGATTCATGACAAATATTATCGGTGCATTAGTAGCTTTGAGGGCATCTTGAATGCCACGGGTAAGCAAAGGTGCCAAAACGCTGGTGTAGAAACTTCCAGGTCCCAGACATATGAGGTCCGCCTCACGGATTGCTTTTAGCGCTTGTTTGTGGGCATCTACCACAGGATCCAGGAACAATCGTACGATATCGCGGCCGTTACGAATAGCCTGATCGATATCCGTTTCCTGTTTGACATAGGTTCCATCATCCAACTCGGCGCAAAGATTACTTCTTTCCAGAGAAACCGGAAACACTTGGCCATTAGCCGAAAAAGTCTTACATATCTCGTTGATTGCTTTCTGATAATCGCTGTATATTGCCTGGGCACCCAAAAGAAATATATTCCCCAGCGTATGATTATATGCCAAACGGCGCTTGAATATGTTGCGGAGCGTCGGCTGATCTTTTTCCGGAGCAAGAGCTAGAATACAACGAAAGATATCGCCGGGTGGAAGAATACCGAACCGATCTCGCAACTTGACCGAGGAGCCGCCAGAATCATACGGTGTAACGAGCGCCGATATATCCAGCCAGGGATTCTGCTTCAATCCAACCAGAAGCGTAGACTGACCTGTCCCGCCACCGATAGTGACAATTTTAATCTTACGAACGGAGACTTGTTCCATCCCATTACCAATTTGCATGGACGTACTGTCACATATTTTTAAACAAAAAACAAACAAGCGTTAATATTAAAAATTAAAATCCCGTGCTCTGTGAGGCGGCCGAGGGAAATGATATGATGCAATGTTCGTGTTTTTTATCTGATTTATTTTGGTGCCCCAGCGTGAGTCGAACACGCAGCACATGGATTAGGAACAGGAGTTATTTATAATTATTACACATTAATAGTAAGCGATGTAAAGATAAGATATGATATGAAATCGTCCTACTCCATCACACAGGATATTCTGACTATGCTTTGTTAGATTATCCCTACTCCTATACAAGTATTTTATCAGTATTGTCACAGGCAATCTAAAGTAATAATATTGGCAACAACGAAATAGTAGTTAAGGTTAATTTATTTTCGTGCCTTAAATCTACATGATGCATTGAATCATATTTGGAAAGGGAGAATGCCATGAGGACTGAAGTCAGCCAAAAAGTTTTCCAAGGGCATCATGCCCAAAATGCGTTTTCTAGAGGGAAAACTCCCTGGCCTGCCGAAGATATGGCCGAAACCAGTAAGCAGAGGTTAGTCCGAGAGCTTTCCCAGCAACTTGAAGCAAAAAACAAGGAACTAAGGGCTTTCAACTACTCCATTTCACATGACCTTCGTCAACCCGTGCGCATCATCAATAATTTCCTAAGTAGGCTACGCAAGGATTTGCAGGACAAACTTGATGAAGAAGCAAATCGTAAATTCGATGTCATACTTTCTAATACCCAGAAGATGAATAGGCTGATCGATGATATCCTTTTATTTTTGAAGCTCGGTAGCACGGAATTAACCGTATGCGCAATTGACTGGAAAAAACTTCTCGACAGGGTATGGCAGGAACTTCGAGATAACTATCATGAACGTAAAATAGATATGAAAATCTCTACTCTCGCAGACTGTCATGCTGACGAAAACATGATCAAGCAGGTTTTTGTCAATCTCTTAGCAAATGCTCTTAAATTTACCAAAGACAGAGAAGCGGCGACAATTGAAATAGGGTCCGTGGAAAAAACGGATGAATGTGTCTATTATGTTAAAGATAACGGCATCGGTTTTGACATGCAATTCGCCGACCGGCTATTCCTACTCTTTAACCGTTTACATAGCGACGTGGAATTCGAAGGAACAGGTAAAGGCCTCTCCTTTACAAAACGCATCATCGAACGTCATGGCGGCCGCGTCTGGGCTGAAGGAAAAGTTAATGAAGGGGCAACTTTTTATTTTACTATTCCTAAAAGAGATAAAATACATCACATAAAGATTAAGAAACCTATAGGGAGCGGGTAGAAACAATTATAAAGATCTAACTCCGAATTCCACGCCTGGAAATCACCTAAGATGCAATATTGGGGGTAGTAATAGAGTAGAAAAATAAATAAAGGGGCCAGCCCTAATTGACTAACCCCTTGTTTTTAATGGTGCGCTCAGGAAGATTTGAACTTCCGATATTAAGATAAAAAATCTGTCCACTTACGTGGCTGGTATTTATTGTCCCAGGAATAAAGGTTTTTTCGCTTCGCTGATGAGAAACTTTGTCAGGCTCCCCAAGACAAAATCCTTTATGAGCCCTTTGGAATGGACGCCCGTGATCACCATATCCACTTCATTCAGGTACTGATCCCTGATGACCGTGATGATATTCTTATTGGTCCATTCTTTCTTGACGCTGTTGAGGCCATGCGCTTTCAGATATTCCTCGGCCTTGTTTAAATAATAAGAGGCCGTATCCTGCTCGGGATGGGACATAAGAACCGTCGTCTCTGCATCTTTGACCCTGGCCAGATGAGAAAACCGCTGCATGGCCCGGGCTGCCTGCATGCTGCCGTCGAAAGCAAGTAACACTTTTTTAATCGGTTTAAATTCCAGAGGGACGGCTAGAACGGGGGTAATGGAATGGGAAAGCAGCGAGTCCAATGAAATTTCGACGTCTTGCTTCTTAAGAGAGTAAGAAGTCCTGAACCCCATAATGACCAGGTCGTAAAAAATACTCTGAAACATGATCTGATCCGGGGTAGTTCCCTGGACCTCAGTTTCGGAATGCTGTACACCTTCTCTTTTACAAACTTGATGAAAATTCCTGAGCAGCGCCCTGATGCTGTCATTAACGTCCTCAATGGCGTGCTGGTCCATGTCCCCCGACCAATTTGCCACTCCCATCAGCAAGGGACCGATAGGCATCACAATCCCCGGAACATGTACAACCACCATGCCCGTAATCTCCGCTTCCTGTCGCTTGGCAATATAACATGCATACTGGAGTGCGGCATCACTATATTTTGAAAAGTCCAAGGGTAATAAGATACGTTTAATCATGAGCTCCTCCTAATCTTGAAATTGAATTGTTTACCATGCCCACCACCAGGGAAATAAAAAAGAAGTGCCAACCTTTCCGATATTTTTTTCTAATAGCCAATATAACCTCATTCATCTGCCGCTTTGGTAACAGAAGAATGAAGGATTGTCAATAACAACATGATCTTGGCATAATTACGCATGCAAGCTTCTCAAACGCTGATTTTTACTATTGCTCCGGGTCTCCAGGTATGGTATCCGTTCAAAAGCTCTGATTATTAATAGTACATTAGGAAATAGGACCCTAGGGAAGGTTTCTTAGAACAAGTCAAGAGTCAGAAGGGGTAAGGGGATTATTATGCAGCAACTGATACAATTAAAGGTGAACGGGGAATGTTATGAAACGGCAGTGGAACCGCGCCGCACCCTGCTAGAGGTGTTAAGAGATAACCTCTATCTCACCGGCGTCAAAGAAGGCTGTGATGTGGGGAGTTGTGGCGCCTGCACGGTGCTGATCGATGGTGTGGCTACCCTTGCCTGCCTGACCTTGGCCGTAGATTCCCAGGGTAAAGAGATAACCACCGTTGAAGGATTGGCCAAGAACGGCAAGCTCACGCTTCTGCAGCAGAATTTCGTGGATCACGGGGCGATCCAATGCGGTTTCTGTACCCCGGGGATGGTACTGGCCTCGAAGTCCCTGCTGGACGATAATCCGAAACCGACGGAAGCAGAGGTAAAACTGGCGATTTCCGGCAACCTCTGTCGTTGTACGGGATACAAAAAGATTGTCGAGGCCGTGTTGGCAACCGCAAAGTAGATAAAGGAGGTAAAGGACTATGAGGTTGCCACAGTTTAACTACCTGGAGCCGGAAAGCATCAAAGAGGCGAGTTCTCTTTTGACGGAAAAAGGGGCGGCGGTGATCGCCGGCGGCACGGATCTCCTGGTGAATATGAAGAAGCGGGTGATAACGCCCAAATATCTTGTAAATCTGAAGCATATCGAAGAGCTGAAAGGGCTCGCCTTCGACGAGACGAAGGGCCTGCGGATCGGTGCCCTGACGACGCTGGACGTCCTGTCCAAGTCCACGCTGATCAAAGAAAAATATCCCGCTCTGGCGCAGGCCACGGGCCGGACCGCGGCGCCGCAGTTAAGGAATATGGCCACTATCGGCGGCAACGTTTGCCTGGAATCCATGTGCATGTACTACAATCAGTCCGCCGAGTGGATGAAATCAAGAATCCCCTGCTTCAAACGGGGCGGTAACCAGTGCTATGTCGCCAAGGGCTCCAAGGAATGCGTGGCCCTTTTCGAAGCCGACACCCCGCCGGCTCTGCTTTCCCTGGGGGCCCGCGTGAAGATTGTGGGTAACAGCCAGGAACGGGTGCTGCCTCTTGCCGACATTTATACCCAGAAAGGACAAAAGGCCAATAACCTGGCGCCGACAGAATTTGTGCAAGAGATCCTGATTCCTGCCCCACCCAAAAACAGCGGCAGCGCTTACCAGAAAATGAGCCAGAGGGAGTCGATAGATTTCCCGATCCTGGGTGTCGCTTCTCAGCTCACCATCGCCGGCGGCAAGTGCAGGGAGGTAAAGATCGCCATGACCGCTGTTGTCTCCGGTCCCATCAGGGTAAAGGAAGCCGAGGAGGCGCTTTCGGATCAGGCCGTCACGGACGAGTTGATAGCAAAAGCAGCGACGATAGCCCAGGAGAAAGTGCGTCCCTTGAGTCACCAGGGTATCTCCGCCTGGTACAAACGGAAACTGATCGGTGTGCTGGTCAAGGGGTCGCTTAAGCAGGCCTGGGATCTCGCAAAATAGACTGGGGGAGCGCCAGCGGCAAGCTCTAAAAAAATGAGGGGGGAATTGGTTAATTATGTCTAGAATTGTTGTAGTTGGAGGAGGCCTGGCTGGCTGTGGAGCGGCCCTGGCAGCGGCAAAGGCCGGTGCCCAGGTGACCCTATTGGAGAGGACAGACATGCTTATCGGGGCTGCGCTTAGGTCCGGAGAAACTAACGGCAATGGGTGGTTTGTGGCCCATCATGAGCTCCGGTTCCTGGGGGCGGGGGAGCTATCCGATGCTATCCAGTCAATAAAGCTGCACGACGGTGTCACATTCCCGGATGAGAAAAAACATGTCTTTATTTTTAACACCGGGCTGGCCGAGCCACTGATCAAGAGGATTGTGCAGGAAGCCGGCGTCGAGGTTTTGCTGGAGAGCCGCGCCGTGGATGTGAAAAAAGAAGAGGGCCGGATTCTGGCGGTGAAGCTGGAGAATGGCCGGATGATCGAGGGCTATGCCTTTGTGGACTGCACCGGGGGGCGCGGGGGCATCAGGGCTTGCAAGCGATATGGCAAAGGATGCGTGATGTGTAATGCCAAATGCCCTGCCTTTGGGGACAGGCTAGGCATAGTGGAGAAAGCGGGCGGCAAGGTCTATGACAGGCGCAGGCCGGATGGGACCCACGGGCGTTTGGGTGCTGCGATCACCTTATTCAAAGACACCCTTGCTCCGGAACTCAAGGCAAATCTGGAAAAGAAAGGGCTGCTCAAGATACCGCTTCCCATGGAGATGGTTGACTATTCCAAACATGCCTTGATGGGCGGTCTCCGCACTAAGGACTTCCTCTCTCATCTGGTTTTGAGCGATATTGGTCCAGTCGCCAAGTTGTCTGGAGTTGGCTACATACCCCAGGAGGAGTTGAGGCAGGTGCCGGGCTTTGAGAATGTTGAGGTGGAGAGTCCGCGGGCAAGTAGATATAACGCTATCGGGTATATCGACGTAGCTGTCAGAGGCAGCGCCATGGAGGCAAAGGGCTTTGAGAACCTCTTCTGCGCCGGTGAGAAAGCCGGCTACGGAAGCGTCGGGGGTGTAATCACAAGCGGCACCCTGGCGGGGCACAACGCTGCCCGAAGGGCTTTTAAGCTGGAGCCACGGGTGCTTCCCTTGAGCATAGCCCTGGGTGACTTCTTTGCTTATGCTACGGAAAAGTGCAAGACCGTGTCGGGAAGAAATACTGGATATCACATGGGTTCCGGGGAATACTGGAAAAGGATGCAACAGACAGGTCTATACACCGACGACGTAAAGAAGATTAAGCGCCGCGTAGAAAAAGCAGGCATGCTCGGCGTCTTTGCGAAAAAATTGTCTTAGGGGGTTTTCTTAATCAGATTCGTATCGTATGCCATTTCAGCTCCCCTTTCCACTTTGACCTCCCGGCTTTTCGCATCGTAGTGAGACAGGACCGGCCGGAGCCAGTTTTTATCGTCTCGCTCAGGAAAGTCGCTGCGGTAGAAGGCGCCGCGACTCTCCGTTCGGAGCCGCGCCGACTTCAGCATCGCTTCGGAGGTTAAAAGCATGGCCCGTATCTGAAGACCTTCCTTCAGTTCCGAGGGGGTCTGACACCGGATTTCTCCCAGGCGCTTCGCAAGGATTTCCAGCCCCTGCAACCCCTCGTCCAGGGAGGCCTTGGTTTTCACCGGGTTGTTATGGCGGAACATAAGGCGCCTGATCTCCCGGCATAGGGTATCGCCCTTCGTCTGCCCATTGCCCGCCAGCATCGCCTGCGCCTGGGCAAGCACTTCATCGGGGACCTTCTTTGTTGAAGGCTTTATCGCCTGTATATCGGCGGCAGCCGTTCTGGCCGCGATGGCCCCCATCACCAGGCAACAGGGAAGGTTGCCCATACCTGTTTCGGCTCTCCAGCCGGCAACTGCCTCACCGGCGCCGTACAGCCCCGGCAACGAGGTCCGCATCGCCGTATCGGTGATAAGCCCTCCGTAGAAATGATGATTCAACGGCTGGATGGCCAGGGGAGTGGTTTTCACGTCCGCCTGGGTTTGTCTTAATTGTCTCCAATTCCTTTCCGGCAACTTGTCCCACTCCTCGGCCGGCACCTTGGTCAGGTCGAGCCAGACCTTGCCGTGCTGCGTCTCAAGCGCCACCGCCCGAGGCAGCCAGTCGAACCGGACATCGGTCGGCGGGACGGCCTCTTGCAGGGAGATGCCGAAGTGCTTCTTAATGATATCCTCGCCCTGGTCGTTGCGCAGGAGGGCATTCTTCATCTGCAGTGTAAGAGGCGCGCAGTGGATATACCGTCCTGCCGGGGTGGGAAGCCCCACGGCATAGTAGCCGTTGAATTCCATATTCTTGAGTTGCAGCCCCGCTTGCAAAGCCATCGCCTGTCCGTTGCCCACGCAATCGGTAGGAGCCGTCGTCACCTGGCTGATGGCGGTGGCGCCGCCGGCAGCCAGGATCATCGCTCTGGCGGAGATGGAAAGCCATGAACCATCGACAAGCAGTCCAGAGGCCCCGACCACACGGTCACCCTCCCGCAACAGGTTCAACATGCTGCATCTTTCCACCGCCTTGACACCCATCTTGATGGCCACCGGGGCCAGCGTGTCGAGGATGATGGCGCCGCCATGGGTCTGCTCGCTGCCCCTGGCCTGCCATTTTTCCGTGGTATCGTCCTCGCTGTCCGGCTTTAACCGGAACATTGGCACCCCGAGGCTGATGAGGTTCTGGATCTGCTGTCCCCCTTCTTGGGCAAGGGCGCGGACCAGCGCCTGGTCTTCAATGTATTTGCCTGGCTTGGAATCATACCCGGGGATGTTCACCGGCCGGTCTCCCGAACTGATCCTGAAGGTAAGGGCACGCGAAGTTGCGGACTCCTTGCCAAGGCCGGCCTTAGTAACGATGGCCACTTCGGCGCCGCTCTTCCTTGCCTCTATTGCGGCCATCATCCCCGCGATGCCGGAACCGATTACCAAGATATCTGTGGTTATTGACTGTTGTTCGAGCATGTTCATACCTCCCTTTATTAATTGATATCAGTCCTTCGTTTTCAGCACGGCACGACCGTCGTAACCCGTCATGAATTCCATAACCTCAAGTTCCACTTCGTCAGGATCTTTAAAACTGAAAGAGCGGAACTTAAAAGGGTTTTCCTGAACAGTACAATTCAAGACAACACCCTTCTCCCGCAGACGGTTATAAATCTCATTGATATTCTTAACGGTAAAACAAATATGCACGATCCCGATATCGTACTGTTGGAGATTAACAGCCGCCGGCTTTCCCTTGTGATTGAAATGCTGGATAAGCTGAATTTCGCCTCCTTCGTCCAGCGCTAATCTGACGGATCTCGCTTTCATGCCCCTAATGCCCTCTATTTTATCCACCCGCGGCCCCTCCAAAAGGACATCTGACACTATCCTCATCCCCAAGATATCCCGATAGAACGCGATCGATTGCTCCATGTCGCTTACGCAAATGGCCGTGTGTGAAACTCCTACAAACATCCTGCCCCCTCCTTTTTAAGATATTTCTCTTTGAAATTTGATCCGTTCAGATCTTCCTATACCTTACCCCAGCATTTGGATCTCCTCGTGCCCGTCGGGAGGGACCGAGAGGACCTGCACCGAACTTCCGCACGCACGGCTGAGGCCGCACACGTAGGCAGGGTGTCGGAGAGGGGAACAAGCACGTTGCTGCCGAAACCCAGCATCCCGTTTGCAACGATGAGGCTTCCCGACCCGCAGGGGAAGGAAGCCTGGCAAAATTCAAGGCCAACTTTTCCGGTAGTCTTATGGCGAAAACACCAAATAGTCAAGGTAATTACCTATATTATTTTATGGTTGATATTTTTGTAAAAATGAACTACTTCAAAGCTGTTTTCCACTTCAAACTTCTCCTTTCAAATTGTCGTGGACGAATTTTTTGGGCTAACCACAGCCAAGGCAGATGTAAAGAATATTCTTTTTTTAATTATTTTTGTTCCGATAGATTTAATTAACCCCTTCGACTTTGCTCATTGTCAACCCGGCAGGAATCTCTTGAACCCTTAGCGGTGCTTGGTTGCTGCCCAGTTCCAGAAGAGGAGTAAGAATATGAGATATGCCAGGGCAATAGGGTTCTCACTGTTGTTAGTGCTTATCCTGGGTGCCTGGGCTCCATTGAGCGCCCGGACACTTAAATTGTACCAATACTACGATGACAACGGGATCTTGCGGGTCCGCTATACGTACTATGTGACGGCGGCAGGAGAGGTAAGGCAAGGAACGGCTACCACCTGGTATGATGACGGCAGGATCCGCGAAGTTTACGAATATACCGATGGACGAAAGAACGGGACCTATACATGGTGGGGCTATGGTGAAGACGGGAAGCAGTTCATCCAGGAAAGCGGCGACTACGTTAACGACATAAAAGAAGGGGAATGGTATGGGACCTCCCCTTACAATGGTGAAATCCGGTTCATCGACGAATATGACAACGACCAGGTCATCAGCAGGAAACTCTGGGAATTTTCGGGTGATGGCACTCTTTCCAGCATGGCGACACAGGAACTGAAGTACGGCGAGTGGAGCTATCGTTGGACAGGCTACTATACAAACGGCAACAAGGCCTATGAATTGTCAAAGGAAGCCGGCGCCGAGCTCTGGAGCTGCACCAGTTTCTACGGATATCTCGATGAGCCCACGGGCTTACTTGAACAGGGGATGTTGACGGAAGGCTCCTACATGCGCGGGTACGACAGCTACAAGCAGGGGCTGTGGGTCAAGAATTACAGCAGCGGCGGGATTTACCGCCTCACCGAGTACAGTGGAGGCGTAAAACACGGATTGGAAGTTGTCTATGATGCGAACGGCCGTGTTGAGACGGAGACCGAGTATAGTTATGGCGCCAAGCATGGCAAGGAGAAAACCTATGTGAACGGGGCCCTGATCAGTTTTTACAACTACGTGGATGATATCAGGGATGGGGAGCAGCGGGACTTCCTTTCCAACGGTCCATTGAGCATGCGCTGCACCTTTCAAAACGGCGAATTACAGGGCAAGTACGAGCAGTGGTGGGCAAACGGCAACCTGAGTGGGGTAATCTATTATGCAGGAGGCCGGAAAGAAGGACTCGGCCTGACGTACTTTGAAAACGGCACCCTCCGCTCCCAATATACTTATAAAGATGACCAGTTAAACGGACCCTTTACGCTCTATTACGAGTCAGGCGCCATCGAATTCCAGGGAACCTGCCTGAACGGAAGTTACGAAGGTTTGCTCACGAAGTACTGGGAAGGTGGAGAAGGAGCCATTGAGTCTACGGTTACTTTTAAGAATGGCATCAGGGAAGGAGAAACCACCTACTACATGTACCTCAGTTCCTATGTTCAGCAGCAGGGATCATTCTGCAACGGAAGCATGTGCGGAACATGGCTCAATGGCCGGCTTGAAGCGATCTACGATGAACACGGAGATACGGTCGGCTGGAAATATGTCACCGACACCGTTGAGTACACACCGGTGACCTACAATACGACAAACCCCACTCCCTACCCGGAGGTGCAAGGTAACAAGGAAATCCGCGGACGGGCCAAGCGGTCCGACACGGGAAAGCCTATTTCCGGTGTGCGGGTACAGATCGGCGGCGACTCGACCTCCACCGACGGTACGGGGTACTATTCCATCCAAATAGCACCTCTTGACGCCTATGATGTTTCCTTCAGCAAAAACGGCTACTCCGGGCACCGGGAGAGTGTTGATATGAAGGACAAGAGCTATAGGACGGTAAATGCCCTGCTTGCCCCGCAATCAGCGCTCCTGCCTGCGGTCACCAAGGTGGAATCACAGTACGGCAGCATCTTCCTTCAGTCGATCCCCATTACCAATGCTTACACGGCGGCCATCAACTGGGGCGGCACGGCCCCGGGGACCGTACATTTCCGGGTCAACGGCACAGACAATCCCGTACCGGGAGGCGCGGACGGAGCAATAAAGACCTTCAACATGGGCAGTGATTTCCTTGCCGGGTTCAATCCCAAGGGCAACTATATCAGGGTCACAGCGGAAAACATGAACGGGACATCTCCCAGCATCCTGACGCTGAACCCCATCGTCCTTCCCATCCCGAGCTGGTCCGCCAGCCTGGGTCTTTTCACCTTTGAGCTGAAAAACGGGGTCGCTGCCTACGGGCTGCAAAAGCAATGGCCGGAAGAACCTCTGGCCATTCAGATCAATCAGAAGAGCCTGGGTGACACGCTCTGGGCGGCCTGGGGGCTTTTCCCCCTCATCGGCGGCAAAGAATTCGGCATCCCTCCCACGCAGGTTTCCTTAGGGGTCCAAGTTAAGACAGACGGCTCGGGCGCCGTGGCCGCGGGCGGGAAAACAGGGTTTGCCGTGGCCGGGTCGACCATCGAGGGGACGCTGAAAGGAACGGGGGATGTCAAGTATCTCCCTGACGAAGGCCTGGCCTGGACCGGCGCGAGTGTAGAAACAGGCCTGAAGGGGATTATCAAGAGAGAAGTGGGCCCGGTACAACTGATCCCCGCCCTTGCCGGCGCCACGGAACTCGGCTGGGGCGTGGGCAGGATGTTTCAGTGGTTCAACAATACGGCCAAGATTGAAGGCGCCATCAATGTAGCGACGGACCTCAAGCTCGGAGTGGGCAACAACAACGGCGCGATCAGCTTTAACCCGGCCGAGGGCGTAGTGCAGTCGGGCATAGATCTGGGGATGAGCTCGGAGTTGATGGGTTTCAAGGCCAACTTGTCCGGCGGCGGGGCGGCCAAACTTTTCTGGCAGGTCCCCGCCAATCCGAGCTACTTCAAAAGCGCCGAAGTCGAACTCTCGGCAAAACTCGAAGTGGCCTGGAAGTCTTTCAAGAACACCTTTGAAGGTGCGCATACCCTGCTGGGCGGCACGCGCGCTCCCACGGCGCTCGCCGGGCCAAGCAAGAGCGGCACCGGATTTCAACCCATCTCCCGTGATTTCCTGAATTTTGGTCCTTATAATAGCTTCCTGGCTCCACCCCTGAGGACGGGAAGGAGCCCCCTGCTCGTCCGGGAAACGCAAGCGGCAACGGATAGCGCCATCGTCACCAATATCTACCCCTATGCGGAACCGGCCGTTACCGGGGACGGCAACAAGATGGCCATCGCCTATGTGTACAACAATCCCAATGTTCCGGAGCTGGTGCGGGCCACGGACATCTATGCCACCTACTTCAACGGGACCCAGTTCTCCACCCCGGCGCCGATCCTGAGCGATACCCGTGCCGAATTTGCCCCCACCCTGGCCTTCGACCGCAACGGCAAAGTCCTTTGCGCCTGGGAAAGGGTAAAGAACGAGGCCTTCACCGGTACTGGAAACGGAATTACGGACATGGCGGCGATGGCCGCGGAGATGGAGATCGCCTATGCGGTGTACGACCCGGCCACCGGCGCCTGGAGCACACCCTCCGCCCTGACGGACAACGATTACCTGGACTTCAAGCCCATGCTGCAACGGGGGGCCGACGGGTCATTGCTCCTGGTGTGGCAAAGCAACAGCGGCAATCTGACGACGGGCAGCGACGCGTCCCCGACCCGGATACAATCCGCCCTGTGGGATGCCGATGCCCGGCAGTTCGGGACCCCGGTTCAATCTTCGGAAGGGTTCGTCAACGCCTTTGATTTCTCGCTGGCCTACAAAGGCCCGAACGCCGTCCTGGCCTTTGCGAAAGACGGGGATGGTGATTTTTCGACCACAACCGACCAGGAGATCCGCACCGCCTCGTTTGAGGGGACAACCTGGACGAGTTCCTCCGCCGTCAGTTCTGATACCCTCCAGGATACTAACCCCCGGATTGTTTATAGCGCCACGGGGAATCCCGATCTGGTCTGGCGCAAGGGGGACACCCTGGTGCACCTCATGGACTGGAACACCAAAGATTATGAAACCATCCGGACCGGCTGCCAAAGTCTGACGTTCAGCGATTTCCGGCTCTTCAGAGACCCGCAAAACCGCCTCGCCTTAATATGGCAGGACATCGCCGCGGAAAAAATCGACTTGTTTTACCTGGTCTACGATCCCGCCAAGTCATCGTGGAGCAAGGATCTCCGGCTTACAAACGACGCACCTTTGGAAAAAGATTTCCAGGGGTTCTTCGACCCCGAAGGAAAACTGCACCTGGCGTACGTCAAGGAGGACCGGGGGACGGGGATCAACGACCTCCACTATCTCACCTATCAGCTGAAAGCCGACCTGACGGTATCGGGCCAGAACATGGCTACGGATCCGCCCAACCCGGCGCCGGGCAGCGCGGTGACTCTCTCCTGCCGGGTGGACAACGTGGGGGATACGCCTTTTTCCGATGTGGCGGTCGACTTCTACCTGGGCGATCCAAAGAGCGGCGGCCAACTCATTGGCAGGGGCGTCGTTTCGCCTTCCGAGCTCAAGGCCGGCGCGTCCGGCTCGGCTTCCCTTACCTGGGATGTACCCGCGAATCTTAATTCCTCTGCGGTGTATGCGGTGGTTGATCCCGACAACAGTGCCCCGGAAGCAAACGAAAACAATAATACGGCGGTTTTCTTTCCTCTCCTGCCGGATCTGATTGCCCTGCAGTGCCGGCCCCAGGATCTGGGAGATGGCTCCGTGGACGTGACGGCTGTTGTAAAGAACAGCGGTGCCGTGCCGGCAACGGGAGTGGAAGTGTTGTATAAAGTGAATGGAGCGGCAATCGGCGTCATCAGCCTGCCCCTGCTCAAAGCAGGTGAGACCGCAGAGATTTCCCGTCTCCTATGGGCGGGAAGCGATTTCTCCGGCGAGCAGCCGGAAATCGAAGTGGTGGTGGACCCCTCCGGCAAGATAGCGGAGTCCAACAAAGACAACAACAGGGCCTTTGCCCCGCTGATGATGGATCCAAATTTCATCGCTGGACCCGCAGAGATCACCTTTGAAAGGGAGGCTCCGGGCAGCGAGTCTGCGCCCGAGATGATCCTGATCACAAACACCGGCGGGAAAGACCTCCACGTAACGAACATTGTGCTTAGCGACACGACCAACTTCTCTCTTAATGTTGGCGGCGGTCATACTCCCCTGGGCGGGACTACGGCCGCGATTCCCGGTGGCGGTAGCCGCACCGTGACCGTTTCCTTCAAACCTTCCGGCGCGGGTACCTTCTCCGCCAATCTAACGATCACAACGGATGATCCGGACACCCCGGAGCGGGTTATCCGCCTTGGCGTGAAGGAGGCACCGCCGGCGCCCCGGCCGATCGTTTCCATTACGCCTGTGAATCACGATTTCGGCAACATTGAAATCAATGGCATAGCGGCGCCCTTTGTCTTCCTGGTAACAAACGCCGGCGATGCAGACCTGACAGTCTCGGCGATCAACCTGTCCGATAGTGACCATTTCAACCTGGATTTAGGCGCCGGAGACAACCCCATCAACAGCCTTCCTGCTGTTATCCCGGCGGGCGCAAGCCGAACGGTGGGCGTGGCTTTCTCGGCCTGGGCAGTGGGACTCTACAAGGCAAATATGACGATCTCCTCGAATGATCCGGACCATCCTGACGCAAGCGTGGCGGTCCAAGGAAACGTTATGGATGAACCGCACCCCACTTTGCGTCTCAGCCCATCGGCGTTTTTCTTCGGCTCCGTGGCGACGGGTGGTTCCTCGGCGCCTTTCTCCTTCTCCATCGCCAATACGGGCGGTGCGCCGCTGCCCATTGACAGGGTGACGCTCACAGACAGCACTAATTTCTCCCTGGATCTCAACGGCGGAAGCAACCCCCTGGGCAGCCTGCCCGCGTTGATTCCTGCCGGGGAGAACCGCACCATCACCGCCACCTTTAATCCCAGCGCGGACATGGGCTTCTCCGCCTTCCTGGTCATCGGCTCCAGCGATCGCACCGTAGCCCCGGCAAGGGCGATTCTCTCGGGAAATCACCTGCTGGTTCCGGGGGACGTGAACGGCGACGGGTCCATTACCCTAGCCGACGCCATCTTAGTATTACAGATTACCAGTAGAGTCACACCCACCGGTCAAACCATTGCCAACACCGCCGACGTTAATAATGACGGCATGATTGGCATGGCGGAGGCGATCTACATTCTGCAGACCATGGCCGGGATAAGGGAAGATTAGTAGCTTTTTATGAGGCGGTTATGGCAAAGAAGGAATTTGCGTCTTATTCACTTATCATCCAGGCCCTGATTACATATATCAAGTGCGATCAGGGCATAAAGCTTCGCAGCCATGACGAGGTCATCTACCTTGAGGGCGAGGTGCCCGCCACCTGCGCCGCCCCCTGGGCCATAGGTAGCTGAAGGAATGCCACGGGCGTTGAAGACGTTCATGTCCCTCCACATGCTGCTGATGGTCCAGTCGGCCTTCTCGGGTTGCCTGCCAAACATTCCCAGGTGAGTTCTCTGCACCGATTCTAATAGACCTTCCGCATTTTGGGCAATAAAGCCACTTTTTGAAAGATATGTTTCCACATGCGTTTCGATGCCTGTGGCGTCTAGAACCCTCTGGATTTCATGCTTGACATCGAGGGCGGTACGGTGCGGAGGAGTTCTCACATCAATGTACAGCGAACATAATCCCGATGTTTCCAAGGGTTTTGTCGGCGTGCCACCTCTGACCGCCCCCAGCGCAACCTTGGGGATTATAGTGCCGCCGGCATATTCACTGCGATTCCTCTCTTGATAATCATAAGCCCACTCCTCGAGGGCCAAGATTATTTTGGCCATCTTGACGATGGCGTTGGGATTCTCCTCCAACTTATAGGGCCTGGCTATATAGGTAGTGTAGATGGGCCTGCCCTGCACGGTGATTTTGAAGAATGAATCCCCGGGTTGAGCCCATCCCAGAGTAAAGTTAGTCGTTTCGCAGATAAGGGCATAATCGGCCATAAACCCGTGGGCAACAAGGTGTTCTGCGCCGATCCCTTTTCCTAAATACCTGGGCCCCTGGAACTCATCTATCGGCGCCTGGCCGACCTCGCCGACGGTCGCCGCCAGAATCAAGTCGCCCTTGATAGCAATGCCGCTTTCCATGATCGCTTTCCCGGCAATCATGAATGCGGCAATAGGACCCTTTGCATTAAGAACGCTATGCCCAATCAGGGCGTCTCCCTCCCGCCAGGCTTTAGTATCGGAGCGCTTCGGCTCGCCGGCGCACCACCGGTCCTCGATCGTCCCCCAGGCCGTGTCCAGGTGGGCGTTATAAATGAGGGTCTTTCCTCCCCCCTGGCCTCTGATAATCCCGACGGCGTTGTACCGGTCTGGGACAACCTCTTGTTTCACCGTTTCAAAACCCTTCTTTCTGAACCAATCGGTGGCGTATTCACCTGCCTCGCCTTCGTATCCATGAGGGCTGTAGATATTCCCCATCTCCAGCGCCAGATCGGCCAATTCATCCTTGTTAACCCTATCCAGAACCTGTCCATATTGGTCTTTAGCTTTTTGATCTTTCATGGCAATCCACCTCTTTTCACGATTTTAAAAGGTATCTTCACTGCCCCAGCTGACATACCACCCTTCTTTTAGCATCTAATATATTTATTGACAAACAAAGATATTTTAAATATTCAGCAACATCTCATCTATCAGAATTTCTCAAGGCTGCATTATACGGCATTGGTCCATTTTACTGGGGGGTGGAATGGAAACCTGTTATAACATTTCTGGGGCTGTTATCAACGCCAAATCAGCATCCGCATTAGACAACAAGCGCCACTTAAATAACCTTGAAATGCATCTTGGTATTGGCAGTAATAGAAACTTAAGGGGGAGGTAAAGGTATGAACAGAGGAGATTTGATTACCGGGGTGGCAAAAGTTTCCGCCAAGAAGAATAGGGCTGAAGAAGCGATCAACTCTGTCCCGGGACCAGCCCAGAAAAAAAACGAAGTCTTGGGCTTGACAGTTGCTTTGATTGCAATCGTCGCCGCGCTTAACTTTAGCGCTCTCGTCTTTGCCGCTTCTGTTCCAAACCCTTCGGAATGGGACAGCACCCTTGCGGCCGCCAGGAAAGAAGGCAAGGTAGTGATCTCCGGACCGGCGGGGTCAGACGTGCGGGATGCCCTTACGGAGGGGTTTCAAAAGAAGTATCCCGGGATCCAGGTGGAGTACGATGGCAGCTCGACCCGTGAGTTTGTTCCCCGTATCGCCGCCGAGCGTAAAGCCGGGCAGTTTCTCTGGGATGTCTTTATCCACGGCTCCCCGGAATCAATGCTTCCCTTGGGGGCGTTCGATCCCCTGGAGCCGGCCTTGATGTTAGCCGATGTCAAAGATCCCAAAACATGGCGCGGCGGAAAAATCGGATTTCTCGATCCCGGCAAAACGGTCATGGAGATGACTCCCTTCCAGAGAGGCACCCTTTTCTACAACACCAAGCTTGTCAATCCAAAGGAGTTCAAATCTTACAAGGACCTGCTCGATCCCAAGTGGAAGGGGAAAATAGCCGTGGACGATCCGCGCAAATCCTCGGGACCGGGACAGGCTACCTTCACTTTCTTTTATCTCCATCCGGAGCTGGGACCGGATTATATTCGCGCACTCGTCAAGCAGCAGTTAACGATCTATCGGGACTACGTGCAGGAGGTTGACGCTGTCGCCCAGGGCAAGTATCCGGTGCTTATCGGTACCGCGGACTTTACCGCGATCGAAAGGGCAAGACTGGGGGTGCCGATTGGTATCGTAGACCCCAGGCAACTCAAAGAGGGAAGTGACGTGAGCCCGGCGAACGGCGACCTCGCGTTGTTTAACCGCGCACCACATCCCAATGCAGCCAAGGTCTACATCAATTGGCTGTTATCGAAAGAAGGCCAAACGCTCTTTGCCCGCGCCAGCGGCTATGTCAGCTCTCGGTTGGACGTGCCGACCGATCACGTGCCCGCCTGGCGGGTCCCTCAACCCGGCGCAATAGATACCCACTCAAAAGCGGCCCTGCAAGCTAAAGATAATCTACAACCGTTGCTGCAAGAGGTAATGGGCAGGTGATGAGTTTAGTAAGTTAGAAGTTATTTAAAGGAGGGAAACAAAGGCATGAAGCAAAGATTCTATTTATTGGTGATGGTCGCGGTCATGGTCGCGGTCGGCTCTGTGCAGATGGCCGCCGCGGACGAATGGGAGAAGGTCCTTACCGCGGCTAAAAAAGAGGGCACAGTCATGGTGGTCGGTCCGGCGGGCAGCAACCGGAGCGACTCGCTTACCGTGAAATTTCAGAAAAAATATCCTGACATCAAGGTGGAGTATTGGGCGGCCCGCGGCTCCGAGATCGTCCCGAAGTTAAGGGCCGAACGCACCGCCGGCAAGTTTCTCTGGGACGTTTATGTCGGCGGGACAACATCCGCGCTCACGGCGATGATCCCGGGCGGGATGCTCGATGCGGTGGAGCTCGCGCTCATACTCCCCGAAGTAACCGATTCCAAACAGTGGCGCGGCGGCGGGATAGAGTTTGTCGATCCGGGCAAACACCTCGTGATCATGACTCCGTCACAGTTTGGAACTCTCTTTGTCAATCCCAATGCAGTGAAGCCGGATTCGATACGCTCCCACAAAGATTTATTGGATCCGAAGTTTAAAGGCAAGATCTCCATGGACGATCCCACGAAGGCGGGACCCGGTATGGCCGCGTTTACGTTCTTTTACTTACATCCCGCGCTCGGGCCGAGTTTCATCCGGGAGCTCGCCAAGCAGGAACCCATTGCTCAGACTGATTACATGCAAGAGGTTGACGGCATCGCCAAGAATAAGTTCCTGGTGTTGATCGGAACCTCGGATGTCATCGCCGAGGAACGCATGAAAGCGGGCGTGCCGATCGCGATTGTCAATCCACGCAATTTAAAAGAGAGTACCGGTCTCAGTCCCAGTTCCGGCTCCCTCGGCATGTTTAACCGTGCGCCCCACCCGAATGCAGCCAAAGTGTATATCAACTGGCTGCTCTCGAAAGAAGGCCAGGCGGAATTTGCCCATGAGACCGGCTATATCAGCGCACGCCTCGATGTATCGACGGCTCATTCGCCCTGGCGCGTGCCGATACCCGGATCAATCAAGACATATACGCAGGAGGCTATGGATGTGGGACGCAATCTGATACCCTTGATCCAAGAAGCATATGGTCTGAAGGCTCGGCCGAGCAGGTAAAAGTGAAGTCTCTTGTCGCCGGAAGGACAGATCGTGTGGAGCAATGCCTCCGGCTTCGCCAGCCTGCGCCGGGGCGTCCCCTATCGGTCTTTGATCCACACTTGAGGAGGAAACGTCCAGATGAAATACGAGAAAATCTTCGAGCCCTTTAAGCTGGGGCAGATGGAACTAAAGAATCGCATCGTCATGCCTGCTGTAGCCGTGTCTTTCGCTAGCAGCGATGGTTCGGTTACACAGCGGTTGATAGATTACTTTGAGGAACGCGCGCGGGGTGGTGCCGGTCTTATTATTGTTGGTCATGCCAGCGTTGATTTCGCCCGCGGACGGACGGGGCCAAACAAATTATCCATAGATGACGACAAATATATTCCTGAATACAGAAGATTAGTAGAAACGTTGCACGGATGCGGAGCCAAAGTTGCCTTGCAGCTGCATCATGGTGGTGGCGTATCCCTCTCCCCATTGACGGGGTTCATACCGGTGGCCCCCAGCCACGTCTTTTGCCAGCCTTGGGGTGACTTACCCCATGAGCTAACAATAGAAGAGATTCACCGGCTAGTGCAGAAATTCGCCCTGGCAGCCGAGCGGGCAGTGCAAGCGGGATTTGACGGCATCGAGATCCACGCCGGTGGAAACTACCTCTTCCACCAGTTCCTGTCCCTTGCGAAGAATAAGCGTCGCGATGCATACGGAGGGGAATTAAAAAACCGCGCCAGATTCCTGCTTGAAGTAATGAGTGCGATTCAGGAGAAGGTTGGAGCGAATTGCAATCTATGGGTCGAGATGAACGGGGTGGAATACAGCAAAGTTCAGCCCTGGAGCACTGACGATGCCGTGGAGTTAGCAAAGATGTTGCAGAAGGCCGGCAGCATCGCGATTCGTGTATCTTCTGTGGGCCCTGACTTTCCATATGTGAAGACAGAGGAACCGGATGGAAGCAACATCCATCTGGCCGCGGCGCTCAAGAAGGCAATCGACATTCCGGTTATCACTGTTGGCAGGATGACGCCCTTGGCAGGCGAAAGTGGCTTGTTAGAGGGAAAGACAGATCTCGTGGCCATTGGGAGGGGACTTCTTAGCGACCCTGAGCTTCCCAACAAGCTGGCCTCGGGAAGATCCGAGGATATAGCGCCCTGTATCACCTGTCTTAATTGCTCTCATATGGCGCCAACCGGAAAGACTACCTGCACGGTCAACCCGGCTCTGGGGCGGGAAGCGGAATACAGGATAAAGCAGGCTCCCCAGATCAAGCGTGTGCTCGTCATCGGCGGCGGACCGGCGGGAATGGAGGCGGCCCGGGTGGCGGCTTTGCGAGGCCACCAGGTCACTTTGTATGAAAGAGGACGAACACTTGGTGGGCGGATGCGGTGGGCATGGAGGGTGCCGGGGGCCAGCCGGATAAAGGATTTGACCCTGCATCTGGCTCGTCAAGTGAAGAAGGCCGGGGTAAAGGTGGAATATGGGAAGACACTTACGCTGGCTGATATAGAAGCCCTGAAGCCGGACGCCATCGTCCTCGCCGCTGGATGCAGCATAAGCCTGGCCAAGAGATTGCTTGCCTTTGGGATCATATTTCTGTGCTTCCTTGCCATCCGAAAGGCGGTGGATAGAGGCATCGCGATGAGAAGCTATACCCGCAGGAGGCAAGTCCTCGGGGTTCAGACTCCTTTGCTGGCGGCGGCAAAGCCGAACCATGAGCTAATATCCCTGCTGCGCGGCCGCGTGCCCGAGATATTCCTCGCCGGCGATTGCCTTGAGCCGGCCGGGATTCTGGAGGCGGTAGCTGACGGCGCGAGGATTGGGCGCAGACTCTAGTTCGCTCAATACGATGGCGGCGGCCGGCAAGAACTGGAATTATGCGTCTAACATTTACGAATCAGAACCCGTAACCAAGGCTAACTCCGAATAAATGCGTATGGGAATTGTACGTGCCGTTGGCAAACGGGCCATACTGATTGGTCGATTTGGATCGCTCATACTGAAGCTGATAAGCGTAAGCCAGGGCAACAGTCAGCTTTTTTAGATGAGCCTCGCCGCCTATGCAGAACAGATGGACGTTGGAGTCAGGGATCGCCGGTTCAAAGGTACTGTCGGGAACAGGATTCGAGCCGTACAGATAACCCCCCGTCATCGTAAATGTGTCATTTATGCGGTACTTTCCACCAGCGTTAATGGCCAGCGTCCCGCGCCAATCTCTTGGCAATATCGTGGACGACTGGCCGGCAATGTCTATTTTTAGCTGGTTGAAGGAAGACCAGTCTTCCCAGCGTATCCCCGTCTCCAGCACCCATTTATCCGATGATTTATAAGAGATGCCGGCGGAAAGCTGCTGTGGCAAGGTAATGCTCGCACTTCCGCCGATACTTTGCGGTGCGATGTTTAAGGAAAGATCCCCATCAGCATCAATCTTGACTTCGCTGCGATAGGATGCCCCGATGGAAACGGCATCATTCACATTCAGGAGCAAGCCTAAATTGTAGCCCAGTCCGGTTCCGGAACCCTTGAACTTCTGCAAGACATCGAAGGGGGCACCCGTAAAAACCTTATTTTCAAGCGTCGAATCCAGGAAGATGATGTCCAATCCCAAGGCCAGGGCCAATTTGGGAGTTATGCGGTAAGAGACGACGGGGTTGATGTTATAAGTAGTAAGTTCAGACTTGGTGGCAATATACCGGCCTTCCCAATTTTCGGGCCAGGTAGTGGCCAGGCCGAAAGGATTAAAAATCCCGAGACCGGCGCTCAGCGAATTATTCAAGGCGTGCGTGACGTAAAATGTGCTGGGGAAAAAAACTTTATCCTCCGTGCTGGTCGCCGCTCCGGTCGCGGCACTGGTGAATTCCCGGGTCGGCATGATTAAGGTAGTGCCCACCTCCAGTTGCGTACCGGCCATCCCGTTTATAAGAGCGGGATTATAGAAAATCGCTGACGGTGAATCGTTATGGGCAACCACAGCCGCTCCCTGCCCCAGGGCAGATGCCCCCTGGGTAAAGATGGCAAAGCCTGACCCAAAAGTCAGTGACGGTATGCACAGCAATACAAAGGACACAGCCCCTATGACAGCCCTGGAACAAATATTCCTCATTCTTCCCTCGCCCCCTATCGATAAGATCTTACAAATCTGTTGATAAGACAATCCCTTTTTCGGGGAGGAAGTATAAGAAAAACGGCCAGATGTCAATGAAATAATCATGTACACTCCATTCGGAAAGATGCTATACGTTTGGTGTGGGGGAAAATATGACAAAGCAAGATACCGATAAGCCGCGCATCATCCATCTCAAAGACTATCGACCGCCCGACTACCGGATTGAGACGGTAAAACTGCACTTCGCTCTTGATGAGTCCCGGACCCTTGTCAAGTCGCACCTCACCGTGGTCGCCAACTATGACTCAGGTGGCGGCCGTCGCCCCCTCGTACTTCAGGGCCGGGACCTGAAGCTGCTGTCCCTGAAGCTGGACGGCCGGCCGCTCGGGAAGAAGAACTACAAAATCGATACGGAATCCCTCACGATCCGGCCGAAGTCCGACCGATTTGTCCTTGAGATCGAAACGGAATGCGCCCCCGCCGCCAACACGGAATTGATGGGACTCTACCTTTCCGCCGGCACACTGTTAACCCAGTGCGAAGCGGAAGGCTTCCGGAAGATCACCTACTATCCCGACCGGCCCGATGTGCTGGCGCGCTTCGAAACCACCATCGAAGCGGACAGACTGAAATTCCCCGTCCTTCTGTCCAACGGCAACCTTGTCGCCTCAGGGGAAATAGAGGAGGGCCGGCATTTCGCGACCTGGCACGACCCCTTCCCTAAACCGGCCTATCTCTTTGCCTTGGTGGCCGGGGACCTGGCACGTATCGAAGACAAGTTTACCACCCTGTCGGGCCGGGAAGTAGACCTCCACATCTATGTCCAGCATCATAACCGGGAAAAGTGCCGCCACGCCATGGATTCCCTCAAGAAAGCCATGAAATGGGATGAGGAGGCCTACGGACGTGAATATGACCTCGATCTGTTCATGATCGTCGCTACGGACGATTTCAACATGGGGGCCATGGAGAACAAGGGGCTCAACATCTTCAACTCCAAATGCGTGCTGGCAAAACCGGAGACGGCCACGGATACCGATTTCCAGAATATCATGGGCGTTGTGGCCCACGAATATTTCCACAACTGGTCCGGCGACCGCGTCACCTGCCGGGACTGGTTCCAGCTTTCGCTCAAGGAAGGTTTCACAGTGTTTCGGGACCAGCAGTTCATGGAAGACATGTCCTCGCCCGCTGTGGAACGCATCGGCGAGGCCAATGTCCTGCGCAGCCATCAGTTCATCGAAGACAGCGGTCCCATGGCCCATCCCGTGCGTCCCGAGTCCTATGTGGAGATCAACAACTTTTACACCCTGACGGTTTACAACAAAGGGGCCGAGGTGATCCGCATGCTCCGGACCATCCTGGGCCCCGCGGGTTTCCGGAAGGGAACGGACCTCTTCTTCCTGCGCCATGACGGCCAGGCCGTGACCACCGATGATTTTGTGAAAGCCCTGGAAGACGCCACCGGCACCGATCTGACCCAGTTCCAGCGCTGGTATTCACAGGCCGGTACACCCGTGCTTTCCATAGCCCGCTGCTATGATCCGGTCGCCCGCACCTACGCCCTGACGATCAGGCAGACCTGCCCGCCGACCCCCGGCCAACCGGATAAACGGCCCTTCCACATCCCCTTGGCCCTGGGGCTCCTGGATAAAAACGGCCGGGACATCCCGCTGCAACTCTCCGGAGACGGGGAAGAGCCGGACGCCGGCACCAGGGTGTTGGAACTTAAAAAAGAGGAAGAAACCTTCCTTTTCATTAATGTACCCCGGGAGCCGGTGCCTTCGCTCCTGCGCGGGTTTTCCGCGCCCGTGAAGGTGAAGCTCGAACTCACGGATGACGAACGCCTGTTTCTCATGGCCCATGACGGGGACGCCTTCAACCGCTGGGATGCCGGGCAGCAATTGGCTTTAAAGATCATTCTGTCCCTGGTGGAGGATTATCAGCAGGGCCGGCCGCTTACACTGGCGGAGAGTTTTATCGGCGCCTTTAGAGAGATACTGGAAAGCAACATGGCCGATAAGGCCTTCCAGGCCTTTGCCCTCACCATGCCTGCGGAAATCTACGTCTCCGACGCCCTGGAGGTGATCGACCCCGAGGCCGTCCATGAGGCCAGGAGATTTGTCCGGAAGACCTTGGCCGAGGTCCTGAAGGACGCCCTGTTGTCCCTCTATCGCCGCCATCAGGATACCGGTCCCTACCGGTTCGACCAGGAAGCCATCGGGTGGCGCAGTCTCATGAATACGAGCCTCGCCTATCTCATGGAACTGGAAGACCGTGAGATCCATAAAATGTGCTTACGGCAGTTCGAGAAGGCGGACAACATGACCGATGTGCTGGCGGCCCTGGCCAGCGTCGCCAATCACGAGGGGAAGGAGAGGGAGGAAGCCCTGGCGGCCTTCTATGAGAAGTGGCGGGACGACCCCCTGGTGGTGGACAAATGGCTGACGCTCCAGGCCACCTCGCATCTGCCCGATACCCTGGTGAAGGTAAAGGCCTTGACCAGACACCCCGCCTTCACCCTCAAAAACCCGAACAAGGTCCGGGCACTCATCGGCGCCTTCGCGGCGAATGCGGCCCGCTTCCATGATGCAAGCGGCGCTGGTTACACCTTCCTAGCCGATCACATCCTGGTCCTCGACCCTTTAAACCCCCAAGTCGCCGCCCGCCTCACCTCCAACTTCACGACCTGGAGACGTTACGACAACAAACGGCAGTCGCTTATGCGGGCCCAACTCGAACGAATCACAAACACGCCCAAGCTCTCCAACGACGTCTACGAGATCGTTTCCAAGAGCCTGGCCTGAGTCCCTCCAGAAGTTTGAACATTTTGAGAAATTAATGGTAAGGACATATGGAATTTGATTAGCAACGGCCACCATGACAAATACTTCTGAAACAAGAAGCTCCGGAATAAAGAGTATCCTTCGCTCCCTACGCTCCAGGAACTACCGACTCTTTTTTACGGGTCAAAGCGTTTCCGTGGTTGGCACATGGATGCAGCAAGTCGCCATGAGATGGCTTGTATACCGTCTGACCGGCTCTGCCTTCCTGCTCGGTGTTATCGGATTCACCAGCCAAATTCTCACCTTTCTACTCGCTCCCTTTGCCGGTGTCCTTGCTGACCGCTGGAACCGACGGCGGCTGCTGATTATTACCCAGGCCCTCGCCCTGCTCCAGGCCACAATACTGGCAGCCGTTGTCCTCACAGGGGTTGTCCAGGTATGGCAAATTGTCTTACTGAGCCTGTTCCTCGGCGCAGTCAATGCCTTCGAAATTCCCGTAAGGCATTCTTTTGTCGTGGAGTTGATCGATGACCGCAAGGATCTGGGTAATGCAATAGCCATGAATGCGTCGATGGTGCAAGTTGCCCGGCTTATCGGACCGGCAATTGCCGGACTTTTGGTCGTTTCCGTCGGGGAAGGTGTCTGTTTCACTCTGAATAGTTTAAGCTATCTGGCTATATTGCTGGCGCTCGTGGCCATGAAACTGGGCTCCGGTCCTCATTCGGGAAAAAAGCAAAAAAAGGCCCTGCATGAGCTTAAAGAAGGTTTCCAGTACGCCTTTGGCTCGCGGCCAATAAGGAGTATCCTGTTACTCGTGGGCCTGACCGGGCTGATCGAAATGCTATATGTGGTGCTTGTTCCTGTCTTTGCAAAGGAAGTACTCCACGGTGACGCTAACACTTTTGGTTTTCTGATGGCCGCGATCGGGTGCGGGGCACTAATCGGTACCTATACCCTCGCCTCCCGCAAGAGCGTCATCGGACTCGATAGAATGATGGTCATGGCATCACTGTTGTTCGGCGGCGGGATTGCTATCTTCGCTATATCGAGCAGTTTCTTCCTTTCTCTCGTTTCTCTTTTGGTGTCAGGATTCGGGGCCATGATACTGATTGCCGCCAGCAATACAATTCTGCAAACCATTCTGGAGGAGGACAAGAGAGGCCGGGTAATGAGCTTATTCACCATGTCCTTTATAGGGATGGCTCCCTTCGGGAGTTTCCTCGCTGGAATAATGTCCGGCATTTTCGGCCCCAGGAATACGGTGCTCATTGGCGCGGTCGGCTGTCTTGGCGGCGGGCTTATGTTTGCCATGCATCTTCCGAAAATCATGGCCGTTGTACGTCCGATTTATGCCAAAATTGGGATCATTGAAGAAAGGAGCTGAAGGAATGTAGTCCGGTGCGAAATACGTTGCCTGATTCACAGGATAGCTGAAGTTTAACAGTATTCACCGATGCAGATATCCATGCAGATATCCATTGACATGTAAGAAAAGCCCTCCTATACTTCCCGCACATCTAACGCAATGCCTTATCAATTTAATCAGGGGGGATAAGAACATGACGCAAAGAATCTATTCATTGTTTACAATCATGGTGATGGTTGCGGTGATGGTCCTGGTCGGCTATGCGCCGATGGCCGCCGCAGATGAATGGGCAACTGTCCTGGCGGCGGCTAAGAAAGAAGGTACAGTCGCGGTGGTCGGTCCCGAGGGTAGCGACCGGCGCGACACGCTGACTCTGCCCTTTGAGAAAAAATATGGTATCAAAGTCGAGTATTTTAGCGGTCGCGGCTCCAGCATCGGCCCAAAGCTATCGGCAGAACGCAACGCCGGCATTTTTCTCTGGGACGTTTATATCAACGGCACCTCGGGCGCTCTCTCGTTGCTGCTCCCAAGCGGTATGCTCGATCCGATGGAGCCGGCACTCATACTTCCCGAGGTAACAGACCCCAAACGGTGGCGCGGCGGGGGAATAGAGTATGTCGACGCGGACAAGCGCTTTTTAATCATGACTCCGTCACAGCGCGGAACTCTCTTTGTCAATCCGAAGTTAGTGACTCCGGATTCGATAACCTCCTACAAAGATTTATTGAATCCGAAGTATATGCAAAAGATCGTCTTGGACGATCCCACGAAGGCGGGGCCAGGTCAGGCGACGTTTACGTTCTTTTACTTACATCCCGCACTCGGGCCGAACTTCATCCGGGAGCTCGCCAAACAGAAACCTACGATTCTGGGGGATTACTCACCAGAACTGGACGGTATTGCCCGGGAAAAGTTCCTGGTGTTGATCGGACTTTCGGATGTCGTTGCCGAGGAACGCATTAAGGACGGCTTGCCCATCGCGATTATCGATCCGCGTAAGATAAAGGAAGGCTCCGATGTCAGTCCCGGCTCCGGCGGCCTCGGCATGTTTAACCGCGCGCCGCACCCGAATGCGGCCAAAGTGTATATCAATTGGCTGCTCTCGAAAGAAGGCCAGACGGGCTTTGCCCAGGTGAACGGCTATATCAGCGCCCGTCTGGATGTGCCGACGGCTCATTCGCCGTGGCGCGTGCCAATACCCCAATCGATCAAAACATATACCCAGTCGGCCATTGATGTCAAAGACAAGATGATACCATTATTTCAAGAAGCCTATGGTCTGCAGGCTCGCCCGAGGAGGAAGTAAAAGTTAAGCTCTCCGCTGCCTGCAAGGTGGCGGGGTATCTTATATTCCCTGAAAGGAGAGTGTAATGCCCCCTAAATATGGATCTGATCTCATTGTGGACGTGATCAAGCAGTACGACTTTGAATATGTCAGCATTAATCCGGGATCTTCCTTCCGAGCGGTGCACGATTCCCTGGTCAACTACGGTGGGAACATTAAACCGGAGATCATCGAATGTCCTCACGAGAACATTGCCGTCGGGATCGCTCACGGCTATGCCAAGGCCACCGGCAAGCCGATGCTGGTCTTTCTCCATAACCTGGTGGGATTGCTTCATGCCACCATGGCCATCTATTATGCTTACATTGATAGGGTCCCGATGGTGATCGGAGGCGGGGGAGGCCCCATGGATATCGCCAAGCGGCGTCCCCACATTGACTGGATTCATACGGCGCTGGTCCAGGGAAATGCGATCCGGGACTACATAAAATGGGATGATCAGCCCTATTCCATCGCCGGCGTGCCCGACTCTTTTGCGCGGGCCTACCGCATTGCCAATACGGAACCGAAAGGTCCGACCTACATCTGTTTCGACGTGCCCATGCAGGAAGAACCCCTGGAGGGGGAAGTTCCTCTCTTAAACGCAAGCCGGCTCATGCCGCCCACCCCGATCCATGCAGATCCCGTCGCCCTGGACAAGGCCGCAGACCTGCTGGTGAAAGCCAAGAACCCCGTTGTCCTGGCAGGTTATCTTGGCCGGAACAAGACTTCTGTCGCTAAACTCGTTGAGCTGAGTGAACTTCTTTCTCTTCCGGTCATCGACTTGATGGACCGTTTCAACTTTCCCAATACTCACCCCCTTGATCTCACTGGATCGGACTGTTTGAAATCGGCCGACCTCGTCCTCGCTCTGGACGTCCGCGATCTTGCAGGACCAATTACAAAGAGGGCTCAATCCAGCGCTGATCGGTCAACCCGTCCGCAATCCTTCCTTCCTGAGAATTGCGCGATCGTCGAAATGGGCTTTTCCGATCTGGGTATTTCGAGTTGGACGATGGAATATGAGAAAATCCAGGAGGTAGACCTCTCCATCCTCTGTGACACGTCTGTTGCCCTGCCGGAGCTGATCAAGAAATGCCGGGAAAAGCTCACGGCGCTTGGCAATCGCAGAGAGGAACTGCAGAACCGTCTCCAGCGCCTCAGCAGCCAGCACACCCAGATCAGAAACAGATGGAGAGAAGAGGCCCGGAAGAACTGGGATGACAAGCCGATGACGATTCAGCGCCTGGCTGCGGAAGTAGGGGAAGCTATCAAGAATGAAGACTGGGTCCTGACGGTCAGCACCAATGGGTTACAGGAATGGGCAAGGAAGCTCTGGGATTGGGACAAACCGTATCGTTTTGCCGGGAGAGGGCTTGGCACGGGAACACAGATCAGCATTTCCCTGGGAGTGGCGCTTGCCTACCGCGGGACAGGAAAGCTGGTAGTGGATATCCAACCGGACGGCGATCTGCTTTTTGATCCGGCGGCCCTCTGGGTTGCCTCCCATCATCATATCCCCATGCTGGTTGTTATGTTGAATAATCGAAGCTATCAAAACAGTTATAACCATCAGGTTTCGTTGGCCGAGTCACGAGGCTATCCGGTCGAAAGGGCAACGATAGGAACGGAGCTCGAAGGTCCGGCTCCTGACTTTGCCGCTATAGCACGAGCGTTCGGATGGTATGCAGAGGGGCCAATCGAGGACGGCGGCAAGGTTCAGGAGGCGATCAAAAGGGCTGTTCAAGTCATTACGAAAGAGGGAAGGCCCGCATTGGTGGACACCATCGTCCGGTTATAAAGGCGGGGGCATTTGGCTGGCGGAAAAATGGGTAAGTTACCTAACGTAACGCGCGATCAATTGTCAAAAGAAAATCAAGCCTTGTTCGACCGTATTTACAGCGGCGTCCGGACGCCTGGCGGCGGCGGGCCTTATGCCATGCTGATCCATTCGCCGGCAATGGCTGGGCATTTCGACGCCGTTGAAGATTTCTTCCGCAACAATAGCAAGCTTGATCAGGTCGATAAGGAACTGATCATTCTTACCATCACCCGTGCCATGAACGTCCGCTTTCCCTGGAGCCGCCACGAGATTCGCGCCAAGCAAGTCGGCATGCGTCCCGAAGCACTAGAAACGCTGCGCGCCAACGCGCCGCTGGACGCTCTGAACACACACGAGCGGCTCATAATCGAAATGACTCGCGCGCTCTTGCACGAGCGTAGAATGCCCGACGAAATGTTTGCCCGCGCGCAAGCAGAGCTCGGCAACGAAAGGCTCGTCGATGCCATCGGCCTGGTCGCGTACTATAACTTTATCAGCATGGTCTCCCGTACGTTCGACTTGGGCGTGCCGCCGGGAACCGTCACCTTTTGACTAAGACGGCTCAAACAGCCTCCCGATACTTCCGACCATCGACAGCAATGCCTTATCAATTCAATCAGGAGGGGATAAGAACATGAAGCAAAGATTCTATTCATTGATAACATCCGTTCAGAGGGTATCTATGTTTCCTGCGGCAAAGAATTTTCTCATTTCAATCATGATTGGCTTGCTCGCGTCATCTGCAGCACTGGCGGCCCAAGCTTCACCGTCCTGGGAGCAGATTTTAACCGCTGCCAAGAAAGAAGGCGTGGTTTCGGTCATCGGACCGCAAGGAGGCGAGATGCGCGACGCGATGACTCTGGCCTTTCAGAAAAAATATCCTGGCATCAGGGTCGAGTTGCAGAGCTTGGCGGGTAACCAGGCCGGCCCAAAACTGATCGCTGAGCTTGCCGCGGGCCGCAACAGCACTGACGTGCTGGTTGTCGGTACGACCGGGGCACTGGAGACACTTCTCCCGGCGAAAGTGCTGGTTCCGGTCAAACCGTGGCTCTCCGGTCCGAACACCCAGGACCCGAGCAAGTGGCGCGGCGGGAAGCTGACGTTTTCCGATGACGCGCAAAGTTACAATCTGGTTTTCAGCAATTACGTCAAGGCGCCGTTCATTTATAACTCGCAGCTTGTTTCGGGAGTTGATTTCAAATCGTGGAAAGACCTTCTCGAACCTAAATGGCAGGGGAAGATCGCGCTCAGAGATCCAACCATCGCTGGTGGGGGGTTGGGAAGCGCGACACTGTGGTACACCAATGAAGGACTCGGCAAAGATTTCATGCGAAAATTTTTCGCCCTAAAGGATTTGGCGATGCCGCGAGACGACCGGCAAATGCTGGATTTCGCCGCGCGCGGCAAGTATCCCATTGTGATCGGGCCAAGCGATGTGCTCACCAACGAGTTCATCGGCCGGGGCCTGCCGCTTAAGCATCTCAATCCCGCGACCCTCAAAGAGGGCACCTATATTACATCGGGCAATGGCAGTATGGTGATTCCGCGCAGCGCGCCCCATCCGAACGCGTTGCGCGTGTATGTGGATTTTCTCTTGTCGCCGGAAGGACAGCTAGAGTGGAGTAAGGCCTCCGGCTTCGCCAGCCTGCGCCGGGACGTTCCCAAAGGCCATGTCCCGGATGCTCTTGTGCCCAAGGAAGGCATGCCGTACCCCGATCTCTCTTCCGAGAAGTATGTCAGTATGAAAGACGAGGTCGTGGAATTTGTGAAGACGATCGTACCGCGCTAGCAGCAACAAAGGGCATGTAAAAAGTAAAAGGAGCTGAAGTAACGTAGTCCGGTGCAAAATAGCCACCGTTGCCTGATTCACAGGATAGCACCTTATTTTGGGCACCTGTAGTCATCGGTGATTTTGGTAAGAGCCTGTAATTGTTCAATGCAACAAAATTTATCCAACATACCTTACCGAATAGTATTCATAGATGCAACATATCCCCGAATATCCCTTGACACGCAAAAACAGCCCTCCTATAGTTCTGACCATCGAAAACAATGCCTTATCAACAATCGGGGGGGATAAGAACATGACGCAAAGATTATATTCATTGATAACAATCGTTGTAATGGTTGCGGTGATGGTCTTGGTCGGCTATGTGCCGATGGCTGCCGCAGATGAATGGGAACAGGTCCTGGCGGCAGCTAAGAAAGAAGGCACCGTTTCGGTGATCGGTCCGGTGGGCACCGGCCGGCGCGACACGCTGACTCTCCCCTTTGAGAAAAAATATGGCATCAAGGTGGAGTATTTTAGCGATCGCGGCTCCGGCATCGGCCCACGGCTAGCGGCAGAACGTAAAGCCGGCAAGTTTCTCTGGGACGTTTTTATCGGCGGTACCACGACCGCCCTCGAAGTGACGCTTCCAGGCGGGATGCTCGATCCGATAGAGCCGGCGCTCATCCTTCCCGAGGTAAAAGATCCCAAACAATGGCGCGGCGGCGGGATAGAGTATGTTGACGCGGGCAAACACGTTTTGGTCATGATGTTGACACAGCGCGGAACTCTCTTTGTCAATCCAAAGGTAGTGAAGCCGGATTCGATAACCTCCTACAAAGATTTATTGAATCCAAAGTTCAAGCGCAAGATCGTCATGGACGATCCCACGAATGCAGGGCCCGGTCAGGGTACGTTTACCTTCTTTTACTTACATCCCGATTTAGGTCCGAAGTTCATCCGGGAACTCGCCAAACAGGAACCCACGGTTCTGAGGGATTACTTGCAAGAGTTGGACGGCATTGCCAGGGAAAGGTTCCTGGTGTTGATCGGGGATACGGATATCATCGCCGAGGAACGCATTAAGGCCGGTGTGCCCATCGCGATTCTCGATCCGCGTAGGATAAAGGAAGGCTCCTATGTCGGATCAAGCGGCGGCGCCCTCACCATGTTTAACCACGCACCGCACCCGAATGCAGCCAAAGTGTATATTAACTGGCTGCTCTCGAAAGAAGGCCAGACGGACCTTGCCCGATTGAACAGCAATATCAGCGCACGTCTGGATGTGCCGACGGATCATTCGCCGTGGCGCGTGCCAATACCCAAATCAATCAAATCATATACGCAGGCGGCACAGGATGTCAAAGCCGATATGCTTGCCGTATTCAAAGAAGCCTTCGGTCGTCAATGAGGAGGAATTATTATGCCTAGAGTTGTCGTAGTTGGTGGAGGCATGGCTGGCTGCGGGGCCGCCTTGGCAGCGTCAAAGGCTGGTGCGCAGGTTACTCTCTTGGAAAGGACAGATGTGCTCATCGGGGTGGCAACGAGGGCTGGAGTGACTAATGCCAATGGGAATTTTGTAGCCAACCATGAGCTCAGGTTCCTGGGGGCGGGGGAACTCCCTGACGCTATCCAGTCAATAAAGCTGCACGACAACATCAAATATCCCGATGCAACCAGACATGTCTTCCTTTTCAATACCGGACGGGCTGAGCCGCTGATCGAAAGGATCATCAAGGAAACTCCTGGTGTAGAGGTTTTGCTGGAGAGCCGTGCCGTAGATGTGAAAAAGGAAGGCGGGCGGATTCTGGCGGTAAAGCTGGAGAATGGCAGGATGGTGGAAGGCGATGCTTTTGTGGACTGCACCGGGGGCCGTGGGCGCATTAGTGCTTGCAGGAAATACGGCAAGGGCTGCGTGATGTGCACTGTCAGATGTCCTACCTTTGGGGACGCGATAGGGATAGTGGATAAAGCCGGCGGCAAGGTTTATGACATGCGCAGACCAGATGGAACTCGCGGGCAGGTAGGTAAAGCTATCACGGTATTCAAAGACACCCTTGCTCCAAAACTCAAGGCGCAACTGGAAAAGGAAGGGCTGCTCACGATTCCGCTTCGCAGAAAACTGGTTGACTATTCCAAGCATGATTTAATGAGTCGTTTCCGCACCAAGACCTTTATTAATAACCTGATAATGAGCGATATTGGGCCATTCGCCAAACTGTCCGGCCTGGGATTCATGACGCAGGAGGAGTTGAGGCAGGTGCCGGGCTTTGAGAATGTTGAGGTGGAGAGTCCACGAGCAAGTATGTATAACGCTATAATGCAAATTGCCATAGCGGTCCGGGACAGTTCAATGAGGGTAAAGGGTTTTGAGAATCTCTTTTGCGGCGGAGAGAAAGCCGGCCACGGTAGCGTTGAGGGTGCAATAATGAGTGGTACTCTGGCGGGACACAACGCGGCCAGAACCGCTTTCAAGCTGGATCCACTGGTGCTCCCCTTGAGCATAGCTCTGGGTGACCTCTTTGCTTATTCTACCGAAAAGGCCAAGACAGTGGAGGGAAGAAATAAGTCATATCGCATGGCTTTCGGGGAGTACTGGGAAAGGATGCAAAGGACGGGTCTATACACTGACGATGTAAAGAAGATTAAACGCCGCGTGGAAGAAGCAGGTATGCTTGGCGTCTTTGCAAAAAAATTGTCATAGAGCGCTTTTTCTCCAGATGAGAAGCAAATAAATAGGAGGGTCTGGCATGATCGGAATACAATCGAGAGGAGAGAAAAAACCTTGCCACCTCGATTTATCAAAATCAACTAGAAAATAATGAACCCAGGGTAAAGAAGTCCTCAGCTTTTCTTGGTGATTCAAATGCCGCCGGGGAGCAATCTCCCTTCCGCTGTCCTTGCTGTCACGAAGGCTACCTGATACCTATCATGACCCTTCCCCGCAGATGGAGGGCACCGCCATGAACCTTCATTGCCTGAAGCATCACAATACAACATTTTCAGACCCAACAGGCGATTTCTTCGGATTTTCGTCATCCCTATCGTTCGCTCAATTTCCGGGATCTGAACTTAACGCCATCTTCAGTGCTCGCCTTATCACCGAGAATTCGGTGCAAAAATACTGGATCACAGGCAATCGTTTCGATATTGTTCTTGATTTCAAGAGAAATTTTCCCCATAGTATCCTTCAAACCAACATACATAACGAATGAACTACCCCGCCGCAAGCAGCGGGGTATCGAGGCCCCCGCTAAAAGAGGGTAAGTTGCGTTGTAATACTTTATATGTCTTTTCAAGGCCTTGTTCTCTTACATATTTTGATATTGTACTTTCATCACCAAATTTGCTTACGGTATTGATAAAATATCCATCGGACCAAAATTCTCCGCCCCAGAGTATCTTTTTTACCTCTGGATGATGCCTAAATACTTCTCGTGCTGTTATGCTCTTTATAAGTGTTATTATCGAGAGGTTTGCACAGCGCGATAATTCTGTAATGGAAGGATTTTTACCAACTTTTTTGAAGTTGCAATTTACGAGGGCTTCCGAATCGGTGGCCGGAAGGTGCATCGGGCTATGATGAGTTCAATTTT
>Ga0209514_10000986_pt1 | contig 53424 bp, 54 predicted proteins | sample Subgrocontami58m_FD_187452 | JGI IMG/M metagenome (GOLD analysis project Ga0209514, IMG submission 187452) | Subsurface groundwater microbial communities from S. Glens Falls, New York, USA - GMW37 contaminated, 5.8 m (SPAdes) (version 3) | ecosystem: Environmental > Aquatic > Deep subsurface >... | reverse complement strand
GATACAGACTTGTTTATCATGGAAGGTTTGTTTACGACAGTGACGAATGTGAATTTTGACGCAGAGGAGATAGAAAAAATTATTTTGCGTTCATATGAAGTGAAAGAGAAAATCAAACGTGATTTTTTAGGCTCTTACAAGAAAAAATACGCAAAAGATTTTGATGGAAAATTACCTCAACTTGTTAACTGGATCCCGGCTACGAACATAGAGGGGCTGATTGACCAGGGCAGGGCTGTGGGGTTAATGCAGATTCCTAACATGGATGCGGATACCCGGAGTTTACGCGAACTGCTTCTTCTCGGGCTTAAAGGCATGGCTGCTTATGCTGACCACGCTTTTATATTAGGTAAGGAAGATGAGGAGGTAAGTTCGTTTTTCTATAAGGGCTTAGCCGCGTTGGCTGACGATAAGATAGGTTCTGAAAAATTGATAGAATTGATTATGGAATTCGGCAAAGTTAACTTCAAGTGCCTGGAGCTGCTGGATAAGGCGCATAATGAGCATTTCGGCTCTCCTCAGCCGACAAAGGTGAGCCTCTTGATACGCAAAGGCCCGGCAATTATAGTTTCCGGCCATGATTTATTGGATTTAGAACAACTCTTAGAAGATACTAAAGATAAGGGTATAAATATTTATACCCACGGAGAGATGCTGCCGGCCCACGGATATCCTAATTTAAATAAATATAAACATTTGGCCGGACATTTTGGCGGGGCTTGGCAAGAACAGCAGAAGGAATTTGATAATATTCCCGCGGCAATCCTGATGACGACCAATTGTATCCAGAAGCCAAGGCCTTCTTATGAAGATAGGATTTTTACAACCGGCTTGGTGGCTTTTCCCGGGGTTAAACACATAAACGAATCCGGGAATAAAAAAGATTTTAGAGAATTGATAGATAAGGCTCTTAAGTTAGGCGGTTTTCGGCAGGAGATGCCGGGAAAAGAAATTATGACCGGCTTTGGCCACAAGGCAGTATTAGGCCTTGCCGGAAAGATAATAGAAGCGGTTAAGGCAGGCAAGATCCGGCATTTCTTTTTAATCGGCGGATGCGACGGAGCAAAGCCGGGAAGGAATTATTATACGGAGTTTGCCCAGAAAGTGCCGCCTGATTGCGTTGTTCTTACTCTCGCCTGCGGTAAATTCAGGTTTAATAAGCTGGATTTCGGGGCTATAGAAGGAATCCCAAGATTGGTTGATTGCGGCCAATGTAACGATGCCTATTCGGCGATAATAATCGCTTCAGGGCTTGCCGAGGCTTTTAAATGCGGCATAAATGACTTGCCCTTGTCGATTATACTTTCCTGGTATGAACAAAAGGCGGTCTGTATTTTGTTAACCCTGCTTTCGCTGGGAGTAAAAAATATAAAACTCGGGCCCAGCCTTCCTGCGTTTGTTTCACCAGACGTATTGAAATTGCTGGTTAAAGAATTTAATATCAGCCCGGTGACTAGCCCGGATAAAGATTTAAAAGAGGCCTTGAAGGATTAATTTTAAGGATATTAAGCTTTTGCGTTGATTTTAGCCCCGTTAGAGAAGTTAAGGAAACAATCTTTAACGGGGTTTACATTTTTAGGAATTTATATTATAATTAGTTACCTATGGAAGATGTACAATTTATATTAACTCAGAAAGAAATACCTTTTAAGTGGTATAACGTAGTAGCTGACCTGCCATTTAGCCTGCCGCCTCCTATACACCCGGGCACAAAAAAACCTTTAGAGAAAAAAGATTTAATCCGGATATTCCCCGAGAGCTTAATAGCTCAGGAAATGAGCCAAGAGCGCTGGATAGATATCCCCAATGAAGTGAGGGATATTTACAGGCTCTGGCGGCCAACGCCTTTAAAGAGAGCAAAAAGGCTGGAAAAATATTTAAAGACGAATTCCAGGATTTATTATAAAGATGAAAGTGTTTCGCCTACGGGCAGCCATAAGACAAATACAGCCGTAGCCCAAGCCTATTACAATAAGAAAGAAGGCATAAAGCGTTTGGCCACCGAAACAGGCGCCGGACAGTGGGGCGCGGCATTAAGTTTTGCCTGCAATGTATTTTCTTTGAAGTGCCAGATTTATATGGTAAGGGTAAGTTTTCACCAGAAACCATTTAGAAAATCCCTTATGCATATTTGGGGGTCTGAGGTTGTAGCTTCTCCGTCAACAATGACTAAAAGCGGCAGAGAAATACTAAGAAAGGACCCGCATTGCCAGGGAAGTTTAGGCATTGCTATTTCAGAGGCGATCGAAGACGCGGTCACGCATAAGGATACTAGATATGCTTTGGGCAGCGTCTTGAATCATGTGCTTCTTCACCAGACGATTATCGGCCTTGAGACTAAAAAACAATTGGTTCAAGCCGGCGAAAAGCCGGACTATTTAGTCGCCTGTGTCGGAGGCGGCAGCAATTTCGGAGGATTTGCTTTTCCTTTTATAAAAGACAAACTGAAAAATAATAAGTTAAAAATCATTGCGGTTGAGCCTACGGCATGCCCGTCACTGACGAAAGGACTTTACAAATATGATTTTGGCGATACGGCATTTTTAACGCCGCTCCTGAAGATGTTTACCCTGGGCCATTCTTTTATGCCTGCCGGAATACATGCCGGAGGGTTACGTTATCATGGGTGCTCGCCTTTGGTAAGCGCTTTGTGCAAGGAAAAACTCGTAGATGCCCGCGCCTATCACCAGTTAGAGGTTTTTAAGGCAGCTGTGCTTTTTGCTAAGGCAGAAGGAATAATTCCCGCCCCTGAAACAGCGCATGCGTTAAAGGCAGCTATGGATATTGCCACGCGGGACAGAAAAGAAAAATGTATTGTCGTGAATTTCAGCGGCCACGGATTTTTAGATCTTTCGGCGTACGATAAATTTTTGAACAACGAATTAAAGAATTACGCGCATCCGGCCAAAGAAATAAAACGGGCGATTAAAGAATTGCCCTGTTTGGATTAAAAGCCAATTCGTTAAAAGCGAGCCTTATGGAAAAAAGAGGCAGCGGAATATTGCTTCATATAAGTAGCCTCCCGTCACGTTTCGGTATCGGCGACCTCGGCCCCGGGGCGCTTAAATTCGCAGATTTTCTCTCCCAGGCAAAGCAGACTATCTGGCAGATTCTTCCTTTAAACCCCACAGACGCGATTAATAACCATTCACCCTACAGTTCCATATCTGCATATGCTGCCAATAGCTTATTTATAAGCCCGGAACTTTTGGCTGACGACGGATTTTTAAGCCAGGAGGATTTAAGGTCAGCAGAATTATCAAGCGAGCGAGTTGATTACGCAGCAGTCTCGAGCCGCAAAGCGGGTCTTTTTGCCAAGGCATTCGATAATTTTAAAAATTCAAAAGAAAAAAACGAATATAAGAAATTTTGCGGCCAGAATAGCGATTGGCTGGAAGATTTTGGGCTTTTTGTTGCCTTAAAAGAATATTATAAGGGCCAGGTCTGGAGTGATTGGCCGGTTGATTTACGCGACAGGGATAAGGATTGCCTAAAAGCAGTCAGGCTGGAACTTGCTGAAAAAATAGAAAAAGAAAAGTTTCTCCAATATATATTCTTTAAACAATGGAAGGCTTTAAAAGATTATTGCAACAAGAGAGGCGTCGCGATTATTGGCGATATCCCGATTTATGTTAATTACGACAGCGCGGATGCCTGGCAAGGGCCGCAAAATTTCAAGTTGGATAAGGATAAAAGGTTAGAATTCGTAGCCGGAGTGCCTCCGGATTATTTTTGTAAGACCGGCCAGCGCTGGGGAAATCCGGTATTTTGCTGGAGCCAGATAAAGAAGGATAAATTCAGCTGGTGGCTGAAAAGGGTAAAACATAATTTAGCCCTTTTCGATTTATTAAGGATAGACCATTTCAGGGGTTTTGTCGCATATTGGGAAATTCCGGCTGCTCATGAGTCAGCGGTCAAAGGAAAATGGGTAAAGGCGCCGGCGGAAGACTTTTTTAAGGCGCTTTTAAAGAATTTTTCCAAAGAATCATTTATTGCCGAAGATTTAGGCGTGATTACAGCCGATGTAAAAAAAATAATTAAAGAATTTGGGTTCAGCGGGATGAAGATACTGATGTTCGCTTTTGGCGAAGAAAATCCTCTGCATCCGTATCTACCTCATAACTATATTGAAAATTGCGTTGTATATACCGGAACGCATGACAATAATACCGCTAGAGGCTGGTTTGAGTCCGAAGCTGATGCGCAAAGTAAAGAAAGATTGTTACGCTATATGGGTTTTGAGCCGGATGCCTCCAGGATTAACTGGGATTTTATAAGGCTAGCCATGATGTCCGTGGCTAAGTTTGCCATAACGCCTATGCAGGATATATTGGGCTTAAATGGAGCCGCGAGGATGAATTTACCCTCGACCTCGAGCGGAAACTGGGGCTGGCGGCTTTTTGAAGATCAACTAACGCCTGATTTAGCCAATAAAATCTCCGAGATGACCCGGATGTACGCGCGTAGTCCCCGCCTCTGATGACAAATAATCCTATAATCAAGGGCGTTAATATCGGTGGCTGGTTAATGATGGAGGGTTATATCTTGGCCGGCCGCAATATCCCTGAGAGTGAATTCAAAGAAAAATTTAAAAATATTTACGGGCCTCGAGAATTAAGTGGGTTTGAAAATTTATTCCGGGCCAATTTTATTGGAGAGGTGGATTTCAAGCAGATATCAGAGTTGGGGGCTAACGCGATAAGGCTGCCATTTAACTATTCATTGCTGGAGCCAAAGCCTTTTTTTTACGATGAAGCAGGTTTTAAGATTCTTGCCGATTGTTTAATCTGGGCGCAGAAATATGGATTGAAGATTATCCTTGATTTACATGCCGCAAGCGGGGCTCAAAATATAGATTGGCATAGCGATAGCCGCGGCAAGGCTGCGTTTTGGTCTGATAAAGTTAATAGAGAGAGGGTAATACGGCTTTGGGAAAGGATCGCAGACAGGTTTAAAGATTTTCCCGGACTTTTGGGTTATGATTTACTTAACGAGCCAATGCCGGCGCAGGGCGGGGCTAACCCTGAGAGCCTGAAAAAGTTTTACAAAGCCGCGATCAAATCAATAAGAGGTATCGACACCCGGCATCTGATATTTCTGGAAGGCAATAATTACGCCCAGGAAATATATTTTTTAGAAGAGCTTATTGATGAAAAAGTCCATATCAGTATTCATACTTATCAGCCTTTAAGCTTTGTGTTTAATTTCACCCCATTCATCAGTTTTCCGGGAAAAATTGACGGCCAATTTTGGGACGAGGAAGCAATAAGCAAATATTTGGAGCCTATTTATAAATTTTCCCGAAAATATAAGGTGAAGATTTTTGTAGGGGAATTTGGCGTCAATTGGCGAGGCGGGCTCTGGGGCGAATTGGGCTGGCTCGAATCAATCTTAAAAACCTTTGATGATTTTGGCTTTGGCTACACTTATTGGACTTACAAGGCTATAGCCAACAATTGTTTTCCTGACGGGCTTTATCAATATATTGAAAATAATGAGTATATAAAAAGGGAAGGCCCGGATTACGGCTGGGAGAATTATTTATCCCGCTGGGGCAGGGAAAAGGCGCGGATAGCCGATTTTTGGCTTAGTGAAAATTTTAGCGCCAATGCAAAATTAACCTCGGTTCTTAAAAAATCATTTAAGAAGGGATAATTGATTAAAAAAATTTATTTAATCTTGAAAAGGGCATAAAAAAAAGGTAATATAGAAAGAGTGGCTAAACTTAAATAGGGGATAAACTTCGCTTGCGTTTATAAAGGCGCGGCAAGTGTATATTAATTAAAGGAGGAAGGGCATGAAGAAGAGCGTCGAAGTTTTTGAAGATGTCACATTGGTGGGCATTGAGCTTCTTTATTTGCTTTGGGGATTATTCCTGGCGGTTTATCTCCCTATCTTAAATTATTTGTCAGGCCGGACAGCGCTAATCATACTGGGCATAAGTTTCCCTTTTTCAATTTATGCGCTAATAGTCGGCGCTCTTTATCTATTGAGCGCGGTTTTTCTGATCAGGCGTAGGCCTATGGGGATGAAATTGGCTCTTGCCGCTAACGTCCTGGGCATACCGTTTATTGTGCCGATAGTAATAGGTTTGATAAGCTTTGTGCTTCTAAACCGCCCCGAGATCAAGGCGAAGTTTAAAAAATAAATCAAAACAATAAGAGTGTTTATTTTGGCAGGAGAGCCCGCGTAAATTTTAGCGGTATCTCCTGCTGCTTCTTTTCGAGGCCTTGTAACAAAGGCGTAATTTTAGGAGGGTGTTTCACTATGAAGTATAAGCGCATTGAAGAATATTCCAAACCTAAAGATACAAAGGAATTGTTAATTCTGGCAAGGGAGAAAGAGAAGGCTTCGCTAAACTTCTACGCGGATATGCTGAAAATTTTTAGCGGCCAGGAAAATATCGCGCAATTATTAGAGTCTCTTAAAGACGAAGAGGCCGGCCATATTAAAAAAATAGAGAACCAGCTTGAGCAATTAGCCGGAAAAGGCAACAGGTAGATTAAAGAAAAAAATAAAAAAAATTCTTGAAAAGTTCCAAAATTAGTCTAATATTAAGTATAAAGGTATATGTTTAACCGCTCAAGAGTTTAAGTGTTTTAAAGGAGAAAGCAATTTAGATGCCTAAGAAAATTTTTGGTTATGAATTAGTTATGGATTTATCCGGCTGTGACAAAAAGGTTATCACTTCCAGCGCAAAGTTAAAAGAATATGTCGATAAGCTTTGTAAGCTGATAAAGATGAAAAAATTCGGGGATACCCTTGTGCCTTATTTCGGAGAGGATAAAGAGTTTACTAAAGGTTATTCTTTGGTCCAGCTTATCGAGACAAGCTCGATTACCGGCCATTTCTCTGAATTCTGGGGCAAGGCCTACATAAATGTGTTTTCCTGCCAGACATTCGACCACATAAAGGCGCGGGAATTCACCCGCAAATTCTTCGGCGCGAAAAAAGTCAAGAACCGCCTCTTAGTGCGCTAATCCTTCCTTTTCGTTCCAAATTTAGTCCAATATCCGGGATTGCTTCGTGCTCATTTTATAATGCCGGAGTCTCTTTAAATCTTAGAATTATTTATTAAGAAAAACTAAAGGCAGGCCTAATTCGGTAATACCAGTAGATTATAGAGGCCCCTTATTTTTAGAGGCAGCTGGAAATTCGTCGTGTCATCTCCGATTGCCGGGTTTGCCCCCTGGTAATTATCATAGACATTTCCCACTCCCATACCGGTTGTCCACCAGGCCGAACAACTGCTTCCGCACCATTTTTGGCCGGGATCAGAAGGGATTTTTTCGGCAAGGAGTGTGCCGTAGATATATCCCATATGGTTAGTCAGCGCTTCTGTGTAAACAAGGCCCTGGATTTTGGTATAGGCAAAAGTATAGCAGTCACCTGTGGTTGGCTCGCGGTTAAAATACATAGTTGCGGCTGTGTTGGGGGTGTTGGTGTCTGAAGCGTCTTTAAGCACGCAGAATGACTTCATTACTGTGTTTTTGCCGACATTCATTATGCCTAATCTTGAATAAATCAATGTGCCGGCGCCGTAGATAAAGCCATTTGCGTTATAAGTTCCGCCTATGCGGCAGCCCTGGCCGATGGTGATATTCTGTTGCGCGATCAGGCCGATATTATCTCCAATATAAGTATTGTCGCTGATAGTGATAGAGCCGGTTGTAATAATATTACCCGGCCCGGTAAGAGGCGCGGCGCTTGTCGTAGAAATTGTAACATTGCCGTTAACGAAGATATTGCGGCCACTAAGCTGGCGCAAGGCATGAGTCGCATTCATTGTTAAAGTGGCAAGCGTGGAACTCGAGGCTTTGGTAAGGATAGCGTCATAATACGCGAGGTTAAGGGTTGGTTTTGTTGTGGGCCAGTTAAGGCAATTAGGATTAGGGTTACCCGTACAATTTACCCATTGCGGGTTTCCATGCAAGGAATCTGTAGTGCCAGTCAGGGAACCGTTATTAAAAAGTGTGCCGAATACGCCGTAATAAGTAGGAGGCGTAGTTATTTGGCTATTGTTTAAAGAACCATTTACAGTGAGATTTTTAGGGGCTGCGCTAGTACCCCAGGCTGCCTTATTCCAGGATACCATTGTAGTAGAGCAACCCCCATAGTACCATGTCCCGGTAAGAACGAGCGGAAGATTAAAGTATGCGTTGGCATAAAACTTTTGTCCCGGTGCGTAGGTTGCGGGTGGGGAACCTTCGCTGCAATAACCGCCGCCGCAGTTATAACAGTTAAGGCAATCCCGGTTAATACGCATAGGAGAAGTAGCAGCGCCCAGGTGATCATAAGCCCCCCAGACTATGACGTTATATCTTTTTATTTGGTCAACAATAGTAGGGCTGGGCACAACGGTAGAGCCGGCTATTGCTTGTGAATTTTCTTCAATCCTTAAGGGTTTGTCAAATTGGGATGCTTGGATAAAGCCTCTGAAGCGTATGTCGGCAGCGCGCGCATTTCGCGATTCGTAAACTATTGCACATGTAGCAGTGCCTAAGTTTTCAGAAAAAGCTGCCACATTAAAAGTTCCATCCGTAAGATTGTTGGCAAACGAAATATCTTCCAGATAGTAATTCTTTACCGCTTCTGCAGCATAATAAGCTTTTAAATAATTTATCTGGTTAATAAAATAGTAATCCATCCGGCTGGCAATGTTTATTGCCGTCAAGCCCAGGGCGCTAAAAGCAAGCATGATAAACAAAACCAGGATTAACGCGAAAGACTTGTTGTTCATTTTCATAATTTTTAAAATTAATAACAAATGTTCCTACGGGATAATTATACCGTAAGCATAATTACGCCGCGGCGAGACTCTGGTCACGAAGCTTAATGTATTCGGGCTGCTGGGGCTTTCTTCCAGCGAAAGATATATCTGTATATAAGCAAAGTCGTCTGTAGTGCATGCTGTACAGGCGCTGGGGCAGTCGCATTGCACAGTGCCCCAGGAAGGCGGAAATAAATTAGCCGGCGTTTGGCCGCCATAATTAGTACCCGGAGCGCCTACAGCCGGGTAGCCCACAATACCAAATGCCTTTACATCTCTGACCAGCGTATAATTAACAGGAGTATTCCAGGAACCCGAACCAGAATTCCAGGTTGTTACTCTGCGCCGTAATTCAAAGCGGTTTGGGTTTGATGCATATTGAACCCTGTAATACGTAATATCAGCGTACAGGCTACTGGGATAGCTGTTGTAGACAAGGAACTCTAATGATCCGGAAGCGACAGTCAGGTAAATATTTTTATTTTTTAAATCCTCGGACATTAAATTCATTGCCAGCCGGCCATCGTGCAACAACTGCGCCTGGGCCCGGCTCAAGAGGGCAGCATCTATGCCCTGGGAGATTATCGGCGCAGTAACCCCGGCAAGAACAGAAAGGACTCCTATGGCAATGGAGAGTTCCAGCAACGATACCCCGAAGGAATTTTTTAATCTGTAAATTCTGCCTTTTGATTTATGCATTATCAGTATCCTCTTCCTGCCGGCGTTATAATTGTCCACAACTCAAATGTTTTTTCCGGCACAATGTCGTTTGTTACCAGTACATAGATTCGGATATAATTACTGCTGACCTGGTCAATAGTATACGGAGAAGGCCTTGTAACCGTAGCTGCGGCATCCGCAAGGTTTCCCGCGTAGTTTCTATTAATTGTATCAACCCTGGCGTTACACCTGAAGTGGTTGAGGTAAGAATCACTGCTAGGAAAATAAGGGTTAAGGTTGGCCGCGTAAGCCTGGCCATCTCTGGCAACCAGCGAGTAGAAATCTGCCGATATCATTGTTTCCATCGCATATTGGCCGACATAAGCCATTGTGGACATTACCCGGGCATTAATATTATTGGTATACGCCTGATTAAACAGAACAAAGAGAGGGGTGGTTATGACAGACAGGATAATAATGGATAGAAGTAATTCTAAGAGGGTTATAGCCCGCAAATTTTTTTTCAGTCTCATTTTATTCAATAGTCACCCTGCCTGTACTTTGAGCTATCCGGATTATTTTAGTCCTGCCTCTGGTATCGCGTAGCGTGATTGTGCCGCCGTTGGCATCGAGCTCTTGATTAGCCATAAATACAACATTAGGTGAGTCAAGGCAATACCAATACCCGGTTCCTACCGCGCCAGCGGTATCTTTAAACACGATGTCAACTCTATTGCTACTGTTCAGGTTTACGCTCAATATTTCGACTCCGGGATATTCTTGGCTTATATTTATCATAATCAGCTGATGCGTGAAGGGGTCTTCGATAGGCGCGTACTCTATATCGGTTGAGGGGACCTGGGTGCCGAAACTGCAACCCGTAGCTGTCTGTAGCGATGATACGATACGATATGTCTCGTTAGCAGCGTTAAAATTTATTACTGCCCTCTGGTCCAGCCTGCCGCTCCAGGTTACGCCTGTTATTGCCGGAGAGCAATCCATGGCTAATTCTTGCGCTAATCTTATATCTGAAGCTATCTTTTGGGCTGCCGCGTCAAGTTTTAACGAATTGTAACTATTTAGCTGCGTTATTGTACCCATGGTAGCGATTATGACCATGATTACGATTGCCACGACAAGCTCTATTAACGTGAAAGACTTATTGTTCATAGCTAGAACATTAAAAATTTTAATTTTATTTAACTATAGGTATATTAATCTAAATAGATTTGATAGTCAAGTTCATTTAGCAATATTTTATTAACTAATTTTAGAAAATAGGATATAATATTTTAGCGAGTAGCGCCTGCCTGCCCTGCCTACCGGCAGGCAGGCGGCAGGCAGGTATAGCGATTAGTTAAAATTATGATAACCATCAAGCTTGGCGATATAACAAAAGAAGATATTGATGCAATAGTTAATGCTGCTAATACCGGCCTTTTAGGCGGAGGCGGCGTTGATGGAGCTATACATAGAGCTGCCGGAACATCTGTTTTGGAAGAATGCCGCAAAATTGGCGGGTGTAAGACAGGAGAAGCAGTAATCACTAACGCCGGTAATTTAAAGGCGAAAAGAATAATCCATACTCCCGGCCCGGTTTGGCAGGGAGGTAATAACAAAGAGGCATTGCTCCTAACTAATTGCTACCAGAACAGTTTTGCTTTAGCTAAAAAATATGGCTTGAAAACTATAGCCTTCCCGGCTATAAGTACGGGAGTTTATGGTTATCCGATCGAAGAGGCAACGCAGATTGCAATCGGCGTTGCAAAGAAATTTGAAAAAGATTTTCAAGAAATAAGATTTATTTGTTTTTCGAACAGCGATTTAAGGACATATCAAAGGCTGTTTACGCAGATGAACACAGATAACAAAACAGATGAACACAGATAAGATGCGAGATTAAAGCTTCTCTCTACTTTCTACTTGCTACTCGCTACTTTCTGAATTACATGGAGATGAGATTATGTATAGCGTAGAAGTAACAAATGGCCCGGGTTCGACACTAATAGCAAAATCAAAGGATGCCGAGATTCAGATAGGCTTAGATGGCAAGTCTATCACCCCGCCGGATTGCCTATTGGCAAGTTTAGGCGCTTGCGTAGGCGTGTATATCCGTAAATACGTTCAAGGCGCGAAATTACCCTTGGAAAATTTCAGCATTAAAGTCTCCGGGCAATTTCCTCAAGAACCTCCGGCTTGTTTCAGGGAGATAAATATAGACATTGATTTAAAGGCTGCAGCATTGGATGAGCGCAGAAGAAAAGCCTTGGCGGAATTTATAAAGAATTGCCCGGTGCATAATACTTTAGAAGTAAAGCCTCAAGTTAACGTAGTAATAGTATGATTTTAGGTAAAGTTTTGGGTAAAGGTCAGGAAGCCGGTTTAGTAATTAGGTAAAGGTCAGGGGGCATATATGGAGAATAAGAAAATAAAAAGTTTCAGAGATTTAGATGTTTATCAAAGGACATACAAGGCAGGCGTAGAGGTGATGAAGAAGATGATTCCGAAATTGCCAGACAGCGAAAAGTATGATTTAAAAGATCAGTTAGCCAGATCTTGCAAGGCTATCCCTCGATTAATAGCCGAAGGTTACGCAAAAAGGCATCAAAAACATGGTTTTCAGAAATATCTTGATGATGCGATGGCAGAATGCAATGAAACAGCTGTGTCTCTTTGTCAATGCAGAGATATTTATAGCAGATTTGTAGATGTAAAGCTATGTGAAGAATTGATAGATACTTATGATATTTCTGGAAGACAGCTCTACAGATTAGAGGAAGCTTGGTCGCGCTTCCAAGGTAAAAATAGACCAACAACTTAACCTTTTGGCCAAACCGGCATCTTAACCTTGGCCTAAGAACCTAACTAAGAGATTTTGCTTTTCCAGAGGGCAAATAATATGGGGTATGAGGTTACATTTCAAAAGGCCTGGGAGGAATTAAAGCAGGCAGCAAAGGAAGATAAATTTATTGTTTCCTTTTTAGCCGATAAATACGAGATAGATTTAGAGACGGACAAAATATTGTCATTATCCTGCAACACATCCGCTCCTGAGCATGTGGGTATATTGATCTTGCATTTTGCAATCCGCAAAATTAAGGGATTGCCGCCGGTCAGGAATGAGTGGATTTCTTTTCAGCAGCTCGGAGTCCAGGGTTATTATGATGCTTTCAGGAAGCGCGCTCTAGAACCCCTTATCCGTAAGTTTGGAAAGAATCCTGAGAATTTGCTGGTTTCTTCGCAGAGGCTTGGCGTCAAAAAAATCCAATACGGTGACTGCGCAATTGTTTTAGAGGCATTTGAAAATGTCCCGGTTATGATTACGGTTTGGGGCGCGGATGAGGAGTTTTCTGCCGAGGCAAATATCCTGTTTGACTCTAGCATAAGAGAGATTTTTCCTACGGAAGATATAGTGGTTCTAGCCGGGTTCGTTAGTAAGGCAGTTTGAAAACGAAAAAGGCCTTTCACTTAAAGGCCTTTTTAGTAGGTGATAAGCCTGATAGCTTTCGCTATTTACCACCCCCTGTTTCTAAACAAAGTATGCCATAAACTTCTACTTTTTTCAAGGGGGGACAAGATAGATTTTAGAGTGAAATTTTTTTAGAAAGGAGTATAATATTGACATGAAACCAACAGGACTTTTAATGATGGAGCATAGGCTTATTGACCGGGCCGTTGAACAGATACGTAGTAAAGCCAGGGACTGCAAGCTTGACAACTCTTGCGTCTCGGACCTTAATCAGCTAATAGATTTTTTAGGCTCTTATTCTGATCTTTGCCATCACGGCAAAGAAGAAAAGATCCTTTTTTTGGAATGCGAATATAAACACATGCCGCAAGATTTAGTTCATATGATGGAGGAACTAAAGTTAGAACATATAATGTTTAGAAAGATGCGCGAGAAGATGAGCGTTTTTAATTCTGAATTTGGCAAGGGCAATTTCAGCAATATCGCAAGGCTGAATGAGTTGATAACCGATTTCTGCGCTATTTTAAAAAAACATATTGATAAGGAAGATTCGATATTTTTCCCGCAGTCAATGAAGTTCTTTAGCGAAGCGGAGCAAGAAGATCTCTTGAAGAAATTTCGCGACTTTGACCAAGGGGTTATGCATGAAAAATACCGCAAGCTTATAAGCGAATTTGAAGAAAAAGGCAGGGTAGATTAAATGAAGCCACAACTTAGCGAACGAAACGCGAGCTAAGTTGAAAGGCTGAATTTACCCCTCACCTTTTTAGCCATTAATAAAGTCGGGAGTAATTAAAGTCAAAAATAAAAAGAGTTTTAATATTTAAAAGGTGAGGGGTTTAATTCGCAGACGCCTCGCCATAAATATGGCTGGCTATAACTTACGTCTTAGAAACTGCGTAAGTTATCTGCTCATTAAAAAAGGGGGTATTTATGAGCGAGAAACAAATCGGCAAGATTACCCACTATTTCAGCCGCATCAACGTAGGCATAATCGAACTTTCTGACTCGCTTAAGGTCGGCGACAAAATCCACATTAAAGGCCACTCGGAAGATTTTGAACAGACTATAGATTCTATGCAGATTGAGCATGCTTCTGTCAATGAGGCTAATGCGGGAGATTCCGTAGGCATATCAGTCAGCAGTAAGGTTCACGAGAACGACGCGGTTTATAAAGTTACCCAATAGTTTTGCCTTCCTCAAAGCCAAAGTATCCGCTGCAAATTTTAGTATTTAGAGTTCTGTTTTTTCAAGGCTCTACTTCCGGATTAGATCAACTAAAATGAAGATAATTTTTTCCAAGAAATGCCTAGAATTTAAAATAGCCGGCCACCCCGAGTCGCCGGAAAGGCTAAGCCGCTGTTTTGAATATCTATCCGCTAAAAAATTTAATATCTTAGAGCCAAGCATTTGCAGAGAGGAAGATATCCTTCTGGTCCATAGCAATAAATTACTGGAAGAGGTAAAAGGAAATAGTTTTTTTGATCCGGACACGCCGAACCCGGATAATATTTTTGAATATGCTTCGCTTTCTGCCGGGGCGGCTATCCTGGCCAGCGAAATTGCGATAAAAGAGGGTAAGAGTTTTTCTCTGATGCGTCCGCCGGGTCATCATGCCGGAAAGGATAGGCTGGGAGGTTTTTGTTATTTTAATAATATTGCGATCGCCGTAGAAAGATTACGGCTCAAAAATAAAAAAGTGGCAATAATTGATTTTGACTGCCACCACGGGAACGGAACGCAGGACATATTTTTAGGCAGAGACGGCGTTTTATACTTATCTTTGCACCAAGTGCCGCTATATCCCGGGACAGGTTTGACAAGCGAAAGAAACTGTTTAAATTTTACTCTTGCTCCGGGGACAGAAGAGCCAGCTTATTTAGATTGTTTTCAAGAAGGTTTAAAGCATGTTGAGGAATTTAAGCCGCAAATTTTAGCGGTTTCAGCCGGGTTTGATACATATAGGAGAGACCCCTTAGGCGGGATAAAATTAGAAACCTCAACATATAGGAAAATCGGCAAACTGATTGCTCAATTTAAGAAGCCGACCTTTGCTGTTTTAGAGGGGGGTTATTCAAAGAATATCGCTGTTTGTTTATTTGAATTTTTAAGCGGTTTAGGGATTTCTAATTCAGGCTAAAAGTTTTTTTCTTAAATCTTTTACTATATCCGGGCCGATTAATCTTTCTACCACTTTCAAGGCAAACTCTATTGCCGTTCCCGGGCCGCGGCTGGTAATAAGATTTCCGTCCAGGACGACATTTTCCCGGCTAAATTTTGTTTTATCAGAGAAATCATCTTCCATCCCCGGAAAACAAGTCGCGGTTTTCCCGTCCAAGATTCCTAAGGGCGCCAGCACTACTGCCGGAGCCGCGCAGATAGCGGCGATAATCTTACCTTCCTGGTCAGCTTTTTTAATCAAACTTTGAAGCCTTTGTGATTCTGAGAGGTTTTGGGCCCCCTTGCTGCCTCCGGGAAGAATCAGCGCATCAAAATCATCGTTAAATGCCTCGAGCTCAATATCGGCTTGTACTTTTATGCCGCGTGAGCCGGTTACAAGAATGCCTCTTAAGCCACAGACTGTAACGGAAATTGAGGCCCGGCGCAATACATCAATGACTGTGGTTGCTTCTATTTCCTCGAACCCTTCTGCTAATATAATTAGCGCGTTTTTGAGCATAACCCACCTTCCTTATTTTAATTTCTAATGAGTTTTTTCTCATTCTTTGGTATGGGGAAATAAGAGTCAAGCAACCGGCTTAATTCCTTTTTTGTTTTTAGCGCAGAGCTTGAATTTCGGACCTGGCGGATGTTTTCGTTTCCCTTTAAATATAGCCCTAAGAATTTACGAAACAAAACAACACCTCTTTTTTCTCCGTAAAATCTGATCATATCATTGAGATGGTCATACATAATTTTTATTTTCAAATTTAAGCTGGGGGGTTTTGAAAGAGTTCCTTTTTTAAGGAATGATCTAATCTCTTTGAATAGCCAGGGATTGCCCAGTGTGCCGCGGGCAAGCAGCAATCCGTCGCAGCCAGTCTCATCAAGCATTTTTTTTGCCAGGGCGCCAGAAAATATATTACCGCTGGCAATGACCGGAATTTGCACGCTATGCTTTACTTCTTTTATTGTTTTGTAGTCAACGTCACCGTTATAAAATTGCTCCCTGGTCCGGCCATGGATGAATATAGCGCTCGCACCGGCATCTTGGGCGTACTTTGAAATTTCTATTGCATTAATAGAATCCTTGTCCCAACCCGTCCTGATCTTCAATGTAACCGGCAGCTTGGTATTTTTTTTAATTAATTTTAAAAGTTTGAATAGCTTTTTTGGTTCTTTTAAGAGTCCGGCTCCTTCGCCCCGCCGTACTACTTTTCTTACGGGGCAGGCGGCATTGAAATCAATGAGGTCAAGGTCAAATTTTTTGATAATTTCCAGGCCTCTTAGTATGAATTTCTCATCGTTACCCAAGAGCTGCATTCCTAATGGCCGGTCATGGTTTTCACTAGCGATAATACTATTACTCTTTTTTGTATTATAAGGCAGAGACCGGACATTGACCATTTCCATAAATGCCAATGGCGCCCCGAACTTCCTCATCAGCCTGCGGAAAGGTAAATCCGTAACTCCGGTCATCGGCGCCAATATTAGAGGCGGATCGATCTTTAAATTTGCGATTCTTACCATAGGTATTATTCTATTAGAAAAGTAAAAATAAGTCTATTGATTATAATTAACCGCTTATCCGGCATTTATGCGGCTGTTTCCGGCCGGCATTGCTTAAAGAGGCCTTAAAAGTTAAGAATTGATTAATACATTTTTTGTGTTATAATAATTTTTTATGAATTCATTATTTAGGCTTAAGCCAATTAATCTGATTCTCGCCTCGGTTATCTCTTGCGGCCTCCTGGTAACAGGCTGCGCTTCCTTAAGAGAGGCGGAAAAAAAGATATGGGGGTCTTCTACACAGGCCCTGGAAAAGGCCAGGGGCAAGGGTAAAGTAGAGAACTTCGACTATTCTTTGTCAGATTGTTTTGATGCTTCCCGGGAAGTGTTTAAAAAAGAAGGGGTGACTGTTTTTTTGATTAATAAAGCGAAAGGCCTTATTATAGCGATGGGTTTTCCGGATGTAATAGATACAACCCAGGTAGGGGTATTCTTCGAAAAAGCCGAAAATGGCCTGACAAAAATAGAAATAACCAGTTTAAACCCGAGGCTTTTGGAAACGTTAGCGCCAGTTATTTTTTCGGATATAAACAAGCAACTTAAGGGGGGGAATATCGAAAAATTAAAGGAGGCCACTAAAGAATGAGAAAGACACTTTTATTTACGATACTCGTTGGTTTTGTGGTTATAATATTTGTTTCCGGTTGTTCTAATATGGGTGAAAATACCAAGAAGGGTGCGGTAGTAGGCGGCCTTATCGGCGCGGGAACCGGAGCGATTATCGGACAGCAGACCGGCCGTCATCCTGTTGCCGGCGCGGCTATTGGCGGATCAATAGGAGCTCTTTCCGGGGGGCTAATCGGTTCGAGCATAGATAAAAAGGCAACCAGCGCGGAAAAATTATCTATAAGCGATATAGTTTTATTATCCAAGAATAAAATCAGCGACGCGGATATTATCCAGAAGATTGATACCACGGGCAGCGTATTCAGGCTATCCGCTGAAGAGATTACCATGTTAAAGAACGAAGGTGTCAGCAATGCCGTGATAAACGCGATGATGAACACTAGTATGACAAAATAGATTTTTGCCCTTTTCTAAGGGTTATTTGACTTTTGGGCCACTGCTGATTCAAGTGGAAAGATTTATTGCAGTGGCTTTTTATTTATACTATAATTAAGCTTCAACTTTAATCTCTAACCGATTGAAGCGCCAGCTCTAAGAATACTTATATGACTATAAAATCCCGGCAGATTAACAAGGTGTTGTTCATAACCATGCTCCTGAATTGGTCTGTTGCCATAGCCAAGCTGATTGTGGGAAAATTTATCGGCAGCACCAGCATGTTCGCGGACGGGATCCATTCTTTTTCAGACAGCGCCTCTAATATCGTGGGCCTGGTAGGCGTCTGGCTTGCCTATCAGCCATTGGATGAAGACCACCCTTACGGCCATAAAAAATATGAGACATTCGCTTCCTTGGGGATAGTCCTGCTGTTATTATTAGCCTGTTTTAATATCATTCATACAAGTATTGAAAGATTCCGCAATCCCGTTGCGCCGCAGATATCAACCTTAAGCGTAGTAATAATGCTGGCAACGATTGCCATAAACGTAATAGTAATGGCTTATGAGCGCAGGCAAGGCATACGCCTAAACAGCGATATATTAGTATCGGATTCAATGCATACGCGTTCAGATATCCTGACTTCCATATCTGTTTTGTTTAGTTTTGCGGCGGTTAAATTAGGCTTTATTATACTTGATCCGCTGGTCGCTTTAATAATAACAATTTTTATCGCTAAGGCCGCGTTAGAGATTATCTCTGATGCCTCAAAAGTCCTCTGCGACGCAACCATCATAGACGCGAAAAGAATAGAAGGGGTCTGTATGCGTATCCCGGGCATAGAGAAATGCCACAAGATCCGTACGCGCGGCAGGCAGGATGATGTGCATATCGATCTGCATGTATTGATAAACAAGAATACCAAATTAGAAAAAGCCCATAATCTAAGTTCTATATTGGAAGAGGAAATAAAAAAAGAGATTCCGGCAATTACTGATGTTGTTATACACATGGAGCCATTAGGCGACCGTGATGAATAGCAGACTAGAGATCGAATTCAGGCTTAACATTTTTTAACGGAGGAGACATGGCAAGAAAAGGCGGGACATCGCATATAAATTACCGAGAGACGAGAGGGATAAAAGTATCGGCCGGACAGCCGGTTAGGATAGGAGCGGTTTTGACCCGGCAAGGCGGAAAATGGAAGCCGGGCATAAATGTCGGGGGCAGAGGCACTCTATACGCTTTGGCAGACGGCGTTATTTATTTTTCTTATAGAAAATCGAGGTATAAGACCAGGCAGGCCGAGACCGTTATAAATATTAAAAAGAATATTCCCAAAAAACCTAAAGACCAATAGGCGAGTTTGAAGCGGATTAAAATCTAAACACATCTTTTCGTATGTCCAGAAAACTTTGGCTGGGATTGATCAGCGTTTTTGCAATATTTATTTTTTTGCAGATCATATCCAGCATCCATAAGCGCAGCCTGGAAGAGGCTCAATCTAATGCTCCGGAGATTATTGTAGATATGTCTACACTGAATGCCTCTTCCCTCGCAAAGGCCTTAGAGAAAAACGAAGTCAATATTACTAAAAAACAAGAAAATATCAGCCCGGTAAAAGTTCCACAGCCGGTTTTGACAGAGCCCAAGTTGCTCAGGCCGGTAGAAGAAGTTCAGAAAGCTTTAAAGGCAGCAGGGTTTAATCCCGGTAAAATCGATGGAAAGTTGGGAGAAAAAACAAAAACAGCTATCAGGGCATTCCAAAAAGCCCACGATCTAAAAGTCGATGGCAAGGTAGGCGCCAATACTTGGAAATTGTTGAAGAAGTACCTGGAAAACTAAAGGCTGATTAAAAAATAACTTAACTTATTGATTTGCAGCCGTTAAGGTGATATAATATTTAAAAATTGGAGGGAGCGGCTTGAAAGCTAAATATCTGATAATTTTTATCCTTGTTCTGACCTTAACCTCTTGCGCTAACTTTAACGTTTCCGGACAGCTTTACCAGGACGCCAGGGTTTACGTAAAAGAAGGCAGGAAGGATTTTGCCTTCCTGAGCCTTATTGAGATCTTAAGGCAGAGCCCGAACGACAGGCTTGCATTGCAGGCTAAATTTGGAGTAGCTGAATATTATTATGATATTGCAGACTATTCCCAATCTCTAAAAGAGTTTAAGGAGTTTCTTAAAAGTTATAAGTCTTCTAAGCTGAGCGTTTTTGCAAAGGCCTATCTCTACAGGATTATTTCTGACGTAAAATGGCTGCAGAATAAAGATACCACCGAGCTTGCCGAGTCGATAAAAAAAGAATTTTTTTCCAAATCGGCATTTTTCGTATTCTCAGAATTTAAGGAAGCAAAGGCCGTTTCAGTACTTTCAAATAAATATGTGCTAAAAGAATATGTGGATAAAATAGACATATTCCGGAATGACAAACTTTTCCTTAGCGTTTCCCCCTAAGCGCCCGGCTAGACTTATTATATTTATTATCTGCCTAATAATTCTATCGCAGGTCTACTTCTCTCTCTACCTTTTTCGTTACATGCATAAGGTGTTTAATAATATCGACTCGAAATTAGGCAAGATATATTTTTCCAGCGCATCGTTTGATATTATAAACGGTTTTAACTTAAATGACGTTGCGATAATAGACAATTCTACCCCGCCCCAGATATTATTCCAGGCAAAGAAATTATCCTTCGGGTTTAACCGCATCGATATTTTTAAGAAGAAAATGAATATAAGCAGAATAAGATTCGTCGGGTCAACTCTATATGCCGACGAGAAGGCTCATACTTTCTCTAAGTTGTCAAAAATCGTTCAGGCAGCATTCCTGGAATTCTTAAAAAACCAGCTGGTTCCGTTAGACTTGGAATTCAATAATCCCTCTTTTAATATCAGAAGCTCCAAAGTTATTTTTGCTGATTGGTCCGGCGGAAACGACGGTTATTGGGTTGTTAAACTGGACTCTCGGGTTTCAATGGAGGGAAATAAAATATATTCCAAAGGATCGGCAGACCTGGAATATAAATTTTCAAGCGATGCGGCCCTGGTCAGTTTTTTTGAGAACCAATTATTCAGCCAGAATTTTAAATACGAGTTAAGAGCGAACCTCAAGGACAACGATTTTATTATCGAAATTTTCGATATTGCCCTGGGGTACGATCATCTAAGGGGCCAGGCTATTATCAAGAATTTAAATAGCCCCAACCCCATGATCAGTCTGATAATAAATACGGGCAATCTCTCAATTGAGAACATAAGTTCTCTTGTTAAGGACCCTGATACGCGCGGGACGTTCAATGCCTCGGCTATTGTCCGTGGCCCGTTAGATAAATTTAAATTCCTTATTTCTCTTAATTTTCTCGGATGCACTTTCCGCTATCAATCTTTACCCGTTTTCAGGAATATTGTGGGTAAGGTTTATTGGACCGGCGAGGCAATAAAGGCCGAGGATTGTTTCTTGATTGTTAAAGATATACCGCTTAAAGTCAATTCCGATATCAGTTGGGCCAAAGATGTCTTAAAACTATCTTTGAATGCCAGCGTAAAACAGCCGGTTAAGGATGTGGATTTCTTGCCGCGTTCGCTAAGATTGGATTTTGTCGGCCAGATGAAGGGTAAAGATACCTTAGGCAATGCCGATGTCAGCGTTGAAGCCAGAGATGACAATGTGTATTCTTTTAAGATAGAGGATTTTAAGCTATCAGCCGAGAAAAATAAGCGTCAGCTATTGGTTAAGTCAATCGGTTATTCCGGCCATGCTGTTTCAAAGCCGGAAGGCAAGAAGAGATTGAATTTCTCGGGGCTATCGGCAAATTTCGGTTTTTCGGACAAAGGGTTCAAGGTTGAAAGCCTTAAGGTTTCAGGTTTAGGCGGTAAGTTAAACGCGGATTTAAATGTAACTTTCTTACCCGGCTACGAACACCTGTTGCATTTTCGCGCCGACGGTTTAAATGCCGCCCAGATTCAGGACGGGCTTAACCTGCCTTATAATCTTTTGGGAGATATATCAGCCAGGATTATCAGTTCCTCGCGCGGCAATAAATTTTTTCAGGGTGTATTAATGGTGAAAAACGGAAAATTACAGGAGACGGCGGTCTTATTGGCATTATCGGATTATATGAAGATAGGCTCTTTAAAAACGATTGAATTTGACAACCTGCAATTGAATTTCTCATTTTTAAAAGACGGCTCTTACCGCTATGGAGCATTTAGCCGCGGAAAAGACGCAATTTTGAGGGCCAATATCCAGATTGATAAAGACAGGCAGCTATCCAGTTATCTTAACGCTAACTTCAGCCAGAATATCCTGGTTGAATCGGCCCAATTCCGCAGGTTGCTTAAGATGATAGGCCAGCAATCAAGGTTTGTAGAGTTCCCGTTTGTTATAAGCGGGACAATACATAATCCCCGTTTACAATGGTTACGCAATGATTTTAAACGTTCCCTGGAACGCGTTATCCCTGCATGGTATAGAAGGAACATGCAGAATGAGATTAATAGCGTAGTCGACGAAATGCCGGCTAATAATAATTAGAAAAGGCATATAGGAGTTGTATAAATGAAAGAAAAAAAGCCTTTGGGTTTGAGTTTGGTCGAGGCCGGGCTTCTAACTAACGAGCAGCTTGTTCAGGCTGAAAAAATGTCAAAAAAAGAATCTATTTCTCTCAGGAAGGCTTTAATTAAGACCGGCCTGATTGATGAAGATGTATTTGTTTCTTTTTTAAGCTCCCACATCGGGATTCCCAGTATTGATTTGAGCACTTATTTGATCGACCCCCAGATATTGCAATATGTCCCGAAGGATTTAGCGGCCAAATACGGGCTAATTCCGGTATTCAAAATAGCAAATACCTTAACCTGCGCCATGGCTGAACCGCTTAATATAATCGCTCAAGATGAGATCCGCTTAAAATCCGGGTTGACCATCGAGCCGGTTGTCGCCAAAGAGTCGGATATCCATAAAGCTATCGAATCTTATTACGGGGCAAAGGGGAGCGTCGATGAAATAATAAAAGAACTGGAACAGGTGGAGATAGAATTAAAATCCGGCAAAGAAGTAGCAGCAAAACGTTTGCACGATTTGGCCGAGGAGCCTCCGCTTATAAGGTTAGTCAATATCCTGATAATGAATGCGATAAAAAGGCAGGCAAGCGATATACACATCGAACCCGAAGAAGATACATTGCGCGTGCGCTACCGGATAGACGGAATACTTCATGAGGTCGAGGCCCCGCCAAAACACCTGCAGGCAGCGGTAATTTCGCGCATCAAGATATTGTCTAATTTGGATATTGCCGAACGCAGGATTTCCCAGGACGGCCGTTTTCAGGTAAAGATGGAGAATAGGCGCATCGACATAAGAGTTTCCTGCGTGCCTACTTTATTCGGAGAGAATGTTGTATTGAGATTGTTGGATACCACGCATTTAAAATTGAACTTGCAGGATTTAGGCCTAGACCTATACGAACAAGAGCGGTATGAAAAGCTTGTCAAAAGGCCCCACGGCATTATTTTGGTTACCGGACCCACAGGCAGCGGAAAGACCACCACGCTTTATGCGTCTTTAAATAAAATAAATTCCACGGACAAGAATATTATAACTATCGAAGACCCGGTGGAATATCACTTAGAGGGCGTGCGTCAGATTCAAGTTAACCCCAAGGTTAATCTCACGTTCGCAAACGGCTTACGTTCCATATTGCGCCAGGATCCGGATATAATTATGGTGGGAGAAATCCGCGATAAAGAAACTGCCGAAATTGCCATTCATGCAGCGTTAACCGGCCATTTGGTCTTGTCGACTTTACATACAAACGATGCCGCGGGCGCAATAACCCGGTTAATTGATATGGGCATAGAGCCGTTCCTTGTAGCCTCATCGGTTATTGCAATCGTAGCCCAGAGGTTAGTCAGGACAATTTGCAGCGATTGCAAAGAGCCCTACCAGATATCCGAGAGCGCCTTGAAAAGTTTGAACATAAAACCCGATAAAGGCTTGAGCCCGGCCAACTTTCACCGCGGCAAGGGCTGCAGCAAATGTTTCAATACAGGTTTTAAAGGCAGGACCGCTATCTTTGAATTGTTGGTTATGGAGGAGCCGATAAGAGAGCTTACCACAACCAAGGCTTCATCAGGCAGTATCCAGCAGGTTGCCTTAAGGCAGGGGATGCGTAATTTAAAGGAGGCCGGGATTAATAAGGTTATCGCAGGGATCACTACTATTGAAGAGGTAATGCGGGTTGCTGAGGATTAAATTATGGCTAAAACTTTTATTTATAAGGCGAGAGATAAGAGCGGCAATTTAGTAAGGGGGGCTTTAGAGGCAGAATCGAAAAGTGACCTGGTGGATAAGCTTCAAAAAAAAGATTATTTTGTAATCAGCCTTAAAGTTAAGGGCCGGTTTCCCATCAGCCTCGAGAACCAGTTTGAGAGGTTTACGCCGGTAAGCTCGACCGAGAAGCTGACGTTCTACATCCAGTTTGCTAATCTTATTAATTCCGGGTTGCCGATCTTGACTGCTTTGAAAGTATTGGCTGATCAGATCTCCAATATCAGATTAAAGGCTGTATTGGATGATGTCTGCCGCCAGATAGAATCCGGGGCGAATCTTTCCGATTGCCTGGAAAATCAAGGCGGATTTTTTCCTGCCCTTTTGGTCCACATGGTCAGGGCAGGAGAGGCAAGCGGCTCGTTAGCGAACGTCCTGACAAGATTCTCTCAGTTTGCCGAAGAGGATTTTGATTTGCGCCAAAAGGTAAGTTCGGCACTTTTCTATCCGGCTATTTTGACTTTTGCCAGCGCAGCACTGATCGTATTTATCACAAGCTTTGTCGTCCCGAATTTTGTTTTGATATTTAAAAAAGCCAATGTTATTTTGCCGTTACCCACGCGTATCCTTAATAGCCTAGGCGTAACCTTGAGGGATAACGGAATACTTTTTTTAATAACTATTTTTATCTTGGGCTTTGTGCTAAAATATTTAATTAACTCTAATAAAGGCAGATTTATTTTCGATAGATTTAAATTAAGCATTCCTTTGGTAGGGTTGATAGTTTTACGCCTAAGTATTTCTCGTTTCAGCCGCACTCTGGCGACAATGGATTCAAGCGGAGTTCCGATATTGAAGTCCCTGGAGGTCTCTAAGGAGGTGATGGGGAACAAGGCGATCGCAAAAAAAGTTGAGGCAAGCTGTAAGATGGTGGAAGAAGGCTCAACCCTTGCGGAAGCTTTGAGGCAGACACATCAATTTCCCGAAGACACCCTGCAGATGGTTTCTGCCGGAGAACAAAGTGGAAATTTATCCGGTATGCTTTTGAAATTATCCGACTATTACGACAAGCTTATCGATTATCAATTGAAGAGGTTAGTCAGCATTATCGAGCCGCTATTTCTCGTAATCATAGGCGCTATAGTCGCTTTTATAATGGTCTCGATGCTGCTGCCGGTTTTTGATATGGTTAAGGTTATAAGGTCGATGAGATAAGTGAGGGATTAATTCGCGCAAAATGACTTACGTCGCGAAACCGTTCCGTAAGTCATGCGCTCATTTAAAGGAGGTAGTGTATGAGAAGGGTTTTTGGTTTTACGCTGATCGAATTGTTGATCGTAATTGCTGTTATCTCGATTCTGGTGGGGATAACCGTTCCTCGGTTCCTGGGTATGAGAGACGAAGCAAATACTGCCAAGGCCGCTGGAGAGACCAGCGCTTTGAAAGCCGCAGTCGAGGCTTATCGTATCCACAAAAGCTTCTTTCCAAACCAAACCACGACACCTAATAACACTGATTGGGAGCAAGAATTAACAGATATGTCCCCGCAGCTCATAGAATCAGCCATGGCGGATCCTTTTGATACTACGCACGAATACAGCTATGCAACAGACGCTGCCTCGAATTCCAGATACTATGTTATATTTTCAGTCGGCCCCAACGGTGCAGCAGAAATAACCGGCATAAATACTACCGGTAATATTCAGGGAAATATTGTTGATGACGTGTATTCAACTAACGGACGTTAATCAAAAGCCTTAAAATGAAAAGGCGCGGGTTTAGTGTTTTTGAGCTGATTTTAGCTGCGGCGTTATTGACTATCGGCTTGGTCAGCCTTATAAATGCATTTTCAATAGGGCTCTCGCAAGGTTCAGGCGCCAAGGATTTAATGCTCGCCAAAAATCTGGCAGAGAACAAATTGGAAGAGATACGTAATGTTTCCTACTCCAATGTTGTATCAGAATCAAAAGCAGCTATCCCGGGATTTTTAGGGTTTCAACGCCAGGTACAAATAGAAGTTGCGCAACCCGGGTTAAAACAGATACGGATAGATATTTTTTGGCAGGCTAAAAATAAAGAGGCCAGCATTTCTTTATACAGCTTTGTCTCTGATATTTAATTTTTCTTTTAAGCTTACGCTCTCAAGGGATATATTTTTAAACCTTGTAGCCAAAGGTTGATATGCATTTTTCCCGCAAAGGCTTAACCTTAATTGAGGTAATTGTCAGTATAGGCCTCATAAGTATTCTTACTCTTAGCGTAACCTTGATAAGTCTGGCAATATTTCGCTCCTGGCAGGGTGAATCGGGCTATAGCAATCAGAGGCTTATGCTTACAGGCGCAAGCGAGGCCATGATCAGGGATCTTCGCGGCGCCCTTAGGATTAATAGCGTTGAGGAACGCCAGATTAATGTCTGGCTCGATGTTAACGATAATGGCTTGGAAGAAAGTCCTGATGAGCAAGTTGTATTCTCCTGGTCCGGCGTTAGCGGCGCAGGTCTTTTTCGCAGCCAGGGTTTAAATTTTAATCAGGAGGTCCTAAAAAATCTCGATGGTTTTTCGGTTTTCTGTTTAGGCCAGGATAATCAGGTGCTTGATTATCCGATTGCCGACATTTCATTGATTAGGGCTCTGAAAGTTAATCTCACCAGTAAAGTTTCCGATGAATCGATAAATCTGACTTTGAGCGTCTTGGTGAGGAATTTGTAGGAATTAGGCTTGGATAGAGCGTTTTCTAATATTATTCATGGCGAATCTGACGAGAAACAGGAACGGCTTCATACTCATAACGGTTTTAATGTTCTTTGTTTTATTGGCCAGCTTAGTGGCTGTTTATTTATTCCTTGCGACTGCGGAGTATCGGCAGGCCGGTAATGCCCTGCTTGACGCTAAGGCATTGGCGTTAGCCGAGGCAGGCCTTGAGCGCGGGATAAGAGAGATCCGGGACGATGTGTTGGCCACGACCCAGGTCGGTACGGCTGATCTAAGAGGCGCAGATACGAGTCTTTGCGTAAGTATCGGAACGCCGGCTAATATGAGATATATTGATACGGTAGTTGCGACTATTAATGCTAACACTGATCAGGCTATTCTTAGGACCTTCGATTCAAATTATACGAATACCAGAATAAAACACATAGAATTACACGCCAGGGCAGCAAGGAGCGGCAGCGGGACAGATCCTACTATGCGGATTTCCTATACTACCGACGGCGTTGTCTATACTAACGCGATAACCCAGACGTTAACCAGCACCACTTTAACTGATTTTTCCGCTGATATCGCAGGCGCGCTTACATGGCAAACAATTATGAGCCCGAATTTCAGGCTTCGCGCGATGCGCACAGCAGGTACCCGGACTATTAATCTTGACTCTATGTTTTTAAGAATTACTTATGAGATAGATACGAATACGGAAAACTGGGCAACGGGTAATTTTTCTGCTTTCCCGATAACTTTAGGCGATGGCACAATAGATTCTATTTCAATTATTGCCGAGCAGGGCAAGGTGCATTTAAATACCGCTTCTCAATCCCTGCTTCGATATCTGATGCAGGAGAGAGGCATACCCAGCGCTACAGCTAATACCCTGGCTAACAATATTGTCAATTATAGAAATACAAAATTATTTGATTCAGTTGAAGAATTAAAGAATGTGTCCGGAATCACCAGCGCTTATTATGATCTCATAAAGGATTTTGTCAGCGTTTATTCATTTATTAATACTTACGCTACTCGTCCGTCAGGCGCGCGCGCACCCATAGATATTAATACGGCTACTCGAGAAGTTCTGGAGGCGGTCTTTGACCCCCTGAGTCTTGGCGCAAACGATCCTGCAAGTCTGACAACGGATATAATAAATACAAGAGCGACAATACCGTTCACCTGTTTTTATTCCTCTGATGCGGCTGTTACCGGCGACTTCTATGATTTTGTAAACAGCCGCGGTTATCTAACAGCCGCGGAAAGGAATAGGACATTGGATAATGCCGATGCCTCCAGCCTGATCCCGGTTTCCGGTTTTGCCGGATATAACGCGGTTACCACCGAGTTTTCGTATGACACTAACGCCTTTACTATTGATTCTATCGGCAGCATTAACGGCGTTTCCCGCGGGGTTAGAACACTTATTCAGGATGACGGCAATAAATATCTGACTACCTCTGCCGCAGACACTACGCCAAAAAAATATTGGCGCGAGCTACAGTTAAATTAGGACTTATTTATGGCGGATTTAGAAAAAATAGGGTTTAAAGCCGAGGACCTGGTTGCGCTGGACATCGGTTTTTCCGATATAAAGGCTGCAAACTTCAGGCTGAGCCCGGAGTCTAAAAACTGGGAGCTTGTAAACTGCCAGATAATACCCATAACGGGAATCGCCGGGGAAAAAGAAAAGCGCGACGGAGCAATCAAAATCTTAGAAAATATTTTTTCCGGCAGCGACAGCAAAAAAACAAAAATCGTTTGTGTTATCAATGACGCGCAGGCAATCGAAAAAAGGCTGGTTACACCCCAGATGAGCGAGCCTGAATTAAAAGAGGCGATTTTCTGGAAAATGAAGGATTTTGTTAATTTCCCCCTGGAAGAAGCCCATATCGATTTTAGGATAATGGGTAAGATTGAGATTGAAGGCGAGGCAAAATACGAGATTTTCGCGTTGGCTTTCCCTAAGAATACAATAGATTATTACTTGTCGCTGTTTAAAGAGGCAAAGGTTACGCCTACGGTGTTTGCCACTCTGTCTGTTTGCCTGGGCCAGAGCCTTGCGCAAAGTGAAGCAAAAAAAGATGAGGCAGTGGCCTTTGTTGATTTAGGCGCCCAGCACAGCGAGCTCATTATATTTAAAGATAGAAAATTTATTTTTAGCCGCCAATTACCCGTTACCGGAAACGGGATAACCAAGTCCCTGGGAGCTGTTTTGGAAAGTGCGAGTGGACGGGTGGCATTGACTTTTGAAGACTCAGAACGCCTCAAGACCAGTTGCGGCATACCAGAGCCCAGCAACGAACAGGTCTCCGGGGTCAATATTACCTGCAATCAGGTCTTATCGCTTATCAGGCCGGAAATAGAAAAATTGGCAAGCGAGATAGAGCATTCTTTGGATTATTACCGCGAGGAATTTGGAGCTTCGAAGGTAGGAAGCCTATGCCTAATCGGCGCAGGCGCTAATTTGAAAGGCCTGGATATTTTTTTAGGCAAGCACTTAAATATGCAGGTGAAGAGGGGCAGTTTATTATCGGATCAGGACAACAGCCGGCACGCCGTAACCGATCCTTGCGCTGTTTTTTCTTGCCTGGCCGGGGCCAAAACAATTATCGAAAAGGAAACAAGCGGATTTCTGGATATAAACTTGTTGCCAGGCGAGATAAGAAACAGAAATAAATTATTCATCAGGAGATTGACTTTAGAGGTTGTTGGAACAATTCTGGTTTTAGGACTATTATTGGGAATTATCTGGGTCAGGTTGGCGGCCTCCGGTATTAATAAAAAAATAGAGGCTTTGAAGGCTCAAGTCTACAGCCTTCAATATATAAAGAGAGAGTCATTTCTCCAGGGGCTTATAGCTCAGGTTTTTGCGCGCGAACCGCGCTGGCCGGATTTGTTTAAAGAGATCAGCAATGTTGTTCCTGAGAATATATACCTGAAACACCTACGTTTCGATAAAGACGAATTATACATGGAAGGCGAAGCCGTTTTGGGCCCGGGTAATAGCGAAGAGGCCTTGTCGGGTTTTATTCTTGCTTTAGAAAAAGGGATTTTTAAAAACGTCAGTCTTATCGAAAGCAGGAATATTGAAGACAGTACCAAGGTGAGCAGGACGCAATTTAAGTTAAAATGCCAGGTGGAGTGAAGGTCTTATGGAAGACTTGAGGCTGAAGCTAAAAAATATTATTAGCGTCGATAAATCCGTAATCGTTTTTCTAATTTTAATCATCGGCGCGGTTATTTGTTCAATCGTCATCTTTATTCCGGCAACCCGGAACCTGGGTAATTTAGGGGCTCAACTTAAGGCGCAAGGCTTGAAGCTGGAAGAGATTAAACGAGAGATTGCTTCCTCGGGAAAATCAAAATCCAGGATAGTCACGAATCCGGAAGATATAGCCCAGGCCCTGGATGAGATTACTAAAAAATCCGCTCAATTAAATTTTAAGTTTGATTCCATAAAGCAAGGAGAGCCTTTTGCTATCGGAGGCAATTTTAAAATATTACCTATAACAATAGAATCAACCTGCAACTTCCAGGCATTGAGCGGCTTTGTTGCTGCCTTAGAAAACCTGCGCCGCAGCGTGGTTGTAGTTAAAAGGCTCGACGTCAGCAAAGACAAGACTAATCCCAGGAATTTAAAGGTATCGCTGGAGTTAGGGATGTACCTTCTTATTTAATTTGTATGAAAAAAAAGCTCCCTTTAATATTTTTAATATTTCTGGTTTTGATAATGGTCGTCGTATGGTCTAAGGCATTGAAGAAGCCTAAAAAGAGAACCGGGCCAGAGGCTAAAGCCAGCCAGAATATTGCAAAAGAAAATAAGGATATCGTTTTATGGGGAGACAGGTCAGTTAAAAAAAGAATAAGGAGCGGATTTAAGGATTTAGGCCGGGATCCTTTCAGCCTGGGTGAGGAATCAGCTTCTCTGGCGGATTTAAGCCTCATAGGTATTCTTTGGGATGAATCCTATCCTCAGGCGATTATTAACGGCGAAATAGTAAAGGCCGGTGACAACGTAAATAATAATAAAGTTTTAGAAATCAAGAAAGACAGGGTCATACTAAGTGACGGCAAAAAGAAAGTAGAATTGAAGCTTTGGAACGAACCGGACGCCGGTCTTAATAGATAATTATACGTAGCGACGACTAAAACTTATCTCATATAGGAGTTCTAAATGGCCGAAGAAAAGAAAAATTTAGAAAAAATACTTCTCGAGCAAAAATTGATTTCCGCGGAAAGCCTTAGCCTGGCCAAGGAAGATGCAAAAAAGAACGCCATCTCTTTGGAGAAAGCTTTAATCAGGCAGTCTTTGGTCAACAATGATAAAATAGCCGCGGTCGTGGCTAAAGAAATAGGCGTGCCTTTTATTGACCTGGCGGATTATACCGTGGACAAGGAGGTCATAAAGCTTATACCTAAGGAAGTCGCTACAAAATATACCTTGATACCGTTGTTTAAGGTCGGAAACAGCCTTACCCTGGCAATGGCAGATCCGTCTGATATCATTGCGATCGATGAGGTCCACCTGAAAAGTAAATGCGAAATAGATCCCGTATTAAGCATCAGTTCTGCAATAGTTTCTGCGATCGATAATTATTACGGCGTAAGAGGCGATATTGAGCAGATTGTCGAAGATATCAGCGAAGAAGATATGAGCAAGATGCTTGAAAAGCTTCAGAAATCAGAAGATTTTAAAGATTCTTCGCAATTGGCTGAAGAAGCTCCTTTAATCAGGCTGGTTAACCTTCTAATCGTTCAGGCGATGAAAGAACACGCATCCGACATCCACATCGAGCCGGATGAACAGATGTTAAGGGTCAGGTTCAGGATAGACGGAGTTTTGTACGAAAAACCCTCTCCGCCTAAGTTCCTGATGAACGGCATAATTTCCCGAATCAAGATTCTGTCTAAGATGGATATCGCGGAGAAAAGAAAACCTCAAGACGGAGGTTTTAAGCTTAAGGTAGGAAAAAAAGAAATCGACTTACGCGTCAGCGCGTTTCCTACTATTCATGGCGAAAATATAGTAATGAGGCTTTTGGATAGAAGCAGTTTAATGATAGGCTTAAAAGACTTAGGGTTTTCTCCTGGCGCGCAGAAGAAATTTAGCGATATGATCCACAGGGCTTATGGGATAATCCTTGTAACCGGGCCCACAGGCAGCGGAAAAACCACTACCCTTTACGCGACCCTGCAGACAATAAATACCGTGGGAAAGAATATTATCACGCTGGAAGACCCCGTAGAATATCAATTGCCGCTAATCCGGCAGGCGCAGATTAATCCTAAAACAGGATTTACTTTTGCTGCCGGCCTAAGGTCTATTTTAAGGCAGGACCCTAACGTAATAATGGTCGGCGAAGTCAGAGACCTGGAAACGCTGGAAATCGCAGTCCACGCCGCATTAACCGGACAGCTGGTATTTACGACTTTGCACACTAACGATGCTCCCGGCTCTTTATCGAGGATGGTAGATATGGGCGCTGAGCCGTTTTTGATTTCGTCATCCTTAATCGGCGTTGTTGCCCAGAGGCTGGTACGCGTTTTGTGCGATAATTGCAAGGAGGAATATAAACCGACTCCCGAATTGATTGCCGAGTTGCAATTACCCAAAGATAAAGATTATACTTTCTATAAGGCCGTGGGTTGCCGCCATTGTTCCGGCATAGGCTATAAGGGTAGAATCGGGATTTATGAAATCATGATCATGGATGAAGCGCTCAGGAAATTAACCGTAGCCAAAGCTTCCAGCGATGAAATTATGAAGGAGGCGAGGAAAGAAGGGTTAATAACGCTAAGAGAAGACGGCCTTCTTAAGGCAATCAGCGGCATTACTTCTATTGAAGAGGTCTTGCGCGTTACCCAGATGGAAGCTTAAGATTATGCCAAATTTTCGATACAAGGTAAGAGACCGGTCAGGCAAGGCAATTCAAGGCAAGATCGGAGCTAAAAATACCGAATCCCTTATTGAATACTTTAAGAATATGGGTTACACCCCGGTAAAAATCACCGAGGAAAGGGCAGCAATATTTTTTAAGGCATTTCAAAGGAAACTCACAAAGATAACATTAAAAGATTTAAACATGATGACGCGCCAACTCGCTACTTTCGAGGGCGCGGGGTTACCGATATTAACATCTCTAAAAGCGCTTGAAGAGCAGACTGAGAATTGGCGTTTTAAAGAGATAATCAGCGAGATAAAAAAGAGCGTCGAAGGCGGCAGCGAACTTTCTGACGCCATGGAACGCTTCCCGGATGTGTTCTCTGTCCTTTATGTAAGCATGGTGCGCGCAGGCGAAGCAGCCGGGAGGCTGCATGAAATATTGATGCGTCTTGCAGAGTTGGGCGAACGGGATGCCGACACTCGGTCCCAGATCCAATCAGCAATGCGCTATCCCGTAATCGTAATAGTAGTAATAAGCGGTGTATTTTTAGGTATTACCACATTTATTCTGCCAAAATTTGCCGCACTTTTTGAAAAATTCGGCACAGAGCTGCCCTTACCTACGAGAGTCATGCTGGCTATAAACAAAATATTTCACAACTATTGGTATATCTTGATAATGTTAGGAGTTGGCTTAGTTATTTCTTTCAATTTTGCCCTGCGTACAAAAAAAGGCAGGGCAATATGGGACGGTTTTATTTTAAAGAGCCCGATTTTCGGCAAGGTGATACAGACTGCGATAATGGCAAGGTTTTCACGGATTATGAGCACGCTTCTATCCAGCGGCCTGCCGGTTATCAATGCCCTGGATATAACCCGGGATGTCTTGGGCAATGTTGTCATAGCAAAGGCATTGGATGACGTAAAGGATAATGTTAAAGAAGGAAGGGGCATGTCAGACCCACTGGCTCTTCATAAAGAGTTTCCGCCCTTAGTCGTTCATATGGTTGCCGCAGGCGAAGAAAGCGGCGCGCTTGATTCTCTTTTAGAAAAAATAGCCCAGCATTATGACAGGGAAGTCGCAGATGTAATAAAAAATTTGACCACATTGATAGAGCCCATATTGATATTTGTTTTAGGTATTATGGTTTTAGGCCTGGCTTTGGCAGTATTTTTGCCTATGTGGAATATGTCCAGGCTATTCTTAAAATAACGCTAACTTATTAGCAGCAATTAAATTAGCAAAAAAAACTTGACATTTGCAAGTCTAAATGTTATTTTAGTTAAAAGCACTATTTGAGGGGAGGTGAATTATGTTGAGAAAGTTACGTGGTTTTACATTAATTGAATTGGTTATAGTTTTGGCGATATTAGCGATTCTAGCTGCTGTGGCAATTCCAAAATTTGTGGACTTATCTAAAAAAGCCAGAAAAGCAACCGCAGAGTCGGAAATAGGCTCTTTACGCGCGGCAGCACAGCTTTATTACGCTTCCGCCGCAGTTGCCGGCACGCCGACGTTTCCTGGGACCAAGGCTGTTTTACTTAACCAGTTAGATCAGCGGCCGACCCAGCTTTCCAGCGTTACTACAGTTCGTTCGTTTACGTGGAATTATGTCGGAACAACTGGCACTGTAACAAAGACTACCGCTTATCCGTGGACTAATTGGTAATTTTTGTTAACTTTAGTTTTAATGTCGTAATTTATAATGATTTTTAATTATGAAGAAAAGGGAGAGAAAATCTCCCTTTTCTTTTTTGTAATTATTTATTTTTAATTATGAAAGAAAAAAATATAAGCGTAGTAATTCCTGTCCATAATGAAGCATGCAACCTGGCTCGAGTTTTGGCTGATTTTGAATCAGCATCAATAGAACCTCTCGAAATAATCGTAGTTGACGATGGCTCGACTGATGAGAGCGCCGGTATATCAAGAGTAAAAGGCGTGACGCTAATAAGCCACCCCTACCGCATGGGTAACGGCGCAAGTATAAAGACCGGGATCCGTCAGGCGAAGGGAGAGGTCATTGTATTTATGGATGGGGATGGGCAACATCATCCCGCCGACATACCCCGGTTGCTAGAGCATATTGATAAATATGATATGGTTGTTGGTTCAAGGGGCAAAAATTCCTCATCTTTATCCCGAAGAATTGCTAACAGTATTTATAATCGCCTGGCCAGCTATGTAACCGATTTTAAGATAGAGGACTTGACCAGTGGCTTTCGGGCAATAAAAAAAGATATTGCCAAAAGATTTATATATCTATTGCCCAATGGTTTTTCATATCCTACTACTATAACCCTGGCGCTTTTAAAGACCGGCAGAAGCATAAAATATGTGCCGATAACTGTTTTAACAAGGCAGGGGAAAAGCAAGATAAATACTCTGTCTGACGGGTTCAATTTTTTTCTTATAATCGCAAAGATCGCTACTCTTTTTTCGCCTTTCAAAATATTTTTACCCGTGAGCGCATTCTTCTTATTATTGGGAATCGGATATTATTCTTACACGTTTTTTGCTTTTCACCGTTTTACCAACATGTCCGTCCTTTTGATAACCACAAGCGTAATAATCTTTATGCTCGGCCTTATCTCAGAACAAGTTGCGCAACTACGATTAATCCATAGCGAAGATAATAGTTAAGCGCTATCACCTTCAATCAAAGCAAGCCTTCATGTGTCAGCCAAACATCTTTTTTAAATCAGTTGAAAACAAATTCTCTCAGTTTAAATCATCAATAGTGATTTTCTTTATTCTTGGTTTAAGCTTTTATTATCTTCTTAATGTGAGCTGGCTTAGATGGGGCAACTTGATCGTAGATACATCCCGGGAACTCTGGCTTCCTTTAAAGCTTTTGGAAGGAAGGGTACTTTATAAAGATTTATGGTATCCTTTCGGGTTGCTCCCGCCTTATTTTTTGGCCTTTCTTTATAATATATTCGGAGTCCATGTAAATACCTTGGTTGGCTGCGGGATATCCCTCACTCTTATTACCTCAATATTTATCTATAAGATAGCGCGTTTTTTCCTGGACGAAGTTACCTCCGGCTTAGCTGTTTTGACATTTCTCTTTGTATTCGCTTTCGGCTACTACCATCCTTATAGCGGAATTTTTAACTTTATACTGCCTTATAGTTTTGCTGCAACATTTTTTATCCTTTTTGTCAGCATTTCCTTGTATCTATTTCTTAAATTCATATTTACTGCAAATGAAAAATGGCTTTTTCCCTGGGTAATTTTTTTATCCTTAGGCTTTCTGACTCGTCCGGAAATGAGTCTTCCCGTATGGGCAGGTTTTGTTTTTTCTCTTGCCTTGTATTATTATAAATATAAAGGCCTGCCTATTTTTAAGTTATCTTTATATATAATTTTGCCGTTAATTTTGAGCCTAAGCGCTTATTTGTTATTCTTTGTTAAATTCGATGCCTTTGCCGGTTTTAAAGAATCTATTGTCGATGCCCTAGATTCAGGTTTTGGCACAAGGATTATATTAAGAGCTTCGGGGTTCGATAATATTTATGCCAGCTTAGGCCTTGCAGTAAAATCCTTACTATATCATTTAGTAATAATATTTTCTCTGGCAATAGGCAGCTTATTCTTAAGCAAAGAGAAGAGAACCAATTATTATTTAATGATAGCGGGACTGGCGATAATATTTTCAGTCTTCTGGTTTTCTTTAAGATATTTAACCGGCTCTCTGCAGTATAGGTGCATACCTTTGATTCTATTGCTAGGCATTATGGGTTCAGTTTATAAAATATTTAGTTCCCAGGAGCTTAAGGAAAACTTGGCGCTTTTGACACTATTCCTGATTTCTTTTATGACGATATTGAGGATTATTTTTAACACTACGCCTCGCGCTTATGGATTTTATTTGCTGACCTTAGGCCTGATCTGTTATTACGTATTTTTTATTAGGTTCTTACCGCATGTAACCGGATTATTTTTCAAGGGATCGTTGAGACTGCAGAAAATAATATTAATTTGCTTTTTTGCCGCTTTGATTATACCGTATTGGAACCAGTCATTTTTGTGCTATACCCTAAGAGACCTTGAAATAAAAAGCGATAAGGGTAAAATTTTCTGTCTTCCCGATGGCATTACTAAAAATTTCTGGGAGGCTGTAAATTATTTGCGAGAGAATTCGCGCATATCGGATAAAGTGGTAGTTTTCCCCGAAGGCGCGAGCATCAATTATTTCTCCGGCCGGGATAATCCTTTGAGGTACTACCAATTCTTTTCTTTAGCCGAAAAGGACTATGATAAAATTATCCTTGAGCTTGCTGATTCCAATGTAGATTACATTGTTATTATCCATCGTGTCGCTGCGGAATACGGACAGCCTTTCTTCGGCGTCGATTACGGGCAAAAATTAGCCTCCTGGGTGTCCGGAAACTATAAGATTATTAAGCAATTTGGGGCTATGCCTTTTACTTCGAATAATTTTGGAATTATTATCCTGAAAAAGAAAAGTTGAGTATAGATTTATGAGAATATTTATTAAAAAAAATTTGAAATGGATAATTTTATTTTTTATCTTCTGGACAGTGGCCTTCAGGCTTATTCCGGGAGAATTTATCGATTTAGGCGGGGATAGCGCCCAGTACATTATATTGGCCGAAGGCATAAACCAGGGGAAGTGGCTTAAGGCTGTTAATCTTCCCGGCGAGCCGTATTACTTTTATTATCCGCCGGTCTTTTCGTTATTGCTTTTTCCGATCATCCATTTCTTTGGCCGGAATTTCTTTTTGATGTATATGTTTGTTGCTTCCTTGGGCTGTTTAAGCCTATGCTTTATTTATAATATCTTTAAAGAAAGCACTTCCAAGAATAAGGCCTTTTTCATTACAGTCATTTTCGCTTCAAATTTTATATTTATTTTTTATGCTACCAGGGAAATTCTATCCGATGTGCCCTACCTATTTATGTCTAGCCTTGCTCTTTTTTTTGCGGCGAGATTCGCCAAACAAGATTCGGCCTTAAATAGAGAAGGGGTATTCACTGTCCTGCTATTAACCTTAAGCTATTTTACGCGTTATAGTGCTATAGCTTTGGCCTTAGGCATAACCTTATCTATATTGGCGTCCGGACAAAAATTTAAGATTAAGAAAGCCAGTTTTATTTTTTTAGGTTTTTTTGTGCCGTTTTTACTATGGCAATTAATCTCTAAATTCTTTAGCGCGGCGCAATCGCCAATCCACTATAATCAGCTTTTTTTAATCGATCCTTACCGTCCATTTTTGGGCAATATTGTTAATCATCCGGGGCAAATTTTATCCCGTTTTATCCAAGGGGTAAATTATTACTATTCACTGGTCGGCCAGTCTATATCAATCTACTCGATGATTAAATGGCGGATCTTTGCGGAAGCCTTTTGTTTTATATCTTTCCTGTTGATATTCATGGGCTTTTTTTTGGAATTCCGCAAAAATAAAGGCTGTGTATTTCAGTATTATTTTTTGCTATATTTTCTTCTGATAGTTTTTTGGCCGTTTCGGGAAGGCATGCGATTTATTCTGCCTATCCTGCCGTTCATAATCTTTTATTTTTTTAGTGGCCTAATGGCTATATTCAGCCGTTTAAGCCGCCGGGTTTCGCTGGCGCTATTTTCATTTTTTGTCTGCTTACTTTTGTTTTTTAACCTGGCAAATTTGCTGCATTCAACCCGGAATTTGCCTACTGGTTTAGATAGCCTGCCTGCGCCTCTGCAAAATTTTATCAACCTTAATAATTGGGTCAAATTCAATCTTAGTGATAACGCGTATATTGTTTCTCGTAAGCCCACACTGACCTATTTTTATACCGGCCATAAATCAACCTGCTATCCTTTTTCCCTTAATCCGCAGGAGATTTGGCAATATATCGAAAAGGGCAATTTTAGATATATAATTATTGACGAGTTTTCCCGTGAGTCCTATTATTACTTGGTGCCTTTTATTCAAAAATATAAAGGCCGGCTTAAGCCTTTAAAGCGCATCGGTAATACTGGAATTTTTGAAGTATCAGGTTAAGATAAATTTATGATTCATATTTTTATAGGGACAAAAGCCCAATACATAAAAACAGCCCCTGTTTTAAGGTTGCTGGATAAGGAAGGCATTGCTTATAACCTTGTTGATTCCGGCCAGCATGCCCAAATAACCCGGCAGCTTAGGGAAGAGTTAGGTTTAAGGGAGCCGGATATCTTTATAGGGGGCGCAGGGGATATATCTAAAATCCATGAGGCGGCTTTTTGGTTTTTCAAGAATTCGTTGCTGGCCCTGTTTTTTCCAAAGAAAGTTTTCAATTCTGTTTTTAATGGCCGCAAGGGCATATGCATAATACACGGCGATACCCTGTCGACACTCTTATCGCTTTTTATGGCAAAGAGAGCCGGATTGAAGGTAGGGCACATAGAAGCGGGTCTGCGTTCTTTTAATTGGTTTAATCCTTTCCCTGAGGAAATAGTCAGGGTTATCAGTATGCATTTCTCGGATATACTTTTCGCGCCTTCAGATTGGGCATTTTCCAATCTATTGAAAATGAAACTGAAGGGCAGGGCAATAAATTTAAAAAATAACATTAATTATGAATCTCTGCTTTTTTCATTAAGCAAAGTCAGGCAGGCGGATAAGAATATCAACTACTGCCTGGTTACAATCCACCGCACGGAAACAATTTTAGTTAGAAGAAGGCTCAACTTTGTTGTAAAATTATTGCTTGATTTGGCAAAAGAGCGAATGGTCTTGTTTGTAGTACACAAGCCTACGAAAATAGCCCTGGAGAAATTCGGGCTTTTTGGCCTTTTAAAGAATGATAATATCGAGCTATTAGAAATCATGCCGCACGCTGATTTTATTCAAAAGTTAAAAGGCGCCGAATTCATCATCACCGACGGCGGAAGCATCCAGGAAGAAAGTTTTTATCTTGGGATCCCTTGCTTATTGATGCGCCGAAAGACCGAGCGCCGGGAAGGCCTGGGAGAAAATGTCTTCCTATGCGGGTTTTGTGAAAAAAAAGCATTAAATTTTTTAAGGGAATTTAAAAAATATAGGACAAATCAGGTAGTTTTATCAAGCGAACAACCGTCAAAAATTATTTTTAGGGAAATCAGCAGTTTTTCTAGTTAAATTAAGATGAATACGGGAAAAGTAATTAATAATAAAGATTATATCGCGATAATGGCATTATTCGTTATTTCATTTGCTTTATATTTCAACTCTTTAGCAGTGCCATTTTTGTTCGATGATCTGCATATGATTGTAGATAATGCTTTCATAAAACACCTAAGCGGGATAGGCACATTCTTTTCTACTCCTAAAATCACCTCTGCCCTTATTGCCAAGGGAATGTACCGGCCGTTATTGATGTCCTCTTTTAGTTTAAACTATTACTTTAACGGCCTTAACCCCGTGGGCTACCATATTATCAATATACTTTTGCATTTCTTAAATGCGACCTTAGTTTTTTTTATTTTAAAACTATTTTTTAAAAATAATTCTTTTTGGCCCGCCTTTTTATCCGCCTTATTTTTCCTGGTTCATCCTGTATATACGGAGGCGGTTGTCTACATATCCTGCCGCTCTACGCTTTTATCAAGCCTTTTTTTTCTCCTTAGTTTTTTCCTTTATATCTACAAGGACAAAGAGGGCATTGTAGAACCGATAAGGCGCAAGCTATACCTAGGCTCAATTTTTGCCTACCTTTCAGGCTTACTCACCAAAGAGGTTGTAATTGTTTTACCGCTTGTTCTATTAATTTATGATTTTATTTTTGTAGCTGACTGCCGACTAAAACATTTTTGGACCCTGATAAGGCGCTATCATTTGGCTTTTTTGATTTTAAGTATTTTTTACTTATTATGGAGAAAGTATCTTTTTGGCGCATTCGGCACAATATATCCCATGCGCTCAACCTATGAGAACATCTTGAGTCAATTAAAAGCGAGTATATTCTATATAAAATTATACTTGCTGCCTGTAAATTTATGTATCGGAAGAAGCATCGCCACATCGAGATCCGTATTTGAACCGGTTGTATTAATTTCCCTGCTTGTAACGATTATTTTGTTATCTGCAGCTATCTTTAACTGCAGGAAGAGGAAGCTGCTGGCCTTTGCAATTTTTTGGTTTTTCGTGGCATTATTGCCGAAATTCATCGGTTCTCTAGGACTTTTGGCTGCCGAGCATCAGCTCTATCTTCCTTCTGTTGCTCTTATAATTGTTCTGGCTGTGTTAATAAAGATGATTATGTCATTTTTTGAACAGCATGCCAGTTATAGGCGGTTAAAATTATTATTGATAATCCTGTTTGCCTTGATACTGGCATGGTATTCTCAGCTGACAATAAACCGGAATGCAATTTGGCAAGATGAGTATACGCTTTGGGCTGATAATGTTAAAAAGTCTCCGGTATCCTGGGGCGCTTATAATAATTTAGGTTTGGCTGCTTTCGGGATGGGCAAAGCAGAGGAAGCAAAGGCCTACCTTTTAAAAGCCTTGGAATCTGTAGAGCTGCGCTATGACACTAAGCAAAATAAGGCAATGCTGTATAACAATCTAGCCAATGTCTATCTCTCGGAGGGAGACTTGAGCTTGGCTGAAAAGACACTGCTTAAGTCTTTGGACTTAAATCCCGAATCTGCAGAGGCGCATATTAATTTGGGAGTAATTTACGGTAAGCGCAACTATTTTGATAAGGAAATCGCGGAATATAAAAAAGCCCTTTCGATTTCCCCAGCTTCATTCTTAGCTTATAGAAATCTGGGGGTAGTATATATGCTGGTTGGAAAAAAACAGGATTCCATCGACGCGTTAAAACAGGCCCTAAGTGTCAATCCTGATTGTTTAGGTTGCTATTCAATACTCGAATCGGCTTATGAGATATCCGGGCGCTTTAATGACGCCATAGGTACGTATAATACGCTGATAGAGACGAAAATTAAACGCGGCAAAGGTTTTGGGGTTGATTTGAGCTTAGCTAAAGATTATTATAATTTAGGAATTCTTTTAGGAAAACTTGGGGATATCAGGGCAATTGAAGCTTTCAAAAATGCCCTTAAGATCGATCCGGAATTTGCCGCTGTCCACAATAATTTAGCTATTAGCTACGCTAATTTAAATCCGCCAAACCCGGAACTTGCCAAGAAACATGCGTTATTGGCGTTAAAATACGGATATAAAGTCAGGCCGGAATTTTTAAGCCAACTGGGCATAAAAAAATAGTTTATATTCATAAACCTTGACTTTTGTCACTCTCTATGATAAATTCAGTCTAATAATTAATTTTTTTATTTAACTCCTTTAATGCCAAAGACTAAAAAGAATATTAAGGCTAAGAATGAATTACTTCCGATCCTGTATAAGATAACCAGGGAAGTTAATTCTAATTTGGGCTTAAAGCATTGCTTAAAGTCTATTATTGAGAATACGGTTAAGCTGCTCAATGTAGAGCGTGCTTCGCTTATGCTCTTAGATAAGCAAAAAAAAGAATTACGCATCGAGTGCGCTACAGGTATAAGCCAGGCTGTAATTTCGAAGGCGCGGGTAAAACTGGGAGAAGGGGTGTCCGGATGGGTAGCCAAAAGCGCAAAACCGTTACTCATTAATGATATTTCAAAAGATAAACGGTTCCGGCCGCGGGAAAAGGGCAAATATTACAATCAATCACTTTTAAGCGTACCCTTAAAAGTGAGAAACGAAGTCATAGGCGTTCTCAATGTCAATAATAAGAAGAGGCGATTGGCATTTGTCAAGGCTGACCTGGAATTATTAAGCGCTTTAGCGAATGAAGCTTCCATAGCTGTTTATAATGCCCGGCTTTATCAGCAATTGTTGAGCGCCAATGAACGCCTGAAAGAGTTAGACCGCCTGAAATCGGACTTCGTCGCCAATGTTTCGCACGAACTCGGCACACCGCTTGCAACCTGCAGATACTTTACCTCTTTGATTTTAAAAGAAGCAGCCGGCCCCATAGGCCAGCAGCAACGCGAATATCTGCAGATGATGGACTCTAATATTGAAAGATTGACAAGATTAATAAATAATCTTCTTTCTCTTAGCCGCATCGAAGCCGGGAAATTCGATTTAAGGAGGACGCAGGTAATTTTATCGAACCTGGCAGCGAATGTATTGTCCAACTTCGAGGGTTTGTTTAAGGAAAAACAGATAATTGCCGAAAACAGGATTTCCAAGGATCTGCCTCAGGTATTTGTAGATGCCGAAAGAGTAGTGGAAATCTTTACGAATTTGATCGGCAATGCCGTAAAATTCAGCCCGAAAAACAGCAAGATTACCCTGGACGCCAGTGTTATTACCAAGAATATTCCCCAGGGCACTAGCAGGAATTATTTACGCGTAAGCGTGGCAGATACAGGCAAAGGCATTGCTCAAGAAGATCTCGGAAAAATATTTGTAAAATTTGAACAGTTGGAGCAAGACCTGCCTCAGAAAGAAAAGGGCACTGGATTAGGCCTGGCGATTTGCCGGGAAATATTGCGGCTGCATAAGGGGGAGATTTGGGCAGAATCGGTCCTGGACAAGGGGACGACATTCTTCTTCACCTTGCCGATTTACACCGAGGAAGAATTCTTTACCGAGCGGCTTTCTGACGAGATCAAGCGCGCGCGCTCCAGCCAGAGCTCTTTGTCCTTGATAGTGCTTTCAATAGTAGATTTTTATAATTTGATTACTAGGTTGTCTCATGATGAAATTTTAGGTATACTATTTGAAGTAGAAAGCGTGGCCAAGAAGACGGTCCGCCGGCCAAATGATATAGTTATAAGATTTAAAAAAGGCGAAATTCTAGCAATCCTCGCTGATACTAATGCTCAAGGAGCGTACGCCCTGGCAAAGAGAGTCACGGATATGCTTGAGGAGTGCGAATTCAAGACCTCAGGAGGATTGATGAAGCTGGATTTTGAAGTTGCTGCAGCGACGTATCCGGATGACGGTGCCACAGAAACTGAATTATTACGAGCCGTAGAAAAAGTTCTTGCCAAAGGTAAGGAGTAGAAGTGGTTGATAAAAAAGAAAATTCCAAAAAGAGGATTCTTGTCGTAGACGATGAACCTGATTTCTTAATGGCTATCAAAGCGATGTTGGAGGTTAACGGCTTTGAAGTTTTAGCTGCCACGGATGGCCAGGAAGGATTGAGTGTAGCCAGGCTGGAGAAGCCGGATTTAATAGTCTTGGATTTGATGCTTCCTAAGATGGACGGCTATAAGGTCTGCCGGTTCTTAAAATTTGATGAAAAATACAGGATGATTCCTATTATCATGCTTACAGCCCGCGGCCAGGAAGACGATAAGCAGTTAGGCAAAGAAATGGGCGCGGATTTTTATATCGTGAAGTCGGAAAGGCCGGAAATATTACTGAAGAAGATAAATGAGTTTTTAAAAATTGGTTAGGCCATGGAAAAGGTCAATAAAATTTTAATCGGGATAGATATCGGAGAACATTCCATCAAGGCTGTAAAGCTTGAGAAAGCAGGCCAAGATGTGCGCATACTTGATTTTGTCATCAAAGATATAACAGCTAAAACCCCGGAAGGCAAAATCGACCCCTCTTTAATAAAGAATTGTTTAACGCAAATCGGTAGCGAGGGGGCCGAGGTACATTCGGTCGTTTCAGGACAGGATGTCGTAGTCAAACATTCGATAGTTCCGTTTATGCCCAAAGAGGAATTGCGCGATGCGGTGCGCTGGTCATTAAAAGAAAGCGTCAATTTCAATTTGGATGAAAGCGCGCTGGATTTTCAGATACTCGGCAGCGTTACCGGCACGGACGGGATAAAACGTAATGAGGTTCTTGCGGTTGCAGTGAACAAGGATTTGATAGATAAAAACGTGAAATTGCTGCAAGATGCGGGCTTAGAGCCGTCATCGATCAGCATAACCCATTTTGCATTAGCCAACCTTCTTGCTCAAAACGAACGCCTGATGTCCGGAAAAACTAACGTCCTCCTTGATATCGGGTTTAAGACTACGACGATTTTGATATTTAAGGGCACGACGCTGGAGTTTATCAGAAAAATAACCTCTGCCGGAGATAGTTTTACCAAAGCCTTGAGCGGAGTTATCGTAACATTCCCGCAAAAAATAGAGCTAGACGCAGCTAAAGCCGAAGAGGTAAAGATAAAATGCGGAATCCCTGCCAAGGCAGAATTAACTACTGTGTATCAAGATATCCCCCTAACGCAAATTTCGGTATTAATGCGCCCCGTACTCGAGAGGTTATTGACGGATATTCGCGGTTCTTTCAAATATTTTCGCGATGAGTTCCATGTCGAGAGTATTGATCAGATCTTTTTGTCAGGCGGCGGAGCGAGATTGAAGAATTTGGTCGATTTTGTCAGAGATGGTTTGGGCGGCATACCCACTCAGTTAGTCAGTCTGCCGTCGAACATTACCTCTCAGGTTCCGGAGGAAAAGCACTTTCTAGATGCCCTGCCGGAGCTGGCTGTAAGTATCGGGGTTTGCCTGGCGAAAGATGATGCGATTAATCTTATCCCCAGGTCTGTAAAGATACAAAAGACCATCGGGATGCAGCAAAAGATATTGCAATTTGCAGCAATAGCGATTTTTATAATAATGGCATTTACAATGATCAGGATGAAATTAGCGGCTGACCGGTATCAGAAAATGCTCACCGCTTACAACGATTATTATTCCAGCCTTATCAAGCTGCGAACCTTAAGGGACAGCGTTATGCAGCGGCAGAAATTCTATAACGAGATTATCGGCCAGGAGCCGAATATTTTTATTTATCTTAAGGAATTAAGCCGCGTTGTTCCCAGATCCGTGGAATTTGAATATATTAAATTAAACAGGCAGGACGGGGCGTTCCTCATAAAAGGATTAGCCTACGCTTCAGATAAGAGCGCGGAAAATTCCCTGGCCGCATTCTTGCTCGATGTGGAAAATTCAGGATATTTCAGCGACGTCAATCTTATATCTACCAAGAAAGAGGCAGGCGAAAAACTTGAGTATATCCGTTTCGATTTAACAGTCAAACTTACTAGAATAAAATGAACTCGCTAAAAATAAACATCGATAAACGTCAGATAATAATCATAGCCGTATTTGCGGCGATGATTATTGCTGTCTTGGGCTATTGGACGCTTTTCTATCAACCAAAGAGCAAGGAGATAGCCGCCATAAGCATTAAAGTCCAGGATTTTGATATCAATATCAAGGAAGAAGAAGCCAAGGTCAAGGCGAGGGGTTACGAAGAGGAGATCGCCAGGAATCAGCAGGAAGTCGCGCGGCTTCAGGATAAATTCCCTTCCCAGAATGAATTGCCCGGCCTGTTTCAGGAGCTCTTTAATATCGCCAATAAATTTCATATTGAAATAGTGTCTATAGAACCCGGTACGCCTGAGGTTTATAAATCCAAGAACCCTGCGGAATCAGACCTGGTTTTTAATAAGGTGCCGATAAAACTAAAATTGCAATCGACATTTAAAGACTTGTCCGAATTCTTAAAAGCTCTTTTTGAGAATCCTCAATACGCGTTTACTTTCGATGACCTCCAGATGTCCAAACTTAAAGATATGCCTCCTATGTTAGACGTAGATTTATTGCTGGGCGCCTTTGTCTTATCTCACGAAGGAGCTGCTTCTATAGAGCAGGAAGTGCAAAAAGGCCTTGATTTTAATTTCAAAGGAAAGAAATAATGGATAACAGGCATCAGATGGAGATTATTGTCGCACCGATAGTGGTTATAATAGCCATCATACTCGTCATTTCTACTTTTAAAAAAGTTTCCGGCCCTAAAAAGCAGGAGGCTGTTGATATGCCGGCAAGTGAATTTATGCCTGCCGGAGCCAAGGTGAATCCCGTTAAATTGCCGGGCGAGATGGTTTCTGCAAACAAGCTTAAAGACGGTTCTCTGCAGGATAAAAACAAGGGGTATAACGTAGAGAAAGCATCTTGGGGCCGCGATCCTTTTGTCCTGGATAAAGCTTCACTTTTTAGTCCGGGCATTGACCAGGATAAGGCCGCTAAGATGGAACAGCTTACCAGGCTTAAGCTGACCGGGATGATTGTATCAGATGAAAACCGCAGGGATTCCATAGCGGTGATTAACGGTGAAAACTTGAAAATCGGAGATGTTGTTTCCGGGTTCATCCTTAAAGAGATAAAACAGAATTCAGTGATACTAGAATGGGGTAATGAGGATTTTGAATTGAAGCTATGGGAAGAGGAAGCCGAAAAAAAACAAGAACCGATACTGGAACGGCAGTAAGCCCGCAAGCCTTAAAGGCGCTATCTACGATAAGCCAAGCCTTAACTTCCGATCTATATCTCGAAGATATCCTAAGATTGATCGTAACCGTAACAGCCGAAGTTATGGATTCGAAGATTTGCTCATTGATGTTATTGGATGAGCAAAAGAATGAGCTGGTTGTGCGCGCTACGCAATCAATAAGCCCGCTGTATAACAAGAAACCCAACATAAAAATCGGCGAGGGCATTGCCGGCATAGTCGTAAAAGAGAATAAGCCGATAATCGTCATCGATGTCCGGAAAGACCCGCGTTATTTGAATCGCGAGATCGCCCGCAAAGAGAATCTCTGTTCTCTTTTAAGCGTGCCGTTACGGGTAAAAGGGAGGGTTATCGGGGTTTTTAATCTATATACCTCAAAATTGCATAGATTCAGCGACTCGGAAGTCAAAGTCTTGACTACCGTAGCCAATCAGGCTGCCATCGCGATTGAACATGCGCGGGTAATGGTGGAGTCGCAGGTTATTAAGGACGAATTAGCCACCCGAAAAGTCCTGGAACGCGCTAAAGGCATTCTTATGCGCCAGGATTCCCTGAGCGAAGAAGAGGCATTTAGAAAGATACAGAAGACAAGTATGGATACGCGCAGGTCAATGCGTGAAATCGCCGAAGCCATTATTTTGACAAGCCAGCTTAAGCAATAATTTGTTGTTTTGTAAATCTCGCCTTTATAAAGCCCCCCTCTTTCTAACGGGGGTTAATTAAAATATTCCTTAAGTTAAATGGATATTCTAGAAACTATTAAAACAAGACGCTCCATCAGGGAATATCTCGATAAAGATATCGGCAGGGAAAATCTAACAAAGATCTTAGAAGCCGGGCGTTGGGCGCCCTCAGGCCTCAATAACCAGCCCTGGAAGTTTTTGGTCTTGGATGGCAAAGATAACCTGAAAGCTTTATCGAAATTTACAAAGTATTCTCAGATAATCCAGGGTGCCAGCCTTGTTATCTGCGTATTCCTGGATTATGAATTCGTTTATAATCGCGACAAAGATATCATGGCAATCGGTGCGAGCATCGAAAATATGCTGCTTGAGGCGCATTCCTTAGGGATAGCCGGCTGTTGGCTGGGAGAGATAATTAACAGGAAAAACGAAGTCCAGGAATTTTTAAAAATCGACAAAGACCTGGAATTGATGGCAGTAGTGACGTTTGGTTTTAGCGCCGAGAGGCTTACCGAGAGCTGCCGGAAAAGCTTAAAGACATTGTTGATTAAGGGCCTCGGGACAATCGGGAAAAATAGATGACGCAAAATTCAGTTTGCCTGGAAATTATAAAATCTCTGGTTCTGACCTGCAATAAGGTGGCGCTTTATGCCAGGAATCATCCGATAGTAAAATCATCTTTGCTGGAGATTTCTGGACAGTTTAAGAATCTTCCCAAGCAGTTTTCCAAGCTCACATTTTCCTTAAAGTCCGATACTATTCTTTGTAATGACGCAACGCTCCCTAAGAACGCAATGGGCGTAGAAGAATTAGCAAAAAAGTTTAAGGATTTACAGATCGACAGCATTTCTTTTTTGCCGAATCTAGAGGAAACAGAACTTGAAGATTTCCTGACCCTCTTGAGTTCAGGCAAGAAGCTGGAAAGCAAGGAAGAGAAGATCAAGAGTAATCTAATATCCGGTTCTTACGCGCATATTAAGGCTAACGTGATCCGATATGAAAAGGTTGAAGAAGGGGAAAAAATAGTTTCTTCTTTGGAGAAAGAGGCAGAAGATTTCCTGAAAAAATCTGTAAAACCGCCAGACATCGGGACGCAAGACAAGCCTCTTGAAATATTCGATAGTTTTCTATGCGGCAAAATTGATGCCGAAGCCTTAAAAGAATATAAGAAAGATATAATTTCCAGATTCATTAAGGAGCCGGGTTTCCTGGTGGATATTGTTATGAAGGCGGCTCTTGCCTGCGGGAGTTTTGATAAGGTTTTCTCTAGGCTAAAGAGTTCGATTATGGAAGATTTAGCCATTGAATTTATAGATCAGAAGAAAAAACCCGACAGGATGATTGCGAGCCTCCTACGCGCGCTGGACATTACCTTAGAAGATGGAAATATCGCAGAACAGATTAAGATTAACAAAAAAGATGTGGACGCTATTTTAAGCGAATTTTATCAGGAGTTAAAAGTAGGCATTCTAACCAGGCTTTTTGAAATTAACGAGAAAGACAGTGACAAATTCTTAAAACGCTCAGCGAGCTTCCTATCGCAGGCTGATTTTGCCAAGATATCCGATAGGTTGACTAACGCCTTGATCGATAAGGGGTTAGTCAAGAACGAGGTCGATGAGCTCTTGGCGAAGATGCAATCCAGCTTCGAGTCAAAAGAGAAAATCAGTATCCCTAAGACCGAGTACGAGCAACTTAAGAATAAAGCCGACCTTTTCGATAAAAACATCGTTGACGGAATAAATGAAGCAACCGCAGAATTGAGAAAGAAGAATAAGCGTTTAGCCGACGAAAAAGAACGGGTGGACACGGTTATCCGCAACCTCGCTGAAGGCTTAATTGTCGTAGATAAACAAGGAAGGCTCGTGATGATAAACCCCGCAGCCGAGCAGCTACTAGGGATAGAAAAGAATCAAAAATTAGGCCAGCCTCTAACCGATAGCTTAAGCTCAAACCAGTTGGTTGCTCTGACAAAGGGCAGCCTTGCTGACGAAGAAGGAGCTTTCAGCAAGGAGATAGAACTTAAAAGCACGGACGAGCAGACAAAAAAGGTTTTGCGCGCGAGTACCGCGGTTGTCGAGAATGAAAACGGCAATACCGTAGGTATGGTCATGGTCTTGAGCGACGTAACCCGCCAGAGGCAGATAGAGAAATTAAAATCGGATTTTGTCGCTAAGATGAGCCATGAATTACGCACCCCGATTATTGCCGCCCAAAAATCCATATCTTTAATTTTGACCCAGACCGCCGGCCAGGTGAACGAGGACCAGAATAAATTTTTGAATATCGCCAATTCCAACCTTACCCGGCTTTCGCGTTTAATAAATGAGATTCTGGATTTAGCAAAGATTGAATCCGGTAAGCTTAAAATAAACATAACAACGTTTGATATGGTCGAACTGGTAAAAGAAGTAACCCAATCTTTATCCAGCTGGGCAACCGATAAAAATATAAATCTGGTATCCGAGATCAAAGCGCAAAGGCTCGATATTGAAGCGGATAGGGATAAAATCAATCAAGTCATTACTAATTTAGCCGGCAACGCGATCAAGTTTACGCCCCAGGACGGCTTGGTTACCATTTCCTGCAGAGAGATAGATAAGGACAGCGTCCAGGTTAACATAAGCGATAACGGAATCGGCATAACCGAAGAGGATTGCAAGAGGCTATTCAAAAAGTTTGAGCAGGTCAGCCTGGTTTCTCCTGCCGGGGTCGGCGGCACAGGCTTAGGCCTATTTATATCTAAAGAAATAATCGAGATGCATAAGGGCAATATTTGGGTGGAAAGCCAGATCGAGAAAGGAAGCACTTTTAGTTTTACTTTACCAAAAAAATTCACGGCTGACCAGCCGCAAGAGACCATCGAAAATTTAAAAGATACCAAGTAGGAATCGGTTAAGGCCTAATCTTTAAGGAGGCATTTTTTATGGAAAGAAAAATCGACAATGACAAGAGCAGCATTGAGATACTCCTGGTTGACGATGAAAAGGATTTTATAGCGACTATGGAATTTTGGCTCAAGAGCCAGGGTTATAAAGTCAAAACCACTTTTAGCGGCCAAGATGCCCTTAAGATAATCAAGAAACAAGCGCCCAACATCGTATTCCTGGATATTGACATGCCGGGTATGGACGGTATCGAGACATTACGTAAGATCAGAGAGCTTGATATTGATTTGCCGGTGGTTATGATCACAGCCCACGGCACTGACGAAAACAGGGATGCCGCCTACAAGTTAAAGGCAAACGCGTTTTTTGATAAGACTAAAGATTTTTACGAGGCAGACCACATCATAAAATCAATCCTTCATTTTTTTGCTAAGGCAAAGAGGGAAGAGGAAGAGCAGAAAACTTAAAAATCTAGAGGCTATTTTTATGGATGAATCGAAACAGGCTAAGACAAGCGAATTCGCCCAGGCGGCTATCGTCATGTCCGTAGCTTCTTTTATCCAGCTTTTCGGCATAGAAAAATCTTTGATCTCTATTGTTTTCGCGATTCTTGCCCTAAGGTCAATAAGTAAAAGCAGCCAGTCAGGCAGGAGATTGGCAATTTTTGCGATATTAATCGCATCTTTATATATTATCCTGATAGTATTTATTTTATCTACGCACCTTGCGGATATTAAAGCCTTGCTTGGTTCTTTACAAAAAGGCTCCTAAGAATCGATTAGTTCTAAAAAAAAGCGAAAAATGGTAAATTATAAAGGAAAAAAGATACTTTTGGCTTCCAGCGACATAAGCTGCTCTGAGATTATAATAATGCTCTTGAAGAGCTGGGGTTATGAGCCGGTTTGGGTAAAAGAAAGTAACGAGGCAGCAGAGGCAGTTTCAAGAGTCGTCCCGGATCTGATAATGATCGATTATGGCCTGGGATCCAAAGATGGATTCAAGATAGTAAAAGATTTAAAATCAAATTATCACACCGCCCACATCCCTGTCTTAATGATGATTGAGAAGAAGAATATGCGCCGGGATATCCTGGAAATTGAGCACGGACTGGATGATTATCTCCCCAAGCCGCCTGACCCGATAGATTTAGAGGTTCGAATCGATATGGCGCTACGGCGCACCGAACATCAATTCTTCGCAAATCCTTTAACCCGGTTACCCGGCAGCCGCAGTTTAGAAAAATGCGTCAATAAGAAACTTGATGACAATGAGACATTTTCTTTCCTTTACTGCGACATAAATAATTTCAAATCTTTTAACGATAAATACGGTTATAAATGCGGGGATGCGGTAATCATTCAGACGGCCCATATAATCACAAGCGCCATCAAGCAGTACGCCGGCGCGAAAGATTTTGTCTTCCATATCGGCGGCGACGATTTTGTCATACTTACTACGCCGGCGCTTGAGGCAGATATCGCAAAGCACATTATCGACGAGTTCGATAAACTCATCCCATATCACTATTCCCACCTTGATAGGCACAGGGGCCATATAAGGATAAAGGACAGGCGCGGTAAAATTTGCGACTTTGATTTGATGGGTATCTCTATTGCTATCGTTAATAACTTGCATAGAAAAATTTCCAGCCTGATAGAATTTGTTGAAATTGCTTTTGAAATAAAAAGTTACTTGAAAAAGCATAAAAAAAGCCGCAGCCTGGTTAACCGCAGAAAGGTTCATCCGGCGTTAGAATCAAAACATGTAGAAGAGGATAAGGTTAAGCAGGAATTACCTGTAGGCGCAAATAAACAAAACAGCTACACTCCGTTAGGCCAGGTACTTCTGGCGAGAAATTTGATTACGCCTGAAGAGCTGGATAATGCGCTGGTCCGGCATTGGAATAGCAGCATGCGCTTAGGCCAGGTACTGCTGGATATGAAAATAATTGAGCCAAATCAGCTGGAAGATATTTTTAAAGAATTCCATTTAAAAGCAGAAGAGCAGCCTAGTTTAAGCCAAAAATAACAAGTCTTAGCCTACTAATATTTGGGTTAGAGCTTATAAATTCTGCCTTCTGTAAATGTATTGACAAAAAAAGCCAGCTTGTTATAATAAATAATCAAGCATGTTCGCGCGCAAGATTTCGCGCCTGATTAAGTATAAAGAGACAAAGACGTCTAAAAAGGCGTCTTTTTCGTTTTTTTAGGGCTCAATATGAAAAAAACAAAGTACATATTCGTAACCGGCGGCGTTATTTCAAGCCTGGGTAAAGGCATAGCCTGCGCTTCTATAGGCAAAATCCTCGAGGCCCGGGGTTTAAAAATTTCCTTGATAAAACTTGATCCTTATATCAACGTCGATCCCGGCACAATGAATCCCTTCCAACACGGGGAAGTCTATGTTACCGAAGACGGCGCGGAAACAGATTTAGATTTGGGCCATTACGAAAGGTTTACAAACGCTAATATCAGCAAGTTTAATAATGCTACCAGCGGCCAGATCTATTCGGCAGTTATAAGCCGGGAAAGACGGGGAGATTATCTGGGTAAGACCATACAGGTAATACCCCATATTACCAACGAGATAAAATCAAGGATTAAAAGCGTTTCTCACGATAAGCGCATTGACGTAGTAATTGTGGAGATCGGAGGCACAGTCGGCGATATCGAGAGCTTACCGTTTTTGGAAGCTGCCCGCCAGTTCCGCCTGGATTTAGGAAAGGAGAATGTACTTTATATCCATCTTACCTTAATTCCTTATATAAAGGCAGCTAACGAATTGAAGACTAAGCCTACGCAGCATAGCGTGGGAACCCTGCGCGAAATAGGAATCCAGCCGGACATACTTTTATGCCGCACAGAAAAAACTTTGGAGCAGTCTTTAAAGGCTAAAATTTCCCTTTTTTGTAATGTCCAGGAATCGGCGGTAATCGAGGCAAAAGACGTAAGTAGTATTTACGAGATACCCTTGATCTTTAAGAAACAGAATCTGGACAAGATAATTTTAGCCAGTCTCAATATCAACAAAAAAGACACTGATTTAAAGACCTGGCGCCAGGATGTTTTAGACAGGATTGAAAATCCCAAAGGAAGCGTGACAATAGCC
>Ga0209514_10000985_pt1 | contig 53447 bp, 63 predicted proteins | sample Subgrocontami58m_FD_187452 | JGI IMG/M metagenome (GOLD analysis project Ga0209514, IMG submission 187452) | Subsurface groundwater microbial communities from S. Glens Falls, New York, USA - GMW37 contaminated, 5.8 m (SPAdes) (version 3) | ecosystem: Environmental > Aquatic > Deep subsurface >... | reverse complement strand
TATTACTATTAACTGTTTTTCCATGACTATCCGTCGCCGTCACCGTGATATTTAATTCTCCCTGCGTCGTAAACCCAGGCGTCCCGCTGATCACTCCCGTGCTCGCGTTGATACTTAAGCCCGATGGTAACCCGCTCGCGCTGTACGTTAATCCGTCCCCGTCTCCCGCCGTCACATCCGCGTCAGTGAACAAACTCCCCGCGCTGATCGCCGTAATCGCTGATCCTTCCGCCGCGCTCTGATTACTAATCGTCCCGCTGAACCCGGGATCTCGATTGGTGTTGGCTACTGTAATCTTAAAGGTATTACTATTAACTGTTTTTCCATGACTATCCGTCGCCGTCACCGTGATATTTAATTCTCCCTGCGTCGTAAACCCAGGCGTCCCGCTGATCACTCCCGTGCTCGCGTTGATACTTAAGCCCGATGGCAACCCGCTCGCGCTGAACACTAACCCGTCCCCGTCTCCCGCTACGACATCCGCGTCAGTGAACAAACTCCCCGCGTTAATCGCCGTAATCGCTGACCCTTCCGCCGCGCTCTGATTACTAATCGTCCCGCTGAACCCGGGATCTCGGTTGGTGTTTGCTACCGTAATCTTAATCTCCGTAGCCAATACTCCACCCTTTCCGTCAGTAATACTCAGCTTTACTTTGTAAACTCCTGTCTGAACAAAATTGGGCGTCCATTGCAAACGTCTGTTATTTCCATCAGCATCAACCACCTGGATTCCAACAGGAAACAATGCCCCTGTAACCTCCTGTAAAGTGTACGTCAGATCATCATTATTTGGATCGGTTGCCGTGATCGTTAAAGAAAATGTCTGTCCCTCGGCGATTTCTTGAGTTTGTGAAACGGGACTATTAAAGGAAGGGGGTTGATTGGGAGGGGGCGTGACGACAATTGCCACATCCTGAACTGTCACCTGCACAGCGATACCGTTCTGCGAATACCAAGTCTTTCCGCCATCATCGCTGGCCTGGAACTGGAATGTAACCGTAACGCTAGGATTCGCCGGATTGGCAATATCGCCCGGCGTCCAACTCAATGTTCCCGTTGTCGAATCAAAACTGACACCTGTTGCCCCGTGACCCTCCAGCAAGCGAAAGATTAACGAATCTTGATCAAGATCACTCCCCTGTAATTGAATTGTCACTGATTTCCCTTCATCAACAACTGTCGCTGACTGCTCTGCAGTTAAAGTAGGGGGCTGATTGACTGGAATGGTCACCGTCAACCGCCGTTCAAAAACCCCGTCGGTCACCAAAAACGTAATCTTTTGTTCCCCTCCCGGGATATTCTCCCAGGTCAAAACTCCATCCTTGAGTGAAGCCCCCTTTGGCAGCCCCCCCTGAGGGGTCACGGCTAATGAATCTCCATCTGGATCTGAGACGTTCAGGTTCACTGTTACCGTTTCTCCCTGACTCACTTTGGCGGTTTTGATATCCTGTACCTGCGGCGGCCGATTCACCTGGTTTACAATAGTAGTAATTGCCTCTTCCATCAATCCAGCGTTCTCTGCCGCCTCTTGCAATCTCTTTTGATCCTCCGGAGTGATCGGCTGGCCATTCGCTCTCTTGGTCTCGATTTCATCAACGACTTGCAGGAATTGCTGAAGTCCTTCAATGGAAACGAAGACTTCGGTTCCATCTTCCGTTGTGCTGGTCAACGGTTGCGCAACCACGGCGGAGAGAGGTTCATTCGTTTCGTGATTTATCTGAACGGCAACAACGATCACACCCAGCGCCTGCGTCAATACTCCAGTCACAGAATCAATGGTTGTGCCTGCGGCACGTTCAACAGCGCCGACGATGTTACCGTCTCCATCTATAATAGTGCCGTCTTTTTTGAGCACCCAAGTTTCAGGAGTCTTTATTGTTTTTTCTCCTTCTGTGACTTCGATCTCTACCTGAATTTCGATATCATTTGAGTCAGGGATCGTCTTGACGGATTGCACGGTAATCTTGTTTCCTGAGAAAACCGGCAGTAACTGTTTTAATGCGCCATTCACCTGACTCGCCATCTCTGGATCAATACCTTGCTGACCGCTTAACAACTTTTGAATTCTGCTGATTTCTGTGGGAGTAACAAGATCTGCCGGAATCAACAGCTGTCCCGCTTCGCGCTTTAACTGGCTGATTTGCTGTTTCAAGGCCACCTCTCCAACCGCCGCTGATAATTCGTTAAAACCCTCATCGCTTGAGGCCCCCTGGTCCAAATCCAAGATCACCTGGGCAAACTGGGACAAAATCTGTTCTCTTGACGCGGGACTCACTTTATCCAATGCACTCTGCAAACGTTGTAAATCCTGAAGCGAAACTTCGCCGGTATCAGATGAGGAAACAATTTGGTTCAACGCCAACGCGGCCTCGTTAAAAGCAGCCGGGATCTCTTTTGAATCAGCAGCCAGGACAAAAGCAACGGTTCTGTCTTCTTTATTGATCCGCAAGGCAACAGAACCGTTTTCTCCGCTTGCGTTGAGGAGAATAAAAAGTGCCGTTTCGTCCTGGGTAAACGTCCCGATTGGATTTCGCTGGAACTCACCCCGATTGCCGACACTCCTGACCGTTTTGGTGACAACACCATCCCGCAAAGTCCACGTGGTGTTGGAATCCACTTCGATGACGATTGATCCGTAATCCCGCGCAATCAGAACAAGATCCACAATATCCACGACTCCATCACCGCTGACGTCTACAGGGTCTTCTGCGCTCACTCCTTCATTTCCGAAATCAATCGTTATTTTCACCAAGTCTGCAAGATCAAGAACTCCGTTGGGTCGCCCGGAAACATTCGGATCAGTCCCGGCGACGTCCGGGCTTCCAGGAATGGGAGATGTGGGATTAAGGAATTCGAAATTGAACATCCGCAAGGAAGGAGCTGCTAAGATTATCTTCTGGTTCTCAACGATGCGATTCCGGCGAGCAATCCATTGATCCGGTAGGTTATCTTGACGCAGGAATTGCTCGACAAACATCCCTTGTGGGCCTAACGCTACCTTTCTGTTTGGGTTTTCTTCTCTTTCAGAGAAAACGGGTGAGATTTCAGAAAAAACAAGAGCTACCGTCAGAACAATAGGAACAAACTTTCGCATTGAATTGAAAAGAATCTTTCTGTTTTATTCTTGTTTATTCTTGTCGATTCTTGTTGATCGTAAAAAAAATAGCCAATCCCCTTTTTTGACATCTCATGGATTGGCTTCGTTGTAATTGCCGAAGTGGGAAGAGCATACCATAGTTTTCTTCCCTTTGTCAACCGCTGGGCACAAAATAATTGATTGACATAACTCTAACTTTTATAATAAGATATGAAAGCAATGAGGGTTTTTGTTACCGGCGGCACAGGATTTGTCGGCCATGTCTTAGTTCAGAAACTGGTTCAGACAGGACACGAAGTCACCGTGTTGGTGAGAAAAAAGGGGGCCAGTTCTATTTTTGGGGACAGTCCCCTTCGCTTGTCCGCCTCTGGTGGAGGGACAGTCCCCTTTTACGGCGACGTCCTCGATTTCACCTCTCTGAAACTTGGCCTGAAAGACCACGATGCCGTCATTCACTTAGTCGGCATCATCCGTGAATTCCTCAAAAAAGGAATTACCTTCCAGCGCCTCCATGTTGAAGCAACCGAAAACATCATCAATGCCGCCAAGTTCCATAGCATTAAGCGTTATCTTCACATGAGCGCGTTGGGAACATCTCCCAACGCCCAAGCCCGTTATCATCAAACCAAATTCCAAGCGGAAGAAATCGTGCGGAAAAGCGGCCTGGATTACACGATTTTCCGTCCGTCGGTGATTTTTGGAAAAGAAGATGAATTCGTGAATATGTTCGCAGGGATGATGCGAGCATTCCCGATTGTTCCATTAGTAAGGGCGAGGCGCGCCTCGCCCTTACTACAGCCGATCTTCGTCGAAGACGTCGCCGAAGGATTTGTCAGCGCGCTCTCGCTCCCGGAAACCATCGGCCAGACTTACGATCTGGGTGGCCCCCAATCTTATACCCTTAGTCAAATCCTCGATATCATCGCCAAAGTTTTGGATCGAAAAATCCTTAAAATCCAAGTCCCCATCTGGTGGATGCGCTTTCTGGCGACATTTCTGGATCAATTCCCCTGGTTTCCTGTCACCCGCGAACAGCTTCTGATGCTTCAGAGAGATAACATCTGCGACCCTGCCAATTTCAGCAAAACTTTCTCTATTCCATTGACTCCGTTTGAGGAAGGAATCCGGAAATATCTCGTTACTTCTCCAAAATAAACGTCGCCGGGCCGTCGTTTTCAAGAGAGACGATCATCTGTTCCTGAAACCGCCCTTCTTGAACTTTCAGATTGAGATGGCGGAGAGCTTGACAGAAAAAACGATAAACAAGTTCGGCGTGATCCAGCTTTGCGGCCTGCTCAAATCCGGGCCGGCGGCCGCGGGAGGTATCGGCATACAAGGTAAATTGAGATACCACGAGTACCTCTCCACCGACTTGTTGAACGTCGAGATTCATCTTTTCATCGGAATCGTCGAAAATTCTTAGGTAGGCTGCCTTCTCGGCAAGATGCTGGGCGGTTTCGGCCTGATCGGATTGCGTGATCCCCACAAAAACCAACAACCCCGAACCGATGGAAGCGATGGTTTCATTGTCAATTTGCACGGAGGCCTTTCTGACGCGTTGGATTAATAATCTCATGCGCCCCTACCCATTTACCTTACCAACGTCATCTCTTCCCCGCTGCCGATGGGAACCAATACGCTTTCTAATTTTGGGTGATTGCGGACAAAATGGAGATAATCTTTCATCCGGTCTTTGAACATGATCGCGTTGTCGGCAACGATGAGGGTGCCAGGTTTTGTCTTGGGCAGGATTAATTTTAGATACGACAGGTATTCCTCTTTAGTAGCATCAATGAAGACAAAATCAAACGGCCCCCGAAGTTTCTTTAAAATTTCGAGGGCCTCCCCGTAGCGGATATCCACCCACCGGCTTAAACCCGCCTTCTTGAAATTCACCCGCGCCAGATTTACCTTGAGTGGATCGCGTTCGATCGTAAAAATCCTTCCCCCGCCGTTGAGCCGGATTGCCTCCGCCAGCCATAACGTCGAATAGCCGTTCGACATCCCGATTTCGAGGATCCGTTTAGCGCGGCTCACCTTGACCAATTGATGCAGAAACAGGCCGGTCTCTGGCGGGATATTCCACATCCCTCCGTGCTCTTTTGAGAAACGGAGGATATTCTTAAGAATTTTCTCAAAACGTTTTCGCATCAATTAATGCCCGTCCACCGCGGAAAGAATTTCCTGAATATGCCCTTCCACTTTCACTTTTGGCCAAATGGCCGCGATTTTTCCCTGCGGATCAATCCAGCAGGTCGTCCGTTCAATCCCCCAATAACTCTTTCCCATAAAACTCTTCAGTTTGTAGACACCGTACGCCTTGGCCACTTCTTTATTCTCATCGGATAAGAGTGTAAAAGGAAGCTTGTATTTTTGGATAAACTTTTCGTGCGATTTCAAATTGTCGAAACTGACACCCAGGATGACAACATTTTCTTTTTCGAAAACCTTGACCTTATCCCGAAAATCGCAGGCCTCTTTCGTGCAACCGGGGGTATCATCCTTTGGATAAAAATAGAGAATGATATTTTTCCCTTTGAGGTCCTTTAAGGCAATATTTTTGCCTGTGCTGGATGGAAGATTAAAATCAGGCGCTTTGTCGCCGACTTTGAGAGATACTTCTGTTGCCGTAGTCATTGTAGTCCTCCAAATCAATACCCCCTCCCTTGATGGGAGGGGGCTAGGGGGAGGGTGATCTGCCTATTTTTCACCCCCACCCTAACCCTCCCCCATCAAGGGGGAGGGAATATGAAGTTTTAACTTTCGCCTAATGTCTCAATAATCATTTTCATAAACGCCGGTAAATCGTCCGGCTTACGCGAAGTGATCAGATTTCCATCTCGAACAACTTCTCTATCCACAAACTTTGCCCCGGCATTGACTAAATCATCCTTGATCGCGATATAACTGGTCACCGTGCGTCCCTTCACAATCCCCGCTGATGCCAGCATCCAGCCGCCATGACAGATCGAAGCGACCACTTTACCGGCACGATCCATTTGCCGAACAAAATCAACGAGTTTTTTGGAGAGACGCATCCGGTCCGGCGCCCAGCCGCCGGGAATCACTACCGCGTCAAAATTCGCTGCCTTTGCCTGGCTCTCATCGACATCCGCTTCAATGGGATAGCCATATTTCCCTTTATACGAGCGCTTCTGGGGAGCGATGACCACCACATTGGCCCCCTCTTCACGGAGTCGGAGAATCGGGTACCAAACTTCAAGGTCTTGATAGAAATCTTCGACGAGAATCGCAATTCTCTTTCCCTGCAATCCCATGGTAAAATGTATGTTATCATACTAAGAGCACCTCAAGCAAATAGTCCATGGGAGGTTTTTATGCTCAAAATCGGCGTGGTCTTATCCGGCTGCGGCGTCATGGATGGTTCGGAAATCCATGAAGCTGTTTTGACTTTGCTAGCCATTGACAAAGCGGGAGCCGAAGCGGTCTGCATGGCGCCCAACAGCGACCAGAAAGAAATCATCAATCATCTCACCCAGCAAAAGATGAACGAGAAACGGAACGTTCTGGTGGAATCGGCTCGGATCGCGCGGGGAAAAATCAAAGATATCGCCCACGTCAAAGAAAGTGACATTGACGCTTTAATTTTCCCCGGCGGTTATGGCGCCGCGAAAAATTTGTGCAACTTCGCCGACAAAGGAGCCGATTGCGTTGTTTGCGCTGAAGTCGCCCGGTTAGTCCGTGAAGTGCATAACGCCGGCAACCCGATCGGCGCGATCTGCATCTCACCAGCTCTCATCGCCAGAATCTGGCAGACGGAAATCAAAGCCAAACCGAAATTGACCATCGGCACCGATAAAGGAACCGCCGTCCAGCTCCAAAAAATGGGGGCGATCCATCAAGATTGTCCTGTTGGACAAACAGTGATTGACAAAGAACAACGATTGGTCACCACTCCTGCTTACATGTTGGCAAAAAGCATCAAAGAAGCCGCGGAGGGGATTGAAAAACTGGTTAAAGAGGTCATCGCGATGATTCCATCTAAACTGTCATTCTGAGGCGAAGCCGAAGAATCTCGCTTTTAAACAATATGCCCCTTGAAGAATTGATTCGCTCCAAAACCGCCGAGCTTGGTTTTGAACGCTTTGGCATTACCTCTGCCGAACCGATTCCTGAGAACGAAGAGCGTTTCCAGAAATGGCTCGCCGGCGGATATCAAGGCCAGATGGATTACATGGCTAAAGAGCCGAGCCGTCGGCAGGATCCTCGAGAAGTCCTGCCGGGAGCGAAAAGCATTATTGTGGTCGCGATGAATTATAATCCAGTTTCACCCTCCCCCCAACCCCCTCCCATTAAGGGAGGGGGAAATTCGCTAGCAACTCTCAAGATCCCCTCTCCCCTCTGGGGAGAGGGTCGGGGTGAGGGGGTTACATTAACCGGCCGCATCGCCCGCTACGCCTGGGGACGAGATTATCACAAGGTCCTCGATAAAAAACTGAAACAACTGGAAAACTATCTCCACGAAATCGCTCTCGGACCGATTCAAAGCAAGCGCTATGTGGATACCGGCCCCGTTCTTGAAAAGGCCTATGCCGAACGTGCCGGAATCGGATTTATTGGAAAGAATACATTGCTGATTTCAAAAGGACTCGGTTCGTGGCTGTTTCTGGGAGAGATATTGACAACGCTGGAGTTAAAGAAAGTTCCTGCGTTCTTTTTGCTACAAGATGAATCAGGCAAAAAGGAGGCAGGAACTTTCTTAGGTTCTTGCGGCACCTGCACCCGCTGTCTCGATGCTTGCCCAACCGATGCGTTCATCGCCCCCTACCAACTCGACGCCCGGAAATGTATTGCCTACCTCACGATTGAACATCGAGGCCCAATCCCGGAGGAGCTCCACGAAAAAATGGGCGACTGGATTTTCGGCTGTGATATCTGCCAGGAAGTTTGTCCGTATAACCGAAAAGCCCCGGTGACAAAAGAGCTTTCCTTTCTTCCCTCCCCCTCGATGGGGGAGGGTCGGGGTGGGGGTGGACGATTATCTCTCGATAATGTCCTCTCTATTCAATCCGATGAAGAATATTTGAAGCGTTTCCAAGGAACTCCATTAATGCGGGCCAAGCGGGCGGGATTACAACGCAACGCCGCCATTGCGGCGGGGAATCAAGGGCTGGTACAATAGAGAGTCGTGGACAAAAAACAGGTCGCCCAGATCCTTGAAGAAATTGGCACGCTACTCGAACTTAAAGGCGAGATTTCCTTTAAATTCCAGGCCTACCTCCGCGCCGCACGCTCCATTGACTCCCTCACCGATGAGATTGATGTTTACGTTAAAGAAGGGCGCCTTCGTGAAATCCCCGGCGTCGGTGAAGGGCTCGCCGAAAAAATCACGGAACTGGTAATAACCGGCAAGCTCAAATATCTTGAAGAACTCAAGAAATCGTTCCCAGAATCGCTTCTCCAACTCCTCCAGATCCAGGGACTCGGCCCTAAAAAAGTAAAAATTCTTTATGAAAAGCTGAAGATCAAATCGGTCGCCGAACTGGAAAAGGCCTGCCAGGAAGGAAAACTGCTCAAATTGGAAGGGTTTGCCGAGAAGACGATCGAAAATATCCTGAAAGGAATCGAACATCTCAAGAAGCACAGCGGCTACTCCCTTTATTCGAACGCTCTGGCTGAAGCGGAAAAAATCTACGACAAACTCTCTAACCACCCCAAGACAATTCGCATCAGTCTCGCCGGCAGTCTTCGCCGCCATAAAGAGATCATTCGGGATATTGATATCCTAGTCAGCTCGAAAAATCCAGAAGCCATCATGGAAACTTTCACAGAACTGGATTCTGTCGAGACCGTCACCGCCAAAGGAGAGACCAAATCGAGCGTTCTATTGAAATCAGGAATTCAGGCCGATCTGCGGGTTGTTAGCGATACCGAATTCCCCTACGCCTTGCATCATTTTACCGGCAGTAAAGAGCACAATACCGCGATGCGGGGCCGCGCGAAGCAAATGGGAATGAAGATGAATGAATACGGCCTTTTCAAGGAACCTTCTGATAAACTCATTCCGTGTAAGGATGAAGAGGAGATCTTCAAAAAACTCGGCCTCTCCTATATTCCGCCGGAGCTCCGCGAAAATATGGGAGAAATCGAAGCGGCTGAGAAGGAAGAGATTCCAGATTTAATCGAAGAAAAAGATATCCGAGGTGTTTTCCACACCCACTCTCTCTACAGCGATGGCGCCGCCACCGTTGAAGAGATGGCCAAAGAAGCCAAACGCCTCGGTTTGGAATACATCGGCCTCTCAGATCACAGCCAATCGGCCGCTTACGCCCACGGAATGGAACCCGAACGATTGAAAAAACAATGGAAAGAGATTGATGAGATTAACAAACGGTTAAAAGGAATCCGCATCCTCAAAGGATCTGAAGTAGATATCTTGGGCGACGGCTCTTTGGATTACGATGATGATATCTTGGCCGAACTCGATTTTGTCATTGCCTCGGTCCACAGCCGGTTCACGATGAGCGAATCGGAAATGACTCAGCGAATCATCAAAGCAATCCAAAACAAACAGACCACCATGCTCGGCCACATGACCGGTCGGCTTCTTTTAGGACGTGAAGGATATCACCTCAACCATAAAGAAGTTTTCCAGGCGGCTAAAGATTACGGTGTGATGATCGAACTGAACGCCAACCCGCACCGCTTTGACGTGGACTGGCGCTACGGCCGCGACCTAAAGGGGCTTGGAATCAAAGTCAGCATCAACCCCGACGCGCACAAGGTTAAAGGAATCGCTGATTACCGCTTCGGCGTCGGCATCGCCCGAAAAGCGTGGCTGGAGAAAAAAGATGTGTTCAATACGATGGGGTTGGAGCAAGTGTTAAAAGTATTACAATAATGACAGAAGGGCAACCCCCTGTGGTTGCCCTTCTGTAGGGGCGCAATTTATTGCGCCCTATTCTTGTGATTGATGAGGGCGTGATAAATCACGCCCCTACCTTGCGATCGGACGGGCACGGGGGCCCGCCCCTACAAACAATGCCTGAATCTTTCGCCCAAAAAAGATCCCGCGCCGGCAAAATTCTGGCAGCCCTGAAGAAATCCTATCCCGACGCCAAGTGCGCGCTCAACTTCACCAATCCTCTGGAACTCCTCATCGCCACCATCCTCTCCGCTCAGTGCACCGATAAACGAGTGAACATCGTTACCAAAGATCTTTTCAAAAAATACCGCGCCGCTAAAGATTATGCCGCCGCCGATGTCAAAACCTTCGAACAAGAAATCCACTCCACCGGCTTTTACAAGAATAAAACCAGGAATATCATCAACTGCTGTAAGAAACTCGCGGAGAAACATGGCGGCAAAGTCCCCAACCAGATGGAAGATTTAGTGGAATTGCCCGGCGTCGGAAGGAAAACCGCCAACGTGATTTTAGGAAACGCCTATGGAATTCCCGGAGTCACCGTGGATACCCACGTCCGCCGGCTCTCTAACCGGATGGGACTGACCACGAATGACGATCCGGACAAAATCGAGCAAGACCTGATGAAGTTATTCCCCGAAAAAGAATGGACTTGGCTCTCCCACGCCCTCATCCACCACGGCCGCGGATACTGCACCGCGAGAAGACCTGAATGCCCGAAATGCCCCATCGAACCGTTCTGCCCGAAAATAGGCGCCTGATCCTATTTTGTCCATCCCTGCGCGTGTGATATACTTATTATTGAGTAAGGAGTATCCATGAAAATCGCGGCCGATCCAAGACTATTCTGGTTTCTAAAAGAGGGTTCTTCACTCGACCTGACAAATCCATCTACTTTGGAGATGTACGTCCAACAGGTCATCACCCGCGGCGGCGAGAAAGATGTTCGAACTCTCCTCAAAGTTATTGATCGCAAAAATCTTCACCAGACATTTCAGCGATTAAAATCCTTTGTCCCCTTCGAAGTCAGAAAATTCTGGGAGGATTTCTTTGGAAGTCATTAGTCCTATTCAGAAAACCATCCTTGGTTACTTCGGCAACACCCCAGATAGTGAACAATTCTATCTCACCGGCGGCACGGCTCTGGCCTATTTCTACCTCAAGCACCGTAAAAGTAATGACCTCGATTTCTTCACCTCGACTCCGGAAATCATCACTCCCTTCAGCCATCAATTGGAAGCAACGCTCAAAGCCCATGGAATGTCCGTTGAGAGGCACAGAGGATTCCATTCGTTTATAGAGTTCTTCATCGGAAAGGATAAAGAATCCACCATCATCCAGTTAGCTCTGGATTCCGCGTTCCGGTTTGAGCCAACCTTGCAATTCCCGGAATATCCCCGCTTAAAGGTAGACAGCTTAGTGGATATCGCCTCGAATAAACTTTTGGCGCTCTTTGGAAGGGCCGCGCCGAGAGATTTTATTGATGTTTATTCTCTCGTCAAAAAAAACCGCTTTAGCCCCGATGAACTCATGGATAAAGCCCGGAAGAAAGACCCCGGTTTCGACCTGTATTGGCTGGGAGTCGCCTTTGAGAGAATCAAAACTTTCGATCAGAATTCGACTGAAATGCTCCTCTTGATAGAACCTTTGAACTTCCAGGATTTTGTCGCCTTCTTCGACCACTGGCGGGAAAAAATCGTCAAAGAGATAAAAGGTTCGTGATTTAACTCAACGCCTTTTCAATCAGCGCGCGGACTTCGCCCGACATCGGCAGGGTTAAGGCCGCTTGATGGCCGGTGGGAGACATCTTCTTCCAGGTCTTTTGAACGATGGAAATGATTTTTTCTTCGGGATGCTTCTGGGCAAATTCGGCAAAATAGTTTTCTAAGAATACCAAACAAATCACATCTTCCAGAAACTGCATCTGCGGGTTGGTTTTGATATCTTTCTTGCGCAATAATTCCTGAACCTGTGTGATCGTTTGACGATCGTAGCCGATCTTTTCTAATATCTCCCCCGCCTTTTGGGCGTGAAATTCATAGAGCGTCGTGCGCCATTTGAGATACCCGATCCTGCCAATTGGATATTGGTTTCGCGGAATCATCCAGCGGCAGAGATGCTGCGAGCGAGCCGCCAACCGCAACGCTTCAGAGGCCTCCGGCGCCAATCGTTCCAGCCAGTGAGTCATCCGCTGGGCGTACAAAACTTCTTGGCCTTTGGGATCCTGGCTGTTGGCCTGGTCAAACGCTTTGATCGCCTTCTGGAATCGCTCTAGATTGGAAATCATCGGTTTCGATAGGTATTATCCCACACTTATCTACAAAAAAACCAAAAAAGGCACTGTTGACAAAAGAGATGTAATGATGTAATATTTGATTTGGAGGTAAAAACGATGCTGCGCACCCAAGTCCTTTTAGAACCATGGCAACACCGTTTCCTAAAGGACGAGGCTAGGCGTACAGGGAAAAGTCTTTCCGCCGTTCTCCGGGAAAAGTTGAGCGCGGCCATTACTCCCCCGCAAACCCGTCAGAAAGAGCTCTTTTCCATCCATGGAATCGTGAAAGATGGACAGGCTTCCGGCAAAGAGCATGACCGTTACCTCTATCAGCACCCATGAAGCAGCTTTTCGTAGATACCAGCGCCTGGTATGCCTTTGTCAACCAAAAAGACCCTGATCATTCAAAAGTCTCAGAGTACTTGAGGCAATTTAGAGGGATTCTAGTCACTTCCAATTTTGTTTTTGACGAAGTGGTCACTTTAGTCTTGACTCGAACCAATCACACGCTCGCCGCAAAAATAGGCAACTTACTAATGGATTCCACAACGGTAGTGCTTCTCCCCGTAACGGAAGAAGACCAACAACAGGCATGGCGCTTCTTTAAAAAGATGTCCGATAAAAACTACAGTTTCACCGATTGCACTAGTTTTATCCTGATGAAACGGCTCTATTTGACCGTCGCATTGACGCTTGATTCCCACTTTACCCAAGCCGGTTTTCACCGAGTCCCATAAAAAAACAAACACTCTTGTTTTGCCTCACTCTTTAAGCTATGTTATAATTTCCTTCATGCCCGCCGCGCAATTCTACGATGCTGTGATTGAAAATATTCTAGTCCAGACGTCCACCGTCAAGACCTTTACCTTCGACATGGGAAAACCAATTGAGTTTACGGCAGGGCAGTTTGTGATGGCCCATACCGCCAGAGACGGTCAGCCGGTGAAAAAACCGTACTCGATCGCGTCCCCTCCTTATATTAAAGAGAAGATTCAGCTCTGCATTAAAAAAGTTGAAGGTGGTTTCATGTCGAATTACTTCCACAATCTGAAAGTCGGTGATCGGATGAAACTCCAGGGCCCGATGGGAGTCTTTAAAATTAAAGAGCCGATCGAACGCGGCCTGGCTTTTGTGGCGACCGGCACCGGCATTGCGCCGCTGAGAGGAATGATCTTAGACCTCTATCATCGAAAGAAGGTAGATCACGTCAAAATCTGGTGCTTCTTGGGAGTTCGTTATGACGATGAAGTTTTATTCTGGGACGAATTTCAAAAACTAGAAAAAGAGTATTCCAATTTCAAGTTTGTTCCCACCATCAGCCGCCCGAAAAATTGGTCGGGCGAAGTCGGCTATGTCCAGGAGAAGGTCAAGAAACACCTGATCTCTCCCAAAGACGTGGATATTTATGCCTGCGGTTTAGTGGATATGATTGAGCAGACGATCAAAGTGCTCGGAGAAGCCGGATTCCCGCCGGAGCAGATGCACTACGAGAAGTGGACGTAAAAGCAGTCATTCGTACATCGTCCATCGTACTTCGTATATAGTACTTAGTACGAGACGGCCTTTACGCGCCGTCGTCCCCAATCGCTTCGACCGGACATTCCTCTTTGGCCTGCTTGCACTTGGCTTCTTCCTCAGGGGTGGTCGGCTGTTTATAGACGTAAGAGAACCCGCCCGCTTCGTTTCGCGTAAAGTTCGCCGGCGCTGTCTGACGGCAAAGATCGCAGTCAATGCATTGGGTATCCACGTAAAATGACCCGGTTACCTGTCCTGGGTGCTTGCTACTCTTATCTGCCATTGATATCTCCTTTCCTTAAATGATGATAAAAAGATTATTATTGCTTACCGCGTTAGTAGGTAGAGTATATCCAATACCTGACTTCTTTGTCAACAATAAAGCTACACCGTCACTGCCAAAGAAGCATGCCGCTCTTCCCAACGATTAATTTCGGGAGTGAAATACTTTAAGCGTATCTTTTTATACTCCTTGGTGCTGAAGAGCGCCTCATAGCGAATGATACCGGTTGCCCCGGAGAGAGATTCCAGGATTGTGTCGCACGCCTGCTTATCTCTTCCATGCACCATGGTGAAAATCGAATAGGGCCAGTCGGGATAAACGGGGCGCTGATAGCAATGGCTGACCGCGCTAAAACTCCCCATTTGAACGCCGACTTGGGCGATTCTTTCCGGAGGGACATCCCACACCCCCATCGCGTTGGCGACAAAACCGGCTTTCCGGTGATTCAAGACCGCGGCCATCCGCCGCAGTTTTCCTTCTTCCACGAAACGAGCGGCCATTCCAAAAAGTTCATCCTGCCCCATACCCAATTGCTCTGCCATAGCATGATACGGCGTTGATACCACTGGCATATCTTCCTGCATGACGCGGATAAAATGAATTTCTCTTTCGGTTATCTCACTTTTCGGCCGGTGGCGCATCTCTTCCGAATAACGAGGGGTTTCTTTCTTGTCCGGCGAATTCTCCCCCGTGATATCCAAATTGACGCCGATTTTAAAGAGCTTGATCGTCGGCATCAGGCGGGTTGATTGGGCTTTGGCCAGCGAATGAAAGAGTTCTACCGTCTTTTCCAATCCGATCCGGCTGTTTGGGGGGACCGCGACGGTAAACCAGAGGTTGAACGCGTGATTTCTGCGGTAATTATGCGTCACTCCGGGATGGCTGTTGATGACCTCCGCGGCTTCATCTTCTCTTTGAGAGTCCACGCGCATGGCGACTAAGCTCGACCGGTATCCAAGGCACCGGGTATCGAAGATGGCGCTAATCTGGCGAATGACCCCGTCTTCTTTAAAAACTTGAAGACTCTCTATTACCTCTGATTCGGTGAGACCGCATTTCTCGCCCAGCATGACAAAAGGATTCCTAACCAGGGGAAGCTCTTCCTGAATTAAAGCCAGTAATCTTTTCTGTTGATTCGTTAAAGAGAGCATGGCGCCGTTTCCGACAGCAAAATTTCTATGACCTGATCACGATATTCAAAAATGACTTTGTCGGTGGGGCGTCTGTCCTGTCTGGTATATTGAACGGCCAGTTCGGACGCCTTCCGCTTCGACTCTTCCGTCAGCGGGCCGTCTATCAGCACAAAAGGGCCTACAAAGTTTTTGGGGATCAACAAATGCCGGTTTTCTTTCTGGGCATACCACTGAAGCGTTAGATTTTCTCGTTCGTTCCTGCCGACGATGATCTTGGTCTGGTTGTCTAGTCGAAAATGCCGTCCTAAAGTTAATAGTTCAAAGTCCTCCGTTGAATTCACATCGCTATGGGCGAAGTAATCTTTCACCTTCACGGCGAAATTTTCGTCGGTGAGAAGGCATCCTCCCGCGGGGGTCGGATAGTCCTTGAGGCCAAACTGTTCCGCTAACCGAATCTGGTCTTTTCGGGACCGCCCCTGCAAATCCAACAGTTTTTCCCGGTCAACGACTCCCTCGATTTCCGGATGGGTCGGCTCCAGCAGTTTCGCCGAGAGGGGACGCAGAATTTTCCCAGTCAAGTCGCTCTCTTTTTCAATAATATTCATGCTTCGCCGCATCTGAGACATCGGCCGCTGTCCCAACACTTCTCCCGTGATCAGAAAAGTGGCCTCGATTTTTTCCATATACCTCTTTGCCAGCCGCCAAATGTGAATGCGGCAATCCACGCATGGATTCATCGCCACCCCATAACCAAAACGGGGATTGCGGACAATCTCCAGATAATCATCCCCCAGTTTGTGGGTCATCAGGGGAATGTTGAGAAACGCCGCGGAACTAACCGCGTACCGCTTATCACAGCATCCCCACGGCATCACCAGGTGGAAACCGAAAACCTCCACCCCCTGATCAATCACCAACCTTGTTGCCAAGGTGCTGTCCAAACCTCCAGAAAGAAGCGCGACTCCCCGCCGTATCATTTTAGTGCCCCCAATCGGTCGCCGTTTGCGGCTCAACAAGGTATAATTCCACCCAGCGATCTCCGCAGCGGACTTGCTGATAGACTGAAACAATGAATAGCGGCACGGTGGTCACCGCGTAGAAAATCGGCAGCCACTCCAATTGATTCAACAACGCGGAAATATAAATGATGACCCAATACTTTTCCGGCGTCCAAACCCAATGAACCCGGCGGAAGATTCCTTTTAATTTTACAAAAAAGGATGCCTGTTGTGTTTCCGCTGAAGACTGCTTCTTTTGTATTTCTTCATCTTTTCTGTGATTAACAAGTTCCAAAAACCGATGGTACTTTAGCTGTTTCTGCAGAAGCAAGTAACTTAAAACTTTGGATCGTCTGTTATTGTTATAAAGAAAGAAACTGATCGCCGCCAGGAACCCCATCGTCAAAATAAAAACAGGCGGGAAAATACGCGTACCGCGGAAAGCAAGGGCAAACATGGCAGAAGGGAAAATAAGATCATGTCCGATACGATCAAGAAAAATACCCGTGGAGGAAACATGCTGCCGGCCCCGCGCTACGATTCCGTCCGTAAAGTCGAGAACCATGTGCATAAAAAAACAGAGGCAGGCGAATAGAGTCGTTATTTTTGAAGGAATTGCCAGAAGAAAACAGCCCGCCATCCCAACGACAATCCAGAGAACAGTGACCTGATTCGCTGAGACGCCTGTCCGTAATAAAAACGCGCCGATCGGCACCGCAAGGCGTATGTAGGTATTCTTGGCCCACCGGCTGCTCTTGGCGTCTCTATCGCGGGGAGCTCTGTATTTTTCTTTGACTTCTTGAAGTGAAAGCGCGCCATGAGGCATTAAACGTTGTTAAGCTCCTCTCGGATTTCTTTCACCGCCTGAACCATGACTCTTAGTTTCGCGACGACTTCCTCCCGTGTCCGGGTTTTGAGTCCGCAATCAGGATCCACGTAAATCTTTTCTACTGGAATCACATCCATTGCCGCTTTGATCCGGCTTTTCACGGTTTCTTTCGTCTCCACCTTATGGCTGTGAACATCCAGTACCCCGAGCCCGATCTCTTTGGTGAACGGCTGTTTCTGAAAGAGGGCCAGCATGTCGTAACCGCTGTTGGACATCTCAAGATCAATCTGGTCCACGGGAAGCTTGAGCATCCTAGGATAGATCAGATCAAACCGCCCATAGCAGATATGCGTGAGGGTTTTCACTTTCAATCCGGATGTAGCCACTCCCAGCGCTTCAATGGCCAGGCCGATTTCTTCAGGGCGAACCGAAACCGCCGGTTCATCAATCTGGATATACTGAGCGCCGGCTTTTTCCAAATCTTTCGCTTCCTTATTAATCACTTCCGCCAGCGCCAGCGCGCTCTCCCGGCGGGAACCGTAATACTCATCGAAAGACCAGTCCATCATCGTGTAGGGCCCGGTGAGCATTCCCTTGACCGGCTTTTGGGTCAACGACTGCGCGAATCGGTACCATTTTAGCGTGACCGGCTTTGTCCGGCGGATCTTCCCGACGATGATCGGCTTGCGATAATAGCGGTTGCCGTAGGAACGAACCAATCCGCTGATTTTAAACCCGCTGAATTCTTCGGCAAAATAAGTCGCCATGTCGCCGCGGTACATTTCCCCATCCACCAGAATATCCAGCCCCAGTTCTTCTTGAATCTCAACCCATTCACGGGTCGCTTTCTGCTCCAGTTCTTCCAACCGCCTGGCGCTGATCCGTTTGGCTCGAAAGTCAGCGCGCGCTTTCTTCAAATAATCCGGTTTTGGGAAACTGCCGACGCTGGTCGTAGGAAGAAGCTGCGACACGGATTTAGTTTTTTCCTGCTTCTTGTTTCCTGCTTCCTGCTTCAGTTGTTCCACGAGTTCTGTTGTCATGATGGGTTCCCTTTCGATCCTTGTTGATTTTTCCCGCGGCCGCCGTCAACAGTTTTAATTTTTTCCGGGCCGCGTCCCTGGGAAGAAATTCGAGGCCATAATTAGGACTGAGAGCGGCGAGATTCTCACCAAGCGTCTCTTGAAGGTTTTTGATATGTTTTGCCAAAACTGTCTCTTTTTCCATCAATGTGTTGCGCGCGTCCACGACGCCGGCGCAGATCTTTTTCGTCACTTTTTTCCGGTGCAGGAGAGAAACGTTGGAGTGCCCCGCTGTCAGATCCAGCGCCAATTCATCCACCGGCAATTGCAGAAGTTCATTCCAAGAACCGGAAATATTTCCATAACCTAGATGCAGCGACACCGTGACACCGCTTAAACCGTGAGCCACCATTTCTATCCCCTTGGCCCAAAGGGACAGATCTTCCGGATTTGACAAAATCGCCGGTTCGTCAATCTCAATAAACTTCACCCCTGATTGTGCCAGCGCGAGGATTTCCTGGTTCAGATATCCGGCTAATTCCCAAACTAGTTTCCGTCCGTCCTGATACCATTCATCCTTCGATAAATGGGCCAGAGTATACGGCCCTGTCAGAATCACTTTAACTGGAGTTTTCCCGGCTACTTTCTGCGCGGACTCAAAATCACGAACAAGAATTGGATTTTCATAGCTGAGTTTTTCATGGATGATTGGCTGACGGTAATAGGTATTGGTATCAAAGTAACGGACCAGTCCGTTGATGGTGCACCCTTTCAATCCCCGCATAATATAGGAAATACCGTCTCCCCATCGGATTTGGCCATCCGAGGGAAGATCCACTCCCAGCTTGATCTGCTCGAGGATGACTTCTTTAGTTACCTCATCTTGGATCTTCTCAAACTGGTTCCAGCTGATTTTTTCTTTGTCCAACTGGTCAATGGCTTTACGATGCTTCTGTTCACCCGGACGATCGCCAATTCTTGGGTAACTGCCTACTACGGTCACTTGAACCATGATCATCTCCTCTTTAGCGTACAGCGTTCTCAGCCAGAGGCTGATTCGCCTCTGGCGAAAGCGGACAGCGTACAGGAAATGCCCTTAACTGAACGCTGCACGCTGACCGCTGTTTTTTATGGAAGTGTTATTATAGGGTGGCAATGGAAACCTGTCAAACGTTTTGAGAAGCCGGCTGCAAGTAGAAATCACGGCTATAAAGATCTTCAATTTTTGCCAATTCCTGGTCAGCTAACACCGGAGCATCGACTGCCGCCGCAAACTCCTCCAATTGTTTCTCTTCGTAAATATTCGGAAAGATAGACGAGATGCTGGGTTCGGTGAGAATAAATTGCAAGGCCGCTCCTCCGAGCGTTCTCCCTTTGACTTCGGTCAGGAATTTCAACTTGTCAATCTTCCGCAAACCCTTTTCCTGCCATTCCCGTTTTTTTTCGTCGGTGGAGACTCGATGATAACGGTGATCGTTTTTCTCGTAGGTTGTTTGAGGAGTCACCCGCCCTTCCAGAAGACCAGAGGCATGGGGAACCCGGACTAAGAATGTCGTCCCATATTGAGCGGCCAATGGAAACACCGGCCGGCCGATCATCTGTTCGAGCATGTTATAAATGATTTGAACCGCGTTCACCCGGCGATGCTCGACCAAAAATTTTCCTTCTTCAATCTGCCGTTCGTTGATCGCCGGGCCCAGTGTCGCGCCATAGGCACGAACCTTGCCCGTCTTCTTCAATTTTTCAAGGACGTTGAAAATTTCATCTTTACGGAGTGTATCAATTCGTGGATTATGCAACTGATAGAAATCAACGTAATCGGTCTTGAGCCGCTTTAAACTTTGTTCCAGAGCAAATTCAATATATTCCGGCGTCCAATTTTGCGGCAATTCCTGCTGCCCGGCACGGTCCCCCGGATCGTTGTGATAAAAATCGTAGCCGAATTTGGTCGAAATCACCAGTTTTGAGCGGGGAACTCCCTCAAACGCCTGCGCCAGAATCGTCTCTCCTTTGCCGCTGCCGTAGGTGTCGGCGGTGTCGAAGAAATTAATCCCAGAATCATAGGCCCGCTTTAGTAAACGAATCCCAAAGGCGTCGTCTTTAATTCCCCACCAGGTCGTCGAAACCGTCCAGACGCCGAAACCGATTTCGGAGACGGCGATATCACTTTTGCCTAGGTTGCGGTATTTCATGATTAACCACCACCATTGTAGGGGCAAACCCCCTGTGGTTGCCCATCCGTAGGGGCGCACCTATGTGTGCGCCCTTTTTTAATGCGGGCAGACACATAGGTCTGCCCCTACGGTTATTGCAATCAGGGCGGGCACGAGGCCCGCCCCTACGTTTTGGGTCTATGTTTCTACCTTCGCCAATTCCTCTTCCTTGAGTTCCTCATACACATTCCATTCCTGAATACTCTTGGAAATTCTCATCGAGCAGAACTTCGGCCCGCACATCGAGCAGAATTCGGCGTTAACGGCCAGATCCTCGTTGCGATATTTACGCGCGGTCTCTTCATCCATCGCCAGATGGAAATGCTTCTCCCAATCCAAATCAGCTCTCGCCCTAGAGAGTTCATCATCCCACTTGCGGGCGTTCTTATAACCTCTGGCTACGTCCCCCGCGTGAGCCGCGATCTTGTAAGCAATGACCCCTTGCTTGACGTCCTCGGCATTGGGCAATCCCAAATGTTCCTTGGGAGTCACATAACAGAGGAAACTCGCGCCATAGTAAGCGGCCGCTGTGGCGCCAATGGCCGATGTAATGTGATCGTAGCCCGGAGCCACGTCGGTGACCAACGGCCCCAGGACGTAGAACGGGGCTCCCTGGCAATATTCCGCTTGCAGTTCCATATTCATCTGGATCTGGTTGAATGGAATGTGCCCGGGCCCCTCGACCATGACTTGGACTCCGGCTGCGCGGGCTCGAGTTGTTAATTCTCCCAATACCTTTAATTCGGCAAACTGCGCTTCATCCGACGCGTCGGCTAAACAGCCGGGACGAAGACTATCCCCTAAACTGATCGTGACGTCGTGTTCGCGCAAGATCGCCAAGACATCATCATAGTATTCATAGAGCGGATTCTGTTTTCTGTTTTTGATCATCCAATGGGCGATGAGAGACCCTCCGCGACTCACGATTCCCGCCAAACGTTTTGAAATAAGAGGTAAGTGTTTTAATAACACCCCCGCGTGGATCGTCATATAATCAACCCCTTGTTTGGCTTGATTCTCGATATTGCGAAGAAGATCGTTGATCGTCATTTTATCGGGATCAATGTTCTTGACGGTCTGGTAAATAGGAACCGTCCCGATCGGAATCGGGCTTTCCTTAATAATCGCCATGCGGATCTCATCTAAATTCCCTCCGGTGGATAAATCCATCGCTGTGTCGGCGCCGTATTTGACGGCTATCTCTAGCTTTTGTACTTCTTCCTTAATACCGGAAGCCAGAACCGAATTCCCGATATTGGCGTTGATCTTGGTCGAGATCGGGCGTCCGATCCCCATTGGAACGAGTGAACCGATTTTAATATGGTTGATGTTTGCAGGTATGACAATCCGCCCAGCGGCCACCTCCTGACGGATAAACTCCGGCTCCACTTCTTCCCGCTGGGCAACTACCAGCATCTCGCGCGTTATAATCCCTTTTCTGGCTGCTTCGATTTGAGTCATTTGAATTCACCTCGTTATCGTAGGGGCAACCCCCCGTGGTTGCCCTTCTGTAGGGGCGAGGCGGCGCCTCGCCCCTACAATATTCCCATGAGGGCAGGCACGGGGGCCTGCCCCTACGTGCAATTTACAGATGTTTTGTAACTCGAATCCGTCCTCATCGGCCTTCTTCCCACCGACTCGATCAATTGTACCAGAGCTTTCTCTCCTAATCCATCGGGAACATTCGCGCCGGCCATGTGGACGATTCTTTCCTCTAATAATGTCCCCCCCAGGTCATCTACCCCAAAATACAGGAGCACCTGCGCCATTTTGTCTCCTAAATAAGTCCAGAGTCCCTTGATGTGATCAAAATTGTCGAGCATCAGCCGAGACACCGCGAAAACCTTGACGTCCTCGTAACCGGTGGTCGGCGGCAGATGCGCCATGTCGGTATGTTCCGGATGAAACGCCAGCGGGACAAACGCGTTGAATCCGCCGGTCTGGTCCTGAAGTTCGCGCAACGCGGCTAAATGTTCAATGATTTCTTCTTTAGTTTCGATGTGGCCGTACAACATCGTAGCGTTGGTTCGAATCCCCATTTGATGAGCCGTCCGCATCACCTGTAACCATTCCTCCCCTGTAATTTTGGTGGGACATAATAGCTTTCGAACTCTCTCGCTGAAAATTTCCGCTCCCCCCCCTGGCATTGTGTCTAACCCAACCCCCTGAAGCCGTTTTAAAACCTCCTCCACCGTCATCCGATTTAATTTGGCGAAGAAATCAATTTCAACCGCGGTGAACGCTTTGACGTGCATATCAGGATCCACTTCTTTAATCTGACGAATCAGTTCTTCAAAATAGTCCAGCTTCAGCTTGGGGTGCAATCCGCCGACGATATGAACTTCGTTCAATCCGTAAGGAACCACCTGGCGGACTTTATTGACGATTTCTTCAACGCTGTAAGTCCATCCCCCTTCTTGACCTGGGCGGCGGGCGAAAGCGCAGAATTCACAGGTCAACACACAGACGTTGGTCGGGTTGATGTTGAGGTTGGTGCTGTAATAAACCGCGTCGCCATGTTTCTTGCGGCAGACTTCATCGGCCAACTGCCCTAATAGAAGAATATCGTCACTCTCCAATAATTGGAGTCCTTCTTCCGCCGTGAGACGTTGACTGTTATGAATTTTTTGAGAGATATCTTGCATAGACTCTGAAAAGGGGACAGCGCCCTTTTTCTCGCTGTCACCTAGCACTTGTTCCTCTTCCCAAAAAGGGCGCTGTCCCCTTTTGCCAGGCCGTCACTTCGAGCCGATGCCCATCCGGATCAAAAAAGTAAAAGGACTTGGACCCTTCTTCTGGGCGGACTGTCGGTCCTTTCTCCGCCTTGACATGCCCCCGCTGTAATTGCTGGACCATCGAATCAAATTGACTATCCGAAACGCGAAAAGAGAGATGGTTCACTCCGCCGATGGTCTCCTTGGCTCCTGAAGACAATTTTTGCGGTTTCTCCGGTTCTACCAACGCCAGCATATTCTCGCCGCACCAGAGATAAACATGCTTGGGATGAAGTTCAAAAGCGTAAGTCAGCCCCAAGACTTCCGTAAAAAACTGTTTTGAACGCTCGATGTCGCTGACATTGATGGCGACGTGGTCAAATCCCTTGATCTCAACCATGGCCGATATTTTATCATAAAACTGGAAATATAGGCGCACATCTTGTTATAATGATGGCTTAGGAAAAAATAAGAACCGTCCCCTATATAAGTGAGAGGATAGAACCCTATGCCTGCAAAAAAGATAAGCGATATTTTGATGGAGAGAAAGATCTATCAAATCCTCCGCCCTAAGCTCGTCACCGCCCCCCCTGATTTGACACTTCAGCAGGCGCTTGACCTGATGCGGCGGGAAAAATCGGGGTATATCGTGGTCGCGGACGCTCATTTAAAGGTCGTCGGCTTATTTACCGAGCGGGATGTGCTGATGAAAGTCTTGCGCCCGGGAGTCGGCTTAAACGAACCGCTGGCCAAATACATGAACACCGAGCCTCCTGTTCTTGCCAAAAAGGACACGGTGGAAACGGCCGTCGAAACCATGAATGCTCATAACGTGCGCCATATCCCGCTTGTTGACGAATTGGGACAGATGACGGGGGTTCTTTCTGTCCGGACCATCGTGATTTTCTTGGCTGAACTCTTTCCCGTTGAAGTCTTCAATCTTCCTCCCAAAGCCGATCAGATCCATGAGACGGCTGAGGGGGGATGAAAACTGAAAATGGAGAATGGAAAGTGGGAACGACAAAAAAACAACTTAAAGAAATAGACGCTGTCACCATCCGTTTCGCCGGTGATTCCGGTGATGGGATGCAGCTCACCGGTGACCAGTTCACGGATACCTCCGCGCTGATGGGGAACGATATTGCCACCTTCCCCGACTTCCCGGCGGAAATCCGCGCCCCGGCGGGAACTCTTCCCGGAGTGAGCAGTTTTCAAATCCAATTCAGCGAACATGAAATTTTCACCGCCGGCGATTCGCCCAATGTCCTGGTAACGATGAATCCCGCGGCGCTGAAAGTGAACCTCGCCGACCTCGTCAAAGGAGGAACAGTCGTCGTCAACACCGACTCTTTCACTGAGGAAAACCTGAAAAAAGCCGGTTGGAAATCCAACCCGCTCCAAGATGGAACGTTAAAGGATTACGCGGTATTAGAAATTCCCATTTCCACACTCAATGCCAACGCCCTAAAAGGTTCTCCTATTAAGCCGACGGACGCGGATCGCTGTAAAAACTTCTTCGCTCTTGGGCTGATGTTCTGGATGTACGACCGCAAGCTGGAGTTTACCGTCAAATGGATTGAAGAGAAATTCGCCAAAAAACCGGAACTGCTCCAGGCGAATGCTACGGCGTTGAAGGCAGGCTACAATTACGGCGACATTTCGGAAACGATTCAGGCGCGTTATGTCATTCGAAAGGCGCGGCTGGCGCCGGGAACCTACCGTAAAATCACAGGGAATGAAGCAATCGCTCTTGGAATTGTTACCGCGGCCCACCTCACCGGCAAACAAGTTCTTTACGGCAGTTACCCCATTACCCCGGCGAGCAGTATCCTGCATGAACTGGCGCTCCGCAAAAACTTTGGGATTAAAACTTTCCAGGCGGAAGATGAAATCGCCGCCTGCGGGTCGGCGCTCGGCGCCGCGTTTGGAGGACATATCGGTATCACCGCCACCAGCGGCCCCGGACTTTGTCTTAAATCGGAAATGATTAACTTAGCCGTGATGGCGGAGCTTCCTTTAGTGATTATTGACGTTCAACGAGGAGGTCCTTCCACCGGTCTCCCGACAAAAACAGAACAGGGAGATTTATTGCAAGCGATGTTTGGAAGAAACAGCGACTCTCCTGTTCCCGTGATCGCCGCCTCCACACCGTCAAACTGTTATGATTTCATGATCGAAGCCATTCGAATCGCCGTCACTTACATGACACCGGTTTTCTTCCTCTCGGACGGTTATCTGGCCAGCGCCGCCGAACCGTGGTCTCTGCCGGACGTCTCAAAGCTTCCTAAAATTCAAATTCAACACCCGCAATCGAGTGACGGCCCGTTCTTACCCTATGTTCGAAATGAACAAACCCTAGCAAGACCATGGGCCGTTCCCGGCACACCCGGCTTGGAACACCGCCTCGGTGGGCTTGAGAAAGCGGACCGAACAGGGGGCGTCAGTTACGATCCCGCTAATCACCACAAAATGGTCACGCTCCGGCGGGAAAAAGTGAACCGCGTCGCTGATGGAATTCCTCCACTGGAAATCCTGGGCCCTAAAAAGGGGAAACTGCTGGTCCTCGGCTGGGGAAGCACCTATGGGCCGATTCACGCGGCGGTCACTGAATTACAAAAGCAAGGGAAACAGGTCTCGGCTTGCCATCTTCATTACATGAACCCTTTTCCGAAAAACTTGTCCGAAATACTGAAATCTTTTAACACGATTTTAATCCCTGAAAATAATATGGGACAGCTGCTCTTGCTGATCCGGGGGGCGTTTGAAGGGATTCACGCGGTAGGATTTCATTTGGTCACGGGACAACCTTTTAAAATTAGAGAGATCAAAGAAAAAATCGAGGAACTTTTATGACGGGTCCGCAGGAAATTCCATCACCGCTGCCGTATACCAAAGAAGATTTTGTCTCAGGACAAGATGTGCGCTGGTGCCCCGGATGCGGGGACTATGCCATTTTGTCGGTTATGCAGAGGACGCTGGCGCAATTTCGGATCCCGCGCGAGAACCACGTCTTCATCTCAGGAATCGGCTGCTCCAGCCGCTTTCCTTATTATATGAATACCTACGGATTTCATACCATCCACGGCAGGGCTCCCACGATCGCGTCGGGCTTGAAATGCGTCCGCCCTGAATTGACCGTTTGGGTCATCACCGGCGATGGCGATGGGTTAAGCATCGGCGGCAATCATTTGATTCACGCGATGCGGCGAAACATTGATCTAAAAATTATCCTGGTCAATAACCAAATCTACGGACTGACCAAGGGGCAGTACTCTCCCACTTCAGAAATCGGGAAAGTCACCAAATCATCTCCTGCCGGGTCCATTGACTATCCGATCAATCCTCTCTGTGTCGCCATCGCCGCTGAAGCGACTTTCATCGCCCGCACGGTTGACCTCGATCCACGCCACATGGGAATGGTTCTGCAAAGGGCCTGCGAACATAAAGGAGTTTCATTCGTTGAGATTTACCAAAATTGCATTATTTTTAACAAGGATACGTTTCAGCCGGTCGCCGGGCGCGAGTCCCGGGAAGACCGGATTCTGTATCTGGAGCACGGCAAGCCGTTAATCTTCGGAAAAAAAAGAGACCAGGGAATTCGGTTGAACGGCCCCAATCCTGAAGTGGTCAACCTGGCCGACGCCAAAGATTCAAAAGAAATCCTCGTCCATAAAGAAGACGACCCTCTCCCCAATTACGCTTATCTGTTGACCCAGATGGAATATCCCCAGATGCCGGTTCCCTTTGGTATTTTTCGCTGTATTCAAAAACCGACTTACGATCAAATGCTGGACGATCAAATTAAAGCGGAAATCAAAAAGAAGGGGCCGGGGAAACTGGACGACCTGCTGCATGCCGGCAGCGTCTGGCAAATCGAGGAACAGGAGACAATGTCATGACGACCAAATTCAGAAAATTCAGCTGTCCTTACTGCGGGGAAGAAATTACTCCCGGAGCCGATCGGTGCGAGGGATGCCTCACTTCCTTCCCCCATAGAGATCTGCCTCAGCCCAAAGAGAAGGAATCTCTGCAAAAAGAGATCATGACTAAAAAGGTAGGAGAATTCATCTCTCAGAAACACCCTCCCATCATCGTCAAAAGAAACACTTCGGTACGGGAAGTTATAGAAAAACTTCAATCAAATTCCTATCAAGGGTGTGTCCTTGTCTGTGATGACAGCAAAAAACTGATCGGGATCGTGAGCATCCGGGACATCCTGCATAAAGTGGCGGGTCTCACTAGGTGGGAAGAAACCACGCACACCCCTGTTGAGAAAATAATGACTCCAAACCCCCAGACGCTTCCCAAGGAAGCTACCTTGGCGTACGCTCTTCACAACATGGCCATTGGCCGTTATCGCCATGTCCCGATCGTCGAAAACGACATCCCCATCGGCGTCGTTTCACTGCGAGATATCATTCCTTACTTGAGCAAAAAATAAATAAGAGGTTAATTCTGACTATGGGCCAGGCGGTCCACATGTTCGGCGATCCAGAGTTTGATCAGGGAAGTTCTCGGAACACCGATACGGACCGCCTCCTGATCCACTCTTTCAAGCATTTCCTGCGGGATATCAATGTTGATCCGCTGGATGGGATGACGAATTTTTAACGTCTTCAGATCCAAATGCCGGCTGACGTCTCCTTTTTCAAAAGTTTTATCAAATTCACTCGCCTTCACTTTGGCCTCTTTTGACCGCTTCATGGTAAATCGCCTCCTCCCAAACTCAAATTTCATGATTCCCCGTCCCTATTAATTATACACCATAAGTATTATTTTTCAATACTATTTGTATATTTTTTGTATTATTTTTATATATCTATCGTAACCCGTTTAATACTAGTCGGTTAAGGCAGCCCAGTTTAGCCGGTTATCATCCCATCTATATAAACGCGCTGGCCATGGATTTTGCCCTTCCCCTCTATGGATGAAATCCGATCTGCCGCCTGGGCGGTTCTGGCGGTTCGAGTAATTGTTTGATCGCCGTAAAAACCACCCGAAATTGTTTATCATATTTTCGCTCCATCGCTTTGACTTTTCCTTGGAGTTCTTTATAGCCCAGAATCATTTGCCGCAGTCTGGTAAACGCACGCACTACCTCGATACTTGCATTGACAGCGATAGGACTATTTAAAACAGAAGCCAGCATCACAGCGCCATGTTCAGTGAAAACATAGGGTAATTTCCTTCGGCCGCCACGCCCTCCTTTTGATGTTGCAGTTCGCAATATCAAATCCTCAAACTCCTGCTTTGTCATTTGAAACATGAAGTCATTCGGGAACCGCTCTAAATTTCTTTGTACCTGTTGATTAAGTCTGGCAGTTGTCACCCCATATAATTGCGCTAAATCAGAATCCAGCATCACCCTCTGTTCTCGAATTAGAAATATTTTTCGTTCAATGCCCTCTTGTGGAATCAGCTCTTTCATGGAAAATCCTCCTTTTACTGATATAGACGCATTGAAAGAGGATTTTCTTGCAAAGGATTTTTGAAGGTAGGAAGATAGGATTTAAATTATCCCCTCTGGGTCGGGCTTGCCCTGAGCTTGTCGAAGGGGTGAGGGGGGATATTGTGGATAACCGTCGGAGATTTTTTCGCAGGAAGGAGGCAGAGAGTTTGGTGGCTATTCAGTAGATGGTCTATCCCCTCGTTTCAATGCAGACACTTCTCCATGAAACTTGCCTTTTTTTCCTAACTCGAAGTAAGAATAATAATGCCCTCGCCATCCAGGAGTTTCAATCTTTGCTACCTCCTTTGTAAGTTGAACCAAATATACGAGAGGATCAAAATTGGAGCCGAGGAAAAATTGAAGTCGGGCCTGAATACCATTGATGACGTTTTCAACTAGAAGGACATGTCCCCAGTTTTTCGGTCGAAGATTTGGGTGAGGATAGGCAACTATTGGATTATGGGTCTGCGTAATAAATTCTTTATACTCACCTCCTTTGATAATAAAGCTACGAATTAGTGCGAAATATTCTTCATCGCCATGAAAGGAATTAGAGCTAACCAGTAGATAATGAAAACCAATCTTAGCAATGGCTCTAAAATACTTACTTGTTACACTTACTTCTGCTACTGGATTGGTTATTTGCATAGACTCGTTCTCATTAGGTAACCATTTAAAATTCAATCCTAAACCCTGAACCAAATCTTCAACCCATTTTCTTTCTTCGTCAGAAGCAAATATTCTTGCAGAAACCCATTCATTTATACCTGCTTGTTTCATTTTTGATCGCAACGAATCAGCATCCTTCATCCATTCAGGGATGCGAATTGGATAGGAATCTCCATTCTTTTGGACAAATACCACTTGCCTGACTTCACGAACAGTCTTCTCTCCAGGATTGAATTCAAAAAGAACTTCCAGATTTGCCTTAGGATGCATTGCCTTAAAATCTATCGGTTTAGCACCCGCACTCCCACGCTGAAATGGATTTATTTTGTCATGTGATTCACGTCCATCAATTCCCAAATATTTTCGGAAAAAGGCTTCCGGTCCCGATCTCCCGAATTGTTCCTCTAATTGCCCGATTTCCTCATTACATTTCTTACATACTCTATTACATAAATATGAGCAACCTTCAAATTCACCAAGAGTTCTGGGAAGCGCATGCTCTTTTGAAAATGGCCCCTTAGAATTACAATATATACACCGTAATTTCCCATCCATATTTGATCGGCTTAACCCAAGATTATTACCTAACATCAGAATGACCTTGTTTTGGAATCATTATACCCCACCACCCACCCCCAAAATGTTTCTCGCTCACAGTATTAAAAACGCGATCCTTCGACTCGGGGATTCGCCATTGGCGAATCCCCTCGCTCAGGATGACAAAATAGGAAACTTCACGCCGCCTTGGAGTGTTTGGGATGAAAGCGGATTTCCAATTCGCTATCCAAGGCGGTGGCAAGTTTTACCAGTGTTTCCAGACTGAAATTGTGGAAATCCCCGGACTCGATTTTGGCAATAAACGGCTGACTCACCCCCAGGCGATGGGCAAACTGAGTCTGTGTCCAGCCCCGCTTGTGGCGAAGGTCTATAAGGGTGTGCACAACTCGAAGATTGCTCAGCTCTTCTTCGTATCTTTTCCTGGATTTCGCATCTTTGAGGAATCTCTTGAGGACTTCCTCATGAGATATCGCGCGAACAGGTTTTATCACTGTTTATTCTCCCAGATTTATCTTCTCTTCATTATAACGCCTTATAAAATCTTGCATTCGTCGGAATGCGATCCGTTTTTCAGCATCAGGCAGCCGATCTGTTTTCTTTCTGAACAAATGGACAATCACGGCATACTCCCTCAACATAAAAAAATACAAAACACGGTAAGGCCCTGGTCTTAACTCATAAAGTCTATCTCCGATGTAATCAACTATCGGTCTTCTGAGTTCATCACCATATTCTTTAAGCAGCCCAACATATTCAAGCACCTTTTCCTGTTCTGTGGCTGTTAATGCACTCATATCTTCAAGAACAGGAAAGCGACCTCTTTGATCCACGTAATAGACAATTCGTTTAGCGCTCATTTTAAGTATATAACCTATATGTTATATTGTCAAGGGTGCATAAAAGCGCCTTCTACTCTATTAGACGTGCCGAGTGGAGAAATTCTTTCACCGGGAAGCAAAAATTTTTTACGAGGGAGATTATCACTTAACTCATTTGATAGAAATAGGATAAATAAAAAGACGGCACAAGGCCGCCTCTTCAGGTATACTTGTTAATAAGGAAAATATTGTATTTGTAGTAAAAGAAAGAAATCACAGGAGGTGGGTTATGATGGGGGAAAGATCAAGAATGGCCTGGCTAGGTTTAGTCGTTCTTCTTTTGTTAGGTGGACTCTCAAACGCTTGGGGAGCAGATGAAGCTCAAGCCACTCCAACAACGACAGGGACAACCGCAATCGAGAGCGAATTCCAAAAGGCCTATGACGAACTTGCGAAGACGGATCCAGCCGCCGCTGAACTGATGAAGCAAGAGTTTGAGGCTTATGAGCGAGGAGATTTGGAAGTGCCTGCCATGGATTCAGAAGAGGCAAAGAAGGAATTTGACAAAGTTTATCAGGAACTTGTCGCTAACGGAGAAGTCGAAGAAGCACAAAAGTTGAAGGAGGATTTTGACAAGTTCCAAGAATGGGAAAAAGGGGGTCGAACCGGTCCTCCACCCATTGACTTTGAACGGGTCGGTGAGTCCTACGATCATATGAGCGAGGAAGCAAAATCCGAACTGGCAGAGAAATGGGCAGAGTGGGAAAAAAGTGGACAGACTGGACCCGCGCCCATTGATTTTGATACAGGCCATGAGGACCTTGAAATTCCGGCTCCTGGCGAAATTCCGGATCGTCCCATGAGCGAATCTACCCTGTCAGAGTTCGACAAAAGTGAATACGAACACTCAGAACAGGCCACCATCGAAATGGAGCGACCAGAGATGGAGTCTAGTCATGAAATGAACTACGAAAGAGAATATCAGCACGATATGCCTGAGAAGGAGCACGAGTACCAACCTCAATAAAACAAGGACTGGATTTCCACTCGTTTAACACAAGCAACGCCCGCTAGGATTCTAGTGGGCGTTGTTCTGTCTTTTAGAAACTTACATACGTCGCGATTTGATTCGTCAGATTACTATACTCCGAACCAGGGTCTTTAGAGTCTAGGTACTTATACTTCAGCGTATAAGCCAACGTGATCTCTTTGGTCAGGGTATAGTAAACATTCCCCGAATACTCATAGATATCATCGTACTGAGCCCTTCTGACCACATCGACATTTCGACTGTCGTAGTTCTTCCGTTCGTAACTCGCTGCTAGATTGGTGGATATCTTATTATTCCATTTTTTGGAAATGGAAGGTTTAATTTTATAGTCATCGGCATCGTAATAGTCCTGGTAGGATTCGTTGGACCAATGGGTGTAAAAATCCTGTTTGATCTTCCAATTCACCCCTTCCAGAAACTTCCAATGAGGGGTTCCTCCGAGGGTATAAGAAAGCGTATGCCGTTGATCTTCTCTCAATGTTTCAGGATGGGGGACTCTGGTACCGGTCGGATCCTGCCGCATCTTTCGCTTGGTGTAATAGCGAAGCGAAGCGGCATAGGAAATTTCATGATAGAGGTTCTGATTGATTGTGTGCTTTAGTTTAGTAGTGATTCGGTTATCTTTAAAAGTACTGGATTCGTTTTTGGGATATTGGTTTAACTCATACTCATAGCTCACCACGTCCCAACGAATCTTCTTGGTAGGCTTCCAGCGAAACGTCACTCCAGCTCCATTATTGAAAGTATCGTTGTCTTTCTGTTCCGCGTAGTGGGTATTGCGTAAAAAGTAACTAAGACTATACGAAAGGGTATCGGTAATGTTTGGGGAAAGGGTAAAGGTAAAATCTTCCTCTAGCGAATAATCCCCCTTACGGAAGGAATCCAGATTCACGTTGTTTTCAAAACCGTTGATGGCGGCTAGGTCAATCTTCCAGATTTTGGGTCGAGCTTTTGCGGCCTTGGCCTTTTGTTCCTCCGCCCTGGCTTTTGCTAAAGCCCGTTGGCGCAATAGTTCAATCAACCGCTCCGCTTCTGTCGCTACCACTTTTTGATCTTCTTGTTTTGACTCCTTGTCTGCTTGAACGATATCCGCTTGGAGCGCCTCATCCCTAATGGACTGAGCCTGCGCTACCATGGAGCCACCCATCAACAATGCCGCCACAATAAAAGAAATCTCTCTTCTCCCCCTACGGCATCTCATTTTCTTCCTCCTCTTTGATGTTGCTAGACTCCCCTTGAGTTGTGTCGGAGGGAGCCACCTGTTTTTCCTGTTGTCTTAATTTTGCCGCTGATTTTTTCTGTCGAATCCACCGAATGATCTGAAAGTGTTCTAAGAGAGACCTGCGTCTTTCTTCGTTTCTTTCACGAATTTGCTCTTCTCTAATATCTTCCTGACTATCTTCCCGTTGGGCTACGCTTGTCCCCGACAAGACTACAAAAATAATCGTTAAAACCCTAGCCATTCCTTTGCGGATCTTCATCTTTCATTGCCATGGACTATTTAGATTTATATTTTATAAGAACCACCTTGCAAAAGCAAGGGTTTTATGATATCCTCATAGATAAGAAAGAATTAGCCAGTGATCACGCACCAAAGCTAAAGGGGGATAATTATGAACACCTCGAAATTATTGCACTTAGGGATATTTACCGCCGCATTTCTTTTCCTCACCCATTCTTCGTTTGCCCAAGAAGCAATCTCAACCATTACTGCCGGAGAGAAGGTAAATGTGGACTTCGCCGCTGCGCGGGCTGAGTTTGAGTCTGCTTATGCTGATTTAGCCATCAGCGAACCCGAAGTCGCCGAATACATGCGTGAGGAGTTTGAATCCTTTGAACGAGGGGAGCTCACCTTTGGGGATTTTGAGCGTAGTTTTGTGGAACGGGGTATTGAAGGAATGCGAGAGGAATTTGAAAGCCACTATCAGGAGGCTCTCGCCAGAGGTGATACCCTTGCTGCCGAAATGATGAAGGCCGGTCTTGAAGCGTGTGAACAAGGAGAGTATGAAGCTGTCGGGAATATGGATTTTACGGCGATGCGGAGTGAATTTGACCAACATTATCAAGAGGCATTAGCGAAGGGGGATTTCACAGAGGCAGAACAGATGAGACAAGGATGGGAGGCCTTCGAAAAAGGCGATGTGCGTTCTGTTATGATGGACCCTGAAGAAATGAAGGATTCTTTTGAAAAAGCCTATCAAGAAGCCTTAGCCAGCGGTGACACCCAATTAGCGGAACAGATGAAGGGCCAATTCGAGGCCCATATGGAACATTATGAAAGCGGTGGCGCCAGTGGTACGATGGAGACTGACGCGGCCAGAGAGATGTTTGAAAAGGCCTATCAAGACGCTCTGGCTCAAGGCGATACCCAACACGCAGAAATGATGAAACAGGGCTATGAACAGATGCAAGTTGAAATGCAACAGCATGACATGGAGCAACAGGTAGAACAACAACAGGCAGAGCAACAGCAGACGGACCAACAGCAGATGGACCAACAGCAAATGGACCAGTATGAGCGCAATACCGAACAGATTCAGGAACAAAACATGGAGAAATACCAGCACTGCATCCTGAACCCTGGCGATCCGGCTTGCCAGCACTAGAGTTTTAGGTACTTGACGAACCACAGCCGCTTTGAGTAAGCTATACGCATGAAAGTAAAGCGGCTGTGGTTTTGTTTTTTTGTCAGTCTACTCTCTCTCTGTTTGATCCTATCCTGCCAGGGCTATGACCGCGCCATTGCTTCTCCCCAAATCATCAAAATCGGCTTTGCCGCTCCTCTGACCGGAGACCAAGCCCAGCTAGGGCTTGATACCTTCAACGGGGTAAAATTGGCCATTGATCAGGCCAATCAAAAGGGGGAAATTCTCCCCGGTTATCGTCTGGAGCCGTACCCGCTGGATGACCAGCATAACCCCGCCCAGGCGGTGAGTGTCGCGAGAAAGTTCGCGTCGGATCCGGACGTCGCCGCTGTGATCGGCCATTTTAATTCCAGTTGCACTAAACCGGCCTCGGCCATTTATCATGAGTCCAGAATGGTTCAGATTACGCCAGCCTCGACTAATCCTGAAATCTCAAAACAAGGATTTGATACGTTTTTTAGGATTGTCGCCACCGACGACGTCCAAGGTCCCAAGGGGGCCCAATACGCAATGAACAGCTTAGGAATTAAGACCTGTTTTGTGATTGACGACAAAACGACCTACGGGAAAGGATTGGCGGATGAATTTCATAAAAAAGCGGCGTCCTTGGGAATTTCCATGCTGGGACACGAAGGAATTACCCAGGGAGACAAAGACTTCACTCCCCTGTTGATCAAGATTAAATCACTCAATCCGGAGTTGATTTACTTTGGCGGGATTTATCCGGAAGGGGCACTGTTGTTGCGTCAGGCCCGCGACCTGGACATCAAAGCGATCTTTATGGGGGGAGACGGGATCGCCTCCTCTACTTTTGTGGAATTAGCGACTCCGGCAATTGCCGAAGGGACTTACGCGACGATGGTTGGCGGTGATATGTATGCGCTTACCGGCGCTCAAGAATTTATCGCCGCCTACGAAAAACAGTACGGCCCCATCGGCCAATGGAGTGCTTATGGTTACGACGCCACCAACATTGTCATCGAAGCCATTCGCAAAGCCGGCACCGCCGATCGTCAAACAATTCTCGACGCGATGCGCCAGATCAAAGATTTCCAGGGAGTCACCGGGATTACCAACTTTGATGAAAAGGGTGACAACTTGAATCAATTTATCGGCGTCTTCAAAGTCGAAGGTGGAAAACTCAAGTACATCGGCCCCGCGTCTTAATGTCCTGGCAAGAAGTTCTCCTACAGCAACTGATCAATGGCCTCACCATCGGAATGATTTATGCCTTGATCGCCCTCGGCTACACGATGGTCTACGGCATTATCCAGTTGATCAATTTCGCCCACGGAGAAGTTTTTATGGTAGGAGCTTATCTGGGGTTGACGGTTCTCCTTTTGTTTCATCAGCCGGTTTTTGTCTTCATCGCCGCTTTAGCCGGTACGGCCCTCTTGGGGTTTTTCATTGAACGTTTTGGCTATCGCCCTCTGCGAGATGCCCCACGACTAGCCCCCTTGATCACCGCGATTGGCATCTCCTTCGTTCTTCAGAATGCCGTGATGCTCATTTACGGGCCGTTTGATAAAAGCTTTCCCTCTCTTTTCTCGATCAAGAAGTTCTCTTGGCATAATGTCACGGTGACAAATTTGCAAATCCTGATTTACATCGTCTCGATTCTCCTGATGCTTGGGCTGCATCTTTTCATCCAAAAAACCAAAACAGGCAAAGCGATGAGAGCACTGGCCGATGACCGCCCTACAGCAAGTTTGATGGGGATTAACGTCAATCGAATCATCTCGTTGACTTTTGTTGTTGGCTCCGCGCTTGCCGGGATCGGTGGCGTTCTATTCGGCGTTTACTACAGCACCATCAATTTCCACGACGGCTACTTGGCAGGGTTGAAGGCCTTCACCGCCGCGGTTCTTGGCGGCATCGGAAATATTCCGGGAGCAATGGTTGGTGGAGTTCTCCTGGGGCTATTGGAAGGATTGGGGGCTGGTTATCTGTCGTCGGAATGGAAAAACGTTTTTGCGTTCGTGATATTGATCCTGCTGCTACTCTTTAAACCTTCAGGATTGTTGGGAGAGCGAGTGGTGAAAAAAGTGTAGGGGCGGACCTATGTGTCCGCCCAGAAGGGCACACACATAGGTGTGCCCCTACATTCATACATACAAGAATAATAAATAATGAATAATACAACCCGATTCATCACAATCGCGATCACCATCCTCCTTTTCGCCCTCATCCCCCTCTTTAACAAAAATATGTATCATATTGATCTCTTAGTCACGACCGGAATTTTTGTCTTGCTCGCCCTGGGATTGAACGTGATTGTCGGATTTGCCGGGCTTTTAAACCTGGGTTACGCCGCTTTTTTCGCGATTGGCGCTTACACTTACGCCCTCGTCAACCTCCATTGGCATGTTTCCTTCTGGCCCGGTCTGGTGATCAGTGGAATTTCCGCCGCGATATTCGGCGCCTTGCTCGCCTTTCCAGCGCTCCGTCTGACAGGAGACTATTTGGCGATTGTCACATTAGGGTTTGGAGAGATTGTCAGAATCGCTTTGAATAACCTGGATGAAATCACCGGAGGCCCCAATGGACTCCTGGGGATTGCCCATCCAACGATATGGAATGGCGAATCTTTTGGCGTTAATCCAGTTCCTTATTATTACCTTCTTCTAGTCCTCTGTACCCTGACAGCTCTGGCGCTGGCGCGGCTTGAAGATTCCCGCGTTGGCCGCTCGTGGGTCGCGATGCGGGAAGACGAATTAGCCGCTTCCTGTATGGGAGTGGATTTAATCCGCGCGAAACTTCTGGCGTTCGGCCTGGGGGCCGGAATTGCCGGCTTCGCGGGATGTGTCTTCGCCGCTAAACAGGGGACCATTTCTCCAGACAGTTTTGATTTTATTCTCTCGGTAACGGTTCTCGCGATGATTGTTTTGGGGGGATTGGGAAGTATTCGCGGCGCTATTTTGGGGGCTTTTGTCGTGACGCTGCTGCCTGAGATGCTCCGCGGCTTCCAAATGTACCGGATGCTTTTATTCGGATTTGCCCTGATCCTGATGATGCTCTTTCGGCCGCAGGGACTGATGGGAGATATTAAGCATCGAGAGGAATTGAGAAAATCTAAATGACTTCAGCCCCTATTCTCTTAGAAATCCAAAACCTCACCAAACGCTTTGGCGGAATTGTGGCCCTTGATAAAATCAGCGCCACCGTTGAGCGCGGCAAAATCGTCAGTTTGATCGGCCCTAACGGAGCCGGCAAGACAACCCTTTTTAACTGCATCAGCGGCATTGACCATCCCCAGAAAGGGAATGTGACTCTCGGAGATTACCGCCGGGAAATCCTTAAATTCCCTCCCCACTGGATTACCCGCATCGGAATTGCCCGCACGTTCCAGACCATTCGGCTTTTTAAAAATATGACCGTCCTTGAAAACGTTAAAGTCGGCGCTCACGCGAAAACCCGGGCTGATTTAGCGAGCATTCTTTTCAACCTCCCTCACGCCCGACGAGAAGAAGAAAAAATCGAAAAACATTCCCTGGAGCTTTTGGAATTCTGCGGGCTTGGGAATAAAACAAACGACCTGGCCCGAAATCTTTCTTACGGCCATCAGCGAAAGCTAGAAGTCGCCCGGGCGCTTGCCTGTGATCCTAAACTTCTGTTGCTCGATGAACCGGCCGCCGGCATGAACCCCAGTGAAAAAGAGGAACTCTTGAATTTAATCCGCGCGATTCGAGAAAGGGGAATCACGATTTTATTGATTGAACATGATATGAAAGTCGTTATGCCGATTTCCGATAAAGTGATCGTCTTGGATTACGGCAAGAAAATCGCCGAAGGAGTTCCTAGGGAGGTCCAGCGAGATCCCAAGGTCATCGAGGCCTATTTGGGAAAAGGATACAAACTCCATGCTTAAAGTAACAGGGTTACACGCCGGTTACGGCAAAAATGAAATCCTTAAAGGAATCTCGCTAGAGATCCCTCAAGGGAAAATTGTTACTCTAATCGGCGCTAACGGCGCCGGTAAAACCACACTCCTCATGACCCTCTCCGGGATTGTCCGATCAACAGCCGGCGAGATTTCACTGGAGGGGAAACCAATCGAAAAACTCCCCCCTGAATTAATTGTCCGGCTCGGCATGACCCATGTCCCTGAAGGAAGACGGGTTTTCCAGCACCTCACCGTGAAAGAAAACCTGGATCTCGGGGCTTACACTCAAAGAAACTTAGAGGAAATCGAGTTCCAACGACAAGAACTTTTGACGCTCTTCCCCATTCTAAAAGATCGCCCTCATCAATTGGCGGGAAACTTGAGCGGCGGGGAACAACAGATGCTCGCTATGGCGCGGGCGCTGATGTCTCGTCCCAAGCTCCTTCTGCTCGATGAACCAAGTCTCGGCCTTGCCCCAAAAATGGTCGAAACCGTTTTTAATCTGATTCAAGAAATCAACGAACAAGGGACTACGATTTTATTAGTCGAACAGAACGCCTGGATGGCCCTCTCCTGCGCTCACTACGGCTACGTCATGGAAACCGGTAAGATTATCTTAGAAGGGAAAGGAAACGAGTTGCTTGCAAACTCCACAGTTCGGCAGGCGTATTTAGGAGAGTAAGAAAGAACTATCTTCCATGGGGTTATTTCAGGCCGCTTTTTTCTTTGAATTTAATTCTCTCCAGAACTTGCCCATCGGGCTGTCCGATGTGTCAAGGTCCTCTCGGATTCGCTTGCTAATCTGGTTCTCATTTAAACCGTTGTATTCTTTATTCCACTTAGCGTGAATTTGATCCTTCATCTGGATACAGTCAAACTTTTTTTCTCTTTTCACCTAAACCACCTCCCTTGGCGAACGGATTTCAATAGCGGCATATCCTTCTTGCAAATTGACAGCATTAAACCCGCGAATCTTCTCAAAATGAACGATGTGCCTGAAATTCCAACTAACGATCACGTCAGCCCTCGCTACAGTCGCAATGGCAACATGGTGCGCATCAATGATCTGAGATCCACCGACAATTTTGTTTTCTAGATATTTGTCTCTCAGCCGCTTTGTTTCTTCAGAATGGCTGACAACTTCAAGACAACTTTCTGGTAATTGTCGTAGCTTTGCTTGAACCTCTACAGGTGCCAATTCCAGTTCTCTTGCCAGAATATCGGAAATGATTAGTGTTACTTTCCCTTCGGCAGCCATCCGCAATAGAGCCGAACTCTCCTGTTGGTATTCATCATCCAAGCAACCTCTCACAACTGACGTGTCAATATAGATTCTTAGGTGTTTCATAGGTGGCGATAGGCAAAACTATCTATTTATTAGTATAGCAGATTTTACAGCTAAAAACAGAAGGACCTGTGTACTTCACCTGGATGGCCCTCTCCTGCGCGCACTACGGCTATGTCATGGAAACCGGTACGACTACCTTGCAAGGCCACGGGAAAGAATTGCTGGAAAATCCGACTGTTCGGCAGGCGTATTTGGGGGAGTAGCGAAAAAGTGACACTTTTTCGCTACTCTTCTCTCAAAATATCGTGTGTCCCGATATGCCGAAGACGGACTCCACTTTTGATTAACCCAAAGGTCCATCGGTAAGATTGGCTTACTCTGGCTTCCCAGACGCCTTGGGTCCCCTGCATTTTTTTAATTCGTAAGGAGGGATGCCGGGGATCTCGCAGAAACAACCTGAATTTCTCGTCAAACTGCTTTTGCCATTGCAACGGAAGGCGATGATATTCTTTCGTGAATGTTTCCGACCATTCGATCTTCATGAATTCGCTTTGCGGCGGTGAAGTTTCCGAAAAAATTCTTCTACGTTTTCTGCCGTCTGGAAATGCCCTTTCGCGAAATCAGCGTCCACCTGATGCTCTTTCTCTTGCCATTTCCTTGTCCAGAAGTAGGATTGGGAACTATCCACCATCTTCTTCGGTTTTAGCAAGATGCCGTCATTGCGGACCACGACCTCTACCTGATCACCCACCACAATATGAAGTTTCCGACGCACCACAGAAGGCAACGTAATCCGATATTTATCACTGACTTTGGTCGTAAGCACCTAATTTCCCTCCTTCCCTATTTCCCACTCTTTAAGCATAGCCGATAATACCCCCTCTGTCAAGCTAGGTAACCCTTCTTTCTTACGACTCTGTCTTTTCGTATACCCGGTGCTTAATGGATTTTCCTTTGACGAGATAGACAACATCTTCGCCGATGTTGGTGGCGTGGTCGGCGATCCGTTCGAGGTGTTTGGCGACGAGAATTAGGTCAATGGCCCGTTTGATCGCGTGAGGGTCCTCGCTCATGTAGGTCAGAAGCTCGCGGAAGATTTGGACGTTTAAGTCATCCACTTCGTCGTCGCGCTTACAGACACTGCGGGCCAATTCAGGATCTTTGTTGACGAAGGCATCCAAACTGTCCTTGACCATCTTTTGCGCCATGGTTGCCATGCGGGGAATATCAATGAGCGGTTTCAACAGTGGTTCCTTGAGCAGGTCAAGGGTCCGCTCGGCTATATTAACAGACAAATCTCCCATTCGCTCTAAGTCGGTATTAATCCGCAGCGCCATAATAATGAACCGGAGATCCACCGCGGTCGGCTGATGAAGAGCCAGGAGTTTAAACGCCTGTTCGTCAATGTCAATCTCCATCTGATTGATCTGCTGGTCTTCCTTGATAATCCGCTGGGCGAGCGCTTCATCCCGATCCACCAATGCTTTGATCGAAAGACTGACCGCCTCCTCGACCATGCCGGCCATTTTCAGCAATTTTTCTTTCAGTTGATTCAATTCGGTGTCAAAGTGGCGTTCCATGAGACCTCCTTATCCATATCTCCCCGTAATATACTCCTCCGTCCTCTGATCCTGCGGCACCGTGAAGAGATGGTCCGTCGGACCGAACTCGACCAGCTCCCCCAAGAGCATGAACCCGGCCTCGTCCGAGATCCGGGCCGCCTGCTGCATATTATGGGTGACGATGACAATAGTGTACTCCTTCTTCAGCTCGTAAATCAATTCCTCTACCTTGGCGGTGGCAATCGGATCCAGGGCTGAGCAGGGTTCATCCATGAGCAGGATTTCGGAGCGGGCCGCCACCAGCCGCGCGATACAGAGCCGTTGCTGTTGTTCGCCGGAGAGTTTCAGCGCTGGGGAGGTCAGGCAATCCTTGAGCGCTTCCCATAATCCCACCGCGCGTAAACTCTTTTCGACCCGTTGTTGGAGTTCTTTCCTGTCTCGAACCCGATGCACCCACGGCCCGTAGGCGACGTTGTCAAATATAGAAAGAGGGAACGGATTCGGGCGCTGGAAAACCATGCCGACTTTCCGGCGAAGCTCACGAAGATCAACATCCTTGGCTAAAATATCTTGGCCGCCGATCTCAATGCTCCCTTCAGTCTTGACATCGGTCATGACTTCATTCATCCGGTTGATACAGCGAAGCAGGGTTGATTTACCACAGCCCGAAGGGCCAATAATAGCAGTCACCTGATTCTCTCTGATCTGCGTAGAGACATTCTTTAGCGCCTGAAAGGAACCGTAGAATAGATTGAGACTATTGATTAAAATTTTAATCAACCGAACCTCCCCGTCACATAATCCTCCGTTCTCTGATCCTCCGGCGCGGTGAATATTTTATCCGTCGAACCAATCTCTACCAATTCTCCCATTAAAAAGAAGGCCGTCCGCTCACTCACCCGCGCCGCCTGCTTGGTGTTATTTGTGACGAGTATCTGCGTATAATCTTTCTGCAATTCAAACATCGTCTCTTCGATTTTTGCGGTCGAAATCGGATCCAGTCCCGAACAGGGTTCGTCATACAGGATCACCTCAGGTTCAACGGCCAGAGCCCGCGCCAGACAGAGCCGTTGCTGTTGTCCGCCGGAAAGTTTCAGCGCTGAATCCCTAAGACGATCCTTCACCTCTTCCCAAAGAGCAGCTTTCCTTAGACTCTTCTCGACAATTTCTTCCAGAGACGATTTCCTTCCTGTTCCTGAACGTCGGGGGCCATAGGCAATATTCTCGAACACACTCATCGGCAAAGGATTTGGCGTAGCAAAAACGACACCGATTCTTTTTCTCAAATGAGGGACATCCATCTGGGAGCCATAAACATTTTCCCCATCCAATAATACTTTCCCTTCCAGGCGGAAACTCACCTGCAGATCATTCATTCGATTCAAACATCGCAAGAAAGTTGTCTTCCCGCTATTCGCCGGCCCGATCGCGCCAAGAATTTCATTTTTATAAATGTCCAACGAAACTCCTTTAAGCGCATGAATCGCCCCAAAGAAAACGTTAAGTCCTTCTACCTGTATCTTTGTCGTTTTCCCTGTACCTTGTACGCTGAACGCTGTACGCTGTTCTTCTACCATTTTTTCTTACTCCGAATATTGGCCCGGATCAAAACAGCGACTAAGTTAATTCCTAAAACCAGCCCCACAAGGACCAGCGCGGTCCCATATTGTAAAGAAATCCGGACGTTGGGGACCTGTGTTGTGATCACATAAAGATGATACGGCAGTGCCATGCATTGATCAAAAACCGATTTGGGTAATCTTGGGAGATAAAAAGCGGCGACGGTAAACAAAATCGGCGCGGTCTCTCCGGCGGCGCGGGCGATAGTCAAAACAGTCCCTGTCAGAATTCCCGGCAGGGCATGCGGTAAAACCGCGTGTTTGATCGTCTGCCACCGCGTCGCTCCCAGAGCGAGACTGGCTTCACGAAAACTCTGCGGCACCGAAACGAGCGCCTCACGGGAAGCGGTAATCACCACCGGCAGTGACATAATCGCCAGCGTCAACGCCCCCGCTAAAATCGAAGAGCCAAACTTTAGAAACAGAACAAAAAGCCCCAGCCCAAATAATCCATACACCACGGAGGGAACTCCCGCTAAATTGACGATCGCGATTTCGACGAACCGCTTTAACCGGCTCTCCTTGGCATATTCACTCAAATAAATAGCCGTCGCGATTCCTACCGGCAAAGCGGCGATGACCGTCCCGCCCACCAGATAAAGAGTCCCGATAATCGCGGGGAAAATTCCTCCTTCTCTCATTCCCATCCGGGGCATCTGGGTTAGAAATTCCCAGCGGATTTCGGGAAACCCTTTTTCGATCAAGACAAAAAGGACTGTCAGAATGGGGACAAAAATCACCAGCGTCGCCAGAAATAAAAGCGAGAAAGCGATTCGTTCACTGGTTTTAGCGGACCACATAACTTCTTTCTCCCCTCCCTCGATGGGAGGGGACTAAGGGGAGGGTGACCTTCTGTTTTATCACCCCCACCCTAACCCTCCCCCATAAAGGGGGAGGGAATTGGTTATTTTTTCCGATGCAAGAAATAATCCGCCGCCAAGTTAATGACAAAAGTAATGATGAATAGCACCAATCCGATCGCGAAAAGAGAAAAGTAATGTTCACTCCCCCGTACTGTCTCTCCCATTTCGGCGGCGATAGTCGCCGTCATGGTTCGAACGGGCTGTAGTAACGTGTGAGGAATGACCGCGGCGTTTCCAGTGATCATCATCACCGCCATCGTCTCTCCGATCACCCGCCCGATGCCGAGCATGACCCCCGCGGCGATTCCGGAGGAAGCGGCGGGGACAGTCACCCGGTAGATCGTTTGCCACCGAGTGGCCCCCATCGAGATCGAACCATAACGATAAGTTTGTGGAACGGCCGTCAGAGCGTCCTCGATGATACTCACCACCGTCGGCATCGCCATGAACGCGAGCATGATGGAACCGGAGAGGGCGGTGAGTCCCGTCGGAAGATGAAAGGATTGTTTCACCATCGGCACTAAGGTCACAAGCCCGACAAAACCCAGAACAATGCTCGGAATCGCCGCGAGGACTTCCACACCCGCTTTAAGGAATTCCTTTAACCATCCGCGGGCGACTTCCGCGATGAAGACCGCGCTGGCAACGCCGAGGGGGACCGCGATGAGCGTTGCCCCAAGAGTCACCCAAAAGGAGCCGAGAAGCAACGGAAGGATTCCAAACTTGGGAGGTTCTGAAATAGGATACCATTGCTTCCCCGCGATAAATTCGGCGAAGGGATAAACTCGAAAAAGATTCATCCCCTCTTTAGTGAGAAAAAAGAAAATGAGCCCAACGGCGGCAATGGAAAAAATGCCGTTGGCCCAGATCCATCGTTCAATAAACCATTCAGAGTAGCGTTTCATTTTAACGGGACAAAATCCATCTGTTGAACGATTTTTTGGCCTTCATCGCTTAACACAAAATCAACAAACGTCTTGACCCATCCCTGCGGCTGGCCGCGAATCAACAACCACAACGGACGAGCAATCGGGTACTGCCCCTTTTTGGCCGACTCTAACTGCGGTAAAACAAAAAGGTCCTTCTCATCTTTCGCCACGGCGACCGCTTTGACTTTCTCATTGACGTAGCCCATGCCGGCATAGCCGATCGCGTTGGAGTTTTGCGCCACTTCCGCTATAATCGCCTGCGAAGAAGGCATCATCAAAACGAAAGGAGCGAATTCTTCCGGACCGCCGGCGTTCCCCCGGCGAACCACGTGCTCTAAGAAATAAACGTGCGTCCCTGAATTTCTCTCACGTGAAAGAACTAGAATAGCCCCTTTTTGCCCCGCCAACTGACTCCAGTCGGTGATTTTGCCGGTAAAAATATCGGACAATTGGGCAATCGTCAGCTGACCCACCGGATTTGCAGGGCTCACCACGACGGCTAAAGCATCAATTCCCGCTTGAATCTGAATAATCTCAAACCCCTGTTTCTTCGCTTCATCCAGCTCTTTTTGTTTTACTTCTCTTGACGATTGCGCGATATCGCAAGTCCCGTTCAAAATAGCAGCAATCCCTGTTCCCGATCCCCCACCGGTGATCGCGATACTGCTGTCAGGATACTTTTGCATAAAGACTTCCGCCCACGCCTGGCCCAAATTGACCATCGTGTCGGAACCCTTGATCTGAAGGAACCCCTCCTGCTTAGCCCAAAGAGAGCTAATTCCTAATAAAGAGATGGAGAAAATCCAAACCCCCATTTTTCTTGTCATAGAACGCATGGATACCCCTCCTTCTTTTGTGAATAGTTTATGACAGAAATGTAAGAGAGACATGAACGGATTGTAAAGTTTGTGTAAAGAAAAATTTGATTCGCACGTGTGACTAAAATTTTCATAAAAAAGACCTATTGATTGAGTTCCGCGCGGACGATCGTCTCCAGATGATAAACATAATCTTCGTACTTCCCGTGGTAAAGGCGCACGGATCCATCCTTGACTTCGACGATTTTTGTGGCAACCAAATTAACGAAAGTGCGGTCATGGCTGATAAAAAATAAGGTCCCGGCGAAGGATTTGAGGGCCCGGCCCAACACCTCAACCGTCTCAAAATCAAGGTGGTTTGTCGGCTCATCCAGCAATAGCGCGTGGTTTTTCCCTAACAGCAGCCCTGCCAGACAGACACGCGCCCGTTCACCGCCGCTCAATACAGAAAATTTCTTTTTCACATCGTCCCCTTTAAAAAGGAAACTCCCGGCCAAGTTGAGGATTTCCTGCCGTGAAACGGAAGAATCCGCCGCTTCCGAAAGATAAGTATAAACATCCGTATCAGACGGCAGCGCCGTGAAAACATGCTGAGCGTAATAACCTATTTTCAGGTTATACCCCCAGGAATAGCTCCCCCCTTTCACCGCGAGATCTCCGGCGATCGTTCGCAGAAACGTCGTCTTTCCCTGCCCATTGTCGCCGAGCACGGCAACGTGAGATCCCTGATCCACCTCCACGGAGATACCGCCGGCCACCTGTTTTTCGGGGTAACCGATGCTTAAATTGTTGCATCGAAGCGCGAAGCTGTTCTTCCGTTCAACAGGAGGAATTTTGATGCGGACGTTTGAAAGCGGATGCCCGACCTCAATGGTCTTCATTCTTTCGATCTGTTTCATTTTAGACTTCGCCTGAGCCGCTTTTGACGCTTTGGCGCGGAACCGGTCCACAAACGCCTGAAGTTGTTTCTGCTTGGCCTCCACGTTCCTGTTGTAACTAATCGCTTGTTCCTTCTGCTCTTCTTTAAAGATCAGATACTCCTCAACAGACCCCGGATAAAGCGTGCAGCCGCCGTTTTCTATCTCAAGAGTATCCTCACAGGTTTTTTTGAGGAATTCACGGTCATGCGAAACAATCAGAAATCCCCCGCGGTAATCCTTCAAAAATTCCTCCAGTAAAATCAGGGTTTTCAGATCCAGGAAGTTTGTCGGCTCATCCAGAATCAGAAAATTGGGATCGGCAAGAAGCATTGAGGCGAGTTTGACGCGAGTGCGGTATCCGCCGGAAAGAGCTCCAATCTGAGTCTCCAACAATCCACGCTTCAATTGAAAACGGCCCGCGATTTTCCCGCACTCCCACTCTTCCTTACCGCTGTGCCGGCTTAGGAATTCCATCACGGTTTCTTCAAGAGAGTAAGGGTCTTGTTGTTCAAGATAGCTCAGCCGAAGCGAAGAACTTTTAGTGACGGTGCCGCCATCTTCTTCTTCATGGCCGGTGATGATTTTGCAAAGCGTTGACTTGCCGGCGCCGTTTCTCCCGATGACGCCGACCTTCTGGTTCTCGGCGAAAGAAGCGGTCGCACCCTCCAAGATCACCAACGCGCCATAACTTTTATGAATATCGTTGAGCTGAAGCAGGACTTTCATTGAAATATTATACACTCCGTGTCAAGTATGGATGGGGTATGGATGAAACCCAATCTGGCGTTTTGGTTTTTTCTTCTCGGTCATTAATTGGTTCACGACCTCAAAAACAGCATGGATTTGTTCACCCTGATCTTCAACCACGTGTTCAAGTTTCATCAGGCGCAGCGCCAAATCCTTATGAGTCAAAAGAAGTTCTCTTAAGCGTACAAACACACGCATAATGGCTATGTTAACCTGTATCGCCCTTTGACTGTTAAGAACACTAGATAACATCAAAATTCCGTAGTCGGTAAAAGCGTACGGAGAACGTCTTAAGCCCATTCTGTCTGATTTGGAGGTCACAAATTGTGACTTCCAATTTTCAAATTCCTCCTTAGTCAATTGAAACATGAAATCATTCGGAAACCGCGCCATATTACGCTTTACCCCTTGATTTAATACCTTTGTTAATACTCCATAGAGTCTTGCTAAGTCACGATCTAACATTACCTTCTGACCGCGAATCAGATATATTTTGTGCGCTATGGCTTCTTGTTGCGGAATTAGTTCTTTCATCGGAAATCCTCCCTTTACCTATATAGACGCGCCGAGGAAGGATTTTCTTGCAAAGAATTTCAGAAAAATTCGGCTCTTATTCCATTTTAAACCCGATAACATTTGTCGGGGGTTCCATCATCTGCCGGATGATCTCGAAGATCGTCTGAATCTCGGCGGTGTGCCGTACTGTCACGCGTTCAAGTTCGACCAACTTTTCGGCTAGTTCTTTGTGCGTTGCTAAGACTTGCTTCAATCTGACAAATGCTCGCATAATGGCAATGTTAACCTGTATCGCCCGTTTGCTTTTCAAGACGCTCGATAACATCGCCACACCCTGTTCTGTAAAAGCATACGGCAGATACCTCCGGCCACCCCAACTTGAGGTCACAATTTGTGACTTCAAGTTTGTAACCTCTTGCGGTGTAAGCTGAAACATGAAATCTTCTGGGAACCGTTCGATATTACGTTTAACTGCCTGGATTAAGACCTTGGTTAGCACTCCATAAAGAACAGCCAAGTCTTTATCAAGCATCACCTTATGGCCTCTGATTAACAAGATCTTTTGTTCTATTACCTCCTGTGGAATTAGTTCTTTCATCGGAAATTCTCCTTTTACCTATATAGACGCACCAAGGGAGGGTTTTCTTGCAAAGAATTTTAGGGAAATTTGACTCGCGGCGGGGACAACAACGTAACCCCTCTCCCCTTGGGGGAGAGGGCTAGGGTGAGGGGTGATCTGTTGATAACCGCATGGTGCTTTTGGCAGGAACTTTCGCTGTTTTTCTAGTCAGGCGTTCAACCGGGGCAAATTCACGGAAATTCGGCAGGGTTTGTGCGGGAAGGGTGTCCCCTCTTTGCGCGTCCCCCGAGCCCCCCACGAGCCCTGGAAGGTATCGCATTTTGCGATACCAAGAATTCCCCGAGCTAACCAAGTTCTTATGGATGAAACCCAATCGGGCGCCTGGGCGGTTTGGGTTGTGGCGGCGGTTCCATCATCTGCCGGATAACCTTGAAACCCCTTGTTCCGTGAATACATAGGGACGATATTTCAAATGCTGGCCCTGTTTTAAGGTCACAATTTGTGACCTTAAACTTTCTGCATCTTTCCAGGTCAACTGAAACATGAAATCCCCTGGGAAACGCTCGATATTACGCTTAACCGCTTGGATCAGCGAGAAAAAGGTACCAGGAATCAATTCCTGGTACCTTCTGTACTCAAGCTGCCCAAGCTATTTGGAGTTATTCGTTGGCCAAGAATTGTCTGATCTGATCGTGGTTCCCGGCAAGCATGGCAATACCCTTTTCACCTTCTCTTCTAAGAATGATTCGCATCGTTCCCTCTACCCCAGCCTCATAATAGGGTTTTCTAAGCTGCTTATAAAAAAACCGGGGCGCTATTTTCTGTGCCGCTAATAAATCACAGCCATTTTCATAGTACGCCTCTAATGCCTCCAAGATCAGCCCTATGATTTCCTTTTGCTCCTGTCCCAAAGATTTTATGCTCCGTTCAAAAGACGGCCGGAAATAAAGATACAGCGGCACTCGTTAACCTCTCCCCTTTTTGAGATGACCGATGAACTCTTTGGTCATTCGTTTCTCAAGACCTTTCTCCCGCCTGGACAACGCTTCCAATCGATGATACTCCTGAGCTGTAAACGCCTTCTCTCTGATTTCAAGGGGAATCAACTCGATCCTGTTTCTGGCGACCTCGATATTGAACAACGTCCCCTTTTTAAGCCCCAGAACCGCCGTGATCTTCTTGGGAATGGTAATCTGGTTTTTTGATGTCATTGTGATGGTCATTTCCTATCCCTCCCTATACTTAAAGGTTACCCTATAGTAAGGTAATCGTCAAGTAAGGAAGTAAGGATAAATAGACGCACCCAGTGAGGGTTTTCTTGCAAAAAATTCTAGAAAAATTTAACTCGCGGCGGGATATGGAAAGTAGCTCCCCTCTCCCCTTGGGGGAGAGGGAAAGGGTGAGGGGTGATCTGTGGATAACCACCATGTGGAAAATTATTCAATCGAAAAACTGGCATTCACAACAGCCATAACCTTTTTTTCAAAAGATGATGTATCGTTCTCCCCATACCACGAAACATCGGTAGAGGTAACCGGCATTATTTGAAAAACACCCATTTTGGCAGAACGCATAAAGCCGATTTTATTGCCTACAGAATTTGCCATACTGGTTGCCCGCTGCTTCGCGTCTTCTGTGGCTTTAGCGAGCATTTCAACTTTCAGTTCTGCGAGCTTTGTATAGAAATACTCAGGCGCCTGGGATATAAACTGGATGTCCTGAATAATAAGCTCTGTTGATTGACGCGATATATTATCTATTTTCTGGACATCGTACGACTTTACTTCTATGCCTTGAGATAAAAGATATGCTTCAATTTCGTTAGTATCGTTTCCTTTCTCGTTCTTTTTGTAAAGAACCTTGGTGTTTACTTGAGAGATAACAAGCTCATCGTCTTTAGCGCTTTTTGAGGATAGATATTCTTTTACTTTTTTAAGATCCTCCTGAAGCATTGCGTAGGCAGACTTGAGTTCAGGGGCCCTTCTTGAGAATTCTCCTTTCCAGACGATATAGTCGGATACTATCTTTTCCTCAGCAGAGCCGGTAACAGCTATAACCTCGTTTGAGAATTTCTTAATCTTAAGGAGCCCTTGTGACAGAATTACTGTTGATACAATAGTCGCAAAAGCAACACATATCCCCAGAATGATTATCTGGGTATTTCTTAATACTTTTAAGCCTTCCATTTTAAACCCTCCCAATTTTGAAATCGCCTTTGTTATAAGAAATAAAAAAACCTTCGCCGGTCATGACTTGACCAACGAAGGTTTTACTTTTTTAAAGTCCGGGATTCCCCCCTTCAAACTCGGGACTATAGTATTACCTACTTTATACACCCAAAAACCATAAAAATCAAGCACTTTCATTCATCCATCTCAGTTTATCTTTTTAGCCGTTTAAGATCTCTCGTCATATTCCCAAAATTCGATACCTCGAGCCCTATTTTTCTATTGCTCTCGTCTTATTCCATTTTAAACCCGATAACATTTGTCGGGGGTTCCATCATCTGCCGGATGATCTCGAAGATCGTCTGAATCTCGGCGGTGTGTGTCCCAACCTTGCGTTCCAGTTCGGACAATTTCTTCGCCAGTTCCTTATGCGTTGCTAAAAGCTGCCGTAACTTTATAAACGCTCTCATAATGGCAATGTTTACCTGGATTGCCCGTTTACTGTGCAAAACACCAGATAACATAGCAATTCCTTGTTCTGTAAAGGCGTACGGGAGATATTTGAGATTTCTGCCGGGCTTCAAGATCACAATTTGTGATCTTGAATTCTCCACCTCTTCCCACGTTAACTGAAACATGAAGTCTTCTGGGAACCGATCGGCATTTCGTTTGACAGCCTGAACGAGACTTCTGATTTCTACGCCATAAAGTATTGCTAGTTCATTGCTTAACATAACCTTACGGCCACGAATAATTAAGATCTTCTGTTCAATAGTTAGCAAATCCTTCATTGATTTCCTCCTTGTTTTACCAGCGCCTACTTATATAGACGTACCCAAGGAGGATTTTCTTGCAGGGAATTTTAGAAAAATTTGACTTGCGGGGGGACAACAACGTAACCCCTCTCCCCTTGGGGGAGAGGGCTAGGGTGAGGGGTGATCTGTTGATAATCGCATGGTGCTTTTGGCAGGACTGGGGCAAATTCGCGGGAATTCAGCAGGGTTTGTACGGGGGGTGTCCCCTCTTTGCGCGTCCCCCGAGCCCCCCACGAGCCCTGGAAGGTATCGCATTTTGCGATACCAAGAATTCCCCGAGCTAACCGAGTTCTTATGGATGAAACCCAATCGGGTGCTTGGGCGGTTCGGGTTGTGGCGGCGGTTCCATCATCTGCCGGATAACCTTGAAAATCGTCCGAATCTTGGTACTGCTGTTTGTTCCAACCCGACGCTCTAACTTAGATAGTTTCTCCGCCAGTTCTTTATGCGTAGCAAGTAACTGTCTCAGCCGGACAAACGTCCGCATGATCGCAATATTGACTTGAATTGCCTGCTTGCTTCGAAGAACGCTGGAAAGCATAGAAACCCCTTGTTCCGTGAATACATAGGGACGATATTTCAAATGCTGGCCCTGTTTTAAGGTCACAATTTGTGACCTTAAACTTTCTGCATCTTTCCAGGTCAACTGAAACATGAAATCCCCTGGGAAACGCTCGATATTACGCTTAACCGCTTGGATCAGAACCTTAGTTGGTACTCCATACAGGACAGCTAACTCCTTATCCAGCATTACCTTATACCCGCGAATCAACAGGATCTTCCGTTCAATGATTTCCTGCGGAATTAGTTCTTTCATTAGAAAATCCTCCTTTTACCTATATAGACGCACCGAAGGAGGATTTTCTTGCAAAGAATTTCAGTAGAAGTAATTCCCTCTCCCCTTGGGGGAGAGGGAAAGGGTGAGGGGTAATCTGTGGATAACTGCCGTGCACCTAAAGACCCGAAAGAGGCAGGAACTTTGTAGAAATTACTCCGAGTAGCACATATAACCTAATTTGGTGTGCCAAAGGCGGTAAGACATACTGTTGCTACAACGCATACCGCCATTATCTAAAACCCAATAATACCCTTCCGGCGGTATCGGCAGATTCAATATTTCTTTCAAAACCAATTCTACCTTAGCCTTTTTTAAATCTTCTTCATAATCCTTTTCAAACGCAAACATCGCCTTTATGAAATGCAACGGCCGCTCTTTAATGAATTGATCCTGATTTTCTTTCCAATATTTGTAATGTCTCCGCAGTTTACTCGCTGACACCCCGTTATATTCGGGTTTGACGCCATCACCTTGAACATACTCAAGATCATAATGAATCCAGACGCCCTGACGCACGCGTTCGTCGAATTGTCCTTCGTCCCTTGAGTAATTTTGCCAGAAATCAGAGCCGGTATGTTCTGTATTCATAACGCGTTCCTAAATTCTGACCTCGATACTATCTGCATTAGTAATACTTCTTTTCTTATTTTGTCCATTGTCCAGACTTGACCCCATATACTCTTTGACCCCATATACTCTTCATTTGAACGGAGCCGGATCCGCAAAAAGTCCAGTTGGGTAAAGATGAGCGCTTGTGAAGAAGTTAAACTGGTGCGAGTTATTTCCAAAAAAGAGAACCGGTCCCATTTATTCAAAGTGTCCCCTGCGGACTACGTCCGGTGCTACGGTGCTATTTCGTTTGTCGCAACAATAAAATAAGAACCGTCTCTAGTTATTATAATCAGGCCAAGTTAAACGATAGAATAGGAACATCTTTGGGAAACGATGGATCTTTAATTTCACTAACAATTCCTTTGGCAAGGGCGAAAGTAGGATCTTTACATTCGCCTTGAGAGAACAAAGCGCGGACTTCTTGAGTGGTTAATTTGGTTCTCTCCGTTATAACTCCACATATCTTAGATTCCGATGCATCCAAACCACTAAGCGTCTCTGCCAACTGACCTCTATTCATGCCGGTGTTTGCTGCAAAGTTCCAATTAACGCCGTGAAATAGAAAAGATGAATGCACGGATGCAAACCGTGTATGTGCTGAGAGAAAAATGACATTCGCTATTGAGTCTATGCTACCGGTATTGTGCATAACGATCTTACATGGAAGTGAACGGAGAAAATTATAAAGGGTGATTCCGGCTTCTACTCCACCACCCGGAGAAGAAAAGAGGCAATAAATTTCATCTGGCTTTTGTCGGTTAATTAGGTCGGAAACTGCGGCCATAATTGCTTTCACCTTAACGTCATTAATTGCGTCGAAGAAATTTACGTAAACAGTTTTTCCACTGGGGCCATCCATTTAAAGTTCTCCTTATATGCCCTACGTTCCAGCATTTTTTACCGCTTTTTCAATCCCATCGCATGGAAGTCAAATCTGGACACGAGACGTTTTCTATTGTATCTGAGCTTGCCAATGCCCTACTTTACGATCTTTTTCTGTCCATTGTCCAGACTTGACCCTACTTTCTATTGTAACTCCGGATGGGAGTTTAGCATCAAGCTCGACGATAAAATCCGAAGCGAGTCGATGTAATACAGTTAAATCAATAGCATTCAAAATCAAACCTGGTCTTATAG
>Ga0209514_10000982_pt1 | contig 53505 bp, 52 predicted proteins | sample Subgrocontami58m_FD_187452 | JGI IMG/M metagenome (GOLD analysis project Ga0209514, IMG submission 187452) | Subsurface groundwater microbial communities from S. Glens Falls, New York, USA - GMW37 contaminated, 5.8 m (SPAdes) (version 3) | ecosystem: Environmental > Aquatic > Deep subsurface >... | reverse complement strand
GCGAAGAGGTCACACCCGTTCCCATTCCGAACACGGAAGTTAAGCTCTTTTGCGCCGATGGTACTGCATGGGCGACTGTGTGGGAGAGTAGGGAGCCGCCGGAATTAATTAATGGCCTCTCTCATGAGTAATGAGAGGGGCTTTTTTTATTTTGTTTTACATCCTTTGCCCCTTATGTTATAGGGGATTATAATAATAATAACTTAATGTTACCAAAGGAGACGAGGCCTTATGTCAGGTCATTCTAAATGGAGTACGATAAAGAGGAAAAAAGGCGCCATTGATGCCAAGAGGGGTAAGGCCTTTACTAAAATAATCAAAGAGATCACCCTGGCGGCCCGGCTGGGGGGTGGGGATATGGAGAATAATGCCCGTCTTCGGCAAGCAGTGCTGCTGGCAAAAGAAGAAAACATGCCTAAGGATAACATTGATCGGGCGGTCAAGAAGGGTACCGGCGAGCTGGAGGGGGGGGCCAACTATGAGGAGGTGACCTATGAAGGTTACGGACCTGGGGGGGCCGCTGTACTGGTGGAGGTGATGACGGATAACAAGAACCGGACGGTAGCGGAAATCAGGCATATTTTTTCGAAATATGGCGGCAATTTGGGTGAAAACGGTTGCGTTTCCTGGATGTTCGAGAAGAAGGGCAGCATCGTTATTGATAAGAAAAGCATTGACGAAGACAGCTTGATGGAACTTGTCCTCGAGGCCGGTGCCGAGGATGTGAAGGTGGAGGATAGTGAATATCAGGTGGTGACGCCGCTGGAGACTTTTGAGGATGTGAAGAAGGTCATCGAGGAGCGCAAGATCAAATGCCTGGAAGCGAAAGTTACCATGGTGGCGCAAAACACGGTAAACCTGGAGGGGTCTAAGGCGGAGCAGATTCTTAAACTAATGGAAAAAATGGAGGACAACGACGATGTGCAGAACGTGTATGCTAACTTCGACATTGCCGACGATATCATGGAAAAATTGAGCCAATAAGAGTGCGAGTCCTCGGTATCGATCCCGGCAGCCGCGTGACGGGCTACGGTTTAGTTGAAAAGAATAAGAACAGCCTGGTTCCCCTCCTGCTGGGGGAGATTAAGCCGGCGGGGAGCAATCCTCTGTCAACATGCCTGCTTACCATATGTGACGGGTTGTCGGCGGTCATTGAAGAGAACAGGCCGGACGCTGTCGCGATAGAAAATATATTCTATGGTAAGAATGTCCAAAGCTTGATAAAACAGGCACACGTTCGGGGAGTGGCCATCCTGGCCGGCGCCAGGCACCACATTCCGGTTTTTGAATACACCCCTTTGGAAATCAAACAGGCCGTGGTGGGATATGGCCGTGCTGAGAAGGGCCAAGTACAAAAAATGGTGGCGGCCATCCTGAAGCTGCCGGTCATCCCGCCGGCCGATACTGCTGATGCGCTGGCAGTTGCCATCTGTCACATTAATTTTTTTAAGGTGCAGCCTATCTGAGATGATTGCCCGAATCAGTGGAACTTTGGTTTATAAATCTCCTGTCTATCTAATTGTGGATACCCATGGCGTAGGCTACCGCCTGTTTATTCCCCTGACCACCTTTTATGAAATTCCCGAGGTGGGTCAGACGGTGACCTTAAATATTCATACCCAGGTAAAACAGGATGCCATCAATCTTTTTGGGTTTCATACCCTCGAAGACAGGGATATCTTTCAGCTGCTCCTGGCGGTGAGCGGTATCGGTCCGAAACTGGCCATCAACGTCCTGTCCGGCATTTCCGCCGGCGAACTGATCAGGACTTTATCCGAGGGCAACTGGAAACGGCTGGTCAACATCCCGGGCGTGGGTAAGAAAATGGCGGAAAGAATCATCCTGGAACTGAGAGACAAGGCTCTGAAATTAGAGACTTCCGGTGCAGCGCCGGTCTGTCCGGCCGCCTTGCCCAGGTCCGACATGCGGGAGGATGCTTTATCGGCTTTGATTAATCTTGGTTATAAGAGTCAGGTGGCCGATGATGTTCTGGACAAAGTGGCCCATCAATGGCCCGAAGGTCTGACGCTGGACGTTTTGCTGAAAAATGCGTTGAAGGTATTGTCGGGTGCCTGAAATGGGCGGGTTGCTGGTTGGTAAATATCTTATTTATGGGTTGTTTGTATGGCTGTGATAAATTCCCTGATCGACCCGCTACTTGAGGAAGAGGAAAAAGGCTTAGAAGTTTCTCTCCGTCCTAAGAGTCTGGCTGAATATATCGGACAGGAGAAGATAAAGCAGAACCTGTCCGTCTTTATTGAGGCGACTAAGAAGAGGAACGAGGCCCTGGATCATGTCCTCCTTTACGGTCCCCCCGGTCTCGGGAAAACTACACTTGCTTATATTATGGCACGCGAGCTGGGTGTGGATGTCAAGGTAACTTCCGGTCCCGTCATTGAACGTCCTGGCGATCTAGCGGCCATCCTGACCAATCTGCACGAGCATGATCTTCTTTTTATCGATGAGATTCACCGGCTCTCCCATGTGGTGGAGGAAATCCTCTATCCGGCCATGGAAGACTACCATATTGATCTGCTGATCGGCCAGGGCCCTTCCGCCCGCTCCATGAAACTTGAAATTCCGCGGTTCACGCTGGTAGGGGCTACGACAAAGGCCGGTCTTTTAACATCTCCCTTGCGGGATCGTTTCGGCATGAGTTTCCGGTTTGAATTCTATAATACGCAAGAACTCATGGTTATCATCAAAAGGTCCGCCCAGATCCTGGCCATCGACATTGAGGAAGAGGGAGCGGCGGAAATGGCGTGCCGTTCACGCGGTACCCCCCGGATAGCCAATCGCATTCTCAGAAGGGTCCGGGATTTTGCCCAGGTAAGGGCCGACGGGGTGATCAGCAGGAAAGTGGCGGTGAAGGCCCTGGAAATGCTCGAGGTGGACAACAAAGGGTTTGATCACATGGACCGCTTGATTTTACTTACCCTGATCGATAAATTTGATGGCGGGCCGGTGGGCATCGATAGCCTCGCTTCGGCAATCAGCGAGGAAAAATCGACTCTTGAGGACGTTTATGAACCCTATCTGATTCAGGAAGGCTACCTGCAAAGAACGATGCGGGGCCGGGTGGCGACCAGGATGGCCTATGAACACTTCGGCCGGAAGTGGTGTCATGTCCGGCAGGAGAACCTCTTTTGACATGAAAATGCTGATTCATATCTGCTGCGGTCCCTGCGCCATTTATCCCTTGCGTACCCTCAGGGAGATGAGCCATGATTTGACGGGATATTTTTTCAACCCTAACATTCACCCCTACCTGGAATATAAACGGCGCGCCGAAACGCTGGCCCTTTACGCAGAGGAGAAAGGACTGCCCATGATCTGGGCGGAGGATTACGGGGTGGAACCCTTTTTCCGCCTGATCGCCGGCCGCGAGGATGATCGTTGCCGTATCTGTTATATCCTCCGCCTCCGGGAGACAGCGCGGGCCGCGAAAGCGGGCGGCTTTGCCGCCTTTACGACGACATTACTTTATAGCAGATTCCAGAAGCATGATCTCATCCGGGAGGTGGGCGAACGGTTGGGCCGCGAAGAAAACATCCCCTTCCATTACCTAGACTTCCGGGTTGGTTGGCAGGAGGGGGTGAACCTTTCCCGGGAACGGGGCATGTACCGGCAGCCCTATTGCGGTTGCCTGTATAGCGAAAAGGAAAGGTATTTTTCCCCCGGTACAGGTCGGCCGAAAAGATTACCAGAAAGTATCAACGAAACTTCCGGATATAAAGCCAGGAAGTAGGAGAAAAATAATTGCCGACTGTGTCTGTTTTGCCACAGCTGACAGGTGCCGGCGGGCGGGCGTCGGTGAGCCGGTGGCTTTCGGCCTTAAAATGCCTCATGATTATAGTAGCTTGTTTATCTCCGCCGTTGTTGTAATTAGTTGTTGTTGATGGTACATAATTTGCTATAGACTCACATAGTTTATTCCGGAACAAAGGAAGCTGAGATTAAATGCGTTTACAGAGAACGATAAAAAAAGAAATATCCTGCACGAGCATCGGTTTGCATACGGGCCGGAAGATTAACATGACCATCAAACCGGCGGGTGTGGATACGGGTATACTTTTTGTGCGCCGGGACCTGGAAAAACATAATTATATTAAGGCTAATCTTCATAACGTCTCCAATACCCATCTCGCCACAACCCTTGGCAATAACGGGACAAGGGTTTCTACGGTGGAACATCTCCTGTCTGCTTTCAGCGGCATGGGCTTGGATAATGCCGTTGTCGAGGTGGACGCCCCCGAGATTCCCATCATGGATGGCAGCGCCCTGCCCTTCGTCAACATGTTGAAAAATGTGGGAACCAGAGTGCAGGGCAAGGGAAAGAAACTGCTGGTCATAACAAAGCCGGTTTCCGTCTCCGATGGCGATGGGGAAGCCATCCTGTTGCCTTCACCGGAATTTAAGATTACTTATAAAATAGAGTTTCAACATCCGCTGATTGGTGAACAATCCTATCAGGTGACTTTTTCCGATATAGCCTATGAGCAGGAGATTTGCGCGGCCCGTACCTTTGGTTTCCTGAAGGATGTTGAATACATGCAGGCCAAAGGTCTTGCTTTGGGCGGCTCCTTAAAGAATGCCGTTGTGCTTACGGAAAAGAAGATCGTCAATAAAGACGGCCTGAGATTTCCTAACGAATTCGTCAAACACAAAATCCTGGATGCTATCGGTGACCTTTCGCTCTTGGGGATGCCTATTATTGGGCATTTTGTGGCCTCTAAGTCAGGTCATAAACTGAATTATTTGCTATTAAAAGAACTCCTGGAGCGTAGGGACTGCTGGAAAATTGTTGGTTCCTTCGACCAGAGTAAGGTAAGTGAAGAAGAAACTCCGCTTAATATCCCCTCCTTTGCCACACTTGATTCCGTGCCGGCTTTTTGATGCCTGCGGTTTGTACCGGCCACATTTGACATTACCTTGCACAAATAGCGCTTGCAGAAGACAGCTAAATGTTATTATCATGCCCCCGCGGCCCGCTTCTCAACGGGGGTGGGGCGGCAAGTACGAACGCTAACTCGCTGCGAGTGCATAATGTTATCATCGGCTGCCAAATACAAGAGCTGTCTGGCGATTTTAATTTTCTTTTTCCCGCTTTTTTCCCCGTCGCTGATTGCCTGGGCGCAGGAGGCGAGGTTTGCCGACCTGTTGATTACCAATAATGCCGGCCAGATATCCGTCTATGCCCGGGTAACGGATTGTTTCACGCCGGACATGGAGGCGGCTATTCTGGCAGGAGTTCCCACTACTTTTACCTTTTTTTTTGATCTTTATCAGGAAAGATCATATTGGTGGGATAAAAAAATAACCCGGCGCGTTCTTAAACAGACGCTGAAGTATGACAATGTTAAGAAAATATTCTTCCTCACTTCGACAAACAGCAGGGAGGCGGCCACTTTCCAGAATCTTGAGAGTGCCAAAAGGGCCATTGCGGATTTAAATGGCGTGGCAGTTTTTCCGGTTAATGGCCTACAAAACGACCAGTCTTACTATCTGAAGGTGAAGGCCAAACTGGATGAGTTCCGTCTACCATTGCATATGGAAAACTTACTCTTTTTCGTTTCTGCCTGGGATTTTGAAACGGACTGGCACATACAGAAGGTCACATACCAGAGGATGAAGGCCCCGTAACCCGATAAACGATAACTTTAGCAGAAACCGATGATTAAGAAGATCCATCTCAACATTGAGGACCGCGAGGCAAAACGCCGGAGAAGGGAACGCCTGATGATGCTGGCGACGATAGTCGTCATCGTCGGCCTTTCCCTGCTGGAGGGACATCTCTATCGCCAGGAACCAGCCCTGCCCCTGTCCAGCAATGTGCTCATATTCGGGTTGATCAATGTCAACATAATCCTGGTCATCTTTCTACTCTTTCTGATTATCAGAAATGTCGTCAAGCTGATCTTTGAACGCCGGCGGGGCATCATCGGGGCGAGTTTGCGCAATAAGCTCGTGGCGGCGTTCGTTGGTCTTTCCCTTATCCCCACGGTCATCCTGTTCATTGTGTCCATCAACTTCCTGTCCTACAGCATAGATAACTGGTTTAATCTCAGGATCGGCGAAGCCCTGGACAAAACCATCGAAATTGCCCAGGTCTATTACCGGCAGACCTCCGACCGTGCCTGCTACTATGCCCGTCAAATAAGTGAAGACATAACGAATAATCGTCTTTATGCGGAAGGTCGGGAAAATTATCTCCGGACGCTTATCGAACAGCGGCAAAAAAACTATAACCTGGGATTGCTGGATATCTATTTTAACAACAGAAAAGAGACCCTTTCCTTAAAAGATCCCCTGCATCCGGCACTGTCCCTGGACTCCTTGTCGCCAAAGGTATACGAGGAAGTCTACGGCGGTAAGGAGTCATCGACGGTACAATCTTCAGGAGGCGGCGACCTGATTACGGGTTTGGCGCCTATTTATTCCTACCTGGCACCCAGGGAAGTTATCGGTATGGTGGCGGTCAGCCATTACATACCCCGGGGTCTGGTGGACAAGATGGAAAGTATTTCCAAAACTTCCGAGCAATACCGGCAGCTCGATCTCCTGAAAAATCCCATCAAGTTAAGTTACATCATTACCTTGTTCATCGTCATGCTGCTGATCATTTTTTCCGCGACCTGGTTCGGAATCTTCCTGGCCAAGGGAATCACCGGTCCCCTTCAGAACCTGGCGGAAGCCACGCACCGTATTGCCCGGGGCGACCTTGAGCATAGAATAAACGTGGCGGCTGACGGCGAACTGGGGGTCTTGGTCGATGCCTTCAATCAGATGACCAATGATTTGCAGGAGAGCAATGAGGGGCTTAAACAGGCCAATATCAATCTCGACGAGCGAAGACAATACATGGAAACGGTCCTCCGGAACGTATCGGCCGGAGTGGTTTCCCTGGATAAGGACGGAATAATCAGCACCATCAACCGGGCGGCGGAAAAGATGTTCGACATCAAGACGGAAAAGGTTATCAACAGGGGCTACGAAGCAATCCTGCGGCCGGAGCATGTTGCCCTGGCCAATGAATTTATCGCAGAAATGAGACTTAGCAGCACTGGCCTTTTGGTCAAGCAGTTGGAGTTAACGCGTAAAGATAAGGCCCTGACGATCCTGATGACTATGAACATGATCAAGGATGATGCCGACCGGGAAGTCGGCCTGGTCGTTGTTTTTGAAGACCTGACAGAATTGCAGAAGGCGGTCCGGGCGGCGGCCTGGCGCGAGGTGGCCAGACGCATGGCCCATGAGATAAAGAATCCCTTGACACCGGTCCAACTATCCGCTCAGCGTCTGCAGAAAAAATACGGCGACAAGCTGGGAGCAGAGGGAGCCGTATTCCAGGAATGTACGCAAACGATCATCAATCAGGTCGAGGTGCTGAAAAATCTCGTAAATGAATTTTCCCGTTACGCACGGATGCCCGTTGCCAATCTGACGATCAGTGACCTTAACGAAGTGCTGGCGGAATCCGTGGCCTTTTTCCAGGAGGCTCATAAAGAAATTCAGTTTAACCTCCAGGGTGGCGCGGACATCCCGAAGTTGAAAATGGATAGCGAGCAGATTAAACGGGTGATGGTGAACCTGCTCGATAATGCCGTAGCTGCGGTGGCGGGTAAGGAAGGAGTCATCAGCACTTCCGTTTTCCATGACCGGCGCTACCGGAAGGTAAGGGTGGAGGTTGCCGACAATGGCTGCGGGGTGCCTGCCGGTTATAAAATGAAGATGTTTGAACCATATTTTTCCACTAAAAAGGCCGGTACCGGCTTAGGCCTGGCCATTGTCAGCTCCATTATCGCCGACCATCACGGCTATATCAGTGTACGAGACAATCCTGAAGGTGGTACGGTGGTGGCGTTCGAATTGCCGGTTCCGGAGGGGCAGCAGATTGACGCCGCTGCCTATGTTTAGTAAGTTAGGACGTAATTTTTACGCCCTAATTGTAAGCAATAATCCCGCTTGGCGGGGTTAGAATAGAGAAAGGTTTATGCGTAAAACAATACTGATAGTCGATGATGAGGAAAGCATTTGTCAGTCCCTGCGCGGCGTTCTGGCTGATGACGGATATGACGTCCTAACGGCCGGCAGCGGCGAGGAAGCGCTGAAGATCGTGGAGGATGACTTACCGGGGCTGGTGTTGCTCGATATCTGGTTGCCCGGCATGGATGGTATCGAAACTCTGAAAATCATCAAGTCCGATCACCCCCAGGTCCGCGTGGTTATGATGTCCGGTCACGGTACCATTGAAACTGCCGTCAAGGCGACCAAACTGGGCGCCTTTGATTTTATTGAAAAGCCGCTTTCTTTGGATAAGGTGCTGCTGATCGTCAAGCATGCCCTGGAAATGACTGAGCTGGAAGAGGAAAACATCCTGCTTAAGCAGAAAGTTTCCCATGAGTATGAACTGACGGGTACGAGTGAAGCTATTATGGAGTTGAAGGAAACAATCAGTCTGGTGGCACCGACTAACGCCTGGATATTGATCATGGGAGAAAACGGCACGGGCAAAGAACTGGTTTCGCGGTCGATTTACCGGCAGAGTAAAAGGTGCCAAAAACCTTTTGTGGAGGTTAACTGCGCGGCCATACCGGAGGAATTGATAGAAAGCGAACTGTTTGGCCATGAAAAGGGGGCCTTCACCGGCGCAACGGAAAAAAAGAGGGGGAAATTCGATCTGGCCCATGAAGGAACGATTTTTCTCGATGAAGTGGCGGATATGAGCCTCAAGGCCCAGGCCAAGGTGCTCAGGATACTGCAGGAAAAGAAATACGAAAGGGTGGGCGGCACGAAAATGATCGCCACGGATGTCCGGGTCCTGGCGGCGACGAATAAGGACCTGGAAAGGGAAATGGAGGAGGGCCGGTTCCGGCAGGACCTTTTTTATCGGCTTAACGTTATACCGCTGAGAGTGCCCCCCCTTAGGGACAGAAAAGAGGATATCCCCCTGTTGATCAAAAGATTTCTAAAAGATTTTTCTTTAAAGGAAAGGGAAGTGGAAAAGACGATCACGGCGGATGCGCAGGCCGTCCTGATGCGGCATCATTGGCCGGGCAATGTGCGGGAACTGAAGAATATCGTGGAACGGCTGATTATCATGACAGCGGGCAATGTCATTGCTGCCGGCGATATCCCTCCTTTCATGAAAAAAGAGCAGGTCGTCGAGCCGGAAATCAACTTCGCAGGAATCAATTCCTATCGGGATGCCAAAATTAGTTTCGAGAAACAATATATTGCCGCAAAATTAAAGGAATTCGACGGGAATATTTCCCGCACCGCTGAGGCTATCGGCCTGGAAAGAAGCAACCTGCACCGGAAGATAAGGGCCTACAGTCTGGATGGCAAAGCAGAGGCAGAGGGTGACGAACAGCCTGTTGACTGAAAGGCCGTCATTTCCCTTCCCGTTGCCCCGATAAACGGGATAAGTGCGTTTGCGAAGTTGCTTGCTTCTAGCAAGCAACTTCTAACTTACTAACCCCGATAAACGGGATAAGCCCCGCCAAGCGGGATAAGTGCGTTAACGGGATTGTTTAGTGAACAATCCCTAACTTACTAATGCCTTCAGGAATTTGCTGCGGTTACTCCGCGGCCGTCCCCTGTCTTTTCGCTGCCTTCCAAAGATCGGCCAAAGAGAATTGCAGGTAGGGCAAGAAAACTAGCCCTATCACCACGGTCAGGCCCACCGCCAAAAAGTGATAAACAATGGCAAATGTAAGGGCTTCCGTTTTGGCAACACCGAAGAGGCCTAAACCCAGCACACAGGAGAAATGCCAGTTACCGATGAACCCGGGCGCGGTGGGGATGGCAATGCCGATAACCAGGACAATCATCAGGACAAAAGCAGCTACAGGGGGCAGGGAAAAGTCAAAGGCCTGGAAAAGGGCATATATGGCCAAGCCGTTGATCAGCCAGATCAGGCAGGACAGCAGCAGTACCCGCCAAAGACGTGATCCGTCCCCAATAATCTGAAAACCGTCAAGAAAGTGCCGGAAGAAATGGCTCAAGCTCTCCGACCAGGGAAGGGGCAAACGGCGGATGAAATAATGTACGAGGCCCTCCAGGAGGGGACGGCGGAAAACGGCGCAAAATATCACGATCAGCAGGGCCAGGTTAAAAAGCAGGAAAACAAAGCCGGCTTTGGCTAACCAGGTGGGTAGCGATGCGAACAAGGTGGTCAGGGAAGCAATGGCTAAAACGGTTACGCCGTCGAGAAACCTTTCCACGAAAACCGTGCCTAAAGCGGCGGACATACTGATGTCGCTGCTCCTGGCCACGAGATAAGGCCTCAGGAGTTCACCCAGCCTGGCCGGCAGCGCCGTGATGGCCAGAAAACCTACGCTCGTGATGGCTAAAACCCGCATTGACCCCAGCTGGCCCAAGGGTCTCAGGATCAGTCCCCAGCGCCAGGCCCGCAGGGACTGCATCGCCGTCATGAGGAGCAAAGAACTCCAGATATAGCTTGAGTTAATCCTGGCCAGTCCGGTCCTGACATCTTGAAAATCCGTGCCCTTAAGGGAGAGGTAGATTAAGAGTGCACTTACCAGAATCCCCAGGAAAACTTTTTTCATTTATCCGCCTGAAAATGCAACTCAGCTTTTTGACAGGTTGTCACTTATTTTATCGTGCAGTAGCTGGGAGGCCCTTCGGTCGCCGAAAATGCCCACCCGCACGGTGACCGAGGTGAGGTTTTTTTCTACGTAGGTGATGTCGAAGCGGACTTGTTCATCATTAATAATCGCGGAAATCGTGCCTTTGCTGATTTCCTTGACAGGTTGGACACTTTTGGCGTGCATGTCGGCCATGGTTTGCTCGCAGGCGGCCCACAACCGGTCATAGGAAACCTTGTAGTCGGTCTGCAAACCGCCGTTAACATAAAAATAAGTGCCCGTTCCCATGGTGGCCCCGCCAACCACCAGGGGTACACAACCGGCGGAAAGAAAAATTGCCGCCAGAAACCAAAACCGCCATAAGGTGTTTTTTTTCATCATTTTTCCTTTCTCCCCGTGGATAGGGACCAACTAAGCTTTATCACCACTTAGTTTGGCGAATTCCTTGAGCAAGTTCTCCTGCTTCCTGTTTAGATTGGTAGGCACGGCCACTTGGGTTTCGATGAACTGATCGCCCCGCCCGTAATCGCCCAATTTGGGAATGCCCATCCCTTTCAGGCGGAAGGTATGCCCGCTTTGGGTGCCTTTGGGGATTTTTATTTTTTCCTTGCCCAGGAGGGTCGGTGCTTCTATCTTTGCGCCCAGGGCGGCCTGCACGAAGGAAATCGGTATGCGGCAATAGAGGTCGCTGCCCCTTCTTTCAAAGAATTCATGCTGCCTGACGGTAATAAACACGTAAAGGTCGCCGCAGGGGCCTCCGTAATCGCCTGCTTCGCCTTCTCCGCGCAGCCGCAGCCGCGAACCTGTTTCCACGCCGGCAGGTATCTTCAACTGGAGCATTTTAGTGGCTTCCGTCTTGCCGGCACCGCGGCAGGCGGGACAGGGGTCCAGGATAACGGTTCCCCGTCCCTGGCATTGTGGGCAGGCCGTACTGATGGCGAAAAAGCCGCTCGATTGCGTTATCTGGCCGCGGCCCTGACAGCGGTTACAGGTGGTTGGCGATTTTCCCGGCGCCGTACCCATGCCTCGGCAGGGCTCGCAGGTCACCAGTTTTTCAATCGTAATATCTGTTGTCTTGCCCAGCGCGGCATCTTCCAAGGTGATCGCCAGGTCGTAGCGCAAATCGGCACCCGCCCGCACCCTGGTCGCTCCTTGCTGACGACCGCCATTAAGACCAAAGATATTTTCAAAGATGTCGCCAAAACTGCTGAAGATATCTTCAAATCCTGAAAATCCCTTGAAGCCGATGCCGCTTAAGCCTTCGTGACCGTACTGATCATAGACCGACCTTTTTTCACTATCGCTCAACACTTCGTAAGCTTCGGCGGCTTCCTTGAATTTTTCTTCCGCTTCCTTGTCCCCCGGATTTCTGTCCGGATGATACTGCATGGCCAATTTGCGGTAACTTTTCTTTACTTCTTCCGCCGAGGCGCCTCTGGCAATAGTGAGGACCTCGTAATAACAACGTTTTATCATCTGCTTGCTTCAACTACCTCTCTTCTGATGATCTCTTCAGTTTCCTGGAGAAGCTTGTCGTGCCCTCCTTTCTCAAAAGCCAGGAGAGCAAAACGGTATTTTTTTGCCTTCCAGGCCGCCTGGCCGACAGTCAGCCAATCTTCCGGTGAAGGAGTCCGGCCCAGCACCTTGGAGGCCTGCGTAAACAGCATAACGTCGCCCATCCGTTGGGACCGGTCCCTGATTGCTTCCAGACCGGCCGTATGGTTCGCCTTTTGATAAAACTCGAGGGCGTCTGAGATCCGGCCGGCCTCAAGATACCCGTCGCCGTAGGCAATCAGTTCGTTGACACTCTTCTGCTCCGTATAAAGCAAAAGCTGTTTCTTCCGGTAATCGGGGAGATCCATGGCAATTATTTTCTTTTCTCTATTGTTAGGCTGGTTGCTGGCAAGATAGTGGACTTAATCCCATATGTCAAGGCAGCGGGAGCGATTATGTGGGTTTACCTGACCAGCCGCCGCAGTGCCTCTTCATACTTTTCCCTTGTCCGGTCAATGATATGGGAGGGCAGTTCTGGTGCCGGCGGCTGTTGATTCCAGCCGAGTTCGAGAAGGTAATCCCGCAGGAATTGTTTATCGAAACTTTTCTGGGGCCGGCCGGCCTCATAATCGTCCCGGGGCCAGAAGCGCGAGGAATCGGGGGTGAGCAGTTCGTCGATGATGATCAGTCCCCCGTCGATGAGGCCGAATTCCATCTTGGTGTCGGCGATGATGATTCCTGCTTCGTTCGCAATCTTTTCCGCTCGCTGGTAGATGGCGATACTCTTTTGCATCACCTGCCGGGATAGATCAGCGCCGATCATCTTTTCCATTTCCGGGACGGTGATGGAGACGTCGTGGGCGCCCGCCTCGGCCTTAGTGGAAGGGGTGAAGATGGGTTCAGGCAGGCGCTCCGATTCTTTGAGTCCCTCGGGCAGCCTGATGCCGGACACTGTTTGGCAGGCGACATAATCCTTCCATCCGGAGCCGCTAAGATATCCCCGGACGATGCACTCCACCGGCAAGGGCCGGGCTTTCCGGACCAGCATGCTGCGCCCCTCCAGCACTTCCCCATAAGGCCGGCAAACTTCCGGGTAGCTTGCGGGATCGGTGGAGAGAAGATGATTGGCGATGATGTCCTCCATCTGCCGGAACCAGAAGGCCGACATGCGGGTGAGGATTTCCCCCTTCCCGGCGATGGGATCGGGCATGATGACGTCGAAGGCAGAGATACGGTCGGTAGTAACGATCAGCAGGCATTCATCCACCGCATAAATATCGCGTACCTTGCCCCGGCCGATTAATTTTAATGCCGGGAAGCTTGTTTCCATCAGCCCTGCTTTTTTCATCTCTCTTCCTTACCTGACAAAGGGGTTATACATCTTCTCGTGGCCGATTGTCGAGGTAGGCGTCCGGCCGTAGTTATGGCCGGGCAGGACGATGGTTTCCTCGGGTAGCCGGAACAGCCGGTCATGGATCGAGCGATACATGACATCCCAGGAACCGCCGGGGAAATCAGTTCTGCCGACGGCCTCGACAAAAAGCGTGTCCCCTGTAAAGACCACACCGTTTAGCAGCAGGGACATGCTGCCCTCGGAGTGTCCCGGTGTGTGTAGAACGGTCAGTGTGATGTCGCCTACGCGGACCTGATCCCCATCTTTTACCTTGATGTCAGCCGGCGGCGACGGGTCGGCATGGAAGATGGCCCGCAATTGATCAGCCGAAGTAGTCAGCCGGTAGGCGTCGTCTTCATGGACGATTATTTCCGCACTGGTGAGTTTCTTCATGTCGCTGTTGCCGGTGATATGATCCAGATGGCCGTGGGTATTGACGATGTACTTGATCTGCAATTTATTCTTTGCGGCCAACGCGGCGATGTCCGCTGTTTCCGCCGCCGGGTCGATGACCAGCGCTTCTCCACTTTGCGGGTCGCCCAGCAGATAGGCAAAAACCATCATTTGACCGACCTGTATTTGTTTTAAAAACATAACGTTTCCCCAAAAAATCGACCTGCAGGGGCTTGCCCGGCAAGGATACAGGCCCTATGTTTTTTGTATGTATGCCGTCAGAAATCGGCCTTCCCGGCTGATCTCCAACAATTTTTCCCCCGTTTTGGCGCACCAAGCCGGGAGGTCCTCGGCGAAGCCCGGGTCGTCCGCTACTATTTCCAGGATTTCACCGGGCTTCAGACTAGCCATCTCCTGTTTGGTACGCACGATGGGCATGGGGCAAAAAAGCCCGGTGCAATCGACAGATTTATCGGGTTTCATTAGAAGGAACAGACCTTTGTTTCCCCGGCTTCAGGTAGAAAATGAGAATTATTAATTCGTGCCTTCGGCCTTTTTCGTACTGCATTCAGGACAGGTGTCCAATTTCCGGCTGTAAGAGGCGCCACATTTATCGCACTCAATAAAGGCAACATCGCAGGGTTGGCAAAAGGGAGGTTCCAGGCATTCCTTCACCATTTCGGGCTCACAAAAGCCGCATCCGCATTTCTTTTTCATGATTTTTCCCCCTGCTTTTGCCGGTAATCTTCAATGGCCCTGTGCAGCGCGTCCGCTCCCAGGTTCGAACAATGCATCTTGTTGGGCGGCAGACCGCCCAGTTCTTTGGCGACGCTGGCATTGGTGATCTGCATGGCCTCGTCCAAAGTCTTTCCCCTGGCCATTTCGCTCACCATGGAAGATACGGCAATGGCCGCTCCGCAACCGAAAGTCTTGAATTTTACATCATCAATGGTGTTATCCTTAACCTTGATATAAAAGCTCATCATATCGCCGCACACTGGGTTACCGATTTCCCCGACGCCGTCGGCATCCTTTATTTCACCCACGTTGCGGGGATTCTGGAAGTGGTCCATCACTTTCTCGGAATAAAATGGCATAACCTTCTCCTATTCATTTTCATCGATTTGACATTCGCCTTCTTCATGTTCATGTTCGTAATCCGTGCCCGGTCCCGCAGCGCGGCGCTGGCCTGTTTTCTGAAAGTAACTGTAAAGGGGAGACATATCCCGCAGTTTGGCGACAATGGGCGGAAATTCGGCCAGCAGCGCATCAAGGTCGGCATCAGTGTTGTATTTGGAGAACGTAATCAAGATGGAGCCCTGACCGACGGCCGTATCGACCTTGATTGCCGAAAGGACATGTGACATTTTGAGGGCCTTAGAAGCGCAGGCGGAGCCGCTGGACACATAAATGCCCTTTTGGTCCAGAAAGAGAAACAGGCCTTCGCCTTCCACGAACTCCACGGAAATATTGACATTGTTGGGTAGCCGCATTTCCGGATGGCCGTTGAAATAAATGTAGGGTATTTTTTCCGGCAACTCCACCGTCAGACGGTCCCGGAGGCGGAGCAACTGTCGGCGGTTTTCTTCCATCTCCTGTTCGGCAATCGTGCAGGCGGCGCCGAAGCCGGCAATGGCAGGCACGTTTTCCGTGCCGGCGCGCCGGCCGCTTTCCTGGATTCCGCCGTCGGTCTGCGGCACAATCCGGGTCCCTTTTCTGATATACAGCGCGGCAGCGCCTTTCGGCCCGTAAAATTGCGCGCCCGAGAGCGTCAGCAAATCGACCCCCAGGCTGCTTACATCCAAGGGAAGGATGCCTGCGGTACAGACGGCATCGGTATGGAAGGGGATATTCCTGGTCCGGCAGAGGGCGGCGATTTCGGCTATCGGCTGGATCGTGCCGATCTCCGGGTTGGCGTGTTGAACGGAAACCAGAATCGTGTCTTCCCGGAGCGCCTTCTCCACGTCCGCAGGGTCTACCAGGCCGTAACGGTCGACAGGCAGCTGGGTTACCTCAAAGCCCTGCTGGCTGAGGCGCCGGGCGGCATAGAGGACCGAGAAATGTTCTATTTCCGAAATGACAATGTGCCGGCCTTTTTGCCGGTAAGCCTCGGCCACGCCTTTGACGGCCAGGTTATTGGCCTCCGAGGCGCAGGAGGTGAAGTATATTTCGTTTTCCTTACTGCCAATCAAATGGGCCACTTCCCCCCGGGCCTTTTCGACGGCATCCCGGGAACGGGCGCCCAGGGTATGGAGGCTCTGGGCGTTGCCGTAAAGCTCCCGGAAGTAGGGAAGCATGACCGTAAGTACCCGTTCGTCCACCCTGGTATTGGCGTGATTTTCAAAATATATTTCCGGCATAGATCTATCCTGTTTGAGATGAACCAACGAAGAATATACTTATTAGGAAAAAGCATGTCAAGCTATAAAGAGACAAGCGCAATAACTCTCATAAATTGACCTAAGTCAAGGTCTGATTCGGACATTTCGCTTAGAAAATAGATGACAGGCAACGCTTTTTTCCGGCGCCCGAATGATTCGCAGGTAAGGAAGAAAAGAATGATGATGCCTTCGCCAAAGAAAAGCAGCGTTCCGGCGACCGTGAAGATCATTGAAAGAGGGAGGCAGCAGTGTTATACATAAATAATTATCGTCAGGGAGTGGCAGGTGATGAATAATCCAATCCTACCGGCAGATATACTAAGTCAGGAGCACGAGGCTGTGCGCAAGAAGCTCGACGCCCTGGAACGGTGCCTTAACCATCTGGATAAGAAAGAGGTGATCGCGGCGGAACTTCGCGAGCTGATAACTTTTTTTAATACCGATTTCTGGGTGCACTTTGATAAAGAGGAAAAGGCCTTCTTTCCGGAATTCGATAACTTCATGCCGCACGGTGTCGGTCCCCTTGCCGCAATGCGGGACGAACACGATGCGTTACGCAATACGGAGGAAATGTTGGCTGAAGCCGTTGCCGTATATCTCAATAACGGGGATAGCGCCCAGAACAGGCAGTCCATCCTGCAATACGGTGCCCACTTTATCGATACGTTAAGATCCCATATTACGAAGGAAAACGGCTTACTACCCACGATGGCCGAAATGCATTTGGGACCGGGGCAGAATGAGAGGGTCCTGAATCTTTTTGCCGAGTTGGAAAAAACTAAAAGCGGCCAGACTGTAACATAATAGAAACAGCGAAAACCAACAGTAATCCAGGAGGGATGGTACGATGGCAGACTCAAAAAAGCCGACAGAGCTACTTGCGGATGAGCACAAAGCGGTGCTCCAAAAATTGACCACCATGGAAAGGGTCCTCGGCAACTTGGATAAGAAGGAGCAAATCACGGCTGAGCTTACGGAGTTGACCTCATTTTTCAAGACTGATTTCTGGGTGCACTTTACTAAAGAGGAAGAGGCGCTCTTCCCGGAAATGGAGACCTTTATTTCGAGAAATGAAGGGCCTATCGGTGTGATGCTGGAAGAACACGAAGACCTGCGGAAGACCAACGAGACCATCCAGCAGGTCGCTAGTGATTATCTTGCCGGCACCGCCAGCGAAGAGGCGAAACGGACGCTCCGGGAGCAAGGCACTCATTTTATCGGGGTTTTGAGAGGACATATAGACAAAGAGGATAACGTCCTCTTTAGCATGGCGGAGGCGCATCTTAACCCGGGACAGATGGATAAAATCGCCGGCCTTTTTCATAAAATAGACGAGGCTGAGGGAAAGGTGGGGGGAGGTATCGCAGACCGGGGGCAGGTGGTAATTGACGCGCTGCGTGGTAGGCGGAGCTGTAAGGATTATTTTCCGAATCCTGTGCCGCCGCAGCTTCTCTCAGAATTAGTTGATATCGCCCGCTATTCTCCTACGGGCGCGAATAAGAATGCCTGGCGCTTTATCATCATTACGCATTGGCAGACCTTGAAACGTTTGAGTGAAATCGCCGGCACCTGTTCCTGGCTGGCCTCGGCCCCGGCCGCCATTGCCGTGGTAATCGATCCGGCCTCTACCCGCTACTGGTTGGAGGACTGCTCCGTGGCTGCCTATACGTTATGGCTGGCCGCGGAAGCCCGTGGCCTGGGGGCCGCTTGGGCGACTATGCACCAGAGCGACAATCCGGAAGAGTCCGGACGGCGACAGGGGCTCGCCAGAGAGATTTTGGATATACCGGAGCAGCTAAACATACCCATGGTAATGGGCCTCGGTTATCGTAAGTCTCCGCCCGCAGAAAGGAAACGTCCGGAGCTGAAAGAAGTAATCTTCTGGGAAAATTACCCAATTGAGTAGCCGCTCTTTTCCTGACCCCGATAAACGGGATTAAGCGTATTAACGAAATTGTTACTGCCGGACCCCGACGAAAGGGGTAAGCGCGTCAAGAGAAACCATATTCTGCGCAAATGCGCAGAATATGGTTTCTAACTTACTAATGGCCGTGTCCCCCGGCCTGTCCATGGACCTCTTCCCCTCCGGGAAAATGACCAGGGGCCCCTTGTCTTGCAGCTTCGTAGAGGCGTTCCACGTAATGGATGTAAGCCACGTAAGCCGCAATGAACTCACGTCCGGACTCCGTGTCATCTTTTTTGAAGTCCTTTTTGGCCATGGTTTGTTCGAATTGTCCGTGCAGTCCTTGCTCGACCATCTGCACGATAAGCTTGGCCAGGGGCTCAATTTTTCCGTTTTCCACGGCCTTGTCGGCCGCGGGAAGGACCGGGCCGATGTCGCGTCCCGCCGGTTTCAAACCTGTATAGGGGGCTCCTTCCCCCGCCCTGTGGACCCTGACCAGGGTTTCGAAGAAATGCGTGTCTGCCAGATCTTTGGCCTGCGGGCCAAGTTTCCGGACAAAGAGGGTTTTCTGGAAGGCTTCCTTGATGGTTTTTTCATCCTGCTTCTGAACCCAGATGAGCACAGGAGCGACATTCCCGGCTTCCAGGGCCTTTTTTGCCGCATAAACCACGGGACCGTCCAAACCGTCGCAATGGGCTAAAGTTGTTTGCGGCAGGCCAAGCGAAAACGCCATAATGATTGCCCATGACGTCAAAGACCGCAAGGTACATATCTTTATCATGATTTTTCCTCCTACCCTGTAATAAGGCCCTGCGGGGTTTCAGCTTTTTTAGCTCCGGTTGCATTTGGGCGGCGTGGCAGCTTGATACGAAACCTTCCCCGAGGGCGTGGGAAACCTGAAACGCCAACCCGGTATGTTCCCGGCGGCGTATGCCCCTTCCACTTTTGTCCGGCAATTTAGGTTGACTTCTATAAGCGATCTGAGCCTTCTTTTATAAATATAAGAATGCATCGATTATGCGTCAAGAAGGGGCGACCTGGAACCCGGTCCAACAATCTTGCAATCGCCATTTGTTTAGCCGCATTGCAAAAATTGACTTAAGTCAAGGCGCTGATTTTGCGATTGACGTAAATATTTGCTTCACGTAAAAGGGAAGCGGCATGTGCTTTTTTCACTCATCTGGAGGTGCGGACCGATGGGAAGAGTTATTCGGGTTGTGATCAGCAGTGTCTGTCTCGTGTCGATGTTATCCTTTGCCGCATCGCTATTGGCGGGGCCGGTGGAAAGGTCTGTGGACGCGAAACGGGCTGCCCGGGGGAAGGCGCTCTTCACCGGCGCCGAGCCTTTGGCCAGAGGGGGCGCTCCCTGTGCCGCCTGCCACCCCTTCCGCGCGTTCGACATAACCGGCGGCAAACTGGCGACGGACCTTACTGATCTCCATGAGGGTTTAGGGGAGGAAGGCCTCCAGGCGGTACTGAAAAATTTGGACTTTCCGGTAATGAAAAAGATCTATGCCGACCGGCCACTGACGGATGAAGAAATCGCTACCCTTATTATATTTACCCGGGCTGCGACAGCCGAAACGAAGGGGGCACCGTCGCTGCTCTTTCCGGTTGCCGGTATTGGTGTTTTTGCCTGCTGTCTTGCCATTCTGATGTTCTACAAAAGGAGAATCGGATAAATGCCTCAGGGAAGGATAAAAGACGACTGCCGGGAAAATGATTGCCGCTGGGAAGAGTACTACCGTAACCGCTGGCAGTATGACAAAGTAGTGCGGAGCACGCACGGGGTCAACTGTACCGGGGGGTGCAGCTGGATGGTTCACGTTAAGGATGGTATCGTCGGTTGGGAGCTTCAGGCCAATGACTATCCTCAGTTCGCGGAAGGCATCCCGAACCACGAACCCCGCGGCTGTGCCCGGGGGATGAGTTATTCCTGGTACCAATACAGCCCTTTACGGATTAAATACCCCTATGTGCGCGGGGCGCTCATTGATCTTTGGCGTGAGGCGCGGAGCCGCCATGCCGATCCGGTAGATGCCTGGCAGAGCATTGTGGAAGACCCGGAAAGGAGAAAAGGCTATACCGGCCAGCGCGGCATGGGAGGCTTCCGGCGCGCCGCCTGGGAAGAGATAGTGGAACTGATCGCTGCCTCCACCATCTATACGGCCAAGAAATACGGCCCGGACCGGGTCATCGGTTTTAGCCCGATTCCGGCCATGTCCATGATCAGCTATGCTGCCGGTACCCGTTTTCTCCAGCTTTTCGGCGGCGTCAGCATGAGCTTCTACGACTGGTATTGTGATCTTCCCCCGGCCTCTCCCCAGGTTTGGGGAGAGCAGACCGATGTCAGCGAGTCGGCCGATTGGAGCAATGCCTCCTATATTGTCCTCTGTGGTTCCAATGTGCCCATGACCCGGACCCCCGACGCCCACTTCCTCACGGAGGCGCGTTACCGGGGAACCAAGGTGGTAGTCATGTCGCCTGATTACAGCATCGCCAGCAAATTTGCCGATGCCTGGCTGCCGGTGGAGCAGGGGCATGACGGTGCTTTCTGGATGGCGGTAAACCACGTGATCCTCACTGAATATTACGTCGACCGGCAGGTTCCTTTCTTCGAGGAATATGTCCGTAAATATACCGATCTACCTTTTCTCGTAAAAGTGGAAGAAAAGGGCGGTTGCTGGCGGGCCGGCGAGTTCCTCAGGGCTTCCGAGTTGGCGAGAAGCGCGGCTCTCGAACAGGCCGACTGGACCCTCTGTGTCGCCGACAGCGCCGGAGAGGTGCGGGTTCCCCACGGCAGTATCGGCTCCCGCTGGAGCAAGACGGAGGGGAACTGGAACCTGGACATGAAAGACCTGGTGGACGGCGAAGATATCGCCTGCCGGTTAAGCTTTCTGGGTGGTGAAACCCGCCGGTTGACCTTCAGTTTTGAAACGGAGGGTGAGCTAATCCGCGAGGTTCCCGTACAGCGGGTAATGACAGAGAAGGGCGAGGTACTCGTGACCACCGTTTTCGACCTGCTCATGGCCCAGTTTGGTGTGGCTCGCGGTCTTGCCGGTGACTACCCGGAGGGATATGACGACGACAGACCCTTTACCCCGAAGTGGCAGGAAAAATACACCGGCATTGCCGCGGCGAGCCTGATAAAGATTGCCCGGGAATGGGCTGACAACGGCGAGCAAAGCGGCGGCCGGAATATGATCATCGTCGGTGCGGGGATCAACCACTGGTTCCACAACGACCTGATCTATCGGGCCGCTATCACCGCACTCATCCTGACCGGCAGTGTCGGCCGGAACGGCGGTGGTCTCGCCCACTATGTGGGGCAGGAAAAGGTGGTACCGCTTGCCGCCTGGACTTCCATCGCTATGGCTCAGGACTGGGTAAAGCCGTCCCGGCTGCAAAACACCCCAAGTTTCTGGTATATGCATTCGGACCAGTGGCGTTACGACCGTAGTTATGTGGACTACTTTAAGCCGGCTACCGGCGAGAAGATTCCCCTCCATACCGCTGACTTCAACGCCAAGGCCGTCCGCTTGGGCTGGCTTCCTTTTACCCCCCATTTCGACGACAGCACCCTCCGGCTGATGGCCGCGGCCCAAGCCGAGGGGGCGGTAACCGACGACGAGATCCGTGCCTGGCTCGTCAAGCGGCTCCAGAGCGGCGCCACCCATTTCGCGATCGAGGACCCGGACCGGGCGGGGAACTCACCTAAGGTCTGGTTCATCTGGCGGGCCAATGCCATCTCCGCCAGCGCCAAGGGGCATGAGTTCTTTCTCAAGCACGTGCTGGGGGCGCCCAACGCCAGCTTCACAGCGCAGGAGGTTGCTAAAGGGGCCGTGCAGGACATCCTCTGGCACGATAAAGCGCCCGAGGGGAAAATGGACCTGATCGTTGACCTCAACATTCGCATGGATACCTCAACGATGTATTCCGACATCGTACTGCCGGCGGCCACCGCGTATGAAACCTCGGACCTGAATACCACGGACATGCATTCTTTCGTCAACTGTATGGATGAAGCCGTACCGCCGTCCTGGGAATCCAAGACCAATTGGAAAACCTTCAGCCTGATCGCCCGGAAGGTCAGCGAACTGGCGGCGACGCATTTGCCCGTGCCGGTAAAGGACATCATTGCGGCGCCGCTGCTCCACGATACACCGGGGGAGATCGCCCAGCGCCGGGTGCAGGACTGGAAACTGGGCGAGTGTGAGCCTGTTCCCGGCAAGACCATGCCCAACCTGGCGATTGTGGAGCGAGACTATGTGAATCTGTACAATCGCTTTCTCTCTGTTGGGCCGGACATGGGACACCTGGGCGCCCACGGGATCAGCTGGGAGGCGGAAGACGTCCATGAAAACCTCCTGGGGCGACTGCCGACCCGTGACTGGAACGGCAGGACGTTTCTCGACCTGGAGGAAGAAAAGGCCGTGGCTGACATAATTCTGGCTTTTGCGCCCGAGACCAACGGTGAACTGGCCTGCCGGGCCTACCGAAACCTGGAGAAGCGGGTCGGGAAGCCCCTTGCTGCGATCGCGGAAGGCTCCCGCGACTTCCGCATGACCTGGGAGGAAATTACCAAGCAACCCCGCCGTTGCATCAGCAGTCCGGTGTGGAGCGGTCTGGTCAATAACGGGCGGCCCTATGCCCCCTATGTACTGAATGTAGAGCATGACGTGCCGTGGCGCACCCTTTCCGGACGTCAGTCTCTCTACCTGGATCATCCGTACTATGGCGAGTTTCATGAGAATCTGCCCACCTTTAAAGGAAAGATCAATCCGGCAATGTTGGATGAAACAGATGGGGAAGGGGGGCTGATTCTTAATTTCCTTACCCCCCACAGCAAGTGGAGCGTCCACTCCACTTACAGCGACAACCTGCGCATGCTTACCCTCTCCCGGGGTGGTCCGGTGGTTTGGCTCAACCACGAGGATGCCGCCGGCGCCGGGATCGAGGATAACGAACCGATCGAGCTCTACAATGCCAACGGCGTTGTCGTCAGCCGGGCAGTCGTCTCCGCACGTATCCCCCGGGGGACGGCGGTCATGTATCACGCACCGGAACGGACTTTCAGCGTGCAGAAGTCGAAAAAAAGCGGCAAACGGGGGGGCGTCCATAACAGTCTTTCCCGTATCCGCCTGAAGCCCACGCTTATGCTGGGCGGCTATGCCCAGTTCAGCTACTATTTCAATTACTGGGGGCCGACGGGAGTAAACAGGGACTGCTATGTTGTAGTCAGGAAGCTGAAGGGGTGACGCAATGGATGTGAGAGCACAAGTGGCCATGGTACTCAATCTGGATAAATGTATCGGCTGCCACACCTGCAGCATCTCCTGCAAGAACATCTGGACGGACCGGCGTGGCGCCGAATACATGTGGTGGAACAACGTGGAGACCAAGCCCGGCGTCGGTTACCCAAAGGGATGGGAGGACCAGGAGACTTTCCAGGGCGGGTGGGTATCCGATGGCCGGAGCCTCCGCCTCAAGGCCATGGGGAAAGGGCCGACCCTCCTCTCCATGTTTTTTCAGCCCAACATGCCGGGCCTGAAAGATTATTACGAACCCTTCGATTTTGACTACGGCAACCTTTACGGGGCCAAGGGGGGGAGCGACCAGCCGGCGGCCGAGGCCTTTTCGCAGATCTCGGGTCGGCGGATGACGGCGATCAGTGGCGGGCCTAATTGGGACGACGACCTTTCGGGTTCGCAGCTTTATGCCAGCAGGGACATTAACTTGCAAGACCAGGAGATCGTTAATGATTACGGTAAGATGTTCATGCAATATCTTCCCCGGACTTGCAACCATTGTCTCAACCCTGCCTGCGTTGCCGCCTGTCCTTCCCGTGCCATTTACAAGCGGGGCGAGGACGGTATCGTCCTGGTGGATCAGGAGGTTTGCCGGGGATGGCGTTTCTGCACCAGCGCCTGTCCCTACAAAAAGGTTTATTTCAACTGGGACAGCGGCAAGGCGGAGAAATGCATCTTCTGCTTTCCCCGCGTCGAGACGGGGCAGTGCAATGCCTGTGCCCATAGTTGTGTAGGCAAGATTCGTTATGTCGGGGTTCTGCTCTATGATGCCGAACAGGTCGAACAGGCGCTGCTCAAACCTGATGACCGGCTGCTGGAGGCGCACCGGGGAGTGATCCTCGATCCGCGCGCTCCGGCGGTCCAGGCCGCGGCCAAAAAAAATGGCCTTTCCGACCAGTGGCTGGAAGCGGCGATCAAGTCGCCGGTTTACTCCCTGGTCAAGGAATTCGGCCTGGCCATGCCGCTCCATCCCGAATTCCGGACGATGCCCATGACCTACTATATCCCGGCCCTCTCGCCGATCCTTTCCACGCACGGCGACAGCCATGAGCTCGCGGAGCACGGACTCTTTCCGCCGCTGGAAAAGCTCCGGGTCCCTCTCGATTACCTGGCTAGGCTGCTTGCCGGCGGCAACCGGGAAGCGGTGGCGGCGGCGCTGGCCAAGATTGTTGCCCTGCGGGCTTACATGCGCGCCAAGAACCTCAACCGGCCGCTGGATGAAGCGATCCTCAGGGATGTCGGCCTGGATGAAGCTGCTGCCGGCCGTCTCTATCGCCTGTTTGCCAGCGGCGGATACGACGAGCGCAACGTTATCCCACCCCAGCAGCGGGAGGAGCAGGATCCGGAGGTCCGCAAGGGCGCCGGCGGTTTCGGCATCTTGAACAAGGCGGGGAGGGTGAGATGAGGATTGCTGAGACTTATACCTTGCTCTCCCGGATAATCGGCTATCCGACGGAGAAAGACGTCCTTCAGGCCGGCAGTGAAGCAGTCAGCAAGTCCTTGCGGAAGCGGGGCATCCCCTGTCCCCTGTCTCCCTTCGCGGAATTCGTTGCCTCTTCGACGCTGGCCGCACTCCAGGAGGACTACGTCGCTACTTTTGACTTCAACCCGGCGGTCGCTCTCTATCTGGGGCACCACCTCTACGGCGACAACCAGAAAAAAGGCCTGTACCTGATCGGGCTCAAGCAGGAGTTCCGCCGCTCCGGGTTTACTCCTTCCGGCAATGAGCTTCCCGATCACCTTCCCCTGGTGTTTCAATTCCTTGCGCATCTGGCGCAGCACGAGGAGGGAGAAATGCGGCAGGCTTTTATCTCCGACTCCGTATTGCCGGGTATCGAAGGATTGGTTGCCGGCTTTGCCGGCCGGCATAGTTCACCCTGGAAGTCCCTGGTGGAAGCGTCCCGACTCTTTTGCTCCACTGACGCCGCTGCCCAGAAGGAGGTAAGACCATGCTGAACGCCTTTATTTTTATCGTTCTTCCCTATGCAGCGCTGGCCCTGCTGATCTTTGTGACTCCTTACCGTTACTTTTCCAACCGCCTTACCTGGACGGCCTACTCGACCCAGTTCCTGGAACGGAAGACACTCTTCTGGGGGATCAATCCCTGGCACTATGGGATCATTCTCCTATTGTTCGCCCATCTGGCCGGCGTTATTGCGCCCGGTTTTGTGAAAAGCTTGCTGGGCGACCAGAACAGACTGCTCTTTTTTGAAAGCCTGGGACTGGGGCTGGGGCTCCTGGCCCTTTTCGGCAGTCTGCTCTTGATCCTGCGGCGGGTCAGCTTGCCGATTCTGAAGGGGGTGACCTCGGCCGGCGATTATGTCCTTCTTTTCCTGCTGGCCATTCAGGCGGCCAGCGGCGTATACATTGCGATTACCCTGCGTTGGGGGTCACAGTGGTACCTCCATACAGCGGTTCCCTATTTCTATTCACTCCTGGTTTTCAATCCCCAGGTGGAGTATATGGCCGATTTCCCGCTTATCGTCAAGTTGCATGCTGCGGGGGCCTTCCTGATCATGGGGGCTCTTCCCTTCACCAAACTGGTCCATTTATTTTACCAGCCCTTCTCCTTCCTGAAGGACCCGCCGATCCTTTACCGGTGGCGTTATCGGCCGGAGAAGGAAAGTCGGTAGCGGGGGGGATAAGCAGCCGTTTCTAAATTCAATATCGTCCGTAATTTTCCGAGGAAAAGGAGGAAATATTTTGGGAACATGGTTAAAGAAATGGGAACCTGAAGATCAGCTGTTTTGGAAGGAGGGCGGAAGCCGGCTCGCGTGGCGTACGCTTTCCGTCACCACATTTTCGCTGATCCTTTCCTTTGCTACCTGGTTTGTGATGAGTGCTATTGTTGTCCGGCTTCCGGCAATAGGTTTCAAGTTTACCACTATGCAACTTTTCTGGCTCGCGGCGATGCCCGGCCTGGCCGGCGGAACATTCCGGTTGATCCATTCCTTTCTCATTCCCATATTTGGCACCCGGAGTACGCTGACATCCGCCACTTTCTTAAAACTCCTGCCAATGATCTGGCTGGGATACGCCGTTGCGGACCTGGAGACTTCCTTCCTCAGCTTCATGATCATTGCCTTTCTCTGCGGGATGGGTGGCGGGGACTTCTCGTCGTTTATGCCGTCAACCAGCCTCTTTTTTCCCAAACGTCTCCAGGGAACCACTATGGGGATCCAGGCCGGCATTGGTAATTTCGGGGTAAGTCTCACGCAGTTCGTTACCCCCTGGATTGTTACCCTTCCCGCACTGGGAGCTTTGGCCGGAGCACCGGTGATCTTTAAGAAAAAAGGCGTGTTGACTGAAATATGGCTCCAAAATGCCGCATTTTGGTATGTTCCGTTATTGATCATTGCCGGTATCCTTTGCTGGGCATTACTAAGAAGCATTCCCGTGAAAGCTTCCCTGACCCAGCAGTTCGATATAATGAAGAACAAGCACACCTGGTTTTGCGTGATAATCTACGTCATGACCTTCGGTTCCTTCTCCGGGTTCGCCGCAGCGTTTCCTCTGATGATCAAGGAGATATACGGCGGGTTCCCCGAGGCGCCCGATCCATTGAAATTTGCCTTTTACGGTCCGCTCATCGGTTCGCTGGTCCGTGCATTGATGGGCCCTTTGACCGATAAAATGGGCGGCAGCGTTTGGACCCACGTCTCCGGCCTGGGGCTTATTGCCGGATGTCTTGCCCTGATGTTTGGCGGTCTTCTCACACCCTCTTCCCTTGACCAGTTCCCCTATTTTGTCGGGGCCATGCTCTGGATATTTCTCATGTCGGGCATCGGGAACGCGTCGACTTTCCGGCAATTCCCCATTATTTTCGCCGACTCGCCGCGGCAAGGCGCTCAAGTCCTCGGTTGGACGGGCGCCTGGGCCGCTTATGGGCCATTTTTCTTCTCCATGCTTATCGGGGCTTCCATTACCAGGTATGGTTCCGCCACGGCATTCTTTATTGGAGCGGTATCATTCTTCGTGGTAGCTACGGCCATTAACTGGCTATACTACACTTGCCGCCGGGCACCGAGAGGAGATTGGGGTACGAAGTGGGGCACCTGGTGCGATAGACAAGAAGTTCTTAAAGAGACCTAAGGCATGTCAAAATATTCTATTGAACATTGGGTGCCGGAGGATCCATATTTTTGGGCCAACGGCGGGCGCTCCATCGCCATCAGGAATTTGTTTTTTTCCATCCTTGCCGAATTACTGGCCTTTTCGGTATGGCAAGTCTGGAGCGCAACCACGGTTAAACTGAACGAAATTGGCTTTAACTTTTCCGATAACCAGTTGTTCTGGCTCGCCGCGGTTCCGGGACTGACAGGCGCAATCCTGAGGATTCCTTACGCCTTTATGGTACCTGTCTGGGGAGGGAGGAACTGGACGCTCATCAGCACTGCCCTGCTGCTTCTACCAACCATAGGCATTGGCATGGCCGTGCAGGATCGGAACACGCCATATGCAACTTTTGTTGTCCTGGCCTTACTGTGCGGTTTTGGGGGTGGGAATTTTGCCTCCAGCATGGCGAACATAAATTTCTTCTTTCCCAAGAGACGCAAAGGATTGGCTTTAGGACTGAACGCCGCGGGCGGGAATATCGGGGTCAGTATCGTACAATTTGCCGTTCCGATCGTGATCGCCTACCAGATCTTCGGTTCGCTCGGTGGTCCTGCTCAGGTCATCACAGCAAAAGCCGGCGCGCCCCAGGCTATATGGCTGCAAAATGCCGCCTATATCTGGATCCCCCTCATCTTGGTTTCGCTCCTCTCCACATTCTTCCAGATGAATAACCTGCAGGTCGCCAGGGCTTCCGTGAGGGAGCAATTCAGCGTTTTCAAGGACAAACACGCCTGGCTTATGAGCATTCTTTACGTCGGGACATTCGGATCTTTCATCGGCTACGCGGCCGGTTTTCCGCTCTTGATCAAATCGCAATTCCTCCATGTAGACCCTCTGAAATACGCATTTTTGGGTCCGCTGGTCGGTTCCCTGGTCAGACCAGTCGGCGGCTGGTTGTCGGACCGGGTGGGCGGAGCGACAGTTACCTTCTGGAACTTCATCGTGATGGCTCTGGCAGTTGTCGGAGTATTGTATTTTCTCGGCCATAAAGAAACGCCGGACGCCTTCTGGGGATTTTTCTTGATGTTCATGGTCCTCTTTGTAACCAGCGGCATAGGAAACGGATCGACTTACAGAATGTTGCCGCTCATATTCATTGAGCAAAATCAGTTAAAAGCGCAAAACGGAGTGTGCTCTCATGATGAGGCCATGACCATAGCCAATAAAGAAGCCGGCGCGGTGGTAGGCATCACGTCGGCTTTTGGCGCCTTTGGCGCCTTCTTCATCCCGAAAAGTTTCGGAACGTCAATCAATGCTACCGGGGGACCGCAAAGCGCTCTTCTGGCTTTCATCGGTTTTTATGTCATTTGCACTGCCATTACCTGGTGGTATTATCACCGCAGGAAGGCGGGAGTGAGGTGTTGAATTCATGCCTACCGCCTTATTTTTATAAGTTAATTTCTGCCACTTACATGATTTTATCGCCTCCCGAATAGGCTTCCTCAATCTGCAGGACGGCGGCGCCGACCCTTGGGTATTGCGGGTCCGCCCATTTCTTCATATCTTCGTAGTTGGCGCCGCTCTCGAAATAATCGATTGATCCTTTAAGCTGATACGACTTGCCTTCCCTGGTTATGAAAAGGAAAGCTCCCTTGCTGCCGGCAGCGATATTGGCGCGCGTCTTCTGGAAAAAGTTATTAGCGATTACTGCTTTCCCTTCTGCCGACAGTTTGATGCTGGTGACGTAAATAGCGTTGGGGATCCCGTTTTTGTCCGCAGTGGCAAAAACGGGCGGGCCTTCCCGGTCCTCCCAGGCCCTGCAAATAACTTCCGGTAATTTACTCATTTTCTTAGCTGTCTCCTTTCGGTTTGGGCTTTTTTGCTTTAATTGCTCCCTTTATCATTCTTCCCAGTGAATACAGGAAACGGGACAGCCCTCGATGGCCTCCTCGATCAGGTCCTCCGGCCCGCCCTCCGGTTTGAGCACTTTTGCCTTGCCGCTATCGCTGTCGAGCTGGAAAACCTCCGGACAGATAGCCTCGCAGGCCCCGCAGCCGATGCATTCTTCTTCGTCAATAAGAATCTTTTTATCCAATTGTCGTTTCACCTTTCTAAAATGTCAGGGCACGGGATATCCCGTGCCCTGACGTGTCTTTGCCCGTTACGCTGCGGCCTTCTTCAGTGTAAAGAGATGATAAACCGTCATTAACACCCCGGCCAGGAAGATGAGGCCGAAAAAGATCACTATCTTGAACCAGAACATCATCGTGATGTGTGCGGTGCTATAACCGATATCCATGATCCGCTCGATATAGGTCTGCAACACGCCGGCCACGCCGAAGACCACGCCCATAAACACCATGGCGATGACCATTGTCCAGAAGCCCCAGACGCCGAGCCGGTCATCAAATTTCTCGATGCCCTTCAGTTGCGGAATGGCAAAATAGAAGATCACGAGATTGAGCAGGGCGTAAGCCCCGAAGAAGGCCAGATGGCCGTGGGAAACCGTGATCTGGCTGCCGTGGGTGTAATAGTTGATGGCGGGCAGGGTATGGATGAAACCGAAGACGCCCGCTCCCAGGAAATGAAAGATTGCCAGTCCCATGATATAGGTCCACATCAGGGGGTTGACGATGGGATTCTTTCTCTCCTTGATGTGCATCCAGGTGTCTAAAACCATCAGGGCCACGGGAAGCGGCTCCAGGGCGCTGAAAATCCCTCCCCACCAGAGCCAGTAGTCGGGGGAGCCGATCCAGTAATAATGGTGACCCGTGCCGACCAGGCCGGTAAAGAGAAAAAGTCCCGTTTCCACGTAGAGCCATTTCTCCACGACCTGGCGTTCCACCCCGGTCACCTGAATGAGGATAAAGGCGGCGATAGCGGCCGTAATCAGCTCCCAGGCGCCTTCCACCCAGAGATGGATGACCCACCACCAGTAATAGTAGTCTGCGTTCAGGTTCTTGAAGAAAGGCATGCCGAAGAGATAAAGGACGGCCAGAAAAGTCACGCCCGCCAGCAGCATCCACTGCAGTACCGATCTTTCCTTGGCCTGGATGACGGTCATGGCCACGTTGCCGACAAACAACAGGGCCGCTACGACGATGAGAAAATCGAGGGGAACCGGGATTTCCAGGAGCGGTTTGCCCTGGGTCCAACCGAAGAGAAAACCGATGACGGCGGTGACGGCGGTGCCGGCAAAGATTACAAGCTGTAAGTAAGCTATTTTAGTGCTGAATAATTCCCGTTTGCACTCCAGGGGGAGGATGAAATAGGTCCCTCCCATAAAGCCGAGGAGCATCCAGGCCACCAGCGTATTGGTGTGGATAGCCCGGGCGGTGGCAAAAGAAAAGACATCGACCAGCCCCTGGGGCAGGGTAAAGGCGTAATTTGCGGCCAGCCACAGGCCCATCGCCACCTGAAGACAGAAGAGCACGAGAGAAAGTCCCAGGTAGTATTGGGCAACTTTCTGACTTTCGTAACGGATCATCGTTGCACCTCCTTATCTATCTTGAGAGCCAAAATGAAATCGGCAATAAGGGCCGCGGTTTCCGGGGAGACGTTCTGCGGAGGCATGCCCATACCAGGCTTTACCGATTGCGGATTGATGATAAATTTAACCAGGGTGTCCCGATCATAGCTGATTTGCCTGGCAATGTCGTTGAAATCGCCGGCGAGTTTCCGGCCCATCTTGTCCAGGCTGTGACAACCGCCGCAGGCGCCCATGACTATATCCACCTTGTTCAGTTTTTGGGCATCGGCTTCCCGCAGTTTGTAGGCCTTGACAAACTTCTCGTCCTGGGGCGGCCAGTGGCGGTTCTCTATGCTGCCCACCCACTTGAGGAAGGCCACCAGTTGCACGGCTTCTTCTTTACTGACCCCCAGTTTGGGCATTTTACGAAATGAATCCTTATAAACCTGTTCCGGATTCATGACGATGGAGATGATGTTGTTTTCACCCAGCCGGTAGAAAGCCTTCGTCATATCCGGGGCGTAATAGCCGCCAAAACCCAGGATGGTGTGGCAATCGTTGCAGTTGTATTTGTGCCAGACCTTTTTCCCGGCCACCACCTGTTCATTGAGCTGGTCGGTCTTCACAAATTTTGGTTCCTGTTGATGGAAATCGTAGGTCAACCAAAGAAAAATGATGGCCGACGACAACGTTCCCAACCAGAAAATGGCCTTTGCCGTATTACTTGTCATCCTCTGTTCCTCCTTTCGTTAGTAAGGGCTGGGCTTACCCTTCTTTCTTTGTTCCGCCCAAGCGGAAATAATCTTCCCTCGCTCCCTGCCGCGATGGCCTTTGACCGTTGCCGGTCGTCATTTCCCTCCTCCTTTCTATATTTGAGGGTAGGGCAAGTCTTGCCCTGCCCTTTTACTCCCTGCTGATGATTTCTCCCTGCAAGCTGATGATGACATGTTCCATGGGGATGTCCGCTCCGGCCGCCGCCATTCCTCTTTTGACGATCACCGGCAATCCTTGGCAACAGGGCACCTCCATCGTCGCCACGGTTACGCTTTTTACCCCTGACATTTTGAAGATATCGGTAAACTTCTTGATGTATGATTCGGCATCATCGAATTTCGGGCATCCCACCATCAGTACCTTGCCCTGGAGGAAGTCCCGGTGAAAATCGGGATAGGAAAAGGACGTACAGTCGGCCGCTACCAGCAGGTCCGCACCCCTTAGGAACGGCGCCGTCGGCGGTACCAGCTTTATCTGAATCGGCCAGTGGGTGAGGGCCGATACGCTGGGGGGCAGAGGTTGTCCTACTTTTGCCGCTTCGTCACGTGCCACCGGTCGGGAAAAGTTCTGTATATTGGCGGAAGGACAACCGCAGGGCATGGTCGGGGCATCTCCCGCAGATGGGGCAAAATTGGGCAAGGCTTGCCCTGCGCAAGGTGACGGCGGCGGTGCCACCGGATGTCCTGCAGTCCGCAGATGTTCCTCCACCGCCCGTTCGTCAAAATCTTCCGCTTCCCGTTCCACCACCTGGAGGGCGTTGGTAGGGCATTCCCCGAGACAGGCGCCGAGGCCGTCGCAATATTTTTCCGCCATCAGGCGGGCCTTGCCGGCGATAACCTGGATGGCGCCTTCGGCGCAGGAAGGCACGCAGTCGCCGCAGCCGTTGCATTTCTCTTCGTCAATTTCTATGATTTTACGTTTAAGTTTCATGACACTATCCTCCTTTTACTGTTGACATCATTATCATTCTAAGCCTTTTGCGTGGCAAGCAGGGTGTCCTCTGCCAGCTTGCGCCCGCTCGCCGTGAAAAAGGATTTACCGATGATGGCGGCCAATTTTTCGCCGTCAATCGGCTCCTCGGCCCGTTTTTCTTCCAGGTTCACAATCAGGTCTGCATCATAAAGTATCCGGAAATTTACCGTTTCCTCAGGCCGGGGATGATGGTGATGGCCGATGATATCGCAGACCTCGTCGATTACGTCCCGCGGCGCCGATAGCTTTTCCAGCATTCCCCGGGCAATGGGTGGGCCTTCCTCTTCCTGGTACCGGGCTTCGGTGGTCCCGTATTTGCGTTCGGCTTCATGGATGCCGATATCATGGAGGTAAGCGGCACAGAGGATCACCACCATGTCGCCCTTTTCTTCCCGGGCAATCCTTTCCGCATACCTGGCCACCTTGGTAGCGTGGCCGATGCGTTTGAAGTCCTGCCGGAAATACAGTTTCATTTCCAGGGCCACGCGGTCTTTCAGCAGGTCCTTCCGTTGTGCCAGCAGCTCCGGCGGCAGCTCGCCCAGACATTGTTCGGCGTGCTGGCAGTAAGAGGCGCAACCGAAATCCATCCGGGGATTGATGATCTTGTTGCCGCAGTTCTTGCATTTGCGCGACGACTCATCCTTGAAGAACTCCATGATATTGCCGCATTTGGGACAGGGGGCATCGAAGATGGCCCCCGGTTTCCAGTAACGTGTATCCTGTCCCGGGCATTGCATAATTTGTCTCCTTTTCGCGGGCAGGGTTGGCCCAGCCCTTACAAGAAATCACCGAATGGTAGAGGGCGATCCTTGCGATCACTCCGGGGCTCGGGGCGAATATAATATTCGCCCCGACAGGCCCTGGCTTTACAATGTTGCCTCCATCGGTCGCGCCTTAGCCGCCTTAGGCAGGGCTGGTCCGGCTACTGCATCATCGCCCAAAATCGCCTTCAGGTCCGCCTCGGCCGTCGTGATCGGCTGAATATTGAAAGTATTAACCAGCAAGGCCAAAACGTTCGGCGTGAGGAACGCCGGCAGGCTGGGACCCAATCGGATGTTCTTGATTCCCAGGTGTAGCAGGGTGAGCAGGATCGCTACCGCCTTCTGCTCGTACCACGAGAGGATGAGCGACAGGGGCAGATCGTTGACTCCCACGCCGAAGGCATTGGCCAACGCCACGGCGATCTGAATGGCCGAATAGGCATCGTTGCACTGACCGACATCGAGGAGGCGGGGAATGCCGCCGATTTCGCCCAGTTCCTTGTCGAAGAAACGAAACTTGCCGCAGGCCAGGGTCAGGACCACCGTATCCGCCGGGGCCTTCTCCACGAACTCCGTATAATAATTGCGGCCGGGTTTGGCGCCGTCGCAGCCGGCCACCAGGAAGAAATGACGGATGGACTTGTCCTTGACGGCGGCGATTACCTTGTCCGCTACGCCCAGCACCGCGTTCCGGGCAAAACCCACCAGGACCTGCTTTCCCTCGGTGTCGGCCGCAAATCCGGGCAGGGCCAGAGCCTTTTCAATCAGGGGGGTGAAATCCCTGTTCTCTATGTGTGTAGTTCCCGGGAACCCCACCAGACCGGCGGTAAAAATATCATGCCGATAGGAGTCGTGAGGTTTCTGGATGCAGTTGGTCGTCATCAGGATGGCCCCAGGGAATTCGGCGAATTCTTTTTTCTGGTTTTGCCAGGCGGTCCCGTAATGGCCATAGAGATGGGCATATTTCTTCAATTCCGGATAGCCGTGGGCCGGAAGCATTTCACCGTGGGTATAGACATTGATGCCTTGGCCTTCAGTTTGCTTCAGCAGCTCTTCCAGGTCTTTCAGATCATGGCCGGAGATGAGGATGGCCTTTCCCTTTTTTGCTCCCAGGGGTACGGCCGTGGGGACGGGGTGTCCGTAAGAGCCGGTATTGGCGGCATCCAGCAGCTCCATCGCGCGCAGATTGACGGCGCCGCACTTGAGTACCAGCCCCACCCAGTCGCCCAGTTTCAGGTCTTTGTTTAGGGTGGCCGCCAGTCCCTCCTGGAGGAACTCGTAAACGGCGTCGTCTTCCTGGCCCAGGATGCGGGCATGATGCGCATAGGCCGCCATGCCTTCCATTCCGTAAAGCAGGGTATGCTGCAAAGAAAGGATGTCCGGATCGATCTTACGGTCCGCTTTCGGGCCGACTTTGTTACCTTGGGCAATCAGGCCCTCCAGTGTGGTCGCCGGAGCGAAAGTGGCCGGGGCCTCGGTAAAATCGACCTTGCCGCCCGCCGCCCGCACTTTTTCCTTCAAACACTCCCGCAGGTCCACACACTCCCGGATCAGGTTGTCGAAACGCTGCGGGTCGAAATCCACATTGGTAATCACGGAGAAGAGCGCCTCCGCGGTAAAGGAGTTTATCCTATCATCTATAATCCCGGCCTTGCGGCCTTCCCGGGCCAGGAGGGATAAACCCTTGGTTGCATGGATGAGCAGGTCCTGGAGGGCGGCCACTTCCGGTTTCTTGCCGCAGATTCCTCTGGTTGTACATCCTTCGCCTTTTGCCGTTTGTTCGCATTGATAGCAGAACATGTTCTTTTCCATTTCATTCTCCTTCTGAGATCAGTGATTTTGAGGGGCAGGTAGTTCCGCCGCCAAACTTGAGTGCAGAATAAGCGACGGAGGAAAATTAAACCTTGACTAAAGTCAAGAGAATGTAAATTTTTTATTTTGTTTTTTGTTCCAGCGCAGCGATAAGATCTTCGTAATAGCGGGGCAGTTCCTTGCCCATAGCTGCTTCGGTGGTTGCAAACTGGCTGGCCAGGGTGTCTTTATCCGCTGCCGACAGGCTTCTGTCCATCCAGGGGAACAGGATCTCATTTTCCTTTTTGATGTGCTCCTGCAGGAGTTCGCGGTAGGCGGTGAGGTGAGTACAGACGGTCTGTCCTTCCTCTTTTTCCAAGGCTTCGCGGATCGCCCGCACATGGCTTCTTCCTGTTTCGTGGTCGCTGTGCATGGCCTGAATGATCTCTGAATTTTCGTCGAAGTACTTGAAAAGAATCTCCTCTTCTTTCCCGTGGTGGAAGCGGTCCGCATAGGAGCGGATGAAATCGATGCCGTCGGTAATGATTTTCCGGCCTTCCGGGGACGACAGATCCAGTTGCAAGACGACTTCCGGAATCAGGGCCAGTAATCTTTTGATGAGCTCATGTTCATCCACCAGTTTCTTGAGGGGTGGCGAGTAAGTGCGTTCTTCCTTGGGCTCCTGCGGCCTGGCCGAGAGCGATGGAAGTTCCGCCTGTCCCGGCCCGGCAATGACGCTTTCCATCCGGGCCATCAACTCTTTTTCTCTCTCCGGGGGCAGGCCGTGGATGGAAACGATGTCCTTGACCAAACAGGTGCCCACCATACAGCTGCCGCAGCCGATGTCATATTCATTCAGGATATCCACGAGCGCCGGAAACTCCGTCATGACTTCCTTGATGGGTCGATCCAGGTATGTTTCAAATTCCGGGGACATAATATCTCTTCCTCTACCCTAATAGGAGCAGGCGCAGATTCTGCAATGTTATTTCCAAATTGCCGCGAAATTCTTCCCGAAATCAAGACACTTATCCAAGCCCTGCCCGTCAGGATTCCACAGGACCCTCAACCCATCGGCGGATGTGTCAAAACCGCCTTTGATCAGGGAATCCGTGATCATCTTCACCGCCTCGCCGCTCCAGCCGTAGCTGCCGAAAGCAGCGGCCTTTTTATTCTTGAAAGCCAGCCCCCGGATTTCTTCCAGGATACCGGCCACTGAGGTGAGGATGCCGTTATTGATTGTCGGCGAGCCAACGAGGATCCCCTTGGACTTAAAGACCTCGGTGATCAGGTCGTTTTTGTCCGAACGGGCGCAGTTGAACAGCTTGACGGCCACTGTTTCATCAGCCTGCCTGATTCCCCGAGCAACCGCTTCCGCCATTTTGCGGGTGCTGTCCCACATGGTGTCGTAGATTATGGTTATCTGGTTTTCCTGGTAGTCATTGGCCCATTCCAGATATTTTTGAGCGATCTGCAGGGGATTCTGGCGCCAGATGACGCCGTGGCTGGTGCAGATCATGTCCACCGGCAGGTTGAGGCCCAGGATTTCTTTTATTTTCTTGTCCACCAGTTTGCTGAAAGGGGTCAAGATGTTAGCGTAATATTTGAGACATTCCTGAAACAATTCCCCTTGGTCCACCAGGTCGTTATACATGAGCTCCGAGGCGTAGTGCTGGCCGAAAGCGTCATTGCTGAAAAGGATATTGTCCCCCGTCAGGTAGCAGAACATACTGTCCGGCCAGTGCAGCATGGGGGCCTCGATGAAGATTAGCTCCTTGTCGCCCAGGCTCAGCTTATCGCCGGTACGGACAGAGTGGAAGTTCCAGTCCTGATGGAACTGGCCCTTCAAGGATTTCATGGCATTGGAGGTGCAGTAAATCGGTTTGTCGGGTATTTCCCGCATCAACTCCAACAGGGAACCGCTGTGGTCCGGCTCGCCGTGATTGGCGATGATGAAGTCAATGCTCTCCAGAGGAACCGTATCCTTAAGGTTTCGGACGAATTCCTTGGCGTAAGGGCTCCAGACCGTTTCGATGAGGGCGGTCTTTTGGTCCTTGACGAGATAGGAATTGTAGCTGGACCCCCGGTGGGTGGAGTATTCTTCGCCATGGAACTTGCGAAGCTCCCAGTCAATCTTGCCTACCCAGGTGATATTTTCTTTGAGTCTGAAACTCATATTGGCGACTCCTCATGCGTTGGCTCACAATTGTTGGCCGGTTTACAATTGGCAATGGTTTTGTATATTGAATAATATCAGAAATATGGGGATTAGGGAATGCAAAGTCAAGGGATGATTCCCTTGGAGATCTCTTCAGTCCCGCTTCTTTCGAGTATTTCTCCCAGCCGCTCTCCTTCCCGGCAGTAACGCATGTAATAATCCAGGGCAAGGGCGATGATTTCCGGTATTTTTTCGACGGCAAATATCCCGGGCAAGGGGGTTGCGAGACGAGGATGCCGGCCCAGTTTCCCGCCCAGGAGGATGCGGTAGCCTCGAACGTCCGTCTGCAAGGCGCCCACAGGGCAGGCGGCGATGCACTTGCCGCAGTCCAGGCAGCGGGCCTCATCCACACGGGGTGCCGGGCCGGGAAAGGAAATCGCCCCTTCCTGGCAGGCTTCCGCGCAGGCGTTGCATTGGCTGCATACTTCCCCGGTAACGGCAGGCCGGCAGGCGCCAATGAGGCCGATGTCTGCAATCTGGGGCCGGGAACAGGCATTCGGGCAGTCCGAGATGGAAACCCGGAATTCATGATGGACCTTGAGCGGTCCCGGTACCAGGCCCTGCAAAAAGACTTTCCAATCCCGGACCTGGAAAAGTTCCTTGATCTTTTCCGTCAAGCCCTGGCAAACAACAGCGCGGTTGGGGCAGCCGCGTGGTCCGAAGCAGGTTTCCACGTGGTAACCAGAAAGAGGAGGGGATACGCCCGGTGGGGCGGGGCAAGCCCCGCCTTGGCGTTTAGCTACCCCATCATTGGGGCTATTCATGCTTTTAGGTCCGCTCATGATTCACCTCCTGAGTCCCGTTTTATTCCTGCCTCGCGTCCCACATTGCCGGATAATCACCGATTCCGCATTGACTTATGTCAAAAGGAAATGCTATTTCGGCCGAGGAGGATTGCTATCTATGAAAATCGTAGAACAGATCGCCGCCGTCCCTATATTTGAAGGCCTTCCGAACGATCAACTGGAAGAGTTGGCAATGATTGCCCTCACCCAGCGCCTCGATCGCGGCCAGGCTATCTTTGCCGAAGGGGACCCCGGGAGCGGCTTTTATGTTTTGCTGTCGGGGCGGGTAAAAATTTTCAAACTTTCACCGGACGGCAAAGAACAAATCCTGCATTTCATGCCGCCCGGCGAACCCTTCGGAGAGGTGGCGGTCTTTGCCGGGGAGCGTTTCCCCGCCTATGCCGAGGCAATTGAGGACAGCTACGCCCTGTTTTTTCCCAGAGCGGGTTTTATGGAACTCATCGGTAAGAATCCCGCTCTCGGTATGAATATGATGGCAGTATTGGCGCGGCGCCTGCGAAAGTTCGCCACAATGATCGAGGCCCTTTCCCTGAAAGAGGTCCCCGGGCGGCTGGCCGATTATTTCCTCTCCCTGAGCGGTGCGGGGGATAAAAGCGGCTGGCTGACCCTTGATATATCAAAAAACCAGTTGGCCAGCCTCATGGGCACCATTCCGGAAACCCTCTCGCGCATTCTGGCCCGAATGGCTAAAGAAGAATTGATCGAAACCAGCGGCCAGCGTCAGATCAGGATTTTGGACAGGGAAGGCCTCCGGAACTTGGCGGAAGGTTTTAGTCGGATTTAACCATTTCCCTTTGCCCGCATAGTGGCGATCCTGGAAATCACCCTGGTGCCTGGCCCCCACAGTTGGCATTTATTCAATTTTTTTAACCAGGACTGCGCCGAAGAACCCGTCGGTACCGTGGCGGGCCGGGTTGGTCCGGAAAAATCCTTTTTGATCCACCAGGCTATTGTCTATCGCTGCCGGCGGCTTTGCCAGTTGAAATTCGGCCTGCCGCCCCAAAAAGGCGTCAATCACGGCTTCGTTTTCCTCCGGCATGATGGTGCAGACACTGTACACCATTATCCCACCCGGTTTCAGGCAACCGGCGGCGCGGTCCAGAATCCGCTGCTGAAGATCGGCGTTTAGCTTAATATCTTGCGCCGTGAGACGCCATTTTATCTCCGGATTCCTCCTGAGGGTGCCCAGACCGGAACAGGGTGCGTCGACGAGGACCCGGTCGAACTTCTTCCGCCAGCTTGCCGGCAGTTCGGCCGCCGCGTCGCCAGCCATCGTCTCGACGATTGTTACCCCCAGCTTGCCGGCCAGCTCCCTGAGCGAGGCCAGCTTTCTGTCCTTGAGATCGACAGCCATAATTTCCCCCCGGTCGGTCATCAGTTCGGCCAGGTGCGTAGTTTTGACGCCTGTGCCGGCGCAAAGGTCCAAGGTTGTCCCACCCGCCGGTGGCGCCAGGAGTGGTCCGATTAATTGGGATGCCTCATCCTGCAACAGGACATGCCCCTTTTCGTAGCTCTGCGTGGTCCGCAGGGAGGCGTCCTGCCTGGTTATTACCAGGCCTTGAAGCGAAAAGGCGGTCTCTTGCGTCTCGATGCCTTCGGCTGCCAGTTCCGCTTTGCCTCCATTCCTTGATGTTTTCAGAAGATTGACCCGGAGCGCCGCCGGCGGAATCTCGTTATTGGCGGCACAGAGGGCGAGCGTTTCTTCCACGCTAAAGATCTTCATCCAGCGCCTGACCAGCCAGTCCGGATGGGAGTGCACGACGGTGATGTGCTCCAGGGGATCTTCTTCCAGCCGCGGATAGGCCAGTTCCCCCTGTTTGCGGAGATAAGTCCTGAGGATGGCGTTTACGAGACCGGCGCCGGCCGGCCGGTGTGCTTTGGCGAGCTTGACCGCTTCATCCACCACGGCAAAAAAGGGAATCCGGCTGGTATAGAGGAGTTGGTAAAGCCCGGTCCGGAGGATATTCCTGATGTAGACGTCCAGGGAGTCCACGTCACCTTTGTAATAAGTCCTGATGATCCAGTCCAGACGTCCCTGCATCCGCAAGACTCCGTAAACAATCTGCGTTAGAAGCCGGCGGTCATGAATGTTCGGCAGGTAGTGGGCGGAGAGGCAGGCGTCCAGGAGCGGCTCGGCGTAGGCATCCGTTATTGCCACCCGATTGAGTATTTCCACCGCCAGGCCGCGCGGCGTATTGGTTACTGATTTCAGGGGCACGCTGATCTTCTTCCCCTATCTCGAATGCCGGGGGGAATCCTTGTGGTCGCCCCGGGGAGCGTTAGGTAATATTTTCCAGTAATAACGATGTCCTTTAAGGGTAAATGCAACATCTGTCCCTGCCTATTCGTCTTTGCCCGCCCCGTCCCTACGTTCCCAGGACCGTTCCCGGTCGGATCTGATAACCTCGCAGAAATTCCTCCACGGCCATCCTTTTCTTATTTTCCAGCTGCACGTCCAGGAGATGGACATAGCCGCCGCCGGCCGCCAGCTTCATTTCCTTATCCCTTTGGCTGATCACCGTTCCCGGCGTTTCGCTCACGGCCGCTGCCTCGGCCCTGGCCCCGAGGATCTTCAGCTTCTTGCCGTCGAGAACGGTATAGGCCCCCGGGACCGATGACAAGCCCCGGACCAGGTTAACGATTGTCCGGCAGTCCTGAGCCCACCGAATGAGGCCATCCTCTTTGTTCAACCGCGGGGCATAAGTGGCGGCCGTCCGGTCCTGGGGCACGGGGCTGGCCGTGCCCTTAACCATCATCTCAATGGCCCGGAGGAGCAATTCCGCTCCCCAACGGGCCAGCCGGTCGTGGAGTTGATCGAAGGTTTCTTCAGCTCCGATGGGGGTCTCAGCCTGAAGGATGATGTCGCCGGCATCCAGTCCCTCCGCCATTTGCATGATGGTGACACCCGTCTTCTCCTCGCCGTTGATGATCGCCCAATTGATCGGTGCGGCCCCCCGGTATTTAGGTAGCAGGGAGGGATGGATATTGAGGCAAGTCAGGGGTGGACGCGCGATTATCTCACGGGGGAGTAATTGCCCGTAAGCCGCCAGGACTACCAAATCGGGAGCCAGCTGACGGAAGGTTTGGAGAAAGTCCTCGCTGCTGACCCGCTCGGGCTGCAGGACGGGCAGACCCTGGGCCAGCGCCAGGACCTTGACCGGCGAAGGCTGTAAAATCTTACCCCGCCCCTGCGGCCGGTCCGGTTGTGTGACGACCCCGACAAGGGGGTAGTCCCGTTCCACCAGGAGGGCCAGCGCCGGAACGGCAAATTCAGGTGTTCCTATGAAGAGGATGCGGGGGGTGGTCATGATGTGAGCTTTTCCCAACTGTTTGCCAATCTTAAAAAATCCTCGTCGCTTGATCGTTCTTGGTGCTTCCGGAAGGAAGAGGCCCTTGTCCTGTCACGCAGATCATTATGTCATGCCCGGCCTGCGTGTCAATGGCAATTTCCCGGGATTTTCGGAGTGCTGGGTGAGACCTGGACTGGGCGAGTTGACAGGGCAAGCCCTGTCAACAATACAAATGGTCGGTCGGCGGAGGGCTTGCTCGTTTGCCGCGTACTTTACTACTGACAAAAAAGTGGATGGTAAGGATCAATCCTTACCATCCACTTATGTATACTGAAGCCGGCCTTAGATTGCCACTCTTCAGGTTATCTGTAGGGGGGGGTCGGTGGGTGGAGAGGAGGGTAAAAAACCACCCACCGACTTAAAACTCAGAATTTTGTATCTTGGAGCTTCCTGCTGCACCAAATCCCTTTTTTGCGGGACATTTTTGTTTCTTCTACAGCAATATGAATGCCACTTATGAGATTTTCCTGTATCAAAAAAATAAAAATTAACAATATTAATTAATACAGTATCTTACAGCCACGAGAAAGCAAATAAATTATTAAATTATCTCACGAAGGAAAGGCAGCGGAAATTCATGATGAGGCTGCGTGCGAATATCGCACATAATTGCAGGAATAAAGTTTATAAAAAGCCATTTATTAACTATTTTTAGATGTGCAGATTGCGCACATTATGTTCGGAAAACGCACAGAAAAATCATTAAGGCAATTCAATTATCCATCGTCAGCGGTAAACGATGGTTTCTTTTCAGTTCCCTCAGGAGTTTATAGCGGGAGATGCCAAGTAAATGCGATGCCTTGCTCTTATTGCCTTTGCTCAGTTCCAGGGCCTTGTTGATAATTTTCTCCTTTACATCCCTCGTTATTTTCACTGTCAGTGCCTCGAAATCGATGCCTTCCGCCGACAGTACAGGTGAGAAACTGTAAAGGGCGAGCTGGTTTTCGTCCCGGGGGGCGGCAATTTTTATTTCTGCCGGCAGGTATTCCGGTGTAATAATGTTTCCGATATCCTGGAAGATCATCACCCGTTCGATGATGTTTTTCAATTCCCGGACATTTCCGGGCCAGGGATAGTCGCGCAGGATCTGGGCCGCTTCCTCGCTGAAGCCCTTAACTTTCTTGCCGAATTTCCTATTGAATTCCTCCACAAAATATTCTGCCAGGATCAGGATATCTTCGCTTCTTTCCCTTAAAGGAGGGACGAAAATGGGAACCACGCTGATCCGGTAATAAAGGTCCTCACGGAATGTCCCCTCTGCAACCATGCGGTTCAAGTCACGATTCGTAGAGAAGATGAACCTGACGTCCAGCGGGATGTTTTCCGTGCCGCCCAGCCGCCGCACATGACCATCCTCCAGAACACGGAGGAATTTTGCCTGTAAGGGCATGGACATTTCACCGATTTCATCGAGCAGCAACGTTCCGCCGTTGGCGTATTCCAAAAGGCCGATTTTTTTCTTTTTGGCGTCCGTAAAGGCGCCGGCCTCGTAACCGAAAAGCTCACTTTCCAGCAGCGTTCCGGGGATGGCAGCGCAATTTACATCGACGAAGTGTTTGGAGTTGCGATTGCTCTGTTTATGGATTGCCCGTGACAGCAATTCTTTTCCCGTCCCGCTGGCGCCCCGGATCAGCACGCTGGTATTGTGTCCGGCAACCTCCTCGATGGTGCGGAAAATGTTCATCATGTTCGGCGACTTGCCGAGGATATTGTGGAATCCCAGAAGCATGTGCTCCCTTTCCTTGAGCTTGTCCACTTCTGTCTTCAGGGATTTGGCTTCCTGGGAAAGCATGGCATGCAGCATGGCGTTATCGAAAGAAGTGGCGGCATTATTCACCAGGATGTCGAGGATGTTGACCTGCTCCTGCGGGTAACCGTTTGCCTCCTTCGCCAGGTAAAGGGCGCCCAGGACCTTCTCCTTAATGTAGATGGGGAAGGCGATTTCTGAAACGAAACCCGCGAATACCGGCGTTCCGGCAGGAAGATAAGAAGCGGCCTGCTTCTTCAAAACCATATTAGTATCCATGGCTTTTCTGATGATGCTTTTTTCTATTTTGCCCCTGTATGCCTCCATCGTGCCGGGGAGCAACCGGCCTTGGTCGCTGACCAGGCATAATTCGTCGTCCATACCCGTAAGGTAGAGGAGGGCCCTGCCGACCCGGGTTATCTCCACAGCGTTGGTCAGCAGAATGCCGGCGATCCTTTCAATTTGGATGCCGCTGAAATTCATGGTCGAGACCGCTTCCTGCAAGATTGTAAGATGGCATATCTTTTCTGCATCTTTTTCAAAAAGTCGGGTGTTATAAATGATAATGCTCATTTGACTGGCAAAAGTGAGCAGCAGGTTGATCTCTTCCGGGAAAAATTTTGTTTCCTCCCGGCGCCATGACACGACGATGCCGATTACTTCATCGCCGATCTTGAGCGGTGCGCAAAAAATGGACCCCCGGTCGCCGATATTGGTCAACTTGCGGTCCGCTTCGGTTATCCGCGGGTCTGTGGCCATATCTTCAATGGCGATCAATTCACCGGTTTTTACGACCTTGGAGGCCAGGCAATCATGTTTCTTGATGTCCAGTAAGGTGGAAAAAGACTTTTGCGATTCTTCCGGGCTGAAGTTTTTTATGGCCTTGGTTCTCAGGTGGCGTTTGCCCGTGTCAAATAGCCGGATGACCCCATAGTCGAAACCGATCGTCTCGACCAGTTCGTCGAGAATCCGGGACAGGACTTCTTCCAGGTTCGACGGAGCAGTCAGTAGTTCGCTGATGCGGAATATGCTTTCGAGCAGCTTATCTTTGTCCAGGAGCGGCGCTACTGCTCTTCGCGGGGTGTTTTGGCCGGGCGGTGATGTTGGCATGGAAATTCTTTTTACCTTTATCTATGCGATGATTATGCTTCATTTAATAACATACTGAGCACTGTTGTCAATTTGATAGTATCCTCGTCGGCTTTTCTCAGCCTGGCGCTCACGATGCCGGCGAGATTTTTCAGAATGCGGTAACCGAATTCGAAATCCGCTTCCGCCAGGTCCAGAAAATCATCTTTGTCTATTTTGTAAAGGGTGCAAGCGGTTACGGCCCTTACGGTAGCGGTCCGCCTTAATTGCTCCAGCAGCGCCATCTCGCCGAACACGGCATGTGAACTGGCGTCGAGCCGGGTAAAAACCTTGCTTTTTTCCGTGATCTCTTCATCTTCCACTTCGGCCAAAATGAGTCTCTTTATTACCTCGACCGTTCCCTCCATAATGACGTACATGCTGTGGCCTAACTCACCTTCCTTCATGATGACATCATTTTCGGAAAAGCGAACGGGCCGGCAGATATGCAGGACTTTCCTTATTTGCTCCGGCGACAGGTCTTTAAAGAGCTCCGTTCCCTGCAGAAGAGAAACATCAGTGTCCATTGCTTCAGTCCCTACTCTGGGTTTTTGGATTTAAGGGTATCCGCTGGCCTAGTAAAACGGCGGAGTCATCGCCGGTGATAACGTATCCATCTTCCGGATTGATGATGGCCCTGATCGCTTCTTTTTCGTGAAAAAGCTCTTTTTTTGCTTCCTTCAGTTTTTCTTTGATGAAAACATCGATAATCGAAGAGTTATCTGAAAGTATATCATCCAGTTTAACGGATTTTTTTTCCTGCAGAAAACCGATCAGAATCGCCTGTTGTTTATCCCGGTAATAACGAGACAGCGCGCCGAAGGTACTGCCGACGAATTGACGGGGTATCTCCGCGCGCGATAACTTGTTGCCGTCGCCGAGAGACAAAATGCTGGAAAACAGGCGCGGGATGCCGGGCGAGTTGATGGCGCTCGCCAGCAGGGAGCCGATATGCTCCCCACGGATGATGATCTCGTCGACGTTGGCCCTTTTCAGGTGCGGCTTGTTTTCGCTGTCCAGCAGTTCAGCAATGGTTTTTATGGAAGGGGCCAGCGATTTGATCGCCAGGGCGGCCAGCGTAGTGCGCTCGTCCAACCGGTCTTTGGCGTGCGTTCCGGAGGTGTCGGCCATTATCAGGGCGAACTTCGCTTTCGTGATATTGGCCCGCAATAGTACCTCTTCATGGACATAGTTCCCACGGAGGAATTTCAGATTGTATTTGCCGTACTTGAGCCTGAGAGAATCGACTTCATCGACGGAAAGTTCGTTGATCAGGACAACGGTTCTGCCTTTGACGGTGCCGTGGGTGGTCAGACCTCGCAGAACCTCTTCGGTGTGCTGGTTCCAGCCGCAAATGACAATGTGATCCTTTTCGGTGATGGATTCCAATCCCTTACCCTCCTTAATCTTCCTTTCCACAAACAGGGAGGCAATGGTGGCCGTAAACAGGGACATGAGACCCACGCCGGAGCAAATGAGCACCAATCCAACGACCCTACCCCCTATGGAGATGGGATACTTATCGCCGTAACCGACGGTGGTCATGGTGACGACGGCCCACCAGATGCCGTCCCATAAAGAATAGATATTGGAATCCTTGTGGAGGCCTTCAAAGAAAAAAACCCCCACCGCACAGAGGAAAATCACACATAAGGTGATGACCAATATCTGAAAGAACCGTTCACGGTATAGTTTGGAAAAATGTATTAAAAACTTGGAAATCATAGGCACAGTATCTTTACAGTCAACGATGATCGTAGGCCGCAAAATGCATGCTGAAAATAGCCCGTCCCTGGGTAGCGGAGCGCAGGTCGGTGGAATAGCCAAACATCGCCTTCAAAGGCACCCGGGCCTTGATTTCAGTAATGGGACCGCGGGGAATGACCGATTGGATCTCCCCCCGTCGGGAGTTGATGTCGCCGATCACTTCACCCCCAAATTCGGCCGGGGCAATGATGTCGACCATCATGATCGGTTCCAGCAATACGGGCGATGCCTGGAGGCAGGCGTCTTTGACAGCGGTGGAAGCAGCAATTTTGTAAGCCAGTGGCGACGATTCACTTTCCCGGAAAGAACCGCCTTTAACGATTATTTTCAAGTCGACGACGGGATAACCGCCTAAAACGCCGCTTTGCAGAGCTTCCAGGATGCCGCTTTCAATCATGGCCTGATACTCTGCAGGAAAAGGCGGCTCACCAGCGTCCGTCTGCCAGATAATCTCGTTGCCCTTGCCCCGTTCGGCAGGTTCGATCCGGATCCGCACATGGCCGAAATGTTTTTTGTCTCCCAGCTCTTTTTCAAAGATACCTTCCGCTTCCGTCGGCTTCTGAATTGTTTCCCGGTAGACGACGCGTGGCTGGCCCACGTTGATGCGGGTATTGAATTCCCTGACCAGGCGGTCGACGATGATGTCCAGATGAAGTTCTCCCATCCCGGAAATTACCGTTTGGGCCGTTTCGTCGTCGTACCTCACTTTCAGGGTGGGGTCTTCTTCCATCAGTTTGTTGAGTGCCGGCAATAGCTTCTCCTGATCCGCTGCAGTTTTGGCTTCAATAGCCTGGCTGATAACCGGTTCGTAAAACTCGATGGGTTCCAGGAGGATCGGATGGAGCTCGTCACAGATGGTGTCGCCGGTCGTGGTGTCCTTCAGGCCAACGACGGCGACAATTTCGCCCGCCCCGGCCTGCTCGATCCTTTCCCGTTTGTTGGCGTGCATTTTGAGCAGCCGGGCAACCTTTTCCTTCTTTCCTTTGGCGGCATTGTAAACATCGGCTCCGGCCAGCAGCCGGCCGGAATAAATCCGCAGGTAGGTGAGTTTTCTGCCTTCGTCCTGCATGATCTTGAAGGCCAGGGCCGCCAGGGGCTCCTTATCGCTGCTCGGACGGGTTTCCACCGCTTTGGTCAAAGGATGGGTTCCGGTAACGGGGGGAACATCGAGGGGCGAGGGGAGATAATCCACTACCCCGTCCAAGATCGGCTGAATGCCTTTGTTGCGCAAGGCTGCTCCACACAGGACAGGCACTACTTTTAAAGACAGGGTGGCCTGGCGCAGGGAAGCCTTGAGTTCGCCTTCCGGGATATCCAGACCGTTCAGGTACTTTTCCGCCAGCTCGTCGTCCACCTCGGCCAGCGCCTCGACCATCTTTTCCCGGGCTTCCCGGCACGAATCCCTTGCTTCCGGTGGGATGTCGGCAAGGTCATAGGACAATCCCTGAGTAGCTTCGTCCCAGGTGAGCAACTGCAGGCTGATCAGATCGATGACGCCGATAAAGCGTTCTTCCTCGCCGAGGGGAACCTGCACCGCCACCGGCCGAGAACTGAATCTTTCTTCCATCATCTTAACGGTGCCCCAAAAGTTTGCCCCTATCCGGTCCATTTTGTTGATAAAGGCGATCTTCGGCACCCCGTACTTGTCCGCCTGATGCCAGACCGTTTCCGACTGCGGCTCCACCCCGGCGACGGCATCGAAAACCACTACGGCGCCGTCCAGGACGCGGAGGCTGCGCTCGACTTCAATGGTGAAATCCACGTGGCCCGGCGTGTCGATGATGTGGATTTCATGATTTTTCCAGCTACAGGTAGTGACGGCCGAGGTGATGGTGATGCCCCGCTCCTGTTCCTGCGGCATCCAGTCCATTACTGCCGCTCCATCATGGACCTCCCCCATCTTGTACGATTTACCCGTATAATAGAGAATTCTCTCCGTTACCGTCGTCTTGCCGGCGTCGATGTGGGCGACAATCCCGATATTTCTGGTTTCGGAGAGTTTTGTTTTTGGCGCCATCAAACCACCCGACCCTACCTGGCGCTGGGCGCCAGCAGGTCCTTGTTACCGGAAAAGGAACGTCTCGTGTCAATATGTCCCCCGATGGAGGGCAACTCTTTGCCATCCACCTGCAATGCGACTTCCTTGATTGCAGGGATGTTGGCCGTCAACGTATTGGTCAGCGAATAAATCGTAGCCATCTCACTGGCGCTGCTTTTGGGGTGATTCTTAAGCAAGTTTTTGCCGAAGCTGATGTACGCCCGCTGGCCGCCTTCGATCTTCACGCTTTGCAACTCCGTGCGCGCCGGGAAGGTGTTGACAAGATTGGTTTTCGAACCTTCCAGCAAGGCCTTGACCAATTCCCGGGCCTGCCCCGCGCTGTCCTTTTGTTTAGGAATTTGTCTTCTTTCCGGCACCAGGAAACGTTCATTGGCATCGGAGAAATAGAGGTTTACCAGCCATTTCTCCCTTCTCGTCGAGCCTTCTTTGCCGGTGACCGGCGGGTAGAGGGAATCAAAAAGGGTGATGAACAAGAAAATCAGAGATCCGAAAATGGTCAAAGTTATCGCCGCCGTGATGAGCAGGCGGGTTCCCTTTTTCTTCTTTTTCGATTTTATGTCACTGGTGCGTTTCTGCTTCTTTGTGGCCATACTAAATATACCTGCTATTCATTTCTACCGTTTACCCACCAGTCGCTTTTATCTTTAAACCACCAATCCGAGGAGTCGGTGGCCAATATTGCTTCCGCTAATTTTTTTGCCGTATCCGTACAGAGCCTCTTTAAAGCATAGTTTATCCACTCCTGGCTGTATTTGTTTCCCAGGTCTCCGTGTTCCTTCAATTGGAGGATGAGGGACAACTGGTCGGCGTCGTGGGCCAAAAGCGACACCCTGGTTTTTTTCTCGTTGAATTCGTTGGTCACGGTTTCAATTTCTTCGCCGAAGAATAAAGTGTCGGCCAGGTCTTTAACGGCCTTCTTTTCATCAACGGCGACATATTTTTTGTTCACGTAGTTCATATCGCCGGTTCTTGTTTCCGGCAAGTCGTGGAGGAGACACATTTTCAACAGCTTCAGTTCGTCGATGTCTTTTTCCAACTTGCTGATAACGTAGCCTATGAATATTGTTCTGCAAATATGTTCAGCAACGGATTCACGGCCGGAACCGAGAAATTGGAAACCGGTGCGGGGCGTTTTATTCAACATGCCCACTTCAAATAAAAAATTAGCGATATCGTTCATGGTTTTTTCAAAGTTCCGATTCGATTCCCCATCATCGTGGTCACCCGTTTGATCTGTTGCTGGAGGGCGGCAACCCCTTCCGGTTTCAGAAGGAGCACCTTGTCCAATTGCTCTTTCCAGTATTCCAGGCATTCAATTTCGTTGTCCCTCACTTTTTTGGCAAACTGAGCCTGGAACTCTTTTGCCAGGGTGGACTGGTCATCTCTCATTGCGGGCCTCCTCTTGCCACGGGCCGGGTTGGCATTTCCACGTCCCACTGCCGCTAATGGGCGATAACTTCAATAAAACCCGGCGGCAAAGACGGGCATTATATCACTAAAGTCGGAATTAGCAACCGCGAAGTTGTCGCGTAAAGTTGCCGGGCCGCGGCTCAGGGTATCGCTTGCAGTGCCCTAAACACGGATAACCATGATTAGAAGTGGCCGTTGTCGTCGCCCGTTGATGATCGCACCAGCGGGGTGACTGACAGATTTGCCCCCTACGCAATTACAGCATGTAGATATTGTGCTTGACCCTGATTGACAAAGTCTTATAGAAGGTGAGGGCAGGGTGCGTATGGGTGCCACTTGCGGCGTTTGGGGGCAAGGGCAGGCCGGGATCGGGAGCAGGACGGCCCCCAGCGCCTCAGAATGGTAAATTCCAGGTGAGCATGCCAAAAAAAACAGTGCGACAGCCTTCTCTTTGGGTACCTTCACTTTATGTCGCCGAAGGTATTCCTTATATCATCGCTATGACGGTTTCCGTGGTGCTTTATAAACGGCTGGGGATCTCCAACACCGATATTGCCCTCTATACGAGTTGGTTCTATTTGCCTTGGGTTATCAAGCCTTTTTGGAGCCCCGTGGTGGACATGTATCGCACCAAGCGAACCTGGATTGTGGCGATGCAACTGCTGATCGGCATTTCCCTGCTGGGGGTGGCCCTCTCGATTACCGCCACTGGTTTCTTCCGTTACACGCTCATCTTCTTCTGGGTCATGGCCTTCGCTTCCGCCACGCATGATATTGCAGCGGACGGATTTTACATGCTTGGCCTCAGGCAGGATGAACAGGCGGCCTTCGTGGGGGTCCGGACGATCTTTTACCGCCTGGCAACGATCGGCGCCAAGGGTGGGCTGGTGATTCTGGCGGGCCTCCTGGAGGTATGGAACCTGTCCGTCGGTTCGGCCTGGTCACTAACTTTCCTTATTGCTGCTGCTGTCTTCATAGTTTTGTTTCTTTATCACCTTTTCATCTTGCCTTTTCCACCCCCCGACCGACCGGCGCCCCTGTCCGCAGCCAAGAGCCGTATTGCCGATTTTTTCCGGATTATGCTCCTTTTTTTCCGGAAAAAGGATGCCGCGGCCGTCATTGCCTTCTTTATTTTCTATCGGTTTGCCGAGGCGCAGCTGGTCAAAATGGTCGTCCCCTTTCTTCTCGACCCCCCCGAGCGGGGCGGCTTGGGTTTGACGACCGGAGAAGTGGGTTTCGTTTACGGCACCGTGGGCGTCATTGCCTTAATGGCCGGCGGATTGCTGGGGGGCTGGGCCGTTTACAGAAAGGGCTTAAAATACTGGCTTTGGGTGATGGTTTGTGCGATGCACTTACCCGACCTGATCTTTGTTTATCTTTCCTACGCCTTACCCCATAACCTGCTCTTGATTAATCTGGCCGTAGCGGTGGAACAGTTCGGCTACGGTTTTGGTTTTACGGCTTTTACCTTAGTCATGATCCGGGCGGCGGAAGGTGAATACAAGACCGTCCATTATGCCATCGGCACCGGTTTTATGGCCCTCGGCATGATGCTGCCCGCCATGACCAGCGGGTGGTTGCAGGAACTGCTGGGCTATCGGAATTTCTTTATTTGGGTGGTTATCTCCACCCTGCCTGGCTTCTTGGTCACTGCCCTGATTAAGATTGAGCCGGAATTCGGGAAAAAAAGGAGTGATGAATAGAAACCGCATGGGCAGGTCAACGATCAGAACAGCCTTCATCCTTGGCGCCGGGCGGGGCGTCCGCCTGCGTCCACTCACGGATACCTGCCCGAAACCCCTGCTGCCCTTGGGAGGACGGCCCATCATCACCTATGCCATGGAGCATCTTCTAACGGCTGGCGTGGAGCGCTTCATCATCAATACCCATCACCTGGCTCCTGTTTATCACCAGGTATTTCCCGAAAGTCGCTGGCGAGGGATACCGATCGTCTTCCGTTACGAACCTGGCCTGCTCGATACGGCCGGAGGCCTGAAGAATATTGAGGATCTCCTGGAAGGGGATGAAAGCCTTATCGTATATAACGGAGACGTTGTGAGTGATCTCCCCCTGCAGCGACTGCTGGCTGCCCACCAAGAGGGGGGCAAAGAGGTCACCCTGGCCCTGCGGAGCAGCGGCGCGCCGCTTAATGTGTGCATCGGCGAGCAAGCGGCGATATGTGATTTCCGCGGCGTCTTGGGTGCTCAGGGCAAGAATTGCCTTTTTACCGGCATCTATATCGTGCAAAAAAGGTTTCTGGCGCGGCTGGAACCAGGCCGGCCGGAGTCGGTTATCGACGTCTTTATCCGCAGGATCAGGGAAAAGCCGGGCGACCTGGCGGGCCTTATTATCGATGAGGGTATGTGGCATGATGCCGGCTCCCTGGAGGAATACGAGCAATTGAAGGAAATGTTTCCGGCTGAAGGAAGGTGCGTAAAATGACCTTATCCCCAGCGGCGATCGGTGAAGCTGTTCGCAGGGTAATGTCTCTCGCTAAAGACCAGCCTCTGGAGATTGTTCCTATCGCCCGGGGTGGCTCCGCCCGGTCTTTTTACCGGGTCCGGTACGGAGGACAGGGCGATAGTCTGATCTTCATGTACTATAGCAGGGACCGCCGGGAGAATAACTATTACGCCGCCCTTGCCGGATTTCTGCAAGATGCCGGCATCCCGGTGCCGCGTATTCTTCATCATGACGCCGCCCGCGGTCTCCTCCTGCTGGAAGACCTGGGTGAAGAAGATCTCTGGCACCATCGCCGGGACGCCTGGGACAAGCGCAGGAAATATTATTTTCAGACCCTGGAGATGATCCGGAAGCTGCACGGAATGAGGGAGGAGGCCCCCCGGCTGGCCGGCATTCCCTTGATGGAGCCCTTTGACTTGGCGCTGTACCGTTGGGAACGCCAATATTTTTTTGACCATTTCGTGCAGGCTGTTTGCGGCATAGAACTGAAGAACGTCGAAGCAAAGGCGCTGGAAGAAGAACTGTTCCAGCTGGCGGAGGAACTGTCTGGTATGCCGTCCTGCCTGATCCACCGGGACCTGCAGTCCCAGAATGTCATGATCCGCGGCGGGGCGCCGGTATTGATCGATTTTCAGGGAATGCGCTTTGGCCATCCCTGCTACGACCTGGGATCACTCCTCTATGACCCTTACGTTTCCTTTAGCGGGACGGAGCGGGAGGAATTATTACAGCACTATTACCACGCCATGCCCAGCCCCGGATTTGGCCTGGATCTTTTCCGGGAAGTATTTCGCCGGGCCTCCGTGCAGCGTCTCATGCAGGCCCTCGGCGCTTACGGGTTCCTGGGGCGGGAGGGAAACCACCCGGAATTTTTGGGGCACATCCCCTCCGGCCTCGCCAACCTCATCGAGGCGGCAGAGCAAGATCCGCGGCTGTCCGGGATCAGGAATCTGGCGCTTCGCTGCCGGGAACGTCTCAACGCTTAACCCCAATGAACGGGATACCTTGCTAAAATTTTAAAATGAGCGGATAGACGACACCGGTATCGATGGCCTTCACCTGTAGCCTCAGCTCCTTGGCCTTCTTGGCTTCACCGGGGAAAAAGATGAAACCGTGGGCAATCTCGTGCGGTTTTACCGCCCGCCTTTCCAGCGACCTGGTTTTCAGGTCCTCGCTGATCTGCGATTGCACATCCCGGTTATCCATACCCTTCGCGCCACCGCCCACTATCCCTGCCGTTGCGCCTCTGGT